>Ga0187784_10001465_pt1 | contig 18779 bp, 17 predicted proteins | sample 1015_SJ02_MP15_2_FD_132964 | JGI IMG/M metagenome (GOLD analysis project Ga0187784, IMG submission 132964) | Tropical peat soil microbial communities from peatlands in Department of Meta, Colombia - 1015_SJ02_MP15_20_MG | ecosystem: Environmental > Terrestrial > Soil > Wetlands > Peat | place...
ACGAGCTTCATTATCCGCACGACTGCGACGGCGAGTATTGAGGAGTCTCTTGCTGCAATGATGGCATGCCCTTGGACCTACGCGGAGATGGGAGAGAGATATGCCAAGTCTCCGGCTATGAATCATCCAATCTTCGGACCTTGGCTTGGCATTTACCAAAGCCAGGCGATGAACGGCTGGTTAGAGGAACTCAAGGGCATAATCGATAGACGCATGACTGCTGCCACGCCACGAATAAGACGTCGCTCTAAGCATCTGTTTGTTACTGGATGCAAGTTTGAATGCATGTTCTGGGATATGGCATACAGAATGGAGAAATGGCCCTATTAGCAAATCATCAAAAACAAACCCTACACTCAAACTGGAAATTAGGCCGAATCTGAATCTGGGCTATACTGATCGCGATTCGACGACTTCATGAACGATATCGTGATGCCGAGAACTATCATGGTAGCTTCTCAGGCGACTTCGTATGAAATCCACCAGAAACAGGATCCCAGATGAATGTTCAGATTAGCCGTGAAGGTCGTAAAGATGTCTCGAAGCTGATTCTTGGTGTAGTAATTCTTCAGAATCACATGCTCTGAACCATTAGCCAGTTTCCGGACTTTGAACGTATCCTCGCTGCCAGGTTGAGTTACCAATTCGCCCCCAATACCAGGGACGTAGGTGTTGTCTGCCATGAAGACTGCCCCATGCTTGACTATCTTCTTGTGGAATCCGAGTAGAAACTCATTGATACGCGTCTTTGGGATGTGAGAGAACCAGAAGTTAGCCAAGCCTCCTTCAAAACTGCCAGGCACGTTACTTAACGCATAGGCATCTGCTTCAAGGAAAGTGACTTTGTTAGGTTGTATCGTCTTAGATTTGGCTATTTGAAGCATTTCAGTCGAGCTGTCGATCGCGACGATATGTCGAGCAGTTTGACTAACAATTTGAGTCCAGAAACCGGTGCCACATGCTACCTCTAGGATGCTACGGTCCCTTAGAACCTCCTTCATCACTTTCGATATGGCGTTTTGTTCCTGTTGGCGGATAGGATCGTCTCGGTGATAGATAGACTCATACTCTTGGGCGCGCTGGTTATAGTAATTTCTCAAAGCTTTCTCGGTTTTCATTGTACCTATCACTACTCGGAGATTTGGCCTCTTAGATTAGGAACGATAGTTATGAGTATTCAGAGTTACTACGAGTTCGCTGATTCAAAACCAGGAATACTTCCATCTCTCCGTGGGTTTATAGTGTATCCAATCGTACTTTTTCAATTCTGAAGACGGCTTGGGAAGTTGATGAAAATGCTTGATGCTTCGCATCAACGGTGATAATTCTTAGACCTCTTTAACTATGGGACTTGTTCTCGCTAGAAGTTGTTCAAACGATGAGAGAATTGAGATCCATCAAAATCGTTCAGTACGGTATAGGCCCAATTGGCGTTGAAGTTGCAAAGTATGCTCTCAAGAAGGAAGGCATTCAGTTCGTGGGAGCCATTGACATTGACCCGAACAAAGTGGGGAGAGATTTAGGAGAGTTTACTGTAGGAAGGAAGATTGGTGTAACCATAACTGACGACGCCGACGAACTTTTGAAGAGAACGAAACCCGACATAGTTCTACATTCGACTGGGTCGAACCTGAAAGACGTAAAGAGTCAGCTAACTCAAATAATGAGAGCAGGTTCAGATATCATATCAACATGTGAAGAACTCTCATACCCCTTCTTAAAGAACGCAAAGATCGCTAAAGAGTTGGATACAAAAGCTCGTAGAAACAAAGTTACCGTTTTGGGAACTGGTGTAAATCCAGGATTTGTGATGGACACACTGGTGCTCACCACAACGGGAGTTTGCCAAGACGTTCAGAAGGTGAGGTCAAGCAGATTCCAAGATGCATCCTACCGTAGGCTCCCATTCCAGAAAAAGATCGGAGCAGGCTTGACGCCTGCAGAATTCGAAAACAAAGTTGGAGAAGGCACGATAAAACATGTCGGCTTTCCAGAATCAATTGCCATGATCGCAGCTGGCCTCGGATGGAAACTGGACAGAATAGAAGAGAAGATAGAGCCAAAACTTGCAGAGAGACCTGTTGAAAGTGAATATTTGAAAGTTACCCCAGGACAGGTAGCAGGATTGAACCAAACGGCTTCAGGCATTATCAATGAAGAGAAAGTCATCACTCTCAATCTACAAGCATACCTTGGTTGCCCTGACTCTAGAGAATGGATTGTGATCGACGGGCAACCACCGATCGACTTAACAATCAAAGGCGGAGTTCACGGCGACATAGCAACCGCAGCCGTAGTAGTAAACTGCGTTCCACGCGTACTAAACTCTGCAGCGGGCCTCATGACAATGAAAGACCTACCTGTCCCAGCCGGTTGGTTTACTGACATAAGCCACTTCATAAAAAAACGCAGATGAAATCGAACTAGCACAACCTGCTGAGTCACCGGTCCAGAGCTCATAAGCTCTTGGCTATGCCCTCAGTTCAATGGTGGTCTATGTGCTCGATATCGTGATGGATAAGAAAGAAGATTCAATCTTCATTTGATCCAGCAGTGAATTGTTGCTTTGTTGGTTTATTCTTCTCCGGTTGGTAGCTAATTGTGGGTTTCTTCCAGTCGGAACTCTTTATGAAGAGCTCGTATCGCTTTCTGTCCGTCTTTCTCGGCGACCACGAAAGATATGTTTAGTTCAGAGGAACCTTGAGCGATCATTCGAACGTTGATCTTCTCATCTGATACGGCTTTGAAAAGTCTGGCGGCTACGCCGGGTGTTCCTTTCATTCCTGCTCCAACTGCCGCTACCACGCACACATCGTCCTCTTTCGTTATGTTCTCCACAAGCTCCGATCCGAGGAGCCCCAGTTCTAACGTGCTCGTAGCTGTCTGTAGTTTCGCCTTCGGAGTAACAAATGATATTCCCGCTTCAGATGAGCTCTGAGATATCATCAGAATATTGATTCCAGCATCGCCTAGGATTTTGAATACTCTTGCTGCAACTCCAGGTAAGCCTGCCATGCCGGCTCCCGTGACGCTAATTAGAGCAACATTGTTAACGAGTGAGACAGCCTTTACTGCACCCTCGTTTCTCACGGTGTGATTGTTAGCGATTAGAGTCCCGGTGGAAGGATGAATTGGGCTTCTTACTCTTACGGGTATCTGCTTTGCTGCGGCCGGTTCCAAAGCTCTTGGGTGGATTAACTTCGCTCCAAAGTACGCCATCTCGCTTGCTTCGCCGTATGATATGCGATGGATCACTTTGGCGTTAGGTTCAATCTTAGGATCTGCTGTCATCAGTCCTTCTACGTCTTTCCAGATTATGATCTCGTCAGCGTCGAGTGAAGCACCAATCAATGTGGCTGTATAGTCTGAACCACCTCGGCCGAGAGTTGTTGTTATGCCGTGTGGACTGCAAGCTCCGTATCCTGCAACGATGGGAACCTTTCTTGTTTTGAGCATCGGTTCTATCTTCGCTCTAATCTTCCTGCTTGCAACATCCATCAACGGTTTTGCTTCGCCAAAATTTTCATCAGTTATTATGCCTGCTTCGCAACCCGTAAGCCATTCTGCTGCAGCGCCCGAGTCATTCACTGCTGCACAGACGATTGGAGCTGAGAGTTTCTCTCCGAAGGAGAGAAGAAAATCCTTTGAACGAGAGGTTAGTTCTTTCAAATGTGCCACGCTTCGAAGGATTTCACTTAATTCTCCTGATGTTCTTGTAAGCTCATTATTGACTTCGTTCAAAATTTTGGGATCATGAATGCATTTCCTCACAATCTCCATATGGCGTTCGAGATTTTTTTTCAAGAACGTGTTTATTGCTTCTAAGTCTCCCTTAACAGCCACCTCACTGATTTCCACTAATTCGTCTGTAACTCTTGGCAAGGCTGAGGTGACAATTACTACTTCATGGCCTTGGTGCAGGTGATCATTAATGATTTGAACTGCACGGATTATTGCATCCGCGTCTCCAACCGGGTTTCCTCCGAACTTCATTACTAGTCGCAATCGTGACACACTCTTATTGCATTAGGGCGCTCTTTATGTCAATTATATCTCGCAGTACGGCGCTAGCCGTCTCAGTGCCTCCTGCTCCGCGGCCAGCCATCGTTATCTCGCCAACTAGGTCTGTCTTGAAGGCGACGGCGTTCAGAGTGCCTTTCACGCATATTGGACTATCATCAGACACCGCTCGTGGATGGACGGATATCTCGGAGTCATTTATGCGGCCTATAAGCTTAATCGCCTTTCTGGATCGTTTAGCGATTTTTACTTCTTCGACACTTACCTTTGATATGCCTTCCATATCGACGTCTTCAATTGACACTCTTTTTTCCAGGATCCAATTGGACATTATTACCAGTTTGCTAGCGGTGTCTAATCCGTTGATGTCGTAGCTTGGATCTGCTTCTGCATACCCAGCAGTTTGTGCCTCTTTTAATGCCTCATCTAGTGTTATTCCAGCATCTAGCATTCGCGTGAGAATATAGTTTGTCGTACCGTTTAGAATGCCTTCTATCGATTCTATTTTGCAGCCAGTCAAACATTTCTTAGCAAAAGTCAAAATGGGAATGCCGCCTCCGACTGTTCCGCTGAATTTGAGATTCACTTTTTGGTACCGCGCCAGCTCAAGTAACGATGGCAACGCTGCCGCGATGGGGCCCTTATTTGTTGTGATCACGTTCAATCTTTTCTTGATGGCTGTTTCAATGTGTGTGAGCCCCGGTTCGCCTTCGGGCAAACGTGTGGGTGTAAGTTCTAGCAGGACGTCAGCCTCAACACTGTCAATTACGCTCAGTGCAGTGGTTCCTTTATGGCCAAGACTGTTATGACTAGAGACTGAGCCATGGGACCGTCGAGCCGATATGGCTTGGTTTAGGTCTATGCCTTGTGAGTTTATCATTGCGCCGCCGCGGTCCACTATCGCGACGATCTGGAGGTTGATGCCGTAACGATTTCTAAGTAGGTCTGGAGTCTTGTTTATGATCTCGACGAAAGCTTGTCCAACTGACCCGAAGCCTATCATGATTGCTCTCATGTTTTCTATCCTCTATCTTAATCCGAGAACTCTTTCAATGCTCTCTCTGTCTGATTTTGTTCTGGTTGGCTTTTCACCGATCTTTGTTACGACTTCTGGGTCTTTCAAGCCGTGACCCGTGGCTACGCAAACGATTTCTTCATCTTTCTCGATAGATCCTTGTTCCAGAAGTTTTCTCAATCCCGCAATTGATGAGGCGCTAGCAGGTTCAACGAAGATGCCTTCGCGCCTTGCGAGCTCTTTCTGAGCTTGCAGGATCTCAGCATCTGACGCGGTCTCCATTGCTCCTCCTGATTCAGCTATTGCTCGAAGCGCTTTCTTCCAACTTGCTGGCGCTCCAATCCTGATGGCGGTTGCGATCGTCTCAGGGTTCTTCACTGGTTGGATCGTTGCGCTTTTCAACTTGTAAGCGGATGCAATAGGGGACGCTCCTTCTGCCTGTATGCCTACCAATCGTGGGGTCTTGTCTATTACTCCTAATCGACGAAGTTCGTCGAATCCTTTCCATATTGAGCTGATGTTACCTGCGTTGCCTACTGGAACTATGAGGACGTCTGGAGGTTTGAAGTTCATCTGGTCGCATACTTCAAAAGCTAATGTTTTCTGGCCTTCAATTCTGAACGGGTTTACGGAGTTCAGAAGCGCGATCGAACGGTTTCTTTCCGTAAGCTCAATTACAGCTCTGAGTGCATCATCAAAATTTCCCTCTATCTCCAGAATCATCGCTCCGTGAGCAATTGCTTGCGCTAGTTTTCCTTGTGCTATTTTGTCGGCTGGCACTATTACGATGCACCTCAGGCCAGCTCGGGCAGCGTAGGCTGCGAGGGACGCAGACGTGTTGCCGGTTGAAGCACAAGCAACCATTTTTGCGTGCACTTCAACGGCTTTCGAGATACTGACTGTCATGCCTCTGTCTTTGAATGATCCTGTAGGATTCTCTCCCTCGAACTTGACACTGAGTGTGTTCACTTTCAAATCTTCTGCTAAGTGTTCAGATCTATGAAGACCTGTTCCGCCTTCACCAAGAGATACAATCCTAGTTTCAGGGCTTATTGGTAAGAGTTCACGGTAGCGCCACGCTGAGAAAATCCTACTCCTCCAAAGCTTGGTGTCAATCACAGGTGCTATCTTCTCGTAATCGTACTTTACTTCCAATAGGTCGCTGCATTCAGCGCATGTGTACATCATTTCTGAAGTTTCGTACCTTGAGTTGCATCCAATGCATTGGTAATGATCGTTCATGTGATTCACCTTACTTCGATAACCTTGGGCCCGCTCGATGTCTTGGCCGCGTACTCTTCACACGCCACTCCCCCTTCTCCAAAAGCATCTTTCATCGCGCGGGATACGTCTCGTGTATCCACTTTGGTCCTATTGCAGAGGGCAACTATTGTTGGCCCAGCACCGCTAATCGCGACTCCTGATGCTCCTGCTTTTATTGCGGCTATTTTCACTGAATCAAAGAGTGGTATGTTCTTTGAACGAACGGGTTCCACGATCGAATCTTTCATCGCTTGACCCATCATTTCAATATTTGATAGGGCTACTCCAGCGACAAATAGGGACGCACGTGAAACGTTGTTTGTGACGTTGTGAAAGTCTACGCTTTTAGGAAGGATGTTTCGCATCATCTTTGTCTTCTCTCGTGGGAGTTCAACTTTTGGAATGGCAATGGCCACTTCGAGATCCGGCGGAGGTTTTAATCTAGCAAGTTTTAACGGGTCGCGAGTGACTATTACAAAGCCGCCAAGAGTGGCTGCTGCCACGTTGTCATAATGTGCTGTCCCCGCTGAGGCTACCTCACCTTGGGCTGCGAGTGTCACCAACTCTTCGGAGCATAACTTGAGCTTGAATATTTCGTTCAAGGCCAGAACGCAGGCAACGGCTGATGATGCGCTGCTGCCGAGACCTTTGCCCACTGGTATCCCCTTAATCAGATTAATCTTTAGTCCTTCACGGCTTCCCGCCGCCTCAAGTATTATGCTTGCGACTAGGCCCGCGGTGTTCTTTTTGGACTCCCCGGGTACCAGTTCATGATCCACCCCTTGCACCGTCATGCTCACACCGTGTTCAGGCACTACCTCGATGTCTATGGTGTCATGAAAGAGATCTAACGCTAAGCCGAACGCGTCAAATCCAGGTCCGAGGTTTGCTGTGCTGGATGGAGCTAGCGCTTTCACTTTCCTTCTGGAGATTGCTCCACCGGCCAGCTTAGAAGACAGTTTAGTGGAGAAGTCATTGCTGATACTCATCCATCCTCACCTACTGTTTGCGCTTGTAAACGAAGGTAGAAATCAAACTATGGTATCCTTACTAAGCATGTAATTTTTGCATCCTCTGCACGGCTTCAGCAATCCGTTGTGTTTCCTGTGTAACAGAAAATCGAACGAACTCAGTACCATTCTTACCAAAAGCTGCTCCTGGAGTAGCAACCACTCCAATGTCCAAAAGGTGCCGAACAAACGTTCCACCGTCCATGTTCACGTTCACCCAAAGGTAGAAGGTTGCTTTCGGAATTTTGGTCTCGATTCCTATTCGGCCGAGCCCTTGGGCAAGCAGTCTTAGGCGTTCTTGCAGAATATCACGATAGTACTTCAACTCGCGAGAGACGTCGGAGTCAAAATATTTGTCAAGAGCCGTTGCTGCTGCTCTCTGTATAAACTTTGGAATTCCAGAATCAATCTGTGCTTTAACTTTCTTCAGTCCAGAAATGATTTTCCTATTACCGACAGCAAATCCAACGCGATAACCGGTCATGTTGAACATTTTGCTGCAGGAGTTAAGCTCCACTGCACATTCTAGGGCGCCGTCAACTTCTAATATTGATGGAGACTGATACTCTCCGAAGCAAATTTCAGAGTAGGCATTATCGTAGCATAGTGCTAGATTGTGGTCATTGCAGAATTCCACGCCTGACCTCAATGTCTCTTGAGTTGCAACTGCGCCCGTTGGATTTGATGGGTAGTTTAGGAAGAGCAGTTTGGTTTTCTCATCGATCACTATTCTTGAAAAGTCAGGTTGGAAGTCCGATGATGCCTTTAGGGGGAAGGTGAGGGGGATGGCGTCAGATAAGATTGCGCATCCTTGCGCGTAAACAGGATATCCAGGGTCGGGAAGTAGAGCTTTATCCCCTGCGTTTAGTAGGACTCTACCTATACTAGCGATTCCCTCCTTTGACCCGATTACGGCACAGATCTCGGTCTCCGGATCAAGGGTTACGCCGAATCTTCTGTCATAAAATCGTGCCACTGCTTTTCTGAAGTATTCCTCTCCACCGCTTGATGGGTAATTGTTTGAGCCGGCTTCATTCAATGCTTTTTTCAATGATTCAGTGACTACGCTTGATGATGGGAAGTCTGGGTCTCCGATGCCTAGTGAAATTATATTGACGCCTTTCTTTGCTAGGTCTCGCTGTAACCTCTCGAGGTCAGCAAAGATGTAAGGCGGTAATCGATCAACTCTATCAGCATGGCGGATTATTTTTGTAACCTCACGGGGATTCTTTGTCTGCTTATCAGGTCGGTCACGGTTTCACGGTCTCTGATTATTTCTGCTTGGCCTTGATTCACTAAGACTTCTGCTGCTCTGGGGCGCGAATTATATTGACTGCTCATACAGAAACCGTAGGCTCCAGCATTCATCACCACTATTACGTCACCGATGTTTATGCGTGGTAATGTTCTATCTTTTGCAAGGATGTCAGTGTTCTCGCACACTTGGCCAGTAATGGTAACCACCTCCTCAGTCGTGTTCGGTTCTCCCGCAACGTAGACGTGGTGGTATGCTCCATATAGCGCCGGTCTCAGAATCGTGTTCATACCGACATCTGTTCCGATAAATTTTCTCTTGCTAGTAATCTTGATGTGATGAACGCGCCCTAGCAAGACAGTTGAATCACACGCAATAAATCGCCCAGGTTCAATCATTAGATACGGCTCACCTATTGTTTCCTTCTCAACGAACTCTCTGAAAACTGAGCCCACTCCCGCACCAAGGCTGTCGATATCTAACGAATGTTCGTCGGCTTCGTATGGGACTCCAAAGCCACCGCCAATGTCAACAAATTCGAAAGTCAACCCAACCTTCGTAGCGATTCTTTCCGCAATCTCGAATAGCTTCCTTGTAACCGATGGAAAGTAATCGGGATTGAGCACGTTCGATCCTGTCATCATGTGTATCCCGAATCTCTTGATTCCGCTGGCTTTCGCTCGAGTGTAGGCGTCTTCGATCCGTGATTCTTCAACTCCGAATTTCGTGTTTTCTCCGCCAAACACTAACCCCGGATATTGTCCTTCGCCCACGCCAGGATTTATCCGGAAGGAAAGAATTTCAGGTTGTCCAAACTTCAATAGTCTGGGGAGCAATTCAACATCATCCAGATTCACGGCTGCACCTGAACTAATACCTTGAGCGAGTTCATAATCACTATTGTAATTTCCGCTGTATAGCAAGCGGTCGCTTGCAAACCCTGCTAGCCTGGCAAGTTCGAGTTCTTCAACGCATGAACAGTCGGCGCCAGCTCCTTCCTGTCTAACAACATTCAATATGGCTAGATTATTGTTAGCCTTCACCGCATAGTTCAATCTAAACTTGGGATAGTTCCTCTCGAACGCGGCGACAAGTCGCCTGCAATTTTCCCTAATTCGTTGCTCATCAGTTACAAAGGTTGGCGTTCCAAAAGATGCTGCTATCTTCTGAATGTTACAGCCTCCTATGGAGAGTTGTCCGTCAAGAGATTTCAAGGGAGGCATAAGTTGCGTTGTGGTCACTGATAATCATCTTTAGCTTAATCTGAATCATGTCAAACCTAGTACGTCTTGCATCGTATATACGCCCGCTCTGTCTCTTGAAGCGATCCAACTGCAAGCCAAGAGTGCTCCATCTGCCGCTGCAGCTCTCGAAAAAGCAATATGCTCAATCCTAATCATATCATTCTCGCCCGAACAGATCAATTGATGAATTCCAGGCGTCCCACCAGCTCTCAAAGAGACTATTTCAACTTCACCCATTACATGTTTGGGTCTACTTGTTCTATCTGTAACTATTTGAAAACGAGAATCATAGTTCAAGGAGTTGAAGACAGTTTTCGCTGTTCCGCTTGGGGCATCAACCTTATGCTTGTGATGCTCCTCTACGATGCTGAAATCATAAAGCGAGTCAAACTTGGAGATTAGACGAGCAATTTGGAACATGATGTTGGCGCCTACCGAGAAATTCGATGCAAGAACGCTCGGCACTCTTCTAAGTATTGAATTCAGGCGTTCGGACTGAGCTTCTGTGAAGCCGGTTGTTCCGACGACAACTCTTTTTTTCGCTTCGATCACCTTAGGGATATTTATTAGGTCAGCATCAGGTTTCGAAACGAACAGGACGACATCGCTGTCGGCTACTGCCTTCTCAATTTCGGACGCACCACTAACAATAACGTCTGAATCACGTAATCTGGCTTCGCTTAGTTTTTTTCCGATGAGGTTGTTGGAGTCGCTTGCAACTGCACCAGAAATCTTAACTTGCGCGTTTGTTCGCGCGATTATAGAGCGCCCAAATTTTCCAGTCGCGCCCACAACGCATACGTTAATAGGCATCGTAATACCAGCCGTGTCGATACTTGTCGTTGTTTAATCGATCGTCTACGTCGACGTCGAAGAAATCACTTAGCGGTTTGAAGACTTCAGGATGATCTGCTTGAACCTTACGCGCCTTTCCAATGACGAGCTCAATTGCTTGCTTAGTTAACCTCCCGAGTGGAGGTCTCAACGGTCCGCAGGGTAAGCCCAAAATGCCCATTAGCGTTTTAATCGGAACTGGGTTCCGCGCTCTGAAATGTACTTGTCCACGTGCAGTTTCCTCAATTGTTTTGACGGCGACGATATCAAAGAGTGGCTTAAGCGTATTAGCTATCGCGGCTGCCCTTTCGTCGCCTCTCAACGCATATTGGCACATGTCTTGAACGCTCTTCGGCGCAACGTTCGAGACAACTGAGATCACGCCTGAGGATCTAATGCTTGGGTCGAGCATCATCTGCAATGTTTTGTCATCATCTCCGGAGAGTATTGTGAAGTTATCACCGCAGAGTTTTCGAATTTGTTTCATGTTTTCAAAGTCTCCAGTTGCCTCCTTGACGGCGAAGATGTTTTGATATCTATGATTGGCGATGGCCAAGTCTTGGGGCAATAGTTGCGTGCCGCATCTTCCTGGAATAATGTAAGGTATCACCCCAACATCTGGAAAGGCGGATGCTATTGGCTCGAGGTATTCTCTCCGAATTTCCAAAGAACTCGGGCCATTGTAGTAAGGATCTACGAGCAACACATCTCTGATTCCCATCTCCCTAGCGTGGCTTGTGCCTTCATAACATTCTGAAGTACTATTGCTGCCAGTGCTCGCTATTACGATCGTCTTAGAACCCACGCTATCAAAGGTGGTTTTGAACGCTTTGTTGTGTTCATTCCACGTTAAGGTTGGGCTTTCTCCGGTTGTGCCCACACTTACAATCCCTGAAATTCCAGATTCTACTTGAAACTCGCACAGTCGGCGTAACCCTTCGTAGTCCATCTGTTTGCCACCAGATACGAATGGGGTTACTACAGCCGTGAAAGCGCCTCGATAAGTATTCATTAAGCTTCGAACAGCCTTCGCTTCCTCTATACTTAAGAATTACGCATTACGTAGTAGTATTACGTATTTCGTAGCAGTGGAGGAATGAAAACTTTGGATGAAAAGGATTACAAAATAGTGGAACTTCTACGAAGAGACGCACGAACAACAAACAATGCGATTGCAGAACAGGTAGGCTTGACAGAGGGGGCCGTAAGGAATAGAATCGGCCGATTGGTGCGTGATGATGTCATTCGACGGTTTACGATAGAGACCGGACCAGAACTTCACGAGGCTATAGTTCTAATGAAGACGCGGACAAAGAGTAGCAAAGAAATTCTGAGGAGAATAAGGAAGTGTGCTGACCGATTATTTGAAACCGCGGGAGATTATGACGTTGCTGCTTTTCTATCTGCGGAGAGCATGGAGAGAATCAACTCGGTGGTTGATCGGTTGAGAGCGGTAGATGGTGTAACCGCGACTGTTACGCTTCTCAAGATTGCTGACGAGGAGTAGATCTGATTCGATTGTGCAATGGTCACGTAGGTAGATCTGGTTTAGAGTGGTGAGTTGCAATGCGCAATTATCGTGAGCAATCTTTTGATCATTGATTCAGCAGTTTCCAATGCTTCAGTAGCCTTCCAGTTGCTGTAACTTGTTATGAACTCGCGAGCTATGCTCGGACTCTTCTCATAGAGCTGTGAAGCGGTTTTCTCTATTACCGGTTGGAGCCTGTAGAGGTTATCTTCCCACTTCTGCCAAACTGGTATCACTTCCTCCTTCGTTGCCGTGTAGAACAAATTCACTAGGTTAGAGACATGTCGAAAAGTCCAGTAAGCCGACTTTTCGTCGTAGATGCTTCCTGAGAGGGCCTCAGTCGGGTTCGGATAATTGCGCTGGGAGCCAATGGTATAGGCTTTAGGAGTTTTCGTAATTCCAGAATAGAACGGCACGTGTCCGCTTGTAGCAGCTTCCCCTAAGCCTGTCCAGAGAAGCCCTCCAATTGCGTTGGGCATCTCTGCTCTTAGTTGGGCACACCAATTGGTTACAGAGGTCGTAGTGCCGATAATGCGTTCGGTACCCCATACGGGAGCCAACTGATACTGTAATCCCTTGTTTAAGTGAAAGTGAGATTCTGAGTTAATTTTCCTTCTCGTCGTTTCGTCCGACAAATCTGCTCTACCTCTAGCGACGGAGGGAGTGTACTGGTCCCTATTCCTACCATAAACGTCGAAGGGCGTTCCCTCATAGTGGTCGCTGAATAATGCAAGGAAATCTCGCGTGGAAATTTTTCTATCTGGTTGCACGAAGAGTGGATAACTCTCAACTGTTTTTTCATGATCCAAATTCAAGGATGGTGAGAGTAAGCTGATTCCTCGCCATATTCGCCGCCTGTCATATTCTGGAACGGCGAGACCATACTTCACTTTCTCATTTTGTGCACTGTAAGTTTTCATTACATTAAACGGATTCTTACTATGTGGTTCGCTGAGGCCATTTTCTTCAGCGAAAGTAATCAGCTGCTTAGAGCCCATAAAATTCTTTGAGTCGTCTAGGTTTACTTCGCCGATTCTGCAGGTGTTCGCTTCTACAACGAAGCAATCGTCTGGGACCCTAGCGGCAACCCAGATGCGGTCACGAAATTCTTCGTAAAGCCAGACTTCGTCGGGATCGCCAACAATATAGTTGTCAGTTCGGGCACCGTACTTTTCGGTAAATTCACCGATGAGTTTGATTCCTTCACGAGCCGTTTTGCAGCGTTCTAAAACTAAGGTCATCCGATAATCTCCGAGAGACGTAGGCATCTGAACACAGACCTTCTCAGCTCTCCTGCTAACAAATCCGCCTGAAGAGGCACCCGCGCAGACCTGAAATTCGTTAACGCCACCTTGCGCTGTATGAATCTCCTCTCCTTCAAGAACTGACATTACTGCCAGGTAGGCAAAGGTTTCAGGCACCTGATCTATCTCGCTGCCTTCCAATCCTCCAACCTTCAATCTCTCCCCTCGTTCATGCTTCTTCCTAGGCACCGCGAGGACTTGTTGCGCGTAATCTCCAAGCGCATCACAACTACGTGCAACCATAACTGAACCGTCAAGAGTGGCCGCTTTTCCAGCAGCCATCATGTAGCAACCCTTTTCCAATGATTGACACCGCCTTCTCTTGCTGTGGGATGAAACCTTAACTCTTTTCTTACAAACGCATCTTTAGTCATCAGTAGAAAACGCCGCAAAGAGACTGAAGATGCTCCTGGTTGAAGCATTATCGGCGTAGCTTCTCAGGATTCTTTCAACGAACTTTGCAAGAATGCAATGTCTCTGTTTAGGACTCTATCTAGAATTGTCTCGAAAAAGTCAAAAGATCGAACAACCTACGCCATGGTTGGTTAATTTAATGGCCCGTTATCCGCTTATCATTCTTGTTTTTGTAACCCTTCTGGCTGTTTCTAACTCGCAGTCATTTGCTCAAACCAGCCCGAATCTTCAAATTGCGCTGATTGGTCAGGGACCACATCAAGTCCCTACAGGCCAAGCAACTGAATTGAAGGTGGAGATTATGAATGAGGGGCCAGGAGGAGTCAGCCTCGTTCGTGGTGAAGTATATCTAGACCAAGATTTAGGAAACAACAACCTGTTACTCCATTCAGACCTCTTAGACAATTTCCATCTCAACTACCTGCAATCCGCGATTTGGACTTTCGAATTAACAATGCCTCCAAACGTAGAAGCACTAAACATAACGAATGGAGTTCCACAGGTTAATTTGCTTATACGTGTAATGTATTCGGATTCTCAAAACCAGGAATTAATGTCTAACGCAAATTTTGCTTTAGGAGCTCCAGGAGCCATCATGAAACAGGCAGGTACTACTTGGTTCATACTAGTCGGAGTATTCGTTCTCGTCATCATCGTTGTTGCCCTAGTCTTTTGGAGAAGATCAAACCTATCTAGACATTTGAATGCCCGACGCAGATGAGTTTTGAAAAGGAAATCAAAGCGAGATTGCTACACTCGTTCAGTATGTGGGAAGCGATAGATGTTGGACGAGATAGCTCTGGAGGAGTTACGGAATATTCTTGGAAACAGTAACGTCAACGTTGAAAGAGAACAAATCTTGAACTATCTCGTGGACGAAACCCCAATTTCTGTTCGACCTCATCCTGCCGCAGACGTTGTACTAGTCAAGCCAGGAAACACTGAAGACGTCTCAAGAGTGATGATGTTTGCTAACGAATATCAAATCCCAATCTACCCGAGAGGAGGAGGAACAGGTCTTGCGGGAGGGGCGATACCAACACGGAACGGAATCATCCTCTCACTAGAGCGAATGAATAAAATCGAAATTGACGCCGGAAACATGATGGCAATCGTAGAGGCTGGAGTGACGTTGAGTAAACTAGACGAATCAGCTACTTCTGCTGGCTTGAGCTTTCCCCCTCATCCAGGAGACGAGAACGCTCAGATCGGTGGGCTAATTGCCACAAATGCAGGCGGATCAAGGGCATTTAAACATGGAATTATGAGAAATCAAGTTAGAGAACTCGAAATCGTGCTGCCGAGTGGTGAAATATTGCATCTTGGACGCCGAGTTCGAAAGAACAATGTTGGTTATGATCTGATGCAACTACTCATCGGAAGTGAGGGGACACTCGCGGTAATAACTAAAGCCGCAATCCAACTCTACGCGCAATCGACTACGCAACTAACCATCATAATTCCATATGATAATCGACAGAGCGCAATATCGACTGTTCCAAAGATGATTCACGCGGGGATCTCTCCGCTGGCGGTAGAGTACGCTGAATTAGACTTGCTTAAGAGGACAGCAGAACACTTGAATACTCGCTGGCCAGTCACTCAAGGGAACTGTTGCCTCATAATTATACTCGAAGCCAGCGATAGAGAAGAACTATTTTCACAAAGCGTCGCAATTATGAAGATCTGTCAGCAACAAACGTCCTATGAAATATTTGCAGCAGAATCTCCGAGCGATCAGAGCAATATCCTTCGTATCCGGAGCGGTATCTACACTGCTCTCAAAAACAAAACGGCGGACTTACTGGACATAACTGTACCAATTGCTGAGCTGGAACAGACCATGGATGCAATTAGTAAGGTAATGACAACCTCCGGCGTCGAAATTCCAGTCTACGGACATGCCGCCGACGGAAACTTACACGTGCATATTATGAAAGTTCAGGGCAAAAACTCGAATTATGTTGAGAATTTAAAGAATGAGATCTACCAAATCGCGAATAATGCCGGCGGAGTTATAACCGGAGAGCACGGCATCGGAAAAATTAGGTTGAGATCCCTCTCCCTATCCATCGATCGAAAAGAATTGCAGCTAATGAAGGAAATCAAGAAGGTTTTTGATCCTAATGGCGTACTGAATCCAGAAACTAAACTCCATGTATGATCTAAGGAAACTTTTTGAACTCACTAGAATAATTTACAATGGTTTCAATGCCTAAACACAAGATATCGAGGCGTGAGTTTGTCGCCGGCACCGGATTGGCAGCAGCCGGTTTCATGCTAGGATTTACAACGAGACAACTGGCACCATCAACCAGTTTATGGCTGTCATCCACTTAACTGCCTAACAATCAGGCCAGACTTTGTTCTTGCGGGTCGTCAACTTTTGCGCTGTCATTAACCTGAATTTCTGACGTGACCAAGCTTTCTTTAGCGGTGCTATGCATGCGTGAAATGAAAGATCGTTCCAAGCCCTTTCTCTTTCGCCAACTGATAAGCCCTGTGGCCTACGGCTACATCATTTGTGCCCATGCCTACAGGGGCGAAGATGATTCTCTCATCATCGGTTTCTCGTCCCTTCTTTGAACCTGCCACAACTTCACCAAACTCCGCATAGACATCACTCTCGCGAAGGACACCGGTCCTTATGAGGCCACCAATATTTCCTCTGGTCACACACTGCTGTCTGTTGTCAACTATGATCTTCTTCACTGATTTGGCCAGTTCTGGTTGAACCTCATTTGGTCCTCCTATCGAAGCTACAAGCGTTCCCTTCTTAACCCAGTCGTTCTTCAAGAAGCGTTCACCATGGTTTCTCGTTATAGTAACTATGACATCTGAGTTGCTAGCAGCTTCGTACGCGTTGCCCACCTGTTTCAGATGAAGCCCAAATCGCTTCGCAGCCTCTTTGGCAAGCGTTTCACATGCGTCTTGACGTATATCGGTTATCTTGAATTCGTCAAATCTCAAGATTCTGCTTATGGCTTCAACGTGTGATAGGGCTACATCACCCGCACCAATCATTCCGACAACCTTGCTTCCCTTTTTGGCCAAATGTTTTATGCCTACAGCCGTTGCGGCGGCAGTTCTGGCTGAGGTTATCCATGTGCCTTCCAATATTGCGAATGGAACTCCTATCTCAGCATCGCTGAGGACTAATACGTCAAAACATGTGGGGATCCCTTTTTGTCGGTTTGGAGGATAACCGCTAGTCCATTTGATGCCAGCAACGTTCAAGCTTTCTACATACGCTGGCATCGCATTCAAATGTCCCTTCCTTTCGCCATCAAATGGCAGAACAGATTTTGCCGGCATAATCACTTTGCCTTCTCCAGCCGCCCTAAATGTATCTTCTACAATTCTAATTATCTCGTCCATCTCTAGTCCTGCTTTCAATATGTCTTCACGGGACAGAAGCAAAACAGGGTACTTCATAGAGGAACTCGCGCTCTCTTTCTCTTGTGACATAGACAAAAGTGGACGTTCATGTTCTAATAAGTCCTTAGCAACAAAACCGCGTTCCGCAACAAACCAACCCATTATTACCTAGCAACGTTTACTGAGTTTTTTCGCGTGCCAATCATGAAATATCAGCTTTGGGACATGTCTTGGAAAGAGGCAGAAGAGGCGTTCAAGAAGTCGGATACGGCAATAGTGCCCGTTGGAACCCTGCACGGACACGGCCCGACTCCCATCAGCATAGATGCTAGTTCTGTTGAGAAGCTGGCTGACGAAGTAGGTAAGAGGACAGGATTGCTCGTCTTGCCGGTGATGCCGTACGGAGAGGATGAGAAGATGAAATGCTACCCAGGTTCGATTGCAATCAGTCCGAACATTATAGAGGGAGTCTACACAGACATTTGCCGAAGCCTACACAGGAACGGTATCAAGAAAGTAATTTTTCTGAATGGTCACGGAGGAAATTGTGAGGCACTGATAAGAACCGGTGGGAGAGTTAGAGAATTTGGAATGCTGATCGCAATCGTTGAATGGTGGAAAATCGGCCAACAGGTGATGCCAGATCTTTTCCCTGTCAGAAGAGCCCTCCCAGCCGTTTTCATGCAAGAACTCGCCGTTGGAGTCGCTATCGAAGGCAAGGATGTTGCGGATGTCGGACGCAACGGATACAAGGGAGAATGGGGGGATAATCCGACGAAAAAAATATTTGGAGATAAGATTAGACCGATCCGTTTCAATGACTTCGATTACAAGGGAGGTCAAGTGATCATACCTATGGAGGCTTGGGACATTGATCTCGAAGGGCCTCCTAAGGTGAGTTATGACGATCTGAGCGACCTCTCTCAAAAGGGCCAAGAGATGATCAAACGGTTGGCAGACTACATTGCGGATTTCGCGAAAGAATTCGAAAAAATCGATGTGTCAAGCCTATCAAAGGCCTCCGAATCACGCTGAAAACTGCCCATGAACGAAACCAAGGTCGAGGTTCGATGCGAAGATATCAAAATACCAACCAAAGCCGCAATGGTTTGATATTTCTTAAAGTGATAAAATGTTTCTTAAGGGATTAACCCTGGTGCGAGTTGAGTTCTAAAGATCAATGATTTATTTGGTTGAAGATCTCAATAGTCTGTAAGTCACGACCCGAGAAGTCTATTTCGAACCCTCATGTCTTTCAAACATCTATCTTTAGGGAAGGTGATTTATTGCAAATTGATTTTTGCGAATTTCCTGAGGATGTACTGTACGATTTTGAGAATAACACCTGGGTCAAGTTGCAGGGTGAATGTGCAGAATTTGGAATCACATCTGTTCATGCATCGTTTGCTGGCAAACTCCAGCAGGTAAAATTCACCAGACCAGAGCGATCTTTGATAATCAGAGGGCAGAGCGTTGCCACGATTGAAAGCTCGAAATATTTCGGAACCGTACGC
>Ga0187784_10001466_pt1 | contig 18773 bp, 20 predicted proteins | sample 1015_SJ02_MP15_2_FD_132964 | JGI IMG/M metagenome (GOLD analysis project Ga0187784, IMG submission 132964) | Tropical peat soil microbial communities from peatlands in Department of Meta, Colombia - 1015_SJ02_MP15_20_MG | ecosystem: Environmental > Terrestrial > Soil > Wetlands > Peat | place...
ATCCGATGCACGCACCGCAGCCCGCCGGGGGCCTGCCGAAAACCGACGTGTACGTCGAGCTCAAGCAGCAGCTGACGGGGCTCCTCGAGGGCGAGCCCGATGGCTTGCCGAATTGCGCGAACGCAACGGCGCTTCTGTATCACGCATTGCCCGCGCTCAATTGGGTAGGTTTTTACTTCCTCCGCGCGCACGAGCTCGTGCTCGGGCCTTTTCAGGGAAAGATCGCCTGCGTGCGGATCGGCTTGGGAACCGGTGTGTGCGGAACCGCGGCCGAGCGTCGCCAAACGCTGATCGTTCCGGACGTCCAAGAATTTCCCGGTCACATCGCCTGCGACGCCGCATCGCGCTCCGAGATCGTGGTGCCGATGGTGAAGTCGGGGCATCTTCTGGGGGTCCTCGATATCGACAGCCCGGAGCTCGATCGCTTCGACCGCGACGACGCGCGCGGGCTCGAGGCTCTGGTCGAGCTGCTGCTCGAGCGCTCGGAGTTCGACCGCCTCGCCGGCTGAGGCCGCGCGCATCCGGCAAGATCCTTCGGCGCCCCGCGCGAGCGCCCTGCTCGGGCCGTGCGCGGCCTTGGCGAAACCGATCGCTCAGCGAAATTGTGGATCGATGTCCAGGTCGAGCGCTGCGGCGTGCCGATTGGTCTCGTTCGCGAGCCCGGTGATGGCAATGAGCTCGGCGTGCTGCTCGGGGGTCATGCCCTTGCGCCGCGCGGCGGCGCCATGCGAGGCGATGCAGTAGCCGCAACCGTTCGTGATGCTCACCGCGAGATAGATCAGCTCCTTGGTGAGCGGGTCCAGAGTCCCCGGCCCCATCACCTCCTTCGAGTTTGCCCACATGCGACGCAAGGTTTTCGGATGGTGAGCCAGTACTTTCCAGTAGTTGTTCACGAAGTTCGTCTTGCGCGTCGCCATGATGTCGTCGTACACCGCGCGCACCTCGGCGCTGGCGTCCGCGTATTCGATGGGCGCGAGCTTGGCCGCGGGGCCCGGCTGGCTCATGGAACCACCGCGATCACACGCGCCGGAAATCCGGCCCCGTCCTCGGCCTTGGGCGTCGTGACCCATACGATCGCGCCGGCTTCCGGCACCTGATCGAGATTCGCGAGCAACTCGATCTGAAAGTGGTTGAGACCCAGGATATAGGACTCGAGCGAGTAGTCGTCCTTGGTCGTCGCACGGCCGGGGTCGGTATCGGTGGTCTCGTGACCCGAGGCGGCGATGCGGCGGTCCTCATGGAGCAGCTTCAACGCCTCCTTACTCCAGCCGGGGTAGTGGAACACACCCGAGGCGTCCTTGTTGGCGAGCGCCGCGGCATCGGGCCAGCGCTTCGACCAGTCGGTTCGCATCGCGACGAAGGCCCCCTGCGGCACTCTGCCGTGGCGCTTCTCCCAGTCCTCGACATCCGCCACGGTGAGTGTGTAATCGGGATTCTTGGCCACCTTCTCGTGCACGTCGATGACCACGAGCGCCATCAGCATGTCCCTGGGATCGATCTGATCGACACTCTTCAGGCCGGTGTGAAAGTGCGCGGGCGCATCCATGTGGGTGCCCCATTGACCGATATGGCAGTACTCGTTGATGCGAAACCCGTCCTTCTGGACGGTATAGAGGGTCGTCACGCGCTCGTCCGGCGCCCCTTTCCAGTGGGGAATGCCCGGTGCAAACGCATGGGTCAAATCCACGAAGCGGTGCGCCTTGATCGTCGCGAGTGCGGTCTCGAGCGAACCCCGATCGGCACTCTCCGCCGCGTGGGCCGTGGACCAGGCAATCGCCGACACCCAAAGGGCGCACGCGGCCGCTGCGCACGCCCGAATCCCCTTACCCATGGTCGATACCCCCTTTTTTGGATTGAGGCTGCCCTGAGGCTGCCGTAGAGAAAGCTACCGTAGTCAAGGCTGCCGGCGGTCTGAAGCGACAACCGCCCTCAAACGTAATGCCCGCCACGCTCGATGACCTCGATCTTGTATCCGTCCGGATCGGTGGTGAAGTAAAAGCGCGCCGCGCCGGTGGGCGCAGACAGCTGCTTGATGTCACCCGCCGGGTAGCCGAGCGACTTCATTCGCGCTTGGTGCTCGTGGAGATTTTCCACGCAGAACGCCACGTGACCGTAGCCCGACCCATGCGTATAGGGCTCGGTCTGCCCCTTGTTCAACGTGAGCTCGATCTCTTGACCGCTCTCGGGATCGCGCAGATACACCAACGTGAAGGTCGGGAAGTCCATCCGGTGCGACTCCTCGAGACCGAAGCCGCGCTCGTAGAAGGCGATCGTGCGATCGAGGTCGATCACGCGGATCATCGAATGAATCAACTTGGCCATGATGGATGTCACCTTGTTGTCTGGGGCTGCCGGGAGGGTTACTTGACGCTACGCAGCTCGATGGGCGGCTGCATCGACACGCTCGGCCGCCGTGCGGAATCTCCTTGGCCGGCGAGGTAGCGGCAACAGCTCACGCGCAGCACCGAAGCAAAATTTCTCGGCGTCTCGTTCGGCTCGTTCACGGTGGCCTCATCGAAGAGCTCGGTGATGATCTGGTTGGTCGTCTTGCCTTCGGTCTGAGCAATTTGCTGCAGCACGCCCCAGAACTCGTTCTCGAGGCGAATCGTCGTCGCCACGCCGTGAATGCGCAGCGTTCGGCTGCGCGACTCGTACTGAATCGGGTCGGAGGAAAGGTAGATCTTGCACATGGGGCGCTCCTATCGCATGTCTAAAGGGATTCGATGTAGGCGGCTAGATTCTCGATGTCGCTGTCCGAGAGCTGTTTCGCCACCTCTTTCATGATCTCCGCATAGGTTCCCTGCCGTCGTCCGTCGCGGTACGCCTTGAGGGCGTTGACCACGTACTCGGCGTTCTGACCCCCGATCTTCGGATACTGCGGCATGACGATCGAACGCCCGTCGGCTCCGTGACAGGAGGCGCACTGGGTATATTTCTCGCGACCTGCGGCGAGCGAGCCGGCCGCCTGCACCATGGCAGGGAAGCAGGCGAGCAGGAGCGATGCAGTGAGCATAGCGCGCATAGCGGCTCAGTAAAGGATCGTCGATGCCGGCGCCAGCGCATCGGCGGAGGGAAGCTTCTCGGCTGCGATGAGCTCTTGGATGACATCGCGCCGCCGCGTACGCGGGTCGATCCGCTCCTTGCGCAGCACCCCCACTTCCTCGGCGGTGTAAGGCTGAAAATCCGCCGGCAGCTCGGCACGGCTAAAGGTGACGAGCACCCAGTTCATGAGTTCCGCGATGTCACGGTCCGAGCTCGGATTGAGGGCGACGTTGGGAACCTCGATCAAGTAGCGGCGCCCCTCGGGAATGCGCGTGAAGTAGCCGATCCGGCTGGCGAGGGTTGGGATCTCCGGGACCGAGACGCCGGCTTCCCCGTGACAGCCCTGGCAGTTGAGTGCATAGAGGCGCGCGGGCCGCGGCAGGGGTGCGACCCGCAGGCCCGATTCGCGGGTGAGGGCATCGGGCACGTTGGTCCCCTCGCCGCCCGCGGCCATCGCGCTCCGCGCCGTCCACAAGCCGAGCGACGCGCAAGCGCCCGCCGTCACGAGCAAGGCGAGCGCGAGGCGCGAGCGCGCACCGCACAAGGCGACCCGGCTCACTCGACGGATCCGCGGCATGACAGGCCCTACTCGGCGAGCCCCACCAGGCCCGCGCTCGAGCAGTGGTACACCATGCTCGAGGCGCCGAAGCACCAGATGATGTCGTTATTGACCTGCGGCCGATACTCCGGCATGTCCCCCTCGAGTCCGGTACACGAGCACTTTCCGCACGAGTCCTGGCCGCAGCAGTCACGATAAGCGATCAGATAGCTCTTGCCGTCCTCGGGGTTGATACACGAGCCCACCCAGGAGGTCGGCGACGGAGAGGTCCCCGGCGGGCAGGTGTGCGGGCCGCCTCCGCAGCAGGCGCAGAGGTAGCCGTCGCTCGAGCAATAGCGCCAGTAGTTACACTGCGTCGGATCCTTCGTCTGGGCCTTGTTCGCGAAGTCCGAGGCGAACTTCGCGGCGGCCTTCGCCTTGTGCTGCTGATCTCTCGCGCTTGCCCGGCGCGAGACCGGCAAGAGCGGGAGGGTCGCGGCGGCGATCAGCCAGCCGCCCGAGAGCGATAGGAAACCTCGCCGCGAGCTGCGCTGCGCAGTGCGGCGAGCGAGCTTCTCGATCAGACGATCGAAGCGGGTGCGGGAAATCGGCGTCATGATTCGACCTCGGTTGAGTCGCGCACGGGCTCGGTCGAGCCGCGCGCAAGCGGGTAGATCGGGGCGGGCGGCGCCCCCGCGGCGGGCGCCTCGCGCAAGCGATTCGCCTCGGCGGTGCCTGCCCGCAGGTAGTCCTGAATCGTTCCAAAGCCCGACTCCTGCGCGACGATCAGGCTCTCCAAGTGCTCGCGCGTGTTGACGAGCCCCTTGGCGCGAATCACCCCGTCGGCATCGAGGAGCACTGCATAGGGGAGCTTGCCGACTTGATACACGAGCCCTATGCGCGGCGAATTAACGTAGATGAAGTGCTCGAGGCGCAGCTCCTCGACCATTGCGCGCTGTGCCGCGCGCTCACCGTCGCCGACGAGAATGATCTCGACTCGCTCGGCGTTGTGAAAAGAGCGCGCGATCGGCAACAGCTTCTTGCACACGGGACAGCTTGGCGAGACGAAGAGCAGAAGGCGGGTGCGATCGCTCGGGCCGCCGATCTCGATCGGCTCCCCCGAGAGCGTAGGCGCCGACAGGAGCGGCGCTGCCTCGCCCACCGCAGGGCCCTGATCGCTCGTCATCGCGCCCATCGGCGCGATGCGCTCGTGGAGCACCCCCAATTGTCGAGCGATGCCGAACAGAAGCACCGCGAGTGCGAGCGTGAGAGCCAGCTGCACCAGCACGATGTAAGGCAATGCGGCACTGAAGGACGGCACGGCGCTATAGCTCCCTCGGTGCGGCGTCGGCCATGAGCGTGCGCTTGGGGCCGGAGGGGCCGGCCTCGCCCAGCACGACTGCCGCGACCGGATAGAGAAAGGCGAGCGTGAGCACGCAGCCGATCGAGACCAGCCACTCGAATGCGCTCATCGACCGCTCAGAGACGGGCAAGAGGAGCGTGAGGGCGAAGCAAGCGAGCGCGACATTTCGGCTCACCATCCAGGGTGCGAGGCGCTGCCGCAGCTGCGAGCCGAAGCAACCGCAGTCGATGTCGATCCTACCGCGGCGGATGTTGATCCCGACGGCCCCGGCCGTGAGGACGAGGAGCGAGGCGGCGGCCCATGCGCCCGCGGGCTGCGTCGGGGCCCAGACGAGCGCTGCCGCAGTGAGCAGCTCGGCGCCGAGCAACGTAGCGGCCGCGGCACCCGCGAGCCGATCGGGCAGCAGGCGGAAGTTTCGCACCACCCCCGGCCATTCGTTGTAGGTGCGCAGCTTCGCCAAAGCGCTCGCGCCGAACAGTGCGGCGAGAGCGAGGGCCAGCGTCCAATGTAGAAAGGGGTCCACTCAGTCGCCCCAGACCGTGAGCAGCTGCGGCGTGAACCCGACCGGAGCGGTCTGATACAGCCGCTGCCCGGTCGAGGCCTGGTAGGTGGCGATCCTTGCGCTATCCGTGATCACGTAAACGAGCGGATCGTCGTCCTGTGATACGGCCACCGATTGCGCCGGCTCGAGCAATCGGATGCGCCGCAGGCGCTTGCCGCTCGAGGCGTCGAACACCCAGACCTCCCGTCCGGAGAGCTTGTGCGTCCAGAATCGCCCCTGGTGCATGAGCACGTAGAGCTCGTGATGCGCCGCATGCACGTGGCTCACCTGCCAGCCGCCAGGCAACCACCCTGCCGCCCGCTCGGTCGGGCTCGTGAGGGACCAGGTCGGGCCGGGCTTTGCCTGATCCTCGGCGAGGCTCACCGGGACGACGTTGCCGCGGTAGGTGACGAGATAGAGCATCGTATGCTTCTTGTCCCAGCCCGAATGCTCGAAGGCCGGATCGCGCCGGGCGTCGAAGACGCCCTCGGCGCGCTTCGTCGTGGCCTGCGCCGCATCATCGAAGGACACGGTGGCGACGGAGCCATCGGCGCAGAGCGTGGAGAAGCGGTGCGGCGCCTGCGCAAAGATGAGGGCACAGCCCGGAACGGCGATGCTGCCGATGGCCTTGCGCGCCTGCAGATCCGTGACCGTGACGGCCGTTGAGGGTGCGAGGTTGTAGGTAAGACCGTAGTGGCCGTCCGGAGTCACGTCGAAGTTATATTTCTTCGATACGATGAGGAGCCGCCCGTCGGGAAGCGGGACGTCCTCCTTCACTTTGAGCGTGCGCGCATCGCGCACCACGATGTAGTCGCTGCGCTTGCCCCGCGTGTGCTTTTCCCAATACGAATCCACGGCGTAGAGCTCGTTGCCGTCGGGTGAGACAGCGAAATTCGGCCAGTACGCCTGGTTGAACATGCCCTCGACCTTGCCGCTCGTTCCATCGAGGATATAGGTCTTGGCGGCCTCCGCGGCGGGGAACATGGTGTCGAGGACGTAGAGCCGGCGCAGGTGCGTCGGCGTGAGTTCGGCGGTCTCGTGAGACTCGGCGAGCGGCAATTGTGCGCCCGGGTCGAGACCTTGTTCCGCGCCGCGCGCCTGCGTCACCACGATCGCGCCTGCCGCGAGCAACCAACCAGCGCGCCTCATGCCCACCTCCCTGCCGTCTCGGTGCGCCTTATTCAACCCGCGGCGCACAACCCTCGGGTAATATAAAAGTATTGCGGACGCCGCGCCATGCATGCGCCTGGGCCCTGGGCGTGTAACATGCTGCTATTACCCGGCGCGGGCGACCGGACGTTTCAATCGGCGAGCCGCGAAGGGCAGAAGGGTCACGGGCGGAAACAATGCAAAGCGTCGAGCCCGGCCAGAGTGCACGGGCCGAGCGCGGGAATGAAGGGGATGGACCATGTCAGAGTTTGCTAACGCCGAGCCGGGTGTGAGTCACGGGCGCTTCGCTCCGCGCCGAGCACGAAGCGCTGCGCAGGCGGGCTTCGTCGGATCTCATGGCCATGCACGACGCTGGCTCCCCGTCGGCGCCTGTCTCGGCTGGCTCCTCGCGAGCCCGGCCTCACTCGCTGCCGAAGCGCAGGAGGCCGGTCTCGAGGAGATCGTCGTGACCGCCCAGAAGTGCGAGTCGACTGTGCAAAGCACGCCCATCAGCATCAACGCGCTCACCTCCGAGGAGCTGCAGCAAGCGGGGATCCAGGGCGCGGATGCTCTCGCGCGCGAGGTTCCCGGCCTATCGCAGCGCTATGCGAGCCCGGGGCTCACCGAGTTCGAGGCACGCGGACTCGCCTCGAACGGCGGCGCATCGCCCACCGTCGGCTTCTATCTCGACGAAGTGCCGCTCTCTCCGCCCGCTCTCTCGCAGTCCGGCAAGGTGGTGATCGACCCGAACCTGTACGACGTGAATCGCATCGAAGTGCTGCGCGGTCCCCAAGGGACGCTCTACGGCTCCGGATCGATGGGCGGCACGATCAAGATTGTCACCAACCAGCCGCAGCTCAACACCTTCGAGGGCAGCGCGCAGGTCACCGGGTCGTACACCGAAGGCGGCCATGGAAACGGGGCCGGCAACGTGATGCTCAACATCCCGCTCGGGGACGTTTTTGCCCTGCGTGTCGTGGCGGGCGATGCCTACCGCAGCGGCTGGATCAACGAGGTCGTGTTGAATCCCTTCCCGCTCTTCGACTGGAACAAGCAGACGATCCTCTCCGCCCCGGTGCAGAGCGTCATCCCGGATGTGAACAGCATGCGGCTCTATGGGGGGCGGGTGAGCCTCTTGTTCAAGCCGAACGACGATCTGTCGGTGACCGCGATGGCGTTCACGCAGACCCTCGAGATGGGCGGGTACGATCTCTTCGACAGCCCGCCCGGAACGCCCTACGAGAATCACTACGAGGGCTTCCCGCTCACCGAGCCGATCAATGACAAATCGGAGGTCTTCGCATTGACCGTGGTTGCGAACCTTCAGTTCGCGCAGCTCACGAGCGCGACCTCCTACTTCGAGCGGGTCGCCGAGCAGGTGCAAGACGCCTCGGAATCGATCTACCTCTCTAATGGCGGCCCGGCGGGCCCGCCCTTCGTGCCGATTCCGTACTACGAGTGGGACCCCTCGCACCAGATCAGCCAGGAAATCCGCCTGGCCTCGACCGGCAACGGCCCGTTGCAGTGGGTGGCCGGCGGCTTCTACAGCTTGCTCACCTCGGCGTGGAACGAGCAAAGCAGCAATCCGACCATCGGCGCTTACAACCCGGATGACGTGTACTTTCAGTCGAACAACCCCTACCACCTGAAGCAGTGGGCGCTCTTCGCCGACGGCACGTACAAGATCACGGACGCGTGGAAGCTCGCGGTGGGGGCGCGCTACTACTCCTACGATAGCAACATCGGCGAGAAGGAGTGGGGCTACGATGGGCTCACACCCACCGAGCCCGCCACGTTCAAGGTGACGGAGCAATCGAACCGGGGAGGCAACCCGAGAGTCAACCTGTCCTACGAGCCCACGTCGGATCTCAACACCTACGTGACGGCGGCCAGGGGCTTTCGTCCGGGCGGCGCGAATATCTACTTTCCCCCCTACAGTGAGCCGCCGCACTGCCTTCCCGGCACGCCGATCCAGTTCGGCCCGGACAGCGTTTGGAACTACGAGGTGGGCGAGAAGGCGCGCCTCTTCGACAACTGGCTGCAGATCAACAGCGACTTTTATTACATCAACTGGAAGGGCGTGCAGCAGTCGGTGCTCCTGCTCTGCGGCTACGAGGCCAACGTGAATGCCGGCAACGGTCACTCCTACGGTCCGGAAGTCGAGGTCAATGCCAAGCTCTCGCCCAATTGGTCGGTCTCGGCGAACGGCACCTACACTGACGCGCGGATCACGAGTCCCACGGCGCTCTACAAATCGCTGATTTTCGCGGGCCCAGGCCTGAGCTATTGCGGGGGCGCCACGAATTGCACGACGCCCATCCTGAACGTGCCTCGCACCGGCGCCGGACTCACGCTGATCTACACGACACCCATCGGGCCCGACTACAAGTTCATCGCCCGACTGGCGGACACCTTCGTGGGTCCCTCGACGGACGAGGCGTACTTCTTCGGGCTCTCGCTGCCGTCCTATAACCTCGTGAACACGCGCTTCACGCTCGCCCACGACCCGTGGTCGGCCAACTTCTTCGTCGACAACCTCGCGAACAAGATTGCGATCGTGTCGGCCAACAACACGAGCTTTCAGTTCAACATCCCGGAGGTCATCCGTTATTCGACGGTTCAGCCGCGCACCTTCGGTATGCAGCTGAATTACAAATTCTGACGCGGCGTGAAACGAAGCTGATGGCTCTTGTTGAAAGCCATCGGTTTCGCCGCTGCGTGAGTGATGGGATAGGCCCGCGCCTTCACGACGCATCCTTCAAGTAACCCAGACTCGCAAAGACGCCGATGTTCTTTGCCTTGTTCCTCAATGAGTCGAGGATGCCCCTGGACGCTCATACCGGCAGCGCGTCCCGGCGGCTGCGGTGCAGGACTGCACCATAGACGAGGCCTGCGCCCAGCCAGGCGAGCCCGAGGGTCGTCGCGAGCGAGCTCATTCCGGTCATGACGGCGAGCACCACCGCGGCGCCCAGCAGCGGCACCGCGACGTGTGAGAACCGCTGCCCGGAGCGAGCGCGCACGCCGAATCTCGCCAGCACCGACACGTGCAGCAGGAGAAAGCCGCTGAGTGCTCCGAAGTTCACGAGCGAGGCGGCCTCGTCCACGTGGAAGCGCAGGATGAGCGCCACGGCGAGGGTGATCGCGCTTGCGACCAGCATGCCGATGTACGGCGTGCCGTACCTCGGATGCACTCTCGCCATGGCTTGCGGAAGCTGACGGTCGCGGCCCATCGCGAACAGGATCCGCGCGACGCCCACCTGCATGGGCAGCACGTTGGTGAATCCGATGATGGTTGCCGTCGCCCAGGCGAGGCTGATCGAGGCCCATGGGCCGATCGACCATTGCGCGAGCTCGAAACTCGCCGCGGCAGCATCCTTGATGGTCAATCCGCTCAACAGATTGCCCAATATCCATGCGACCAGCGCGAACAGGACGGCCGAGAGGATCAGGACCGCGATGATGGCGCGCCCGACGAGACGCCTGTCATTGCCTTTCACCTCCTCGGCGAGCGTCGACACCGCGTCGAAGCCGAGATACGACATCACGCAGATGGAGGTCGCGGCAAAGAGCGCATGCGCATTGAAAAGTTTCGGGGAGAAGAGCGGCTGGAGCGTGAGTGCGCCATTGCCCTTGCCCGCATGCAGCGCGAGCACGGAGAACAGCAGAATCACGGCAATGAAGGCGAGCTGCGAATAGACGGCGAACATGTTGATGCGCGCGTTCACCTTGAGACCGAACCAATTCACCCCGAGCGTCAATGCGCCCACCAGCACGATCCAGACGGCGCGATCGACCTGCGGCACCAGCGTCTCGAGCGCCACGGCGATCACGTCGTACATGTAGCCCGGGATGAGCAGGTAGTCGAGGAGGATCATCCAACCGGCGACGAAGCCCACGAACGGCCCGAGAGCGTGCCGCGCAAATCCGTAAACCGAGCCCGCGTTCGGCACCGCCTCCGTCATCACCGCATAACTCTTGGCCGTGAAATACATGCACACTCCGCCCAGGATGTAGGCGAGGGCGATCAGGCCGTTGGACTTCTGCCATACGAAGCCGAGAATCTGGAACGGCGCGCACGGGGTGACGTACGCCAGGCCGTAGAGGAGCAGATCCCGGAAGCTGAGCGTTCGCCGAAGCTGTGTCGTATCGGAATCGGATCCGACTGAGGCGAGTCGTTCGGCTCCTTCGCTCATGCGTGGAGTTCCGATGGGGCACCGGGGCGAGCGAGGCGCGCGATCTCATCGACCAGATCGCGCGCCGTGATCTGGCGGCAATAGCCGCGATTCAAGCGCAGCGACCACTCGTGGCGCTCCTCCGTCAGGGTGAGGCAGGCATCCGTGGGGACGGTCACCAGATACCCTAGGTCGCAGGCATCGCGCACCGCCGAATCGACGCATTGATCGGTCAGGCATCCCGCGATGATGAGGTATCTCGTCCCCAGGTTGCGGAGCACGTAGTCGATATTGGTGGACATGAAGACCGAGGAGGAAGTCTTCGGAAACACCATCTCGTCGCCGACCGGCTCGAGCTCCTTGACGACCTTTGCGTCCTGCGACCCTTTCGGCACGTTGAACCCGGTGATCTTGTAATCGAGCGAGCGGTCGCGGCCGTCGGCGGTCAGGCTCTCGATGACCGTGTACATCACCTCGATGCCGGCGCCGCGGCAGGTGCGCTGCAGGAGCTGCATGTTCGGCAGTGCGCTCTCCTGAAGCGTGCGAAAGAAACGGCCGTAGCGAGTCTTCTTGTCGGATTCGGAGAGCTGCGCATACTCCGAGCCGTTCCAGGTGCAGTTGTAGTTTTGCACGTCCACGAAGAGAAGCGCGGCCTGCGCTGGCACGATCGGGACCTCGCGGCTCAGCGGATTCACCGCGCCGCGGCGGGGCGCGCTCACCATGCGAGCGCTCTTGCAACGTGGCCCACTCGGCGGCCTCGCGGCTCAATACACTTCGGCATAACGTCGGCAAATCTCGGTTTCATCCAGGTTCTCCAGCCCGTTGATCTCCGCTCTCTTGAATTTCACGTACGCGCCGAGCAGCTCGGGCCCCAACCACTCGGCAGCAGCCGCGGAGCGCTCGAGGAGCGAGAGCGCGGAGCCGAGGTCGGCGGGCAACGGCGGGGCGGCGCGGGGGTCGATCGGGCGCCGCTCGCGCACCCCGTCGAGCCCGGCCTGCACCAGCGCGGCGAGCGCGAGGTAGGGGCTTGCCGCCGCATCGGCGACGCGAAACTCGACGTGGTACTGGCGCGCGAGGGGCGCCGGATCGCGGCTCGTGATCGGGCAAATCCGTACCGCTGCACCCCGGTCGAGGGCCCCGAGGTCCGCATTCACCGGCGCCCAGCGATGGGGTCGCAGGCGATAATACGACGCCACCGAGGGCGTGGTGATGGCGCATAGGGCGGGCAGATGATGCAGGATCCCCGCGACGAAGGAGCTTCCGAGGAGCGAGAGCTGAAAGGGCCGGCGCTCGTCGTAGAGCACCGGTTGGCCGTCGTGATCGAACAGGCTCCAGTGAATGTGCGTGCCGTTGCCGACGCCGTTCGGGGTGGCAATCGGCGTGAAGCTCACGCGCTGCCCGAATCGGAACGCGACGCCCTGGGCGATCTCGCGGGCGATCACCGCCTCGTCCGCCGCGCGCAGGCCCCTCGCCGGCGCCGTGGTGATCTCGAATTGCTGGGGACCGTATTCCGATAGCAGCGAGTCCGGGACGAGACCGGCGCGGCGCAGCGCCGACACGAGGGTCTCGCCGAACAATCCCAGCCGGCGATACGCATCGAGCTCGTACGGCTGCCAGGGGTGCGCCGGCACGCCGCTATAGGTGAATTCTTGCTCGAAGGAGGCGAGGAGCTCGAGTCCGGTCTCGCTGGCGAGGCGCTCGAGCGCACGGCGCAGCACGTGGCGGGGACATAAACTCCAGGGCTCGCCCTCCAGGGTCCTGATGTCGCCGAGAAAGAAGAACTCGGCGGTGCTCCCCTCGAAGGGGACGAGGACGCGCGTGGTGGGGTCGGGAACGAGCAGCACTTCGCCCAGCGTGCCGAAGGTGGTCGCCTGAATCGGCCCGAAGGCCGAGAGAAAGATATTGGTCGGGGCGAGCCCCACTCCGCGCAGCAAGCGCGTGGGAAGCTCGGCTGCCGGAAAGCTCTTGCCACGAAAGTGCCCGGAGAGGTCGCTCGTGCCGACGAAAACGATCTCCTCCCGCTGCGCGCGCTCCATCCATCGCCCTCCGCCTGCGCCCTCCACGCGCCGGGTAGCGTAACATAGCGTCGTGAAGTACCTTCTCGGCGCGCTGTTGCTCACCGTCGTGCACCTCGCCGCCGCCGCAGAGCCGCAAGTACCCGTCCATGGGCTCTGGGTCTGGAAGAGCGAGTCCGTGCTCGACTCGCCTCGAGGGCCGGAGGCGCTGCGCGCGTTCTGTCTCTCCGCTCAGATCTCCGAGGTGTACCTCGCGGTCCCCAAGCGGACTGAAGCGGGCGAGGACGCCGGATACGCCCGGCTCATCTCGATCCTGCATGAGGCGGGCATGCGGGTCGAGGCGCTGATCTCGAGCGTGGACGGCGACGAGCCGGGCGAGCCGCGCGAGCAATTGCTGAGTCGAGTGCGATCCGCGTTGCAGTTCAATCGGCAACATCCTGCGCAGCGTTTCGACGGGATTCATCTCGACATCGAGCCGCAGCAACGTGCGGAGAACAAAGGCCCGGGGAATCTCAATTTTCTGCGCGGCCTCATCGAGGCCTACCGCGACGTCGGCGCCCTCGCGACTCCGGCCGGACTCACCTTGAATGCCGATGTGCCGATGAAGCTTCTCAAGGGCGACCTCGAGCAGCGACGCGCGCTGCTCACCGCCGTCCCGCGCCTCACCTTGATGCTTTATGAGCTCTCGAGTGCGGATGACGGGACGACGGCGGCGGACAAGGAGCAAAAGCTCCGCGACCACGCGACGCTGCTCCTGCGCACGGCCTATCAGGACGTGGGAGACGGCGCGCTCGCCAAGATGGCCATTGCGCTGCGCACTCCCGACTACGGCCCGCTGCTTCCCCGGATGCTGGGCCTGCTGGATGAGGCAAACCGCGATAATCCCCACTACCTCGGTTGGGCGCGGCACTCCTACAACGACGTGCTGGCCGCGGGCCCCTGAGGAGGGCCGCGCCGGAGGAGTACTCAGGCCGCTGCGGGCGCCGCCACGCGAGCAAGCTCGAGCCCGTGGCCGCGCGGCCCACGCTCCCGCCGCCACAACAGGACCGCGGAGCTGAGCGCGGTCAGGCTCAAGAGCCCGAAGAACCAGAGCATCGTGTCGTAGCCGGCGGGATGTGCGGGACCCGCGCCCGCTTGGTCGGCGAGCCAGCCGGCGAAGCGGTTGGAGCTCCACAATCCGACATTCTGCAGAAGTGTGATGACCCCGAGCGCGAGACCCAGCCGCTCCGGTGCGACGATGAGCGTGGTTGCCGGCCAGATCACGGCGGGGACCAGCGCGAAGCTCACCCCCATCAATGCTGTCGAGACCCAGGGATTCCAATGGGTGAGGCCGAGCACGAGGAAGGTGATCGGCAGGAGCAGCGTCCCCATCGTCAGCATCAGCGCGCGATGGCCGAATCGGTCCGCGAGCAACCCGAACAGGGGCGTCGCGAGGATCGCGGCCGCAAACACGCCGGAATTGACGTTGCCGGCTTGCTGCAGGGAGAGCCCCTTCGCGTGCTGGAAGTACTCGATGGCGAAGGTCTGACGGAACGGGAAGAACACGGCCGCGTACAGCACGTGGAGCCCGAGAATGTACCAATACGAGAGATCGAATCGCAGGATCTGCGACCACACGTGGCGCATGCCCGCGGAGGGACGGGGCGTCGCTTCACGCGCGGCATCGGCGGCCGGTCGTGGGGCGAGGGCGGGCCGGGGCGCGCGCCGGCGATCGAGCCAAAGAAATCCGCCCGCCGCGACGAGCCCGAGCCCCGTGATCGCGGCGCCGAGCCACAGCGGCGGCTGCCATCCCGCCTCGTACAGCGCTCGCGCCCAGGTCGGCGAGGTGTCGAGGCTGAAGGAGCCGACGCGGGCGAGATCCAAGTAGATCGCCACGGCGAGCGCCACTCCGCGGCGCGAGAACCACGAGGCGACGCCGGCGACCAGCGAGATGAAGATCGCGCCCTCGCTCATGCCGAAGACGAAACGGCCGCACCACATGAGGTCGTAGGGCGTACCGATCGCGGTCATCACGGCGCCGGCGAACCCCAGGATGGCGGCCCAGAGGGTGACGCGAGCGGCCCCGTAGCGATCGATCAGCACGCCGTTGATCACCGCCAGCGGGATGTTGGGCAGGCTGATCACGGCGGTGAGGTCGCCGATCTGTGATTGGGTGAACCCGCGTTGACGCAGCAACAAATCCGCGATCGGGCCGATCGCATCGGACTCGTAGTAGCTCGAGAAAATCGCCGCCGCGGCGAGCCCGAGCGCACACCAGCGCAGCGGCGAGAGAGCTTCGCCGCCGCCCGCGGCGGCGCTTCCCGCCCCCGTTTCGCGAGGCCTAACGGGCACCGGCGCCCCGGTCAGAAGCGTCGCGAGAGATAGAGCACCGCACTCTCGATCTTGTAGAAGCTGTCCGGTCGAATGCCCCGCGGATCCGTCGCGAGCACATGATCGCGCGCGACGTTCTGCGCATGCTTGAGATCGAGCCCCAAGTCGAATTTCGGAAGCCAGGAACGCAGGAAATTGCGCCACTGCCCGCCCACGCCGTAATAGATCGAATAAGCGGGCGTTGCGAGCTGGTAGCGATCGACTCCGGCGAACGCACCGAGCGCGAGCGAATCGCCGAAGCGGTGCCGGTAATCGATGGGCCGAAATCCGTACAGCGCGTGAGAGGCGGCCTCGTCGAGCTCGATGCGGACCCCGAGATCATTGTTCGCCGAGACGGCGCGGCGGGCACCGAGCGCGAAGTGCGGGTCGACCTCGAGCTGCGTCCAGCGGATCGGGATACCGGGCTCGATGTCCGCGCGTACCTTGTTGAGATTCCCGCCGACATCGACAAAGAGCTCGGCGCCGCGCTCGTTCGGCCCGCCGCGGTAGGAATCATCGTCCGGTTCGCCGTCGTCGCGCGTGCGCGCATTCCCTCCGTAGCGCACGAAGGCGGACACCTCGGAGAAGGACTTGCCGAAGACATCGCGTCCGAAGAACACCTCGCCGCCGAGCGTCAGGTCGTCCCACGGATGCGAATACCTTACCGAGACATCGTGATAATGGCGGTAGGGGTAGGCCGGCGGCTCGCCGGGATAATACTGCCGCAGGTCGCCGCCATAGTACGGCTCGTTCGCCACCGTGCGTACTCGCTCCTCGAGATATCCTCCGAAGGGCGGCTCCCAGCCGATGCGCAGCATCTGACTGCGCGCCCCGACACCGTCATTGAACATGCGTTCCTGGGCGCCCCAGTTGCCTTCGACGATCCCGTCGTTGGTCGTCCCGTCCAGGAAAATGTTGTGAACGTACCAGATGTTCTGCCACTCGGAGACTTCGTAGGTGAGGTCGAAATGGCGCCAGAGCTTCGGAAAATCGATGCCGACCGAAGTGGCGGTGTTGCCCAGCAGGTAGCTGCCGCCGTTCGAGTTGTCCTCGCCGCCATATTGAGCATAGACGGCGAACGGAGTCTTGCCCGGAAAGATGAAGCGGCTCACGTAGGAGGCTTGCTGGTTGCCCTGGGTCTGGGACAGCCCGCTCGGCTTGAAGAAATCCCGCAGCAAAAATCTTGCCGAATCCGGTAGTCCGCTGCCGCCCCCGTACTCGAGCAGTCGATTGACGCCGAGCGACCAGCCCGGAAAGGGCTCCACCGATATCTGCACGGCGAAGAGGTGCGGATTGCCGCGGCTCAGGACGTGGTCATACAAGATGTTATCGCCCGCGGGGCTGCCGCTGCCGGTCTGGTCCATGCGCGCGAGGATGAGCTCGTACTGAAAGCCGAGACGGGTGAGCGGCTCGTAATTCGACAAGGTCGCCGACAGCATGGTCGGCGCCTCGGTGCTGATCAGCGTGCTCGAGTCGGTCATGGGCGAGAGCCAATGAGGGAGGTAGCCGACGTCGAGCTGCGCCCAGTTGAAACCAAGGCCGATCTCGCTGCCCGCCGGGTTGGCGCGTCCCGAGTAAGCCACCACGCCGCCTTCGGCCAGCATGTAGTCGTTCGGCTCGACGTAGCCCTGCGCCGACACATCCCAGTGGCTGGTCGAGGGCAGGCCGTACTCGTTGGGCACGATGACGCTGGCGCCGTGCGTGTAGGAGCCGGTGATGCTCGCGTGGGTGAGCGCGTAGTCGCGCGAGTAGCGCTCGAGATATCTTTCGACCCGGTGGCACAGCGGCTTGTCGATCTGACAAGCCTGAGGCAGGGCGAGCTTCACGAGCTCGACGGGGAACGGGCGCTTGAGCACCGGCTCGTCGGCGAGTATCAGCACTCGCTCGATCTGGCGCTCGATCTCCGGCTCGAGGTTGAGCGGCAGGTACGCGCTCAAGCCGCCCGCGCGGGCAGGCCCGCCGAGCGCACCGGCGAGAAGCGCAGGGGCGATCGGAAGCGCCACTATCTTGACCCTAGACTTTACGACGACGCTGCTCCACTTCGCTGCATTTCGGCCGGGTCGTGCGGCCCGTGGCGCTCTGCCGATCGGCAGATGCCGCTCGAAGTACACGACATCATGCGCTCGCAGGTCAAGGGCTTTTTGCCGATCGAGGCGGCGCTGCCGCGCGCACGCGCATGCGCGCCGTCGGCGGTATGATGCGCGAGGCCTTCGACTCGAGGAGCGCCGAATGATCGTCATCAAGTCCCAGCGACTCGAATTGCGCGAGCTCGACTTGCGCGATGACGAATTCATATTGCAACTGTTGAACGAGGCGGCGTTCCTGCGCTTCATCGGCGATAAGGGCGTGCGTACCCTCGCCGATGCGCGTGACTACATTCTCAAGGGGCCGATCGACAGCTATCGGCGCTTGGGCTTCGGACTGTATCTCACGAGCTTGCTCGACGGCCGGCCGATCGGAATCTGCGGCCTGGTGAAGCGCGAGACGCTGCCGGACGTCGATGTCGGCTTCGCCTTGTTGTCGCAATACCGGTCGAAGGGATACGCCGCGGAGTCGGCCGCCGCGGTGATCGAGTACGCTAAGCGGCAATTGAGCTTACGCCGAATCGTGGCCGTCACGGCCCCCGACAACCATGCCTCCATCGCCGTGCTCGAGAAGATCGGGCTCAAGTACGAGCGCATGGTGCGGCTGTCCGAGGACAGCCCCGAGCTCAAGATGTTCGGGCCGGCGGACGAGACGGCGAATCCCACTCATTGACATCTCAAGGAGTCCCACCATGCATCCATTTCCCCATCATTACGTCGTCAACGCCGCCATGCGTCCCGATGGAGACGTGCCGCTCTCGACCGAGGGCGTGCGGGTGATCGAATCGGCGCCTCCCCGGGAGTTCGACGGGCCCGGAAATCAATGGTCGCCCGAGCAGTTGCTGACCGCGGCCGTGGCGGATTGCTTCGCGCTCTCCTTTCGCGCGATCGCCGCCGCGTCGAAGTTCTCCTGGCTACGCCTCGAGGCGAGCACCCGGGGGACGCTCGATCGGGTGGAGGGCAAGATGCGCTTCACGCGCTTCGAGACGCAAGCAAAACTGCACATCGCGCCCGGCGCGGACGTCGAGCGGGCGAGGAGATTGCTGGAGAAGGCCGAGGCCTCTTGCCTGGTCGCGAACTCGCTCTGCAGCGAGCGCCATCTGACGGCCGAGGTCGTCGCGGGCTGAACGGGCCGGGACGCCCGGGCGCAGCCGCGGCGCTGCGGCTCAGTCGTCCATCAGGAAACTGCGCAGCTGCTCGCTGCGGCTCGGGTGCCTGAGCTTGCGCAGCGCCTTGGCCTCGATCTGCCGGATGCGCTCGCGAGTGACGTCGAATTGCTTGCCGACCTCCTCGAGCGTGTGGTCGGTGTTCATGTCGATTCCGAAGCGCATGCGCAGCACCTTCGCCTCACGCGGCGTGAGCTGCGCCAGCACCGAGTGCGTGGTCTCGCGCAACGACTCGGTGGTCGCCGAGTCGATCGGCGAGGATACGGAGGTGTCCTCGATGAAATCGCCCAAGTGCGCATCCTCGTCGTCGCCGATCGGAGTCTCCATGGAAATCGGCTCCTTGGCGATCTTGAG
>Ga0187784_10001467_pt1 | contig 18737 bp, 15 predicted proteins | sample 1015_SJ02_MP15_2_FD_132964 | JGI IMG/M metagenome (GOLD analysis project Ga0187784, IMG submission 132964) | Tropical peat soil microbial communities from peatlands in Department of Meta, Colombia - 1015_SJ02_MP15_20_MG | ecosystem: Environmental > Terrestrial > Soil > Wetlands > Peat | place...
AACCAGCGCGAGGATCTCGTGGTCATTCTCGCCGGCTATCGCGACCGTATGGAGAGCTTCTTTACTTCTAATCCGGGCTTCCGTTCGCGCATCGCCCACCACATTGATTTTCCCGATTACGATGCCGGCGAACTCCTCGCCATCGCCGAGGTGCAGGCGGCGCAGAGCGAGTACCGGCTGAGCCCGTCCGCCCGCGAAGCAATGATCGATTACATTTCCCGTCGGCGCCAACAGCCGAATTTCGCCAACGCGCGCTCGATCCGCAACGCCCTTGACCGCGCCCGGCTGCGTCAGGCCATGCGATTATGCGCCGGCAATGGCGTCGCAAGCCGTGAGGCTTTACAGACCATCGAAGCCGAAGACATACGAACAAGCCGCGTATTTACGACAAGCTAGCCGGCTGAATGCGGCGTCGGGAGGAATGCATGCACCACCAGCTCGCTCTGCATCAGTATCTGGAAGCTTGGGCGGGAACCGACGGTCTTCGGCGGGCCGCCGCCTCGACCCTGACGGCGCTGGCGGAAGCTTGCCGCGGCATCGCCGCTCTCGTTGCCGCCGGGCCGTTCGCCGGTGATCTAGCGGCGCGCCAGCATGAACACGCGGGCGGCGACTTTCAGACCGAACTCGATATCCGCGCCAATGGAATTCTGCTCCAGGCGCTGCAAAACGCCCCGGTGGCGGCGGTCGCGTCCGAGGAAATGGACGCGCCTTTGCCGCTCAAATCCGGAGCGCCGATCCTTGTCGCGCTCGATCCGCTCGATGGCTCATCGAACATCGAGACCAACGTGTCGATCGGCACCATCTTCTCTCTGCTGCCCTCCCCTCCCGGCAGCAGCGGCGCCGAGCCGGCGGCGTTTCTGCGCGCAGGTTACGAGCAGATCGCCGCCGGCTACGTGATCTACGGGCCGCAAACCGTGCTGGGACTGACGCTAGGCTCCGGCACCGACCTGTTCACGCTCGACCCGGCGCGTGCAAGCTTCATCCGCACCCGCGCCAATGTTCGCGTGCCCCCGCAGGCGCGCGAGTTCGCGATCAACGCCTCCAACTACCGCCACTGGGACATACCGGTGCAGACTTGGTTCAACGATTGCCTGTCCGGCGCCGAGGGACCGAGCGCGGAGAACTTCAACATGCGCTGGATCGCGTCGATGGTCGCCGAGGCCCATCGCATTCTCGTCCGCGGCGGTGTCTATCTTTATCCCGGCGATGCGCGGCAGGGCTATCGCAACGGCCGGCTGCGCCTGATCTATGAAGCAAACCCGATCGCCTTCCTCATGGAGCAGGCCGGCGGCCGCGGCTCGACCGGCCGCGAACGCATCCTCGCTCGCGTACCGCGCCTCCTCCACGAGCGCGTGCCGCTCGTTTTCGGCGCCCGCGAGGAGGTGGAACGGATCGAGCGTTATCACCTTGGCAATGCGCCCAAGGGCGAGACGTCACCGCTGTTCGCCCGGCGCGGGCTGTTTGTATGACGACGCATATGAAAACCTGAATTGCCGGACCAGCCGTCGTGTCAGTCAAACATCCCATTATCTCCGTCACCGGATCCTCAGGCGCCGGCACCACGTCGGTGCGACGGACGTTCGAGCAGATTTTTCGTCGCGAAGGGATTACCGCCGCTTTCATCGAGGGCGACGCGTTCCACCGTTACGACCGTGCCGGCATGAAGGACGCCATGCTGCGGGAGCGAAAAAAGAACAACTTTTACTTCAGCCATTTCGGCCCCGAAGCCAATCTGCTGGAGGAGCTGGAGGCGGTATTCCGCGAATACGGCGAGCACGGCGCCGGCAAGACCCGCCACTACGTGCATGATGACGACGAGGCGCGGCTCTACGACCGGCCGGCCGGGACCTTCACCCCCTGGGAAGATTTGCCGACGGACTCCGAGCTTCTGTTCTACGAGGGGCTGCATGGCGCCGTCGTCACCGACCAGGTGAATATCGCTCGGCATGGCGACCTGAAAATCGGCGTCGTGCCGGTGATCAATCTCGAATGGATCCAGAAAATCCACCGCGACCGCGTGCAGCGCGGTCACTCGGAAGAGGCGATCGTCGAGACAATTCTGGGCCGCATGCCCGACTACGTGCACTTCATCTGCCCGCAATTTACCGAGACCGACATCAATTTTCAGCGCGTGCCGACCGTGGATACGTCGAATCCATTCATTGCGCGATGGATCCCGACGCCGGACGAATCGATGGTGGTGATCCGTTTTCGCAATCCGCGCGGCATCGACTTCGCCTATCTGGTCACGATGATTCACGGCAGCTTCATGTCGCGCGCGAACTCGATCGTCATTCCCGGCAACAAGCTCGACCTCGCCATGCAGCTCATCCTCACGCCGATGATTCTCAAGCTCGTTGAGAGAAGGCGGCGCGCCATTTCAGTGGAGTCCGATCGATGAATGTTATGACGCCGCGCATCTCGCAACGGCTCGATCAGCCGATCACCGCCGCCTTGCGCGCGCTGGCGATGGACGCCGTCGAGACCGCAAACTCCGGTCATCCCGGCGCGCCGATGGGGCTTGCGGAAATCGCCGCCGTGCTCTGGCGCCGTTATCTGCGCCACAATCCGGCTAATCCCGCGTGGCCGGACCGCGACCGCTTCGTGCTCTCGAACGGTCACGCCTCGATACTGCTTTACGCGCTGCTGCACCTGAGCGGATATGATTTGCCGATGAGCGAGCTGAAGCGCTTTCGCCAGCTCCACTCAAAAACACCCGGGCATCCTGAATACGGCATCACGCCGGGGGTGGAGACGACCACCGGTCCGCTCGGCCAGGGCTTTGCCAATGCGGTGGGCATGGCGATCGCCGAGAGAACGCTGGCCGCCCAGTTCAACCGGCCCGATCACGCAATCGTCGATCATCGCACCTTCGTGATCGTCGGCGACGGCTGCTTGATGGAGGGTATCAGCCATGAGGCGGCGTCGCTGGCCGGCCGGCTTGGGCTCGGCAAGCTGATCGCTATCTATGACGACAACGGCATTTCGATCGACGGCAAGGTCGCCGAATGGTTTGCCGACGACACGCCTAAACGCTTTGAAGCTTATGGCTGGCACGTGGTGCGCGATGTCGACGGCCACGATCCGATCGTTGTCGACGCGGCGTTGGCCGCCGCAATCGCCGATACGGCCCGGCCAAGCCTTGTGTGCTGCAAGACCGTGATCGGGCGCGGCGCACCGACCAAGCAGGGCCATCAAGATACGCACGGCGCGCCGCTCGGCCCTGAAGAGGTCGCCCGCGTCCGCGCTGAGCTTTCCTGGTCGTACGCGCCATTCGAGATACCGGGCGAAGTCGCACAAGCCTGGGATGCGCGCCGTCAGGGACGCACAGCGGAGGCCGACTGGAACGATCGCTTCGCCCGCTATCGCGCCGCCCATCCCAATCTCGCCGCCGAATTTTGCCGCCGCATGCGCCGCGAGCTCCCCGCGCAATTTGCGGCGACGGCGGACGCTTTCATTTCCACTTGCGCGACGAAAGGCGAAAAGCTCGCGACGCGCAAGGCTAGTCAGAACGCGCTCAAATCGTTCGCACCAATATTGCCGGAATTGTTCGGCGGTTCGGCCGATCTGGCGCATTCGAACCTGACCATTCATCCGCTGACGCAGCCGATCACGCGCGACCCCCGAGGCAACAGCATCTTTTACGGCGTGCGCGAGTTCGCCATGACCGCAATCGCGAACGGCATTGCCTTGCACGGCGGCTTTCTGCCCTACGTCGCCACCTTCCTCGTGTTCTCCGATTACGCCCGCAACGCCATCCGCATGAGCGCCCTGATGCGGCAACACGTCGTGCACGTATTTACCCACGACTCCATCGGGCTTGGCGAAGACGGACCGACGCACCAACCGGTTGAGCACGTGGAATCGCTCCGCCTGATTCCGAACCTTGACGTCTGGCGTCCCTGCGACGCGGTCGAGACCGCGGTCGCCTGGCGCAGCGCGTTAGAGCGCTCGAATGGGCCCACAGCGCTGGTACTGTCGCGGCAGGGACTGCCGCATCAGACACGAATACCGGAGCAAATCGCGGCGGTCCGCCGCGGCGGCTATGTGCTGATCGAGCCGGAGATACCGCCAAAAGCGATCGTCATTGCCACCGGCTCGGAGATGCAACTCGCGCGTGAAGCGGCTTCGCTGCTCGCGGCCGACGGCGTCCCGGTACGCGTCGTCTCCATGCCCTGCGTGGACGCCTTCGAGCGGCAGGACGCGGCGTGGCGCCAGGCGGTGCTGCCACCGCACCTTCCAGTCGTTGCGGTGGAAGCGGGCGCCACGCGCGGCTGGTGGCGCTATGCCGGCTGCAACGGCGCTGTGATCGGCATCGACCGCTTTGGCGAGTCGGCCCCGGCGTCCGAGCTGTTTGCATATTTCGGTTTCACGCCGCAGCGCGTCGCTGAAGCAGTGCGGTCAGCGATCGCAGCCATCGCCCCTTCCGAGATTGGCCAGGCAGCCCTGTAGGAGAGCCCAATGCCGCTCATCTCCATGCGACAACTTCTCGATCACGCTGCCGAGCACGGCTACGGTGTGCCCGCGTTCAACGTCAATAACATGGAACAGATCAAAGCCATCATGGAAGCAGCGCGCGAGACGCAAAGTCCCGTGATCCTGCAGGGTTCGGCCGGTGCACGCAAATATGCCGGCGAGCCGTTCCTGCGCCACCTCGTTGGCGCCGCGGTCGAGGCTTATCCCGAGCTTCCGATCGTCATGCATCAGGATCACGGGGCCTCACCCGACGTCTGTATGGGCGCCATCCGCTCCGGCTTTACCTCGGTGATGATGGACGGCTCGCTCAAAGACGACGCCAAGACGCCTGCCGATTACACCTATAACGCTGCGGTGACTCGCAAAGTGGTCGAGCTAGCCCACGCGGTCGGCGTGTCGGTCGAAGGTGAACTCGGCTGCCTCGGCTCGCTGGAAACGCTGTCCGGCGACAAGGAGGACGGCCACGGTGCCGATGGCAAGCTCGCGCGCGAGCAGCTCTTGACCGATCCCGACGAGGCCGCCCGTTTCGTCGACGAGACACAATGCGATGCGCTCGCGATCGCCATTGGCACCTCACACGGCGCCTACAAGTTCAAGCGCCGGCCGACCGGCGACGTGCTCGCGATCGACCGCATCAAGACGATCCACGCCCGGCTCCCCAACACGCATCTGGTGATGCACGGCTCCTCGTCGGTGCCGCAGCACCTATTGCAGGAAATCCGCTGCTACGGCGGCGACATCCGTGAAACCTATGGCGTCCCGGTAGCGGAAATACAGGAGGGCATCCGCTACGGCGTGCGCAAGGTGAATATCGATACCGACATTCGTCTCGCCATGACCGCCGCCATGCGCCGCACTATGAAGAAGAGCTCGTGGGAATTCGACCCGCGCAAATTCCTGCAGGCGGCCATGGACGAGACCAAAAAGGTTTGTGTCGAGCGGTTCGAGGCCTTCGGCTGCGCGGGTCAGGCGCCCGATATTTGCCCGATCAACCTCGACGTCATGGCGCAGCGTTATCGCGCCGGCACGCTACGCCAGGTCACGCATTGAAGCGAAGCTCTGGCGTGCGCATCGTCGCCTGCCCGCGGCCGCGGATTGCCTAACGCCCATTACGAACTAATCTGAAGATTCATCAGAAACTTGGCCGCGCGCCGCTTTCAGCTCTGGTGATGTAGTCCGTCACCGATCTTCGCTAACGCATTTGCCGCTTTCGGCGTCGCGGGTTCTAGCGGCCCAAACGCCAGGCAAAATTCCACAATCTAAACCCTTGCGCCCGCCTTCCTGGTGCTTGCAATGCATTACTACTTATGATTGATTATTTGCGATTATACACGTAAAGGTTACAAGGACGGGGGGGGTGGGATGGCCAAACGAAATCGACGTCTCACAGTCGCTGGGAGTGCCCGCCGATTGCCAAAAGGTGCCAAAGCCGTCGGTGCCGTTGATCCAAAGCAACACATAGAAATTAGCCTCCGGATCCGCGAAAAACGAGGGACACCTTTGGACAACGAGTCCGCGATGGATCTCGGGGCCACCAAGATAAGCGATCGCCAATATGTGCGGCGCGAGGAATTTGCCGCCAAAGCCGGTGCCGATCCCGATGACGTGGCAAAAGTCGATGACTTTGCTCACCAACACGGGCTGAACGTCAAAAGCGTCCATCTCGCATCGCGGACGGTGAAACTTTCCGGCACAGTAGCCGCGTTTCGCGCTGCGTTTGGAGTGACGCTGAAAAAAGTCAAAAAAGGACGCGCGACATATCGAATGCGCACCGGTAGCGTACTCGTTCCGACAGAACTCAAGGATATTATTGTCGGCGTCCACGGCCTGGACAACAGGCCGGTAGCGCGATCCCATTTTCGGTTTAAACGTATTACGCGCCGGGCAGTCCGGCGCAACTTAACCTCGACGGGCTTCGCAGTAACCGATCTCGCAAAGCTATACGGGTTTCCAACCGATCTGACCGGGGCGGGCCAATGTATCGCGATTATTGAACTCAATGACGTAGATTCGCGCGGCCGGATGATTGCGGGTTACGAGCCGGCAGACCTGACGACGTTCTTCAAACGCGTTGGCGTTACCAGGCCTAGCATCGTTTCGGTTAGCGTCGACGGGGGCGCGAATAAAGCGGGCAATCAGGATGCAGACGGCGAGGTCGTGCTCGATATCGAGGTGGCCGGGGCGATTGCGCCGGGCGCGAAGATCGCGGTTTATTTTGCGCCCAATACAACAAACGGATTTATCGACGCGGTAAAAGCGGCCGCGCATGACAGCGCGCGGAAGCCGTCAGTTATTCCATCAGCTATGGCGGCCCGGAAGATCCGGACGGGGCCCAGCAGTTTCTCGACGGGTTGAGTGAAGCGATTCGAGACGCCACGGCGATGGGCGTGACCGTGTGCATCGCGTCGGGAGACAATGGCTCTGCCGACATGGAGCAAAGGGATTGGGACGGAAAACCGCATGTCGACTTTCCCGCGTCGAGTCCATTTGCGTTGGGTTGCGGAGGAACAACGCTGCAGGCGACCAGCGGTCATATAACCGGCGAAGTCGTATGGAATAACGGTCCGGCAACAGGTGGCGGTGGTGGTGGCGGCGTCAGTGTGTACTTTCCACTGCCGCCCTATCAGTCCAGCTCGATGGTAGCAAAATCCCCCACGGGATCGGCCGGCCGCGGCGTTCCAGATTTGGCGGCAAATGCCGATCCGGATACCGGTTATCAGATCATATTGGACGGCAGTGGAACGATTGTGGGGGGCACCAGCGCGGTGGCGCCGCTTGTTGCCGGATTGATTGCGTGCATTAACGAGGCCGCCACCAAAAAATTTGGAAAGACGGTGGGATTCATAAACCCGCTGATCTACGCGGCCGCCTCACGCAACATCTTTCGAGATATTACTGACGGCAACAACGATGTGTACGCCGATCTCCGCGGCCTCTATACGGCAGGGCCTGGGTGGGATTCTTGTTCAGGACAGGGCGTGCCTGACGGGGCAGCTCTTCTGCAATTGCTAAACCAGTAAAGGGCTCACTCAGCAAGCGATGGACTAAGCGCTTAGCGCGATTGTTCACGGCCTTATTGAGGCTGTCGATCAGGTCATTGTCTTAATCAAGCCGTGTTTGAATAAGAACACCAAGGCCCGTTTCACAGCGTCGGCGCATTCACCTTCCGATCGCAAGGCGGCAAGCGATAGCTTGGAACCCAGCAGTCGCTCGCGCAAATGGCAGGCGAGATTCCAGTCCACCTGCGCAATCCGCGCCAGACCCCTGAGTGTTTCGTCGGAAAGCGATTCCTGCTCGCTGCCGACCGCGACAATACGTGCATTTGGAGCAAACCGATGCGACGGGTAATGCGCGAAATGCTTCGAATAGTTCGTCTGGTAGACGCCCATAGCAGTGACATTCCTGCTTTGATTAAATCTACCGGCCCTTTCTCTGGCTTTTCGCCACAGTTGTTCATACTGTGAAATGACGGCGGGCCAAGAATACTTTCGAATGATCGCCGCGCGGGCGCGCTGTCCCATCCTTTCCCTTGCCGAGCGACTGGTGGCGAGTGCCGCTAGCCTTTCGACCATGACGTCGAGGTCTATGGCCGTAGTCTGGCATAGATGCGCAAGGAGGGCGTCATATCCGATAAAGAGCGCGGCATCCGTGAGCTTAGGATCAGGCGGTGCCCGATAAGTCGGCACTAAATATCCGGTTTCACCATCACGAATATGTTCTTTATACCCGTTCCATGAAGCCACGACTGGAGCTAAGCCGCTCGCCATCGCTTCGATAGGGCTCAGGCCGAATGTTTCTTGGATGCTATCGGATGGCGAAACAAAGATATCTCCTATCGCATATATGTTTGGCATTTCCTGCCGGTCCACATGCGTCCAAATAAGCACGCGCTCGCCGACACCAAGACTACGCGCCGCCGCTGCCAGGACGGATGCATATCCATCGGTCTGTTCCTGACCCGCCAAAATCAACCGCAAGGGAATATCCGGGCAGCGTCGAACGAGGCGGCGGAAGGCTACGATCAATGGCAGCAGATCCATCTTGGTCCAGGGGCTTAGCCGCCCGACATACAGCAAGATAACGTCTTGCGGGCGCAGCCCATTCGCCGCGCGAAGCTTGCGTTTGCTTCTTGGACTAAACTGGTTTGTGTCTAATCCGAAAGGAATAACGGCCGTGCGAGGTAGTGGCCAACGCTTGCGGCTTAGCGACGAACGCTGATCGCAAACCTCCCGAGCGATGCTGCGAAATGCACCGTGGAGATGGCGAGAAGGGCAGACTGCCACGTCAAGATCGCTCGCTGGAAACAGCATGTTGCGATCGATAACGATCTTCGTGTCCAGGTGTGCGATTGAATGCACGATACTGGTTATTGGAAAAGGCCGGAGCGAAAATCGCTGGCGCAAGTAAGCAAAGTGCGGCGTTACTATATGTGAGACATGCAAAACGTCTGGAGTATCATTGCTTATCAGTTGCGGCATTTCCCGCAACAGCGCAAATCGGCAACGATCCGCCCTAGTTGGACCGCCGAGCAGCTCCCGAACTATACCAAGCTGTTTGCGGTCGCCGCGGACGACGATAAGGAGGGACTCGAATGTCCCATGCTTCAACAAAGCTCGTAAGAATTCTATCTCGGCAACTTGTGCTCCGGTAACGACGTCACCTCCGGCAAGGCCGGGGAAAAGAAACGCCAACTCGCGTAATGCTTTCAATGCATCGACTCAGGCCGAGTCTTGCTTAATTCCGCGGAAATTTGCTGCAGGAAGTGCCGCGCGGCGTCGGCCACATGACCATTCGCGGTAAATTCGAGACAGGCGTCACATTGGCCGGTGAAACGGCTCCGAACCGGCAAATCGGGATCTCTTCGCCGCAACTCCTGAATCAAACCATAGGGTCCGATTGTCTGAAGCAGCCGAAAGAATAGGTCATTCTGAATCGATGCGACGATCATTTCGATTTCGTCTACGCTGCGATTGGTAAGATCGTCTTGAATGAACAGCTGCGCCTGGTCTGTGGGCTCACCCACCACGGCGCCGCAGCATGGGTAAAGGAGACCGTGAGGTGAAAGCGTCACGACTTGCGTGGAAAACGGGCAGCCCCCGGTCGGCGGGGCCTGCGGATAGATATAATCCCGCACCTGTCGCCGCGCCCGACCGACAGGAACGATTGCGAGACGATTAACGAAACAGCGAGCGATTGTCTCACGAGGAAGTTCTGTGGCAAAAGCCAAAGCGTCGACGCCGTCGGAGGCATCATCCTCGTCCGCAATAGTGTTGAGAACAATTCGAAGCCCCAGCTCAAGCCCGGCGCCAATGGCGGTTCGCACCTTCCACGGTTTCACGTATGGCGCATGGAAGCGATCATAACTGATGCAAAGGGTTCGGAGGCCGCACTCTTGGAGGTCGCGTAGCACCGACAACGTGCGCGGTGCGTCAGCAACCCAGGCGCAAGATGTAACGACCTCACTGATCATCCCCACCGACACACCGAGCGCCGCAAGTTCGCGCATCAATCCCAGTTGCAGGAAGGGCTCTCCTCCTGAGAAGCTCAAAATCGGTGGCGGCTTTTGCCGTCCAACCGCCTCCACCACCCGTCGCGCAACGTTAGGGTCGAGTGTCGTCTTATTGTGCGGTGAACTGTCAAAAACGCAGTGGTCACAGAGCGCGGGACAGCGCCAAGTGAGCAGGAGCGTGAGAGCACGCAGTCGGCGATGCTCGGGGGAATCAATACGGTTTAGCTGCTCACGGAGTTGAAAGGTTAAGCCCTTTTCGCGCAGAGCCGATGCCGCTACCACGATAAACTACTCCGCTTGCATGATCGGAACGACGCCGCCCTTGCGACAATCGTCGAGGAATGACCGCGCCGCCTCGGCAATTCGGGGATTGTTAGTAAATTCAAGGCAGACATCACACGTCCCGACATATCGATCGCGCGTCGCGAGCTCAGGATTTCTGCGCTTGAGTTCTTGCAGTAATCGATATGGACCCAAGTATTGCAGTATTTTGAAGAATAGATCGCGCTTTAACTTTTCCAAGATGAGGGCGATCTCATCCACACTGCGCTCGGCCAGGTCATCTTGAACAAACAGTTGCGCGCGGTCGATCGGCTCTCCCACCACCATACCGCAGCAAGGATATAACAGTCCGTAAGGAGAAAGCGTTACGACCTCTGTCGCCATCGGACAACCTTCATCCATGTCCTTTGCCGGGTCGTAAATAAAGTCAGTGACATTGGTGCGGCCGCGTCCGACCGGCGTTGTAACGAGCGGGTTTATTTGAAAGCTGCGTATGGTCGCCTCGGGCAGGTCCAACACTCCGGCCAAATATGCGATCAGCGCCTTATCCCCTTCGGTCTTTGAGAACGAGGGGTCGGCTTGCGAGTTGATAATAGTGTGCAGCCCGACGTCCCGCGCCGCCAGCAGCGCGATCCGCATCTTATTGCTTTTGACAAAAGGCGTATGATAGCGATCGACGCTGGTGCAATAGGTTTGCAAGCCGCGCGCGGCAAGATCGCTCAGTACTTGGTGTGCATGCTCTGCGTTTCTGACCCATGCGCTGGAGCTCACTACTTCCGAGGGCATTCCTCTCTCTGCGGCAAAAGTTGTAAGAGCCTGCATCTCTTCCAAACAAAGAAAGGGTTCTCCGCCCGAGAAACCCAATACCGGCGGCGGGTTCTGCCGGGAGGCAGCTTCGATCACCCGCCGCGCGACATTAATGTCGACTTTGACCTTTTGCCGCGGGCTGCTTTCGAACACGCAGTGGTCACAGCTGGCGGGACATCGGTAAGTCAACAGAATGGTGATGATCGAGATTCGGTCGCGATTTACTAACTCGGTACCGGACATCCGCTTACCAAGAAACTGGGTCAATCCGCGATCGCGCCGCAGCTCCGCTCTAAGCGTCATTCGTGTTCCCCGTTAAAATGCGAAAGACGCGCGGCCATTCGCGCAACACCATGCTGGTTTCGGCGTGCAAATCGTCACAGTACGGATGCATGTAGGTGCCGTTTTTCTTGTAACCGCGAACTTCACAGCCACCACCGCATATGGGCGAGACCGGGCAAGATGTGCATTGCGGCATCGAGAACGCCGAACGCCCTCGATACTTTTCCAGATGATCTTGATCGATCTGTATGGTCGGCCAATAGGCTCCGACCGCAAATTGCGGATCGCCTATACCCTCATAGCAAGCATACAGCGCGCCGCTTTGGTCGAAGCACGTTAGATCTAAATTGGCTTCGCAGTGATAAAAGCCCGCGGACGGCAGCAGGTCTTCCCCCGCGCGGAACCCGCTGAACAAATTCAAGCTGCGCCAGTCAATGTAAGAGATGCGATGGGAATACCACCGATCATCCAAGGCATCGAATAGGATCGACAACAACCTAAATTTTGGCGGAACAGTATTATCGGTCCCCGACGATTTGTTCTGCAATGGCGCAACCGCCAACGTCAGACCGTCATTGGCAGCTTGACGTTCAAAAATATCGTCCGCGAGCTGAACAAAAGCTCCTACGTTGCCATCGCTGAGCAGGTATCGCAGAAAAACTCTGCTGCGTAGTCTACCGGCGACATCAAGAATCGTCTCATACAGACCGTGCAGCTTTTGGTTCGCGCGCATCAACAACGGTCCGTCTGCAGCAAACTCCGCTCCGTCGACCGTAACCTGGATGGAGGGCGAATACCGTCGGATCTCGTCCTCGAATTTACGCAAGTGCTTGCCGTTAGTCGTAAAATGGAGATGCAAACCCCTCGCCTTGGTGCGATCGCCTATCTTCTTTACCAACTCATGGAAATCCGGCCGATCGATTAGCGGCTCTCCTCCAAACAAGGAAATGAACGCGGTTGACTTGTGTCGCTCGGTCATGTCGTGGTCAATGAATCGAAACGCCGCCTCGACCATTTCCTCGGTCATCAGCGGCGTCCGCTGGCGCTTATTTCCCTGTTCGATGACCTGCCAGCAATAACTACAAGCTAGATTGCACTTCAGCGAGAGTGCGAACATGTATTTCGCTTCGGCGGATTGCAGCGCTCGCTGTTTTGCTTGTTTTGCCACGAGACGTGCAATGGCATCTTCGACCTCTGCGGACTCAACATAATAGCCGCGGTCAACGAGGGTGCGATGGTGAGAATGCCGCGAATTGTACGCGAACTCGCGCTCGGCTTGAACGAATTGAACGAGCTGCGCCGGGACGATATCGACCGCGCCGGTGAATGCATTGGCGAGAATGCCGCGGCCATCTGGCCACTGCTCAGCAAGCGTGTAGCGGCTTTTGCAATATAGCACGGGGTTCGCTCCCCGAGAGCGGCCAAAATCGAAGCACCCTGTGACTCTAAGGAATAAGAGTCGCTCTATAGCGAGACTGGCGTCAGTATTTACGCGGCTTCACGCGGTGCCTTCGTCCCCGCCTCCGCTGGGATTTTCAGAAATTGTTGAAAATGGCCCGACGACCGCCGCATCAACGCAACAATAGTTTTCATTCCACCGAGCGGTAGCTGCCCCCGTGTGTGGTGCTTCTGCGGCCTCGAACGAGATCTCGAGTTTTTGTACAAGATCCTCGACTTTCATACCTTTCGGGATTTGAAGACGAAGCTTCGTTACCTTTGCCTTTGCAGCCATAACAGTCCCCCATGGGTTTGCTACAGAACATAAGCGCAACGAGTACGTGTATCTCATACTAAGCACAACTGCTACGTGCCAGTCAAGGTCGGCGCGAATACCTCACGGCGGCATTATGGATCGGCCGATCACCCATCTTTGGCCTTTGCGAGTTTTGGATATGCTGTGGCGTCGTCGCTTGGGCCGAGCATCAAAGGAAAGGGTACACGTCTGGTTGCCAATCAAGCGATAGCTTTCGATGAAGCTTTCGGAGCGCGTCTGCGGGATTTGTTGATCTGGCGTCGCGATGTTCGTCGTTTCCGTCGCGACCGTTTGCCGGCCGGCACGCTCGAAGACCTCATTGAACTTGCGTGTCTCGCTCCCTCCGTCGGCCTGAGCCAACCCTGGCGGTTCGTCGTTGTTGACGACGAAACCGTTCGCGCCGGAGTGCGCCAAGCCTTCGCAAGGTGCAACGCTGAAGCGTTGGCGGCGCAGTCACCTACGCGATCGTCGCTCTATGCGCGGCTCAAACTCGCTGGATTGGAAGAAGCCCCCTGCCACTTGGCGGTGTTTGCCGATCGCCTGACGGAGCAAGGCCACGGCTTGGGCCGGCGCACCATGCCGGAAATGATCGAGTATTCAGCGGTCACCGCGGTGCACACCATGTGGCTAGCCGCCCGTGCGCAGGGGATCGGGATGGGCTGGATATCGATTATTGATCCGGAAACAGTCGCCACACTCCTCGATGTCCCGCCCGAGTGGAAGTTCATCGGCTATTTCTGCTTGGGCTATCCGGAAGATCAGAACACCGTGCCCGAGCTTGAGCAGACCGGATGGGAGGAGCGGCGATCGCCCGCGAAATTCATCATCCGACGCTGATCTGTTTGGTAAACGGGCGCCGACTTGGTGGCCGTCCGGCTCAAATCCCTGCGCCGCATCGTAACCTTAATCTCGAAGCGCGATGGATGGCTTCCCCGGCGCGTGCTTCCTTCGCGGCCGGAGGGATAGCAGCGGTACAGCGTACTTGCTGTCTCCTCTGCGGCCCCCAAGCGCGCTCGCCAGCCCTGGTGTTCGTTGCGCTTGGGGTGCCGCTTCGAGTCAACAAAGCCCGTCTACCATATCGATCTGTGACCCCCGGCAAAATGCCGATGGCTCGCTCGGTTTAAGTGTTCGAAAAACGCCCGCCGATCTCAAGTCCGCACTCGCGCGGCAAGCAACACAGTTCGACGCGGAGACCTTTTAGGCGGCGGCACGGAACGCCGCCGGGTTCGCCATTGCCCAGGCTTGTTCGAACCTTTTGTCGGCGGAGCCGGCGAGCAATTCTCCCGGCTCCAAGGTCGGATAGAGCTCGGCAAAACTGCGCACTTCATTTGGCGAAACTCGGCGCGAAAAATGCACCGGACGCAATTCGCGGGGGTGATCGAGGCCTGCTGCCGCGACCAGCTCGGCAAGCGATTCCACGGTTGCCCGGTGGAAGTTAAACACCCGCTCCGACTTGTCGGCGACCACAAGCGCACGCTGGCGCGTGCGGTCCTGCGTGGACACGCCGGTCGGACACCGGTCGGTATGGCAGGACTGCGACTGAATGCAGCCGAGCGCAAACATGAAGCCCCGCGCCGAATTACACCAATCGGCGCCGAGCGCCATGACGCGGGCGATGTCGAAAGCGCTGATGATTTTGCCGGAGGCGCCGAGCTTGATGCGCTCGCGGGCATTGATGCCGATCAGCGCGTTGTGCACGAAGTTGAGCCCCTCGCGCAGCGGCGTCCCGACATGGTCGGCAAATTCCAGCGGCGCCGCTCCGGTGCCGCCTTCGTTGCCGTCGATAACGATGAAGTCCGGATAGATGCCGGTCTCCAACATGGCCTTGCAGATGGCGAGAAATTCCCAAGGGTGGCCGACGCAGAGCTTGAATCCCGCGGGCTTGCCGCCGGACAGCTTTCGCATGGTGGAGATAAATTGCATCATTTCAATCGGCGTCGAAAACGCCGAGTGCCGCGCCGGTGAAATGCAGTCGACCCCCGGCTTAACGCCACGTGCTGCAGCGATCTCGGGCGTAACCTTGGCGGCGGGCAAAACACCACCATGGCCGGGCTTGGCGCCCTGGCTCAACTTGAGTTCGACCATCTTCACCTGCTCAATGCCGGCACTGGCCGCGAAATTTTCGGGGCAGAACGTGCCGTCAAGATTGCGGCAGCCGAAATAGCCCGATCCGATTTCCCAGATGATGTCGCCGCCGTGTTCACGGTGGTAGCGGCTGAACCCGCCCTCGCCGGTATCATGGGCAAACCCGCCCTTTTTTGCTCCGATATTGAGTGCGCGAACCGCGTTCGAGCTCAAAGCACCGAAGCTCATAGCGGAAATGTTGAAGATCGAGGCGAGATAGGGCTTTTCGCAGGCCGGCCCGCCGATAGGGACGCGGAAAGAATCCGCGCTCGGGCGCTTCGGCGCCATGGAATGGTGCAGCCACTCATAGCCGCTGGAGTACACGTCGTTCTGGGTGCCGAATGGGCGCTTGTCCAAGGCTTGCTTGGCGCGCTGGTAAACGATGGCCCGTTTGTCCCGGGGAAACGGCGTGCCGTCCTTCTCGCTCTCCAGAAAATACTGGCGGATTTCCGGGCGAATCTCCTCGAGAATGAAGCGGATATGCGCCGTCAGCGGATAATTGCGCAGGATAGCATGACGCTTCTGAACAAGGTCGAAGGTGCCGAGTGCCGCGAGGCCGGCGGATGCCGCAAGCGGAATTGCCAAATAAAGCGGCGGCGAAGTAAAGAGAAACACGAGCACAAGAACAAGGGTCGCCAACAGGACGAGCGTGTAGGCGACAAACCGAGCGGTGAGCGGCAACAATAATGGGCGCATAGGTCCCCTCCCCCCGGCCCGGCCCCGAATGGGTGATTATACCGGGCATTTGACAGTTTGATGAGGGCGCGGGATTGCATAAGGGAAAAAGTTGGCCCGACATCCCGACCTCGCATATCGAGGGAGCAGGCGGCGTGAAAACCGGTGATGAAGAGGCGCGGCCTTGTTGAAGCTGCAAGGACGGACGGCGGTAGTTACCGGAGCCGCAGGAGGCATCGGCCGTGGCATCGCCGTCGCCTTGGCGCGCCGCGGCTGCGCGCTCGCCCTCCTCGATATCGACGACACAGCGCTTGCAGCTACCACCGGCGAACTTTCCGCGTACGGCGTGCGCGTGAGCAAGCACCACCTTGATGTCTCCGACCGGAGCGCGGTCGCCGCGTTTCCTGGGCAGCTGATGGCTGAACATTCAGGCATCGATCTTCTTGTCAACAATGCAGGCGTAGCGCTTGGCGGCACCTTCGAAGAAACCAGCGAAGCCGACTTCGAGTGGCTGTTCGGCATCAATTTTTGGGGTGTGGTGCGCATGACGCGTGCGCTCTTGCCACTGCTGCACAAAAGCGATGACGCCCGCATCGTCAATATTTCGAGCCTGTTCGGCCTGATCGCGCCGCCGGGCCACGCCGCCTATGCAGCGAGCAAATTCGCCGTGCGCGCCTTCTCCGAATCGCTGCGGCACGAGCTTGCCGCAACGAAGATTGGGGTCACAGTCGTGCATCCCGGCGGCGTCGCCACTTCGATTGCGAAAAGCTCGCGGCTGCCACAGAACCTACCCGCCGACGAGGCCGCCAAGCGGCGGAGGTTTTTCGATTCGCTGCTCACCATGCCGCCCGAAATCGCCGGCGAAACCATTGTGCGCGGCGTGGAAAACCGCAAAGTCCGCATCCTTGTCGGAGCCGACGCCAAGCGCGCCGCGCTGCTTGAGCGCCTGATGCCGGTGAGTTACTGGAATGTGCTGGGAGTGGGGTTGAGAAAATGAGCATTATCGCCTGGATTATCGGCTTAGGCTTGGTCGCCCTTGTCGTTGTAGCGGTCGGCCTTGCCATTTTCGCCGCGTGGACCGCGCGGCAGGTCGAGAAAGCGCTGCCGCCGTGCGGCCGTTTCATGGAAGTCGACGGCGCCCGCATTCACTATCTCGACGAAGGTTCGGGACCGCCGCTCGTGCTCATCCACGGGCTCGGCGGCCAAATGCACAATTTCACCCATTCGCTGCTCGATCGGCTCAAGCGCGATCACCGGGTCATTATTCTGGATCGGCCTGGCTGCGGCTATTCCACCCACCCGCGGAAAGCGTCGAGCGCGCTCGGCGCCCAGGCCAAGATCATCGCCGCATTCATCGAAAAACTTGGTCTGGAGCAGCCCTTGATTGTCGGCCACTCGTTGGGCGGCGCGATCGCGCTTATGCTGGCGCTGGAGCATCCCGAACGGATTGGCGGCCTCGCGCTGCTTGCACCGGCTACTCATGCGGCCAAGACCGTGCCGCCGCTGTTCCGCGGCATTTATGTCCGCTCAAAGCTCATGCGCGGCGTCGTGGCCTGGACGCTGGCGATCCCGATGTCCATCACGAACCGCGAGCTGGTGCTGGGCACGGTTTTCGGACCGGGCGCCGTGCCCGCGGATTTCGCGATCAAGGGCGGCGGCCTGTTGACGCTGCGGCCGCGGAGCTACATTGCCGCGTCGAGCGATTTGATCGCGGCCATCGAAGACCTTCAGCACATGCCTGCGCGTTACGGCGACCTGACTATTCCGGTCGGAATCTTATTCGGAACCAACGATCTTCTCCTCGATCACGCGATTCATGGCGCGGGCTTCGTAGAAAAGCTTCCCAGCGCACACTTCGAGCTCATCGAGGACGGTGGGCACATGATCATCATCACCGCCGCCGACCATTGCGCCGATTTCATTGCCCGCATGGCGCGCCGTGCCGGTGCCGAGCGCACCGAGCCGGAATTGGTGGCTTAAATCTTCCGCCGTGGCCGAGCCCCGGACCGCGCATTTCGATGTCGTTATTGTCGGCGGCGGATTGTCCGGCGTCGATGCGGCCTATCACGTGCAGACTTATTGTTCGGGAAAATCCTACGTCATTCTCGAAGCGCGTGACGTTATCGGCGGCACTTGGGATTTGTTTCGTTATCCAGGCATTCGCTCCGATTCCGATATGTACACGTTCGGCTATTCCTTTCGCCCCTGGCATTCGAACTCGGCCATCGCCGACGGCGCATCCATTCGCAGCTATATCCGCGACACCGCGAAAGCGTTCGGGATTGACCGCAAAATTTACTTCCGGCACCGCGTCAAACGGGCCTCCTGGTCATCGGCTGACGCGCTGTGGACCCTTGAAGTCGAGCGCGGCAGCGAACGCGAGCCCGTGTCCTTCACTTGCAACTTCCTCATCGGCTGCACCGGCTATTACGACTACGCGGAAGGCTATACGCCCGCCTTTGCCGGCACCGACAGCTTCCGCGGACGGTTCGTGCATCCGCAGCAATGGCCTGAAGACCTCGACTATGCCGGTAAGCGCGTCGTGGTGATCGGCAGCGGCGCCACCGCGGTGACAATTGTCCCGGCGATCGCCGAGCGCGCCGCGCACGTCGTCATGCTGCAGCGCTCGCCGACTTATGTCATTTCTCGTCCGTCGCAGGATGCCGTGGCGAAATGGCTGCGCCGCTATTTGCCGACGCGGGCGGCCTATGCGCTCGCCCGCTGGTACAATGTGCTGTTCGGACTCTATTTCTACAATCTGTCCCGGCGCAAGCCGCAGGCGGTCAAAAACTGGATCATCAAGCAAGCATCGTTGCAGCTTGGCGCCGA
>Ga0187784_10001470_pt1 | contig 18725 bp, 14 predicted proteins | sample 1015_SJ02_MP15_2_FD_132964 | JGI IMG/M metagenome (GOLD analysis project Ga0187784, IMG submission 132964) | Tropical peat soil microbial communities from peatlands in Department of Meta, Colombia - 1015_SJ02_MP15_20_MG | ecosystem: Environmental > Terrestrial > Soil > Wetlands > Peat | place...
CGGCGTCGATTCGCTCGAGAACCTCGTCGAAATGGCTGCGCATCAGCCCCCGCGCGACGGCCAACGCTTGAGGCGGCAATGCGGCTATTTCGCGTGCCGCTTGCAACGCGGTGCCGTCGACGTCGGCGGCGTCGACCACGGTGTTGACGAGACCCGCGTCCTTCGCCTCGCCGGCGGTGAGTGGGCGCCCCATTACCAGGAGCGAAAAGGCTCGCGCATAGCCCATGCGCAATGGCGCCAGCAGCGTCGAGGCCGCTTCCGGAATGAGCGCGAGTTTCAAAAACGGCGTCGACAAAGTCGCATCGGTGCTGGCGACCACGTGATCGCAATGCAGCAGCATGGTGGTGCCGACGCCGATGGCCACGCCTCCGACCGCGGCTACCAGCGGCTTTTTGTTGCCCGCGAGCGCGTGGAGAAACTCGTGCGCGCGCGGGTCGAGCCCGCCTTCGCCGGCTTTGAGAAAGTCGCCGATGTCGTTTCCCGCGCAGAATGCTCCCGGTACCCCGGCGATCACGATGCAGCGGATCGCATCGTTGGTACCGGCCTCGCGTAGCGCCCGATTCATCTCGCCATACATGGCAAGCGTCAGCGCGTTCTTCTTCTCCGGGCGGTTCATCCGGATGACGCGGACGGCGCCATCGTCCTTCACCACCACGGGGGTCGTCATGGTCGCCGCCTGGACTTGCATTGCATGCCTCTCAGCCTGGATCGGGCATATTAGGGTGATCGTTGTAGGCGCTTTTCAATTTCCGAAACAAGTCTGTCAGCTTGGCATCGCACCCGGCGTGACAGCGAATCCGCAGCCTTTGTGACGTGGCATCGCTCACGCTCCCGCCAGGGCCTTCGCCAGCATGAAGCCGGAGCCGGCTCCCGTGCCCGCTCCGGGCCAAGTCGACGCACCCACCAGATAGAGTCGTGCGACCGCGGTGCGGTAGCGCGAGAAGCCGTAGGCGGGCCGGAACATGAAGTTCTGATCGAGATGGTGACTGCCCGAGAGACTGTCGCCGCCGATGAGATTGGGGTTGTCGCGTTCGAGGTCGCTGGGCGAAAGTACCGTGCGCGCCAGGATCGTTCTCCGAAACCCCGGCGCATAACGTTCGATCAGATCGATGACGCGGTCCGCGTAAGCCTCTTTGGCCGTGTCCCAATCGCTGGCTGCGATGCAGCCGTCGGCATCGCCGGCGATGCTCGCCGGCAGCGTGCGCACCTGTACCCACAGAATGTGCCGTCCCGGCGGCGCACGGCCCGGGTCGAGCGCGGTCGGTTGGCCGACGACCAGTACCGGCTCCGACGGCAACAGCCCCGCGAGCGCCTCGGTGTAAGTCTTCGACATGGCCGCGAGCGACGGAGCCAGATGCACATACGCGAAGGACTTGAGCGCCGGGCCGGCCGTCCAATCCGGCAGGTCCGACAACGCCAAGTGAAGCATCATCGTGCCGGGCCCGGGCCGCAGTCGCGCCGAAGGCCCGAACACGGCCGGCGCATCTTTGAGCAGGCGCACGAGCAGCCGTGGGTTGAGGTTGGCGATCACGGCTCGGCCCGCCTGCAGCCGCTCGCCGTCGCTCAATTGCACCGCGGTCGCGCCGGCATCGTCGGTTACGATGCCGACCACTTCGGCGTTGAGCCGCAACTCGCCGCCGGCCGCGGTGAGTGCGCGCGTCATGGCGCCGATGATGACATCCGCGCCATTCTTGCCGATCTGCATGCCGAAGCTCTGGTTCGCCATCGACTCGAGATAGGGAAACAGCGCGCCGCCGGCGATATCGGGGGAGAAATCGAGATGCATCCCCCAGGCGGCCATCATGACCTTGACCTTCTCGCCGGCGAAATTCTCGTCGAGCCAATTGCGCGGCGAAGCGAGCACGAGACGCGCGAGCCGGGCGAGGAAAGCACTGCCGCCTTCGCGCCAGGCTCGAAGCAGCGCATGAAGCGCCGCGATCGACGGCATCGGTGACCCGAGGAGCGCGAAGATGTGCTGGGCGTCGGTTGCGAACGCCGCAACCATCCGTTGCCAGCATTGTCCGTCGGCGGCGTTGAGCGCGGCGATGCGGCCGGCGGTCGCTTCGAGATCGCGCTCGACGCCGAGCCAAGTGCCGTCGGGAAAAGCGGTGGCGAAGCTTCTGTCGACCGCGACGAATTCGAGGCCGGCGTCGACCAGGCGCGCCCGATGGGCGGCGAGAAACGGTGAGCCGGCAAACAGGCTCAAATTCATGGCGTAAAGGTCGTGACGGAAGCCCGGCAAAGTGATCTCGGCAGTCTTCACCGCGCCGCCGGCCGTCGCCGCGCGCTCCAGAACCGCGACCTTCCACCCCTTGGCGGAAAGATGCACTGCGGCCGCCAAACCGTTGACGCCCGAGCCGATGACGATCGCGTCGTAACGCATCGGCGTACTGTCGCGCGATGCTGGCCGTTACTTCAAGCCCAAACGAATTTCCGCGCCTCGCGGTCTACGCAATGTTCCCACTGGCGCGTTTTTCGGTTAATATTTTTGTTTGACGAATTTGCCCGCGGGTATGATCAGCGGCGATCGCAGTTCGAGGGGAGCAAACCATGGACGGCACGCAACTTCTTGGCCAACTCGCGGGGGCGCTCGCTTCCGGCAGCATCGAAGTCGTGGACTTGACGGCGCCGCTCGGTCCGGAAACGCCCTTGATCAAGCTGCCGCCGCAGATCGGCAAGAACACGCCGGCCATCGAGGTTCATCCGATTTCGAACTACGACAAGGACGGACCGTTCTGGGCCTGGAATTGGCTGAAACTCGGCGAGCACTCCGGCACGCATTTCGACGCGCCGGTGCACTGGATCAGCGGCAGGGGCTACAAAGACGGCAGCACCGACACCATTCCGGCGAAGAATTTCGTGGCGCCCGCCTGTGTCATCGACTGCTCGGCGGAGACCGCGAAAAACAGCGATTTCCTTCTCACCGTCGACGGCGTCAAGGCATGGGAGAAGACGCACGGCGAAATCCCGGCCGGCTGTTGGGTGCTCATGCGTACCGATTGGTACAAACGCAACGGCAGCGAGGCGAGCTTCCTCAACGCCGACGACAAGGGGCCGCATTCGCCGGGGCCGACCGCGGACACCATCCACTATCTGGTCGCCAAGGGCGTCATCGGCTGGGGGTCCGAGACCGTCGGCACCGATGCCGGCTCGGCAGGCGGCATGGATCCGCCGTTCCCGGCGCACACATTCATGCACAAGAACAATCGATACGGTCTTGCTAGCCTTTGCCATCTCGACCGCCTGCCGCCGAAGGGCGCGATCCTGCTCGCGGCGCCGCTGAAGATCGTCAAGGGAACCGGAAGCCCGCTGCGCGTGCTGGCGCTCGTTCCGCGGCACTGACGCATCGCCCGACATGGCGGCCGCCGACTATGCGATCGTCGGAAGCGGGATCAATGCGCTCGTCGCGGCGGCGCTCTTGGGCGGCAAGGGCCGCAAGGTCGTTATCCTCGAGCGCAATGACCGCATCGGCGGCTGCATTCGCACCGAGGAAATCACGGTGCCGGGCTTCGTTCACGACGTCATGGCGACGACATTCGTACTGTTCCTCACTTCGCCTGCGTACGCGGAGCTTGGCCCGGAGTTGGGAAAGCGCGGTCTTGCCTTCGCGCACTCCTCGACGCCGACCGCGGTCCTGCTGCCCGATGGCCGTCACGCTGCGCTGTCCATGGACCGCAAAGCCAACGTTGTGAGCTTCGACGCTCTCGCTGCGGGCGATGGTGCGCGCTTTGCGGCCGACATCGACCGGGTTGCCGCCGACGGTCCATTCCTGTTCGCGCTGCTCGGCGGCTCGTTGTGGTCGGCCGCCATGTTGAAAATCATAGCGCGCGAGGCGTGGCGGCGCGGCTTTCGTGGGTTGGCCGGCTTCTTCGGCGAAGCCCTCGGCACCGCGCGGGGCTGGTTGGAGACGCGCTATCAATCCGATCTCGTTCGCGCGCTGTTTGCGCCTTGGGTGCTGCACACCGGGCTGGGGCCGGAAAGTGCCTATTCGGGTCAGATGGGCAAAGTCATCGCTTTCGCCCTGGAGGCCGCAGGTGCGCCGATCATCAAGGGCGGTGCCGGCAATGCGCTCGCAGCTTTCGACCGCCTGATCCGCGATCAGGGCGGCGACATCCTGTTGAACGCCGATGTCGAACGCGTGCTCGTCGATGGGCAAGGTGGCGCGCGCGGCGTGCGTCTTGCGGGAGGCCGGGAGATTGCGGCGGCCCGGGGCGTCATCTGTTCGGTTACTCCCAACCAACTCTACGAACGGCTGCTGGCCGATGTCGAACTCCCGGGAGAAGTGGCCGAGGCGGTCACGCAGTATCGCTACGGCAAGGGCGATGTGCAGATTCACTATGCGCTCAAGGCTCCGCCACGATGGAAAGCACCGGCCCTGGGCACGGTCGCTCTGATACATCTCACGCCCGGCCTGGATGGGGTATCGAAAGCTGCGAACGAAGCGGAGCGTGGAATGCTGCCGGCCGTGCCCACCATTTGCGTCGGCCAGCCTGTGGCGCTCGATCCGAGCCGCTGCCCTGCGGGCAGATCGATCCTTTGGTTGCAGCTGCCGGAAGCGCCGCGAATCATCAAAGGCGATGCTTGCGGCGAGATCGCAACGCCGGCGGACGGGCGCTGGACGGAGCCCGTGCGGGAAAAATTCGCCGATCGCGCCGAGGCGATCCTGGCCTCGCATATCGAGGATTTTCGCGCCAACGTGATCGCGCGAAAGGTCTATTCGCCGAGCGATCTCGAGGCGCTGAACGTCAATCTGGTCGGCGGCGATCCGTACGGCGGCTTTTGCGGCGTCGACCAGTTCTTCCTGTGGCGCCCGTTCCGCGCGTCCATCAACCACCGCACGCCGATCGCTCGGCTCCACCATATCGGCGCGTCCACCCATCCGGGACCGGGCCTCGGCGGCGGCTCCGGATTTTTGTTGGCAAAGGCCTTGGCGTAGGCGTCCGTCGGAAAGAGCCCACGCGCGCGTCCGGCCGGCCTTCCGAGTCGCGAAGAAAGCCGATATTCTTCTTTGCGGTTCGAAAGTCGGCCGGGGAATCCGGCGCTTACATCACAGGAGGAAGCCTATGGATCGGTTGGCGGCTGCGCTTTTTCTTATCCTCGCCTGTGCAGTGCCGGCCTCGGCGTCCGACACGCCCGCCCGCAAGGCCGGGCTGTGGGAGATCAAGACGAACAGAGGAGATGGGCGCGCGATGTCCATCCAACAGTGCGTCGACGCCAAGACCGACCAGGCGATGCAGTCGAACATCGGCGCGGCTCCGCAGCGCGACTGCTCAAAGCGCGACGTGCAGCGATCCGCCGACACGATAACCATCGATTCGGTCTGCACCATCGGCGGTAAGACCGTCACGCATCACACCGTGATGACCGGCCGTTTCGACAGCGACTACACGATGACCATGACGACTGGGGGCGAAGGCGCGTCGGCCGGTCGAACCACGACCATCGCGGCGAAATGGGTCGGGCCCTGCGCGGCAGACCAGAAGCCGGGCGATATGATCATGCCCAACGGGCAAAAGATGAATATCGTCGACATGAAGGGCGCGGCGCGACCGAACGTGCCGATGCCGGTACCGGCGCCGCCTCCATCGCACTAGCCCGCGGTTCCATCAAGTTCCGTCCCATTCGGCTCCGATCACGCAGTGCCCCGATGCTGTGCCCGGCAAGCTTGATGACTTTCCAGACAAGTCAGGTAAGAGCTCATGATCAAGAAATTCCATGTTCTTTACGTCGGCCAAATCGAACTCGACAACATCGGGCGTGACGGCACTCCCGCCAACGATCGGCGCTACTCCAACGAGCGGCTGCACGAGGCGTTCTTCGCCGCGCGCGACGTCGCTCAGCTCATGGACGAACTGGGCTTCGACGTGCTGTGGACCGCCGAGCATCACTTCCAGCGCGAGGGCTACGAGGTCCTTCCCAACCTGATCCAGCTCGGGCTGTGGCTTGCCACGCAGACAAAGCGCCTGAAGTTCGGCTGTGCCTTCAACGTCCTGCCGATGTGGCACCCGATTCGGCTGGCGGAGGATTATGCCATGGCCGACATCGTCACCGACGGCCGCATCATCATGGGCGTGGGCCGCGGCTATCACACGCGCGAGGTCGAGACGTTCGGCGCGCCGTTGCTCGACGCGGAGAAGAACCGCGAGCTGTTCGAAGAGCAGCTGCGCCTCCTGCTGACTTGTTTCAACGAGCCGTCCTTCCACTTCAAGGGCAAATACTACGAGTGCCCACCGCCGGTGGATTACCGTGGCTATCAGCTCAAGGAGATCACGATGGTGCCGCGACCCAAGCATCTGCCGGTCGAGGTTTGGATGCCGATCGCCAGCGGTAAGACCATCGAGCTGATGGCCCATCATGGCCTCAAGGCGATGGTGACGCTCAATGGAGAGAAGATCCTCGACGATGTCGTGCGCGCCTACCAGACCGCTTGCCTCAAATATGGCCGCAAGAAGCAACTAGGCGAGGACGTAATTTGGGGTGCGGGCGTCTATCTGGCCGATAGCCACGAGGAGGCCATCCGCCGGCTCGAGCCCTCGCATGACGAGCGCTACAAGTGGTTCGCACCGTTCGGTTTCGTGCGCTACGCCGACGCGCAGGGCCGCACCTGGGGTTCGCCGGGCGCGCCGGCGCGCACGCCGTTCTTGCGGGACGGCGTTGCCCAGAAAGCGTGGTTCTGCGGGCCGCCGGCCGAGGTGATCGACGGCATCAAATCGATCGAGGCCAAATATCCGGGGCTGGAGAGCTTCATGATCCATTGGGCCGAAGGTCTGTCGGTCAAGGAGTTCAAGGAGCAGCTTCGGTGGTTCGCCAAGGACGTGATGCCGGCATTCAAGGGCGCGTAGGCGCGAGGCGCTGCGGCAACGATCGCGGTCCACCGCCCAATCCTTGTACGCGTCAAGCGCGCATCCGCAAGGCAGGGCCGGCCAAGTAGGATTCCAGATGGGCGCTGAGCTCGCGCGCGTCATCGCCGGCGCCGTCGATCAGCGTGGATTTTCGGCGGCGCATGAACACTGCGCCCATGAGGTACACACCCGGCGACGCAACTATACCGCCATCGTGGCACACCATGCCCTTGCGATCGAGAACGGGCACTTCGAGCCAGGAATAGTCGGGCCGGTAACCGGTGGCCCAGATGATGGTTTTGATCTCGCCACTGGTCAGGTCGAGTCCAAGCGGCGGTGTCGCCTCGACCAGGGTCGGCGGCAAGCGCAACGGTGGCTCGGTCGGGTCATCAAGTCCGTTGGCATGGGCCCATTCGTCGACGAGGTCCAGCAATCTGCCCATCTTCAGATCGGCCAGCGCGCACATGTTGCGCAGCGATCCGGCAAACTGTGCCTTGCCGTCTGCGGTGATGCCGGCCAGACGCCCGGCGAGCCTTACGCCGATACCGCTGAGGGCGTTGAGGTCGAGCGTCGATCGATCCGGCGTACCGGCAAGCTGCAGTGAGGGAACCCGCCGGGCTCTCGCGATATCGTCGACCGCGTCGTAGCGCTCGTCGAGCACGCCGGCTGCATCCATCCACCATTCCAGATCCTTGCCGCGGTAGACGCGCGGTGCGCGGATGTGCTCGCCGACCGCGAGGACGACCGGACGGCCCGAGCGGTGTATTTCGTTGGCGATCTGGGTGCCGCTCGATGATGCGCCCACTACCAGGACGCCGCCATCGGCGAGCTGACCGGGATTGCGGTATTCCTTGGAAGTCAGTGTTGCGATAGATCGCGGCACCCGATCGGCAAAGGCGGGGAAACTGGCGATGTTGCATGCGCCGGAAGCAAGCACGACCGTGCGGCACAGCCAGTCGCCCCGATCCGTGCGTACAAGGTATCCGGTCTCCGTGCGGCGCACCGCGGTCACCGTGGTGTGGGTCTGCACCGGGGCGCCGATCGCCTTCGCATAACCGGCAATGAAGTCGACGACCTCGGGAAGCGTCCTGTAGCCGTCAGGATCGTTCCCTTGGTAACCGAAGCCCGGCAGCCGGCTCTGCCAATTAGGCGTCAGCAGGCGCAGCGAGTCCCAGCGCTCGGTGCGCCATGTATGCGCGACCTCGCCACGCTCGAGCAGCACGTGATCGATCGAGCGGTCGGCCAAGCACCGGCTCATGGCCAAACCGGCGTGCCCGGCGCCGACAACTACTGTCGTGACGGTGCGAATTGGGCTCGTTCCTGGCGGCGCAATCGCGACTCGAGATATCTCAGCTCACCACGACCGTGACGTTCGTCGGATTGGTCACGATGTCATAGACCGCCGAACGCTTTTGCGATTGCGCGACCAAGGCTTCGATATCTTCGCGCTTTGCGTCTGCGTCGATGTCGTAGGTGACCTTGATTCCACCAAAGCCGTTGCGGATGTCGCTGTCTATGCCGAGGATGCCCTGGATATCCATGTCTCCCTCAATGGTCGCCTTCACCGAGCGCAACTGGATATTGCGGTATTGGGCGACCGCGGCGATGCCGGCGGTCAGACAGCTCGCCAACCCGACAAGCACGTACTCCACCGGCGTGGCGCCTTTGTCTGCGGCGGCGAAGATCTCCGGGTGGTCGGCGTCGAATTTGAAGGTGGTCTTGTGCGCCTGTTCCTGACCAAGGCCGTAGAAGCCCTCGACCGTTGAGTGACTGTGGGTACCATCTTTCCATTCGCACGCTGCGCGCCACTTGAATTGCGCAGCTTGAGGAGCCTTGCTAAGCGCCTCGCGCGCGGCGATCAACGCTTCGACGTTCACGCCGTTGTTTACGGCCTTGTTGGTATCAGCCATGGGTGCCTCCGTACGCTGGTTGCCTGAGTGAACGCTGATGTTTCCTTGCAGGCAAACAGCATTGGGGGACCAATTCGGTCAGGTCAACTTCTATATTCGTTGGAAAAAATCATCCTTGTTCCGGCGTTTTCGAGGAAAAATCGTGCCAGCTACCGCTGGTTTCGCGCACACATTAATTCACAAAAAACAGTCGAATGGTCGCACAACGCCGTGTCAGCGGAACTGCGCTGGAGCTGGTGCCGGCACTTACAGCGTTGCGACGGTTTTGAGCGCCCCGTCGAGCGCGATGCCATTCTCATCGAGCAGGGCGGCGTCGCGCAGCCGACGCATCCAGTCGGCCGCGTCGTCACGGCCGGCGAGCAACGGAACCGCCCCGATCACGCGGTCGAATTTCGACAGGCCGCGCGCGTGTGTATCGGAATAGCCTTTGACGAGGCGGCGCGCGGCAATGATCTCGACGGCGAGATCGTAGTTGTTCGGCACGGAGGCGGCGGCGAGCGAAAGCCATTGATCGAGGTGCTCCATCTCGCGCTTGTGCCGCAGCGTCGCGCGCCGGATCGGCCGCAGCGACGCAAGCAGATAAAGCGCAAGGAACCAATGAACGGTTCCAGAGCGTACGCGCCGGCCGTTGCGAAACATCCAACCGAACAGGCGCGGATACGCCTCGAGAAAGCGGCCGAGCGGAGCGGGCAGGGTGCCGGCTACCTCCTCGATCCGCGGATGCATGTATTCGGTCGTGTACACGATCTGCCCCGCGCCTACGCCGTTGTCGTGCCGTACCCGCTCGAAACGGCCGCGCCGGGTTTTCAGGTCGGCGACCCGGATCACGTCGTCATAGGCCATCGCCACGGCGACGTACTTGGCGGCAGCGCCGGTGAAGGCATAGGACTTGGCGGCACCGTCGTTGTTTCGATCAAGCGCGCAGAGCTTTCCGAGCCGATCGAGATACTCGGCCGCGTAGGCGGGATCCTGGAAATCGGTCAACTGCCTGACGCCGGCGTACAAGATGCTGTGCAGCGGTGCTGGAAATTCACGGATGCGCGTCAGCAGCTTGTCGAGATCGGGACGGCCAGCCGCCACCGGCACCGGCGGCAAACGCTTGGCGGGCTTGCCGGCGAGGGGGCTGCGGGACGCCGCTGGCGGTTGTTTTGCTCGGTCGTAGGTGGCGGCGAAGGCGTTGAGGTTAGTTTCGACGCCTCTGCCGCCGGATTTGATGATCGCCTCGAAGGCATCGCGGCCGAACGGCAAGGTGTTCGAGGCGGCCAGGGCCCCGAACAGACAGGCCGAGATCACGCTGTTGCTGCGGTTGGCCACCGCTTCCATGTCGAAGGCGATGATGCGCCGTGCCGCAACGCCGGCGGCCTCGATAACGATGTTGGGATCGGCGATCGCGTCGCCAGGCTTTTCCTTCTCGGCAACCGCATAGAGCCGATGCGTGGACGCGATCAGGGACGTGCGGTCCGGAGTGACGAGGCCGCGCAGAATGGAGCGGCCGGCCTCCATGAGCTCGGCGGCGATCACGATGTCGACTTCGCCTTGCGCCGGCATCAGCGACAGGATCGGAGCGCGGCCGGCCTTTGGCGGCAGCATCTCGATGTAATAGAGGGTCGCGCCGGTGCGCTGCGCAACGCCGGGGACCGAGGTCGATTGCGCGTGCCAGCCCTGCGACTCGGCAAGCTCCACGATCCAATCCGACAGCACGCCGCCGCCCTGACCGCCCATGGCAAGAACGGCAACGCAGATCGGCCGCTCCGTCGTCAGCCGCATCGGGGTTCTCGATAGATCGTTCATGGCCGTCGCCGTCGCGGCTAATCGGCAAACGCGACACTGCGCGCTTCGCGACGCCGTTGCAGAAAGCCGATCACCGCTCCGCGCAGCCGGGCGACGAAGCGGTCAAACCAGGTCGGATTATGGATAATATCGGCGCGGTAGAACGAGGGGCAGAGCACGGCGGCCTCCGATACCTCGCCGCAATTGCCGCAGCCGACACAGTTCTGATCGATAGTCGCGACCGGATCGTCCTTGAGCGGATCGTCAGTGTGCTTGACCGAAAGCGAAGGGCAGCCGGATAGCCGGATGCAGGCGTGATCGCCGCTGCAGACGTCCTCGTCGACGCCGAAGCGTTCGCGCACCAGGCGTTGCCCCTCGCGTATGCTTTTCTGAAACAGCGGCTTTACCCGTCGCTGTTTGTTGAGCATGCATTCCGAGGAGGCGACGATCACTTTCGGGCCGGGGTCCTCGGTGGTCAGCGCCTCGCGCAGCGTGTCGCGCATGCGCGTCACGTCGTAAGTACGCTCGATATGCCTGACCCATTTGACGCCGACGCCCTTTACCGCATCAACGATCGTGTTGTTGGTCGAGCGCGCCGGATTGATCGCTCGCGAAGACATGATGTCCTGGCCGCCGGTGGCCGCCGAATAGAAGTTGTCGACCACCATGATCACGCCATCGTGTTTGTTGTAGACGGCGTTGCCGATGCTGGAGGACAGGCCGTTGTGCCAGAAGCCACCGTCGCCGATGATGGAAATGGGTCGCTTGCCGGCCTTCACGTTGAAGGCGGACGATGACGCCGGACCGAGGCCGTAGCCCATGGTCGTCCCGCCGATGTTGAACGGCGGCAGGCTGGCGAACAGATGGCAGCCGATGTCGCCGGCAACGTTGTGCGGCCCGAGCTCCTGCTGCACGAGCTTCATAGCCGCAAAAACCGGCCGTTCCGGGCAGCCGACGCAGAAGCCGGGTGGCCGCGGCGGCACCGCCTTGCCGAGCGCCTTGATTTTCGGATCGCCGAGAACCGCCGAGGCGTCCGGAGTGGGCGGCGCATTGCCCAAAAGGTCATTGGCATGCAGCTCGAGAAAAGCCTTGATGCCCTTGGTGACAACCGCGGGGGTATATTCGCCGGCCATCGGCAGCACGTCCTTGCCGCAAATCCTGGTTTGGATATCGCGGCGGCGCAGAATGGTGTTGAGCGCCTGCTCGATGAATTCCGGCTGACCTTCCTCGACCATGAGGATCGCCTTCTTGCCCGATGCGAAGGCTGCCACCTCGTCGTCGATGAGCGGATAGGTCACGTTGAGCACGTAGATCGGGACCGCGGTCTCGCCGTAGACGTCCGCAAGGCCGAGCTGTTGCAGCGAACGCATGACCGAATTGTAGAAACCGCCCTGCACGACAATGCCGACGTCGGCGCTTTGCGGACCGAAGAATTCGTTGAGCTTGCGCTCCTTGATGAATTTGACGGCGGCCGGCCAACGCTGCTCGATCTTTTCGCGCTCGTGCAGATAGGAGGCCGGCGGCAGCACCACGCGCTCGGTATCGCGCCGCGGATTTTCCAACGCCTCGCGCAGCTGGAAGCTCGGGCGCTTGTTGTCCTTGGCGATGAAGCGGCCGTGGACGTGACAGGCGCGGATGCGCACCTCGAGCATCACCGGAGTGTGCGAGGCCTCGGAGAGTTCAAATCCGTCCTCCACGGCCTTGACGATCGACGGCAGGTTCGGCCGCGGATCAAGCAGCCAGACCTGCGACTTCATGGCGTAGGGATGCGAGCGCTCCTGCATGATCGAGGAGCCTTCGCCATAGTCCTCGCCGATGATGATCAGCGCTCCGCCAGTGACGCCGCCGGAGGCGAGGTTGGCGATCGCATCGGAAGCGACGTTGATGCCGACCGGGGATTTGAAGGTGACGGCGCCGCGGATCGGGTAGTTGACCGACGCGGCGAGCATCGCGGCGGCGGCCGCCTCGGAGGCCGAGTTTTCGAAATGGACGCCGAGCTCATCAAGAACGTCCTTGGCGTCGGCGAGCACGTCCATGAGGTGAGAAATCGGCGCGCCCTGGTAGCCACCCACATAGGACACGCCGGATTGCAGGAGCGCCTTGGTAATCGCCAGAATTCCCTCGCCGCGGAATTCCTCTCCCTCGCCGAGTTTGAGATCCTGCACTTCGCGGGCAAATGACCGTTCCGCCATGGGAAACCTCCGGGGCCGAAATTCTCCCTCGGGCGAGTCCGACCGATCTAATACATATGAAACCTTCCCGTTCGTCTTGCAACGGCTTCCACGGACGGCGCTCAACACCGCCGTCCCGGTCCAAGGCAGATCTGGCGCCGAAGCATGCTTTGCGCCGCCGGCTTGCCCGCGGCTCACCAGGAAAATTGCCGCAAACGCCCTATGGGTCAGCTTGATCCTGATGTTGTTTCAGACTTAAAGTATCTGACAGCACGGCGTATCGGTTGGTGGGCGCGGCGTTGTCGAGCGCACATCTTTGCCCGCCGGCGCGGTCAACAGGGGAGGTGAAACATGCGCAACGTCACACGGCGTCAGGCGCTTGCCGCCGGCGGCGGTCTGCTCTCGACGCTCCTCGCGCCACGGCGCTTCGCCAGCGCCGCTGCGGCCGGGACGCTCAACATCGCCTACAACGTGAACCTTCCGTCATTTGACCCCGACGCCGGGCCCTCCTCGGTCAATCCCACGATCCAAGCGATTTACCGATCGGTCTTCGATCAATATATCGGCCAGAAGCCCAACCTCGCCTTCGAGCCGGGTCTGCTCACCGGATGGGGCTGGAACGAAGACAAAACCAAGGTCTGGATGGACGTGCGGCAGAACGTCGTCTGGCACGACGGCACCCCGTTTACACCCGAAGACGTGGTGTGGACGATCCAGCGTGAGGGCGATCCGAAGGGCGGCAATATGGTCTCGTTCGTTTGGGCGAGCATCGGCAACCTGAAGATCGACGGACATCGCATCACCGGCGACGTGCTCAACTATGACCCGACTATCTTCAAGTGGATGGCGTTTCTCGCCGGCTATGTCCTGCCCAAGGCGTACTACGAAAAAGTGGGCCCACAGGGTTTCGAGAAGGCCCCGATCGGTACCGGTCCGTACATGGTCGACGCGTACGAGGGCAACGCCTATTTGCGGCTTAAGGCCAATCCGAAATATTGGGGCGGCAAGCCGGCATTCGAGACGGTCGTGTTCAAATTCGTGCCGGATGCCACAAGCCGCGTCGCCGAAATTGAAAGCGGCTCGTCGGACGTGACCCTGGAGGTGCCCTATGAAGAGTTCGACCGGCTCAAGGGCAAGGCTGGGCTGAAGGGCGTCTGCACGCCGATCTCGGACATCGGCATGATCTTCATCACCAATGGTGGGGTGATGGACGACAAAAACGTGCGGTTGGCGATGTGCCATGCCGTCGACAAGCAGGCGATCATCAAGCGGCTGCTGCGCGGCTACGGCGTCGCCATCGATACGCTCGAAGCGCCCGAATACGAGGCCTATGATCCCTCGATCAAGGTGCCGTACGATCCCGCGCTGGCAGCCAAGCTCCTGGCGGCGAGCGGCTATTCCAAAGAAAAGCCGGTCAAGTTTACCATCCAGACCACGCGCGGCTACAAGCCGAAAGATTATGAGATGATCCAGGCGGTCGTCGGCATGTGGCGCAATGTCGGCATCGACGCGCAAATCGAAGTCTACGAGGTTGCCAAGCATTTCGAGCTGCGGATGTCGCACAAACTGGCACCGGCGGCCTACTACAACTGGGGCAATGCGATCGGCGATCCGACCTGTTCCACCGGCTTCGCCATGTTCTCGAAGTCGCCGCATTCGGCATGGCACTCCGACGATCTCGACGCCAAGATCGGCCCGGTCTGGGCCGAGAAGGACGAGAAGAAGCGCATCCAGGGCTGGAAGGATGTCGACCGCTATATCGCCGAGCAGGGTTATGTGCTGCCGGTTCTGCAATACGCTCAACCGATCGTCTACAAATCCGATCTCGTAGTGACCCCGAACGTCTCGGGGGCCCTGCAACCGGCGAGCCTGGTGGCGAAGGCTTAGGCGAATCTCGTCGATGCGGTCCGCCGCCGCGCGCGCTCGGGGGTGCGGCGGCAAATCGGCGAGGTCATTTTTCAAGGACCGTCGATGCTCGTTGCTGTCGTCGTCAATCGTATGGCCATGGCGCTGCTGACGCTGGCCGGCATGGCGGTGGTCGTGTTCGTGCTGCTGCGCGTCGTACCCGGGGATCCGATCGCCATGATGATCTCACCCGGAGCAAGCGCTGCCGATATCGCCGCCCTCAAGGCGCATTACGGCTTGGACGCGCCGCTCTTCACGCAATTCTGGATCTGGATAAAGGGCGTCGTCACGGGAGACTTCGGCACCTCGATCACGTTGCACGTGTATGTGACGGATGTGCTGGCCTCGCGGTTGCCGGCCACCATCGAGCTCGCGATACTGGCGCTCACCGTCGCCGTCCTTTCGGGCGGCGCCGTCGCCGTCACCGGAACGCTCGTGCGGCGGACCGCCGGCGAGGCCGTGATCGACGGATTGAACAGCGTCATGCTCGCCGTGCCGGATTTCATCTGGGCGCTGGCATTGGTGCTGCTCTTTGCGGTTGCCATGCCGGTGCTGCCGCTCACCGGCCGGATCGACCCGGCGCTGGCAGAGGGCTTCGCTACCAGGTTCTATATGATCGAAAGTCTCGTGACCGGCCGCTTCGCCGTTGCCGCCAACATTCTTAAGCATATGGCGCTGCCGACATTGGCGCTGGCGCTGCCGCTCGCCGCCGTCATCGCGCGTCTGCTCAAGCAGTCGCTGCAGGAAGCCATGGTGCAGGATTACGTGCTGCTCGCGCGGATCAAGGGCTTCGGCGAGCTTCGCCTGGTGCTGCAGGAGGCATTGCGAAATGCGGTCGGCCCGACCTTGGCGCTCACCGGCGTCCAGTTCACTTTCCTGATCGGTGGCACGGTGATCGTCGAACGCATCTTCGCCTATCCGGGCATCGGCAATCTCGCCATCGACGCGGTCATCAACCGTGACTTTCCTCTGATTCAGGGGCTCGTCTTGCTGTTCGGATTGATCTTCATCCTCATCAACATCGGGGTCGATCTTACGGTTGCGATGCTCAATCCCAAACTGCGCCACGGTTGAGCCGGAACCGGCACGCAGTGAAACACTGGCCGCCAGCATCGAGCACGGACCGCGGTCCGAAACCACCGTCGGCGGCGGTCCGGCTTCTGCGCGATCCCAAGGTCGTCGGCGCGGGCGGCTTCATCGCGCTGCTGATCGTGCTCGCCATCGGGGCGCCTTTGCTTGCGCCAAAGGACCCGCTGGCGCAGAGCCTCGCGCTCGCGACGGTTCCGCCGGCCGGCTTTCCCGAGGCCGAGCCCGGATATCTGTTCGGCACCGATGGGCTGGGACGCGACGTGCTCTCACGGCTCATCTTCGGCACGCGTGTTTCGCTCACCGTCGCCTTCGTTGCCGCGGGTCTCGCCTGTTTGATCGGATCGCTGCTCGGCCTCTTGGCCGGCTTCCTGCGCGGCGCGGTCGAGGCGCTGATTTCCCGATTGGTCGATATTTGGATGGCATTTCCGCCGGTGCTGCTTTCCATCTTGCTTGTCGCCGTGCTCGGCACCGGGCTGCATTCGGTGATCGCCGCGATCGTGGTCATCGACTGGACACGTTTCTGCCGCGTGGTGCGTACCGAGACCATGGCGCAGGCGCAGATGGACTACGTCGTGGCCGCGCGCGCGATCGGTTTCTCTCGGCCGGCCATCCTGTTCCGCGAAATCCTGCCCAACGTCGCCCCGGTGCTGATCGTGCTGCTTACGCTGGAAATGGGTATCGCGGTGGTGGTCGAGGCGATCCTGTCCTTCGTCGGTCTCTCGGTTTCCTCCGATACCCCGACCTGGGGCGGAATGATCGCCGAAGGCCGCCAGATCGTGCATGAGGCCTGGTGGGTGCTCGCCGCGCCACTGACCGCGCTGTTTGCAACGGTCGTGGCCTTCAATCAGCTTGGCGACGGGTTGGCGCGCAGCCTCGATCCGGTGTTGCGCCGATGAACGCGCCCCGCCTTGCGGTGCGCGACCTGAGCGCGGTTTCGTTGCGCGACGGCAACCGGCCGATCCTGCGCGGGGTATCACTGTCCGTCGATATCGGCGAGGTGCACGGCATCGTCGGGGAAAGCGGCGCCGGAAAATCCACCCTCGCCAAAGCCATTCTCGGAATCATCCCGTCACAAGTGAAGCTCACCGGCGGCTCGATTGAGTTCGAGGGGCGGGACTTGTTGACGCTTTCGCCCCGTGCGCTGCGTGCCGTGCTCGGCCGCGATATCGCGCTGGTGCCGCAGGATCCCTCCACTGCGCTCAATCCGTCCCGTCGGATCGACGCGCAGCTCACCGATGGGCTGCGCCGCAAGCGCGGCTTGTCGGTGCGGCAAGCCCGCCGGCGTGCGCGGGCATTGCTTGAAGAGGTACAAATTCGCGACCCTGAGCGCGTGCTGACGAGCTATCCGCACCAGCTTTCCGGTGGCATGCGCCAGCGCGTGCTGATCGCCGCCGCGTTCGGGTTGGAGCCGAAGCTCGTTATTGCTGACGAGCCGACGACCGCGCTCGATGTCACTGTGCAAAAGCAAATCCTCCGGCTCATCCGTTCGCTGCAAGAGCGTCACGGGACCAGCGTGCTGTTCGTCTCCCACGATCTCGGGGTGGTGGCGAAGATTTGCGATCGCCTGACCGTTCTGTACATGGGCCGGGTAATGGAGCAGGGCTCGACCGCAGACGTCCTTACGGCCCCGCGCCACGCTTATACGAAGGCATTGCTTGCCGCCAATCCGCGCTACGACCGGCCGGATACCGGACTAGAGCCGACTTCACCCGAGCTTATCGCAGCCTTGCGTGCCGAAATCGCCGCGTTCGACGCCGGCGTCGCGGAGCCGCGCCGTGGCTGATGATCTGCTGGTGGCGCGTGGCCTTGCCGTGTCCTACGGCCGGTCGCGCGGTCTGCTCGCGCCCCGTCAATCCGCGTCGCGGGTCCTGCACGGCGTCGACATCCGGGTCGGCAAGGGCGAAACGGTCGGCATCGTGGGCGAATCGGGTTCTGGTAAAACCACGCTGGGCCGGGCGCTGCTCGGCCTCGTCGAGCCGGCGGCCGGATCGATCTTCTTCGGTGGCAGCGACATCACCGCACTCGATGAACGCGCTCGTCGACCGCTGCGCCGGCGCATGCAGATGATCTTTCAGGAGCCGATGTCCTCGCTCAATCCGCGACATACCATCGGACGCATCCTGGTCGAGCCTGTTCTCCTTCACGGTTTGGCGAAAAGCCGCGCGGCGGCGCTGACGCTGGTCAACGGCGTGCTCGATCGCGTGGGCCTGCCCCGCGACACTGTCGATCGCTATTCGTACGAGCTTTCCGGCGGACAGCGTCAGCGCGTCGGAATTGCACGCGCGGTGGTGCTGCAGCCGGAATTCGTTCTCGCCGACGAGATCGTGTCCGGGCTCGACGTCTCGACGCAGGCGCAGGTGCTGCACCTGCTCAAGGAGCTGACGCGTGAAATGCACCTCGCGCTCGCCTTCATCTCTCACGACTTGTCCGTAGTTCGCTCGATCTGCCAGCGGGTCGTGGTCATGCGCGAGGGGCGTGTGGTCGAGGAAGGTCCATGTGAGCGCGTCTTTGCCGCGCCCGCCGCCGCCTATACCCGGATGCTGATCGACGCCATTCCGCTCCCCGTCGTCGATCCCGGTTGGCTCGCCCGCGGCGCCGCTACGGACACCACCGGAACCCGATGACTTGTGAGGTCAACGCGGTCCCTTATCGCTGCGAATGAGCTTGCCCATCGCGCGGAACTCCCCGCCCACCGCAGCCCGTGCCTGCGATTCGATCGTCCGATAGAGCCCGACGATCCGTTCTCCGGTGGGCGTGACCATAGCCCCCCCGCCGCCGGTGCCGCCGGTCTCAGCGGTCACCGCCGGCTCACGCAGCGCCTGATTGAGTTCCTCGACCAGAAGCCAGGCGCGACGGTAGGACATTCCCAACGCGCGCGCCGCCGCCGAGATCGATCCGGTGGAGCGGATCGCTTCCAACAGCGCAATCTTGCCCGGACCGATGCGGTCGCCCGACGCCAGATCGATGCGGATGGAAAGATGCGTGCCGGCCATGATGGATGGTTCTCTGCGGTCTCTGCAGAAGTCGCGCGACAGCAG
>Ga0187784_10001471_pt1 | contig 18717 bp, 9 predicted proteins | sample 1015_SJ02_MP15_2_FD_132964 | JGI IMG/M metagenome (GOLD analysis project Ga0187784, IMG submission 132964) | Tropical peat soil microbial communities from peatlands in Department of Meta, Colombia - 1015_SJ02_MP15_20_MG | ecosystem: Environmental > Terrestrial > Soil > Wetlands > Peat | place...
CGAGTCTGGAGAATGGGATTCCGACGCGGGCAATATTCGTGTTTATGGAACCACTGGATCTCTGCATGTCTTTCACTATGCGAACAAACTGTTTGTCAATCGGACAGGGCGGCCTCAGGAACAGCGCCTGCCCACAGGCAGCGCCCCCTATCATTTTGCATCGCAAATGAAAGCCTTTTGCACGAGCCTTGACCGCGGTGAGATTGCTCCAACGACGGCCCGCGACGGAATCCGCGCGCTGCGGGCGTTGCTCGCCATTTACGAAAGCGAAATCCATGGGCAACGACAACTTGTCGCCGACGATTAAGGACGGGGCATGAGGGAGGGACTCGAACCCTTAAACTTGGCATTACCTGTGCCGGGTTGGACGCACAGGTCTTGCATCATCTGATTGACTGAGCCCCGCCGACGCTCGATGCCTTCACCCGGGAATGGGATCTTCTTCCCACGATCGAGGATCGTAAAACCACGACCAGTGAGCCTGGATTCCAGATTCGCAGACGGTTGCTTACGCGGGACAATTGCCTCTTCCAAAGGATCGCTACACGCTCAAGATCGCCTCAAATCTGCTTCACCGCCATGAGTCCAAACGACTCGTACGATGCGCGTAACGGTAACTCCCAGCCTGTGCGATCGAAGTCTTTGCGCGAGTCTGCGGCCTCACGCACCGGAGTGATCCCCGAGTTCCGGCTTCATGGGGTGGATCACCTGAATAATTGAAAGCATCATGCGCATCATGTTAAATTGATCATCAGGCTGAGTCTTAGCAGCCGTAGAGGGAGCCACGAGTCGCGCCGGCGATGGCCATGGACTGTGGACTCATCTCGCCAGGGGGATGATTTCGCATGAACGACCGTCATCACCCGAATGGTGGCATCAAAGAAAGCGCGCAGGCCCTGATTCGCTAGCTGCGCCCCGTGCATTCCGGAGGTACCGTGAATATTACACGCCCATCCGTCGGAGGAATGTACCCAGACCACTCGAGCAACGGCGCCATGGCGGTACGCGTATCGGTGGCTGTCGCCTCCGTACTTGCATCGGCGCAACTTTACGCGCAGTCGCAGCCGGACGTTCTCCAAGAAATCATCGTCACGGCCACGCGGCGAGAGATGAGTGTTCAGGACATTCCGTACAATATTTCGGCCGTTTCCGGTGCCGTGCTGGAAAACGCAAACGTTGCTGACATCGCCACACTCGCACGCTTCGTGCCCGGTGTCGCTTTTGTCGACACTGGTCCACGCGGTAACGCTGTCAATGACCAGTTGATCATCCGTGGCATGAACGCCAGCGACGTGGGTGCTGCCGGAGAAGTCGCGTACGCCAACGCACCAACGGTGTCCACGTACCTCAACGACACTCCGGCCTTTTTCAACGTCAAGCTTACGGACATTGATCGAGTTGAGGTCCTCAGAGGCCCGCAGGGAACGCTTTATGGCTCCGGCTCGGTCGGTGGCACGGTTCGATTCATTTTCAATGATCCTGATCCGACGCGCTTTTCGGGATCCGTTCTCACAAAGCTCGGTCAGACGTCAGGATCTTCGGGCGACAACGCAAGCGTTGATGGGGTGCTGAATCTTCCTTTGACTGACCGACTTGCGTTGCGTGTGTCCGCCGGTGCCGAACACGACGCTGGGGTCATCAAGGACACAGCGCTCGTTGTGACCGACTCCACAGGAACCCCCATCCTGGCAGAACCTTCGAACATCCTTGGCAGTCCCTGGGTGACCACCACGAGACGCGACACCGACGATGCTCACACTTACTATGTACGATCGTCGCTACTGTGGAAGCCCGCGGACAGTGCCAAAGTGCTGCTCATGTACATTCACCAGGAAGATCGGGCGGACGGGTTTAATTACGAAACCTTCAGCGCCCTTCCCGGCGCCCAACCGCTTACAATGACTCGTCCCGTGCTCGAGCCTTTGGATCGGTTGGTCAATCTAACCTCACTGGATGCGACCGTAGATCTTGGCTTTGCAACGGTGACGTCGGATTCCTCGTATTTTGACAATGATTCTCACAGTGTCGTCGATTTTTCCGCCGGACTTCAGAATATCGAGAACCTGTTCGAACTTTACGGAGGATTTCCGCGCATCTATTCGCCGATCTTCACAACCAATACCGAGAATTCGTTTGTCGAGGAGCTGCGCTTCGTGTCCACGCTTTCCGGGCAATGGGACTGGATCGCGGGGCTCTTCTATCAGACGTCCAGCACGACGTACCGACAGCTTGAGACATTCCCAGGCTACGGTCAATTTTCGATCACACCGGACAATCCACTCGCTGAGCAGCTGTTGAGCCGGCCTGGTGCTAGCTGGGCGGACTACCTCGAGACTCTTGGCGTCACGCTACCCAATATCCTTAGCGACATCAATTACACGCTAGACCGACAAGCTCACTTCGAGGACCGGGCCGCCTTCGGCGAGCTGACGTACCGCTTCGCACCGGCGTGGCGCATCATTTTCGGTGCGCGCATCTTCTCGCAGAATTTCGACCAAACACTGAGTCAGACCCTTCCTGACTGCGGCCCATCCTGCTCCGACAATCTCGTGAACCCCAACGGCGTGACCAGCGCCAGTGCCTCGCAGCCGTTCAAACATCACATCTTCAAGGCGAACATTGCATACAAGCCGGTGCCGGACGCGCTGGTCTACGCGACTTGGGCGCAGGGATACCGACGGGGTGGCGCAAACGCGCTGCCGCTGGCTGGTCCCTATGGTGTGCCGGCCTCACTGATTCAATACCGACCGGACACGGTTGATAACTATGAAGTGGGAGTCAAGGGCCAGGTTCACGACCGCTTTATGTACACATTCGATGTATATCGAATCAATTGGAGCGGCGTCCAAATCCCGAGTTTCACCCAAACTGGTGGTTTTGATTTTGTTTTCAACGGCGGCAACGCACGGTCGCAAGGCATAGAGCTCCAGATCCAAGCCGCATTGACGCAAAGGTTGACGGCCACAGTCGGCTATACCAATACGGATGCTTATCTCACATCCGGCTATTCGGTTCAGGGAACAGTCGCTCAAGCCGGCAATCAGTTGCCGGGGACGCCGCGAAATCAGGCGTCAGTTGCCTTCGACTACACGCAGCCGCTCGCGACCCTTGGTGGCTCAACCGTTCGCTATCACGTCGATGCGGCATACCGCAGCGGCATAACGACCGCAATAAATGCCACGGACCTAAACTTCGCCGAACTTCCCGGGTTCACCGTTTTGAACGCAACCGTGGGATACGAATGGTCAAACTGGAAGCTTGGGGTCTTTGGCAACAACTTGACTGACACGCGCGGCGTGACCGGCGTCGCCATCAACCTGCCCTCTGTCCCGTACTATCCGACCGAATTCGTGACCCGCCCACGCACGATGGGCGTGCTTTTTGAATACAAGTTCGACCGACCGCGCTGACATGCACTCGCCACATCTCATGCAGTCGTGTACGCCTGCGACAGCGTCGCTATGCACGAAATAACACACGTAGCCGCTGCCGTAAGGTAGCAACGCATTACCGGGAACCGCTTGGCGCGACACCGAGTAATGGGCCCCAATAACCGTAGTCACGAGGGTCGTTTCCGGGGCTTCGAGATACACGTTCTCGCGCCCGGTAGTGAGCTTGCCGTCAGCGCACTGCGCCGCCGAGTGGCCCGTCTACCTCGCCCCAGCCCCGGAAATTCCATAAGCAGTTAGCGTCGTGAAATGAGCGCGCTGCCAACCACTTCACTGCCGCGCCGTGCAGTCGTGCTGGTCTGGGCGCTTGCCGTCGCAACGATCGGGCTGGCGGCGTTGCGTTTCAACGTCCTGCCGTTGTTTGTCGGCGCCGTCGTCACGAAATTCGGAATTGGTAGCGCTCGTGCTGGCATATTTGTTTCAGCGCTTTTTGCCGCGAGTACTGCGGCTGGCGTGTTCACGTCGCTGTTACTTCATCGACTGAATCGCCGCCTGGTCCTCGTCTCCTCCCTGATTTGGGTTAGTGTCGGTACGACATTGAGCATTTTGGCCAAGGGCTTTCCGGTCTTCTTTGTCATGCAGGTGATCACAGGCATCGGAGGAGGGGTAATGGGTGTGGTCTGCTATTCGCTGCTCGGCGACTTGGACCACGAGGACCTCGTATTTGGCTCCCTCTACGCAGTGACGGTTCTAACTGCAGCCCTTTCACTTTACGTACTTCCGGCTTTCCTCGCGAGGTTCGGCCTGGATGGATTACTGATAGGCGCCGGCAGCGCGTCACTCGTGCTTGCAGTACTCGCCTGGTTTGTGCCCGCAGTGAATGGCAAGCTCTCTCGTTCCCCTGCCGCGATGCACGGGATTACCGTACCCGCGGCGATCGGCCTGACGGCAATATTTCTCTGGAGCGTTTCACAGAGTGTTTACTGGGTCTACGTGGAGCGACTCGGATACGGCTTTGGGCTTAGCGCGGGATTCATTGGATCTGTGCTAGCCACGGCGACTCTAGGCTCCGGCGCTGTTCCCGTCATCGGCGCCACTCTGAGCCGTCGCTTTGGCCATGCAAAACCCTTGCTCGTATGCACGGCGATAATGTCTGCGGGATTGCTAATGCTGACCGATCGGCCGACCGGCCTATGGTTCGGCGCTGCGGTCATCGGACATTCCCTTGCGTGGGGGCTCTACGAACCGTATTTAAATAGCCTTACGGCGTTAGCGGATGTGAACGGCCGAGCCGTTCCGTGGATTCAGCCGGTTGGAGGCATCGGCATTGCGCTAGGTCCGTTGTTCGGCTCGGCCGTTGTCACGGACCAAAGCCTTGCTGGTCCCCTCTATGCATCCGTTTTGACGCTTGTCGCAAGCAGCGTCTGCGCCGCGGTCAGTATCCGACGGATGTCGCCCAAGCCTGACCGCCCTTAGTGAATCGCGCACGACGTGCCCACCTGCTGACTATAGCGCTCCGCCCACCGGTCGAAGCCGGCGTACGCCGCGCCGCTCGTGAGCGCGAGTCCGACTACTAAGGTGCGCTGCGCTGCCGAACGACAGGAAGAACGATTTGCGATGGATGCCCTGCATCGTGGTGCACCACGGTGTGAGCAATAACCCCCTGCGCTTCATCGTAGTTATTGCCGCCGGTATTCAAGTTGCGTAGATAACGCGGGAAGTTCGATGACGTAACCTCAAGGCGGATGCGGTGCCCTTTGTCGAAGAACGCGCTAGTCGCGAACGGTCCGACGAGAACTTTGTAGATCTCCCCTGTTCGCATAAAGACTTCTCTGTCGTAGCCATTGCGGTAACGCGCACGCTGAATCGAGTCCGCAAGGTTGAAGGCACGCCCGTCCGGAAGGACATCCACAAGCTTGACTGCGAAGTCAGTGTCCTTAACATCCGATGAAATATACAGCACCACGTCGATGAATCCAGTTACCTCGATGCCCTCTTCGAGTGGTGCCGAGGTATAAACAAGCACGTCGTGGCGCAACTCGACATCCGTCTGATCAAACGCACCGCCGACCAGATCGTCACCAAAACAGCAACTGCCCCCGCCGTGCGACGGCACCGGTTGCACCGGATCGTAGACGTACGAATCGGCGGATTGGCCTCCTTTTCTGATTCTCGTCAGCACACCGTCCCCGGCCAAAGAGTTGGCATGCCCAGAACTTGAAAGATAGTATGTGGTCGGAGCGGCGCTGGGAGGCGGAAACGCCTCGTAACCTTGCCAACCTTTGCCCATCGTAAATAACGCAACCTTTGGTCGCTCAGCAACACTGTTTGCTTGACCTTTCAGCCAGTGATTGAACCAGGCTGTGAATACACCGAGATAATCGTAACGCGCATCCCCGAGCTCACGCTCGCCTACGATGGTATTCACCGTCTCATAGCCTTGGCCGCAGTGCGTCGTAGGGCCAATGATCACGAACTGATTATCGCGGGCCTCCTCGGTGCGGCCGTGATCGCGCTGCCAGTTGGCAAATGTAATATCCGGTGCTATCGCATAATCGTACCAGGAGAGTATCCACAGCGACGGCGTCGCGAATCGATCACCTTCATTTCCGAACGCCGTTTTCGCCCACGCAGGGTCCCCAGGTTTGCGCCTGATGAATTCATCAAAGTCCGATGGCAAAGCGTTGATGGCTCGCATCATGTCTTGAATCGGCAGGTGCCACACCGCACGAGCGAAATTTATCCGTGGCAGCGCCGGCGAGATGTTGAATAGCTCCTCGACCTGAATCCGCTCCACTTGACTGAGGCTCGTCGGAAACGACGGACGAATCTTAAAGGCCGATTCGTAGTACCAGTCCAGCCAAATCTGGTTGACTCCGCCACGATACCAGTTGCCCTGCTCGTGAAAAGGCCCTATGAAGCCGATGCCCGCATTTGGACTGCAGGGGATCATGGCAGCGTGCGCGGGGTGACCCATTGCGGCGAGGCCCATCTGGTTTTCGGCGGATGATGAGCAGCCGATGGTTCCAACTTTTCCGTTTGACCACGGCTGCTTGATGATCCAGTCAATGGTGTCGAATCCGTCCTCGCCTGCGCCAGCCAAAAATGCATAGCTCCCCTCGGACCAGTGGCGCCCGCGTTCCTGACTGATCATGATTGCGTAGCCCTCTTTCAGCCACTCCGCCATCGCCGTCATCCATTTCGCGCTCTCAACCGACATCTCATAAGGTGTCCGGATCAATATGACGGGCAGATTCTTGCGCTCCCCTTTTGGGAACCACACATCAGCGTTCAGCCGGACGCCATCACGCATCGGAATACGAAGTTGCCGGTCACGGTAAACCGAATCAACGTAAACAGCCGCGGCCTGAGTATTCAATCCGAATCGATCCGTCCGCTCACTCGCTGCCGCGGACACCGCGACGGTCGCCAATAGCGCAATTATCGCTCCGCGCATATTCCCGCCCCCATCGAGTCGCTTGCACGAACTAGCCATGCGTACTTTCAACTTTCGAGGACGCGTTGTGGCTCGGAATCGTCCATCTGCCCTTATCGGCGCACTACCGCTTAATCCAGACAGCCGCGAAAGGTCATCGGGCCTGGCTGTTACCGTCGATGCTGGCCGTGGCGATGCAGCTCTAGTCGGACAAACGGTCCTGCGTTTCGTTGGCGTAGCGGCGTGTATCTTACGACGGATCGTGCCCACTCTGCCTGTATGGCCCGTAGTCGTGTTCCAGCTCCTTTGCCACTACGCTTATTGGTGTAGACCGCACCCGGCGTGGGGAGCTGCTATAGTAAGTCAAGTGCCTGCCAGGTAGCACACTCGCTCGTTTGGTCGTTCATACTTCGTCTGACAGCAGGCATCGTCCTGCGTCGCACCAGTCGAAGGATGCCGGAAGTTCGTTGAAACTGAGAAACTGACTTTTGTGCCGCGGATGTCCAGGCCGACGCCCCGCACAGCTCCGAAACGAGGCGCATCATGACAAGACAGTGCCAAATCCTGCCACGACGCGTTACCGCCGTCGTCTTCGCGACAATCGTATCGGCCGTACTTGGCATAACTGCCCGATGCTATGCGGACAGCTCTCCGCCACACGGGCCATTTACTTACACGCTCGATCCAAATGTCTTCATAACCATGCGCGATGGCGTGCGCCTTGCCACTGATCTTTATTTTCCCCAAGCATCCCCAGGCGAGAAATTCCCGGTTGTGCTGATTCGCACGCCTTACGGAAACTTCCCTGACCACAATTACAACGACGCTGCCGTGCAGCTATTTGCTAGCCATGGGTACGTAGTTGCCGTACAGGACAAGCGGGGCAAGTATCGATCTGAAGGCGTTTATCTTGTTTCCGGTGGCGACGCCAACGACGGCTATGACACCGTCGATTGGCTTAGCAAGCAAACCTGGTCCAATGGCAAGGTTGGGACATACGGTTGCTCGTATCTCGGCGATATACAGATTTTCCTGGCGCAGACGCGACATCCGGCGCTCAAAGCAATGATTCCTCAGGCGTCCGGCAGTGCAGTAGGTTCCGCCGGTGGCTTCTATCGCTATTTCGGCGTCCGCGAAGGCGGCGCCGTTAATTGGGCTCCGAGTATCGAATGGTTTGCAGCAAACGGCCAAAAGATTGTGCCGAAGTTACCTGCATCACTCGGCCATGACGCGTACACTGCCAACTACGTTCCCTGGAATCGCCCGCCGAGGCCTGCGGCCATAGATTACAAGCGGGCCTACTATCATCTTCCAATGAAGGATGCACTCAGCGACCAAGGACTACCGCCGTCCGACTTCGAGGATACGATTTCGAAACCGCTCGCGGATCCATATTGGTCCCCGTTGCCGTATATGACGGAGCGCTACGTCTCCGATGTGCCAGCGCTGTTCATAAACTCTTGGTACGACTTTGGCGCTGATGTCACACTTTTCGAATTCAACTGGTTTCGCGAACACTCGGCGAGTCAACTTGCCAGAGACAATCAGTATTTCATTATGAGTCCCGGCGAGCACTGCTCCTCGGAACGCGCTGCTAGTGCAGACATGGTGGTGGGCACGCGCCCGATGGGAGACAGTCGTTTCGACTACTGGCATACTTATCTCACTTGGTTTGCTTATTGGCTCAAGGGCGACTCGGCTGCTGGCCAGACTGTGGCCGCATGGCCGAAACTTCGTTATTTCGTTATGGGCGCGGACAAATGGGCTACCGCCGCCGCTTGGCCGGCCCCCGGCATGCATTTCGTTGACTTCCGATTGGCCAGTAACGGCCACGCCAATAGCGCTTTTGGAAACGGTGCGCTCCTGCCGCGCGCCGCCAGCGGACCGCCCGCTGCCAGCGACACGTTTGTCTATGATCCCGCCAACCCCGTGCCGTCTCTCGGCGGTGATAGCTGCTGCCCTGGCTTAGAAGGCCCTTCGGGATCCGTCGACCAGCGCCCTGTCGAAGCGAGAGACGACGTCCTGGTGTATACGTCTGACCCCTTGTCCGGTGGCATGGAGGTCACAGGCCCAGTGCAGGCCTTACTCTTCGTTTCGTCGTCTGCGGTCGACACGGACATTACTGTCAAGCTCATCGACGTCTACCCCGACGGTCGGGCGTTCAACGTCCTCGAGAACATTCTTAGAGCACGTTATCGGGATGGCTTCGACAAGGAAGTGTGGATGAAACCGGGCGAAGTCTATTCGCTCCGAATTCCGATCGGCGCCACGAGTAATTTTTTCGGTCCGGGGCATCGAATTCGACTCGAGGTCTCCAGCAGCAACTTCCCAGCATTCGACAGAAATCTGAATATCGGCGGCATGAACGTCGAAGGCACACACTGGGTGCGGGCAACGAATACCGTCTATCACTCCGCGCAATATCCCTCGCGACTCGTTCTACCGGTCCTACTACAGAAATGACGTAGCGAGTCACTCGTATTGCCTATTGTGTGCCGTCGGTTTCGGATTGGTGCGACACTGCCAATCGCAAGCGCAATTTCCGCTCACAACCCGAGGCGGTCTCGAGAGGCAGTCATTACCGATTCCAATACGACGCTGCTCCCCCGTAGGCCTGGGAGCCGGTCAGGCGTAGCTGAGGTCCCCTCCGCGAGTGCGCAGGCCGCCACGCACATCGTTGTAAGACTCCGCCAACGCGTCGAGATACAGGTCCAGGTGCCGTTGGTCCTCAGCGGGATGCAGCAGCAGGTGAATTGCGGGCGGCTCGTTGACACAGTAGGTGGGAAATCCTCGCTTCGTCAGCGTAGCAGCGATTGCTTTGACGTCAACGCTATCCGACGTGAAGACGAAAATTCCCGCTTCCGGCTCCATGGCCATTCGCATGTCACCGATGCGCTCGATCCTTGACCTAAGCTTGCCCGACGTTCTGAGCAGCTCCTCGGCGAGCCGCACGTAGCCGCTCCTGCCCAGGTGTCTAAGCACAGTCCACGCTGCCGCGACGATCGATGTTGTCCGGCTGCCTGCGAAGCTGTCCGTCCGGTAATCGCCGTGCGGCCAATCTGAGAACTCAAACAGCAGGTACCTGTGGTCCGCAGGGTCGCGCAGTGTAAGGCTGGAGATTCCCACAGGGACGTAGCCGAACTTATGCAGATCCGCAGCGATCGACCTTACCCCGGGTATCTGGAAGTCGAAATTCGGAGTGTCTGGCTTCACCGCCCGCAGAAACGGCAGCAGGAAACCACCGACGCACGCGTCGACGTGGCACCAGAGCCTCCGTTCGAGGGCTAGGGCGGAGATGTCGCGTATCGTGTCGCAAAGCCCGTATGGAAAGCTCGGCGCTGAGCCTGCGACCATGATCGTCGAGTCATTTATCGCCCGAACCATCGCCGACAGGTCCGCTCGATATTCGGCCGTTACTGGAACACGGATAACGTCGACCCCAAGATAGAACCCCGCCTTGTTGAATGTGGGGTGCGCAGACTGCGGAACGACGATGTTGGGTCGCGTGATGTCAGGTCTCGTCTCGCGCGCCCACTGTCGCGCCGCGCATACGGCGGCGAAATTGCTCTCCGTGCCGCCGGACGTGAGTGCAACGATTGCGTCGTTCGGCGCACGCAGTACTTCCCGCGTGATTTGCTTGACATCTGCGATGATCTTCTCACCGCTCGGCTGGCTGCACCGACCCAGCCAGAACTGGTTGTAGAACATTGCCTGCGCATCCTTGGCGATGACATGAATGTTCTGACCCGGATTCGGCCAGCTCCAGTAGCACCAGCTCTTTTCCCAGTCCGGATCCGTTGCCCGCAGCCGCCAGAGTTCCTGCTCTAGAATCTTCCAGGCAAAACCGATTTCGGGGAAAGCCTGTTCAGTCATGCGCGCCTCCTCGGATTCGCGATGAACACCGTGTCGGCTGGTGCGGTCTCAGCGGCTTCTCAGTCGATGGGGCCCCAGCGTGCACGGCCGTTCTTAAGCTTTGATCAAATCTGTCGCTCACCGCGGGCGCTTTCGGCCGCACCGTCGACCGATGGCTCAATCGGTGCCCGACTGCACTGCAGACGGCGCTTGGACGAGACCGTTGGCCCGCGTCCACACCAGTGGAAACTTGGAACCATGAATGCGGTGTCCGTCCCGCAGCCCATGGTCGCGTGGCAAGCCCGGCCACGGGCGCGCGCCTGCTACGTAGACGACATCTTCGGCAGTCCAGCGCAGCGAAAGGCGCCGAGCGCGGCCGGTCGAATGATTGCCTCTGTTCCCGTGAATCGTGCAAGGGTGGAAGACCACACAATCTCCGGGCTGTACGGCCCACGCGACAGTCGGATATTTCTCAGGGTCGCTGTCAACATCGATCATGGGCTCAAGATTCGAAGACGCGGCAGTTCGGGCATATAACCCCGACCCCGTCGTCGAGAAGTTGGTCGGATGAAACAGGCGGCCCCAGAGATGTGACCCAGGCACGAAGCGCAGAGAATCCGTCTCTGCCACGGCATCCAGCGGTATCCACATGACGCACCATCGACCTTCAATGTCGTAATACGGTTGGTCTTGGTGCCAGGGCGTCGGAGTCGAGGATCCTGCGTCTTTCTGGAAGTACTGGTCCTCCAGAAATCTAACCTCCTGTGCTCCCATGAGTTCGCCGGCGATTTGCGCTGCCGGGGACGAGCGAAAGAACTCCTGATACTCGGGGATGCGTTCCCAGCACCAATCGTCTGCAATCGCTCGCGCAGCATCTGTCGCAGAGCTGAATACGGAAAAGCACTCACCGGGATTGGCGATGTTGCGGTCCACACCGCGATTCAGGACATCTACCCATGCCTCGCTGAAGCACTGCGGCAGGCACACGGCACCGTCGCGTCGATAAGCATCAAGCGTCTTCGGGGCAACGAGGGGTTGGGATGTCACCTTAAATCACCGCTGCTGCTAGTACGACTCCGCAGATGGTCTGCTCAACAACCACCCGGCATTGAGCACTATTGGTGTCCGCTCGCGACCCTCGCCCGCTCGGGGATGCGCCCTGCTTGCTCGATCCACAGCGCCGTGTCTCCATCCCGTACCGCAGCGCGCCGGCTTCCGCCTGGCCTGCCTTAACTGCAGCGACGACTGCCGCCAAATCCCCGTAGCATCGCCTCAATAATAATCTGGTCTAGCAACGGGTCAATGGCCAGGTGTATTGCCGCCGGTTCGTCGTTCCCGAGAAGCACCTCCCCATTGCTGCAGCACCGTGTCGGCACGAGCGACCTCGAGGCAAAGCTGTCGATCAATGCCGGCCGTTCACGCCCTTGTTTAGAGCGGAACTTACTTCATCTCTTGTCAATCTCGCGGATCTGGCGGCAACCTCTTCCTCGTGATGGCTCCTCGATACCGGAGCAATCCCCTAGGTTCTGCGTTCATCAGGTATATTATCTTGAATAATTGAAAACATCATGCGCATCATGTTAAATTGATTTGGTTGCGTCTCAGCAGCGTAGTGGGAGCCGCGAGTCGCGCTGGCGATGGCCACGGACTGTGGACTCATCTCACGACAGGGGGATGTTTCGCATGAAGGATCATCGTCGCCCGATGGTGCGGTCAACGCTTATCGCACGCACGCACCTCGCTGTGGCCATTTCCGGCATTCTCGCTGCCGGCGCGCAGCTGGCCCCTCGGCCGACAGTCGCTGCGGAGGAGCTTGAAGAAATCGTCGTCACTGCGACCCGGCGCAATGAGTCAATATCGGACATCCCATATAATATATCGGCGATTGGCGCTGCCGATCTCGCCAATGCAGGAGTGACGGATCTCGATGCACTGATGCATATGGTTCCTGGGCTGGCAGGGCCCGACCTTGGCACGCGGGCAGACAACATCAACAATTCGCTCGTCATCCGATGTCTGGACGCGAGTCCCGTGAATGTCATAGCGCAACACTTGGCCGGACCCACTGTATCGACATACATCGACGAGACACCGCTTTTTGTCAACCTCAAAATGACTGACATTGCGCGTGTCGAAGTGCTGCGCGGTCCGCAGGGTACGCTCTACGGGTCTGGCTCCGTGGGCGGCACCGTGCGCATGATTCACAACGAACCAGACCCGACGACGACTGAATTCGATGTGTCGACGCGTGCGTCGCACACACAGAATGCCGCTAATCCATCGGAAGCCATCGACTTCATCGGCAATTTGCCCATTAGCGATACGATGGCATTTCGCGGCTCGGGTGGCTATGAAAGGCTTGCTGGATTCACCGATGCAGTATCCGTGGCCGTTCTCGGTCCCGGTGCGCAGCCGGTGCTCTCAGACCCCAGTGATCCCGTACACAGCGGACTGGTATTCGCCGAGCATCCCGACGTCGACTGGTCGAACACTTGGTACGCGCGCGCGGCGCTGCTCTGGAAGCCAGCCGACGGCTTGAAACTTACGTGGGCCTATCAACATCAAACGGATCAATCCGGCGGCTATTCTGCGGTCCGGCCGGGCTATGAATACGAGCAGACCCTGTATATGGATCAGCCCGGTTCCTTTCAAACCGACTTGGGCTCCTTTGATCTATCCTACGACCTGGGGTTTGCGACCCTGTCGTCCTCTTCTTCTTATACGAGTGAGTCCTCTTGGACCCAATACGATATCACTGGGCTCATCGAAGCCCTGGCTCCGTATTACGGGAACTACCCGCGCATACTGTCACCCATTTTTTCCGACACCACGGACAAGGCGTATACAGAAGAACTACGCTTTGTGTCGAAGAATTCCGGCCCCTGGGACTGGGTTGGCGGCGCCTACTACAGCCATCGTAGTCAGATCCTCGACCAAATCGAGCCGATTTTGGGTTTTGCGAGCTGGAGCGAGCTTCCGGGAACGGGTAGCTTTCCCGGCGTTAGTGAGCCGCCAGGCTGCACTGTGCAAAGCGCGTCGTGCCCTTACCCAACACAGGGCGACGTGATTCAGTACTACAAAGGAGGCATCCGCCCCTCGCTCGACCCCTATCCCGACCTCGCATACACGCTCGACCGCCGTATCACGTTCAGCGACTCCGCGCTCTTCAACGAGACCTCCTACCACTTCACCGACAAGTGGCAAGCAACCGCGGGCGTGCGTATCTTCTGGCAGCGCTACGAGCAACATCTCGAGCAGACATTGCCCATCTGCGGGGCTTTCTGTTCGCAGACGAGCACGAACCCAGAGGGTCTGACCGACGATTTACAGGCTAAGAGTTTTCGCAGCCAGATCTTCAAACTCAATACTTCCTATGAAATAGCGCCGCACACGTTGATCTACGCGACCTGGTCCGAAGGCTTTCGCCGTGGCGGAGCGAACGCCTTGCCACTTGGCACCTGCGCTTACTGCGAGATCCCAGCGCTGCTCGCGTACGAGCCCGACAAAGCCTACAACACGGAAATCGGTATCAAGGGCTCCTGGGGTCGCGGATCGAGCTATACGTTCACGCTTTATAATATCGACTGGAAAGACCCGCAGATCGATGCTTACACCCTCGTCGGGGGTTTTGAGTATGTGACCAACGGCAATACCGCGCGGTCGCGCGGCGCCGAGGCTGAGTTAACCTTGCTGGTTTCCAACTCGACCAGACTCGAGCTCGGCTACAGCTATACCGATGCGATCCTGACCTCCGATTTCGAACGCGGCATCGTCCCCGACCTAATCGGTATCTCGGGCGAGAGATTGCCCGAAGTCTCGAAACAGCAGGCCACAGCTGCTCTCGAGTATGCAGTACCCATCAACGACACCCGCGAGTTCCGTGCGCGGATCGATGCCTCCTACCGTAGCGATTTCTGGACCGCTTTACCGAATTCGCCCAGAGCGGTCGATCTCCCTGGCTTCACGCTCGTTAATGCGCGGGCAGGAGTTGGATTCGGTAAGACCTGGCGGGCCGATGTCTTTTTGAACAACCTCACCAATCAGGAGGCGGTGACAGCCGTGTCGCCGGAACCCGGGGGTGTGCATAATCGCGCCGACTTTGTAGCGCGACCGCGAACGATCGGCCTGGAATTCAATTATTCGTTCAAGGAGCGATAGGGGCGACAAAAGTAAAAAATGAGTCCCACTGCGAGCAAAGTGAGGCTCCCCCCGACGACTTTCAGGGAAAATAGCGTGTGGTTCACGCTGAATACGGGCGGTACCGTTGCAACAACAACCCCGAGTGCTGTCACTGCCATGCCTGATCCGGCTACCAACCAGCACGCGACCGGCCCACCCGGAATGACTGTAATGCCGGGTTCATGGGTCGAGCGGTCATGCCTACGAAGCATTGGAAGTGCTGCGAACATGTAGAGCAAAGGAATGAACACCAAAATAATTGAGAGATCAATCAGCAAAGCGTAGGCCTCATGGATGCCGGAGGTCGATGTCGCACCTAGTAATATCACCGTCGTGATCAAACCCTGTGTCACTAGAGCGATATAAGGTGATCCAAAGCGAGGATGGACAGTGGCAAGTGCTCTCGGCAGATAACGGTCGAGGCCGAAAAGAAATGGTAGCCGTGCCGTACCGGTGATCCACGCGCCGAGCGTCCCGATTTGGGAAAGGGTTAGCAGTGCTGATGCAATCCTTCCAAAATACGGTACACCTACTCGCGCTCCCACAGCCTGCAGCGCTTGCGGAATGCCACCTATCAAGTTGATCTGCCGCCAGGGAAGCGCCGCGAGCATCGCCGCCGTTCCTATAATGTAGATTAACGGAATCAGGGCCACACTGATGAGCATCGCGCGAGCGATCGTTCGACGTGGATTCTTGATCTCGCCACCGAGAATCGGGCCAAGCTCAAGGCCGGAATAAGCAAATGCCATAGTCGCGAAGCTGTTCAGGGTAGCCAAAGTGCTTAGATCGGGTTTGAGCGCCTCGGCATTCATGGACGTAGCTGAGCCAAATCGGTGCCAGGCGAGACCGCCGGCGCCGAGGACAAGTGCCCCGACGACCCCAGTCGCTATCCCGCCTACGTTCTGCAGCCATTTTGCGCGCTTGAGCCCGATGACATTGAGAAGCACCGTTAGCCACAGAATGGTCACGCAGAATATCGTGTTATAGGTCGAGTTTTCCGAGAGCGCGACCCAGCTTCCCCCGGGGACATATACGAACACTCCGGCGATAAAGATCAGTAGTGAAGGGAAAAAAACGAGATTGGCTATCCAGTAGGCCCAGCCCACGAGGAACGCGTGCAAATCGCCGAACGCGGCCTTCGACCATATGTAGATCCCCCCTTCGCCTGGTAAGCGGGAACTCAGTTCCAGCACCGTCAAGGCTGAGGGCAGGAAGAATGTAATCATTCCCAGCGTCCACAAGATTAAGCTGGAGGGGCCCGTCCGTGCTGCGACGGAGAGCCAGCGAAGCGCGACGATGGCAGCGATGTTGAGCAGGACGATGTCCAGCGTCCCTAGCGTACGAGGCAGCGCCGGCACATCATCGCCAGCTGTTTGGACGTTCATGCCAAAGCGTTTAAGGAGATCCAAGGTGCATCGGATAGCGAGCGCAGCGGTGCGCTATGCACGATGACTGCCCCTGGAGGGTCGCGCGAGGCAATCGATATAGCGATTCACCAAGCCCTCTAATTGAGCTCGCGACAATGCCTCCGGACGCATGATCACTTGCTCGGCTAAACCATCAATCAGCCCAAGGATGCCGCAGGCTTCGAGCCGAGCATCAAGTTCCTTCGGCAAAAACTCTTCCCTTTGAAGGGCGGTAATCTCATCAGCGAGGAGTGCTGTGTGGCTCTCATTCCGCTTATGCTGAACCCTCATGAGGCGCGCATCGCCAATTGCATTCCCGTTAAACATCGCGAGGAGGCGGTAGCTATCAATAGTTTCCTTGTTAGAGGGCAGAAACTCGGTAGCCATCGTGCGCAGCCTCTGAAGCCCGATACAACGGTCTGCTGCAGCACGTGCCTTTTGAAATGAGCGATCAAATAGAAGATTTTTCGCATACAACAGGAGCTCGTCCTTGTCCGCAAAATAGTGCCTTAGCACGCCCGTCGTATATCCCATGTCTCGTGCAATATCTGCAAGGCTTGTCCGCGCAAGGCCCAATCTCAAGAACACTGTGCACGCAGCCTCTGCAATTGTGATTCGCTTGGCCTCGTGATCCCCTTTTGCTCTTCCCGCTGGCATTCAATTCCTCATATTTGCCCAAGTTCCCTACACGAGCAAGCCGTGATCCTTTTGGAGTCTGGCTGGTTAATTGGTGTTATCGTTTTCATGCGGATCATAATACAACTGCAGCGGAAGTGTTTTGCCATGCGGCTGCCACCGGAATCGGCCGATACCTGTTAGCCCTTACCGGTGAAACGAGCAAGTACATTTCGAGTTATTGTCTCCGTGTAGTAGTCCTTGCGCTTAAGGCCTGCGACCCATTCACTAGTCCCGGCGTGGAATACCGTCCCTCGGCCGCGCCGGAAGGTAATAATCATTCCGTTACCGCGGGATGCAGCCTTCTTCGTTTCGTCGGTGGCGATGCCATAGCGGTCTATCGCCAAAGGTTCTGAACCATCGCCGTAATAGAACACCGAGCCCTTGTGACCATGATCGGACTCCGCGTTGGAGCTAAGAGCCATTGCTAGGATGTCAGTCGTTGGCTGCGCCCGGTCTTTGAAAGTCGGATAGGGAACACCGTCACGAAACGTATAGTCGAGTCCGTCCACTTCGTATCCGAAAATCTTCGCCTCACCTCCGAAATCATCGCCGTAATAAAGATCAGTGCCTTTGAATGCCCAGTGCTCAGGTCTATAGACGGTGAAGCCCCCCGTCCCACGGGGGACATTAACGCCGATATGCGCATATACTCCATACTGCGCATTTAGTCCGAACGTCTCGGCGCCAAACCAGTCGATCGTCGGATCTTCCCATGCACCCGTCAGACGACGCTTCTGGTCGGTTTCTCGGATCGGGTCGCTATCGTGAGCTCTTTCCTTGTAGGCAACCTGGCTGCGCCCCTGGTCCTCAAGGCGTATTTGCCATCCAAAATTACCGGCGAATCGCGCTACGTTGCCCCCGTTCTCTACATAGCGATCAATGGCCTCGCGCATCTCCCATGACCAATATTCACAATGGCCTACAATGACCACGCACTTGTAACCATCGAGTAGGTGCGGATCATAGTGCAGATCGATCTGCGTGCCATAGTCAAGCTCGAACCCTTCGCGTTCGGCGAATGTTGCGAAATGTCGCTCGTAAGTGGCCCACCCACAGTTCGCAAACCACTTGCAATAACCACGCGTGTACGCAAACTCGATGACCGGATATCGCGGGATGGCATTGGGCGGCATCGGTAGCTCATGAGGCTTGCGGGGCGCGCCCTCCGGCGACCATATAATTCCCCTCGCAAACGGTCTCTGAAGCGTAAGGCGCGGTGCATGAGTGAATCCGTCGGGAAGATTATAACCAACGTAGTGGCTAAAACCGCCCCAGTCATTGTAGGCCGTCCAAGTTGACGTCGACGCGATCAGAAGGATGTCGGCCTTCGGTCGACGGTTGTGTCGTCGTACAAAAAAGCCGTGCTCCTGCTCTCGCATCTCTTTCACTGGGGCGGCGCCAAAAGGTTGCTGCGTTAGCGCGCTGCTTTCGGAGGAAGTGCGAGAGATAATTACATAAAAGCCCGGGATCAAATCATCGGGTAACCTCCAGCGATGACTGATCGGCCAGCCACAGCCCTTTTCGTAGAAATCCACCGGAAGTTTGTACATCCTACCTGGAAGATTCTCGACCGAATACACGGTCTTGGGTTTCACCCCGTCACGAACGATCTCGATTGAGTAAGCCTTGCCCGTCGTACTCGTGTGAAACTCAACCTCTTCTCCTGGTAAATAAGAGATCTTGTCAGTGTAAGTCCACACCTCCAAGTAGCTTGGATCCTCTAGCGGGGCCTCGAAGAAATTGACATTCGTGGCATCGAAGCCTTGACCTTTGCGAA
>Ga0187784_10001472_pt1 | contig 18706 bp, 17 predicted proteins | sample 1015_SJ02_MP15_2_FD_132964 | JGI IMG/M metagenome (GOLD analysis project Ga0187784, IMG submission 132964) | Tropical peat soil microbial communities from peatlands in Department of Meta, Colombia - 1015_SJ02_MP15_20_MG | ecosystem: Environmental > Terrestrial > Soil > Wetlands > Peat | place...
AGCCCGGATATGAACCAGGTGGAGCCGAATACGGCATCCTACACCGATCCAAGCACCGGCAAGACGGTGTATGGATATGCCGCTCTGACCGCCACCCCCGCCTTGCGTCAGCAGAACCTGAAGTTCCCCAACTTCCGCGAGGTTCTGACTCGGAACAACGGACCAAGCGATAGGTATGAATCATTCGTCGTCGAACTGAACCGGCGCTTCGCGCGCGGGCTGAGCTTTTCCAATAGCTACACCCTTGCTTTTAACAAGACCAATGCTTTGGGTACGGCTCCGAATTCAGCCATCGGCCAGGGCGGGCAAGGCGACAATGGAGCCAACGTTAACAACATTTACGACATTACTTCTGACATGGGAAACGCCTTCTACGATCCGCGGAATACCTTCATCAGCACATTGGTGTACGAGTTGCCATTCGGGCGAGGCAAGACTTTCCTCGGCAACGTCAGCCGTGGCGCCGACTTGCTGCTGGGGGGATGGAACGTCACTGGAATCACCCTGCTCCACTCGGGCCTTTGGCTGACTCCCTATTATCCTCCTGGGGTGTATGACTCCTCGGGCACATTCCCCTCTGATCGCTCGGTGCATTATCAGCGGCCGGATTGCTCCAACCCCAGTGGTGGTTACCTGTCGAACCCGACCACTGCGGAGTTCTTCAACGTATCGCCTTACGGTGTGCCGGCCCATCCTGTGGATGCCAGCGGCACGGCTGAACCCATTGGACGCTTCGGCAACTGCGGTGTGGGAATCCTCGAGGGACCTGGCACGGCAACCTTCTCAATGTCGACGGGCAAGACGTTCCAATTGAGCGAGCGCTTCGGGCTCAGATACGAGGCGCAATTCTCCAATTTGTTCAATTTGGCCAATTGGGGGACGCCGAATATGAACATCACCGGCAAATTCGGGCTTATTTCCAATAGCCAGGGTGTGGCCCAAGCGGGACCGCGCACCATTCAGATGGCACTCCGCTTTCAGTTCTAGCGCGTATACCAACGCCGCCGCCGCGGGGTCGGCGCTACAATAGGGGTAGCGCTGACCCCGCATGCGGGGTCAGCACGTTGGGAGAGCAAGGAAATGCCGCCGCCGCGGGGTCCGCGCTACAATCGATAGCGCTGACGTTTAGCAGGCTGCGGAAAAATCCTTGACGCTGTCATCCTGAGGAGCCGCAGGCGACGAAGGACCCCTGCAGTTGCTAGATTTTTCAACTGCCGAGATTCTTCGCTTCGCTCAGAATGACAGTGCGGAGGGGTTTTTCCGCAGCCTGCTAGGTCAGCAGGACGGGAAAAGGCGAAACTCCCGACCTGAAGGTCCGCGCTACAAAACGGGTTGCAGAGATTCACCAAGGATGGAAAAGAATAAACTCCTCTTTACTCCGGGCCCGCTCACTACCAGCGAAACCGTCAAGCAGGCCATGCTGCGCGACCTGGGCTCGCGCGACGCGGAATTCCTGGGGGTGGTGCGGAGAGTTCGGCGTCGTTTGCTGGAGTTGGGGAATGTAGCCGACGGCTCGTACGAGGCCGTTCTGATGCAGGGCTCCGGCACTTTTGCGGTCGAGTCTGTCATCTCTTCGGTGCTGCCGCGCGGGGGCAAGCTTCTGGTTCTGGTTAACGGCGCCTACGGAGAGCGCATGGCGAAGATCGGGCGCACTTTGGGCATCGCCACCGAAACCCTGGTCTTCCCCGAATGGCGTCCGGTCGATCTTGCCGAAACTCGCCAGGCTCTGGCGCGCGACCCGGCCATCACGCACGTGGGGACGATTCATTGTGAGACCTCCACGGGGATCGTGAATCCCCTGCGAGAAATCGGGCGTGTGGTTAAAGAGCAGGGCCGCGTGTTTATCGTGGACGCGATGAGCAGCTTTGCCGGCATGCCGATGGAGGTGGGAAGCTGGGGAATCGACTTCCTCGTATCCTCCGCGAACAAGTGCGTCCAGGGTGTGCCGGGATTCGCTTTCGTGCTGGCTCGTGGCGAACTGCTGGTGGAAGTCGGAAACCAGGCGCGCAGTGTGAGCCTGGATCTCGTGTCGCAGTGGAAAGGGTTGGAAAGCGACGGGCAGTTCCGCTTTACGCCTCCTACGCATGTCCTCCTGGCATTCTGGCAGGCCCTCCAGGAATTGGAGCAGGAAGGGGGGATTGTCGCACGAGCCGCTCGTTATGCGGCGAACCAGAGAGTCCTACTCGAGGGCATGAAGGAGCTAGGATTTGACACCTATCTTGCGCCAGGGGACCAAAGCCACATCATTACCTCCTTCCGTTATCCAAAACATCCAAACTTCAATTTCAGCCGATTCTATGAGCACCTTAGCCAAAAGGGGTTTGTGATTTATCCGGGGAAGGTCAGCGACGCAGATTGTTTCCGCATCGGCACCATCGGCCACCTCTTCCCCGAAGATATGAAGGCGCTGGTAGCTGCCGTTCGGCAGACACTCACGGAGATGCAAATTGCTTCGGGAGAATCTGTGCCGGGGGCACGCCGGGATTTACATTTGGCGGGTACGGCTCTGACCCAATTGTCTTAATGATCCGCGACAAACGAGGCACATGTTAGACTATGAAAGTTGCAGGAGTGGGGGAAGACACGGTCTTTCGGGAGTGTCGCAGTCCCAATGTGGGGTAACCGCTCGCAGGGGCAAGCCTTGACCTCATCTTCATGAAAATGGCCATCATTCAGCGGGGCCGAAGGGACGAGCGTGTATGAGGGAGTATGAGATGAATGACTTCATTCGCAGGATAAAGAGATATCGAGGCAAGTTGCAAGCGGTCATTCTCGACTGGGCCGGCACTACGGTCGACTACGGAAGTTTTTCGCCTATCCGGGCCATGCAAGAGGTGTTTCGAGATCGTGGCATCGCTCTTACGGATGACGAAGTCCGCCGTGATATGGGCCTGCTCAAGAAAGACCACATCCGCTCACTGCTTTGTTTTCCGGCGGTCGCGGAGATGTGGCGGCAACACTGTGGCACACTGCCCACTGAATCCGACGTGGAGGAGTTATACCGCGACTTTCAGCCGATACAGTTGGCTCGCCTTGGACAGGACTCGGACCTCATTCCCGGAGTGGCAGAGGCCGTCGAACGCATGCGCCGGCGCGGCCTGAAGATCGGAAGCACAACGGGCTACACACGGCCAATGTTGGAGATTCTTCTCGAGAAAGCTGCCACGCAAGGGTACGAACCGGATTGTTCTCTTGTCCCCGACGACGTGGGCGGCGGCCGTCCTCTGCCATGGATGTGTTACAACATTGCCCTCCGGCTGAAGGTTTTCCCGCTCGAGTCCTTCGTGAAAGTCGGCGACACCGTGGCCGACACCGAAGAAGGCCTCAACGCCGGCATGTGGACGGTCGGAGTGGTTCGAACAGGGAACATGGTCGGGCTGAGGCAAGCGCAATTCGCCGCCCTCTCTCCAGCAGAGCAGGAAATGCGCCTTCAGACCGGCCGGGAACGTTTATTGGAAGTCGGTACTCATTACGTCATCGATAGCGTTTCCGACTTCGATCCTGTCTTCGACGAAATCGAGGCACGACTTCAGGAGGGGGAGCGGCCTTAAGGGGCAGCCGCGTAATAGCCGTTCCCGAGCCGGAGCCCCCTCACCCCCGCCCCTCTCCCCCAAGGAGAAGAGGGGAGAGTTCATTCGCTTCTTGCTGCCCTCTCTCCCTGGGGGAGAGGGGCAGGGGTGAGGGGGTCGTTCAGTGACTGATGCAACGGTTATTTCGTGACGGCCGCTGAGAGATCAAGACCTTGCGATGGGTGTAACGCCAGAGATTACAAATCGGCGATTGCTGTTCTGGCAGATCCTGATCGTCACCCTGCTGGTGACCGGCTACTCCGGGTTCTACGTTTGTCGCTCGAATTTCTCCGTAACCCTCCCGCTGATTATAAAGGATCTGACGGCGCGCGGCGTTCCGGCGGCCGAGGCCCGCATCCGCCTTGGCCAGATTGTTTCCTTGGGTGTGATGGCGTATGCCCTCGGCAAGATTTTTCTTGGCGGACTGGCGGATTTCTGGGGAGGCAAACGCCAGTTTCTCGCCGCCATGGGCGGAGCCGTCCTATTCACGTTGGTGGCCGCCAGCGGGGGTCTGCCCGTGTTCGCGGCGGCCTGGATTGGCAACCGGCTGGTCCAGTCCGCAGCCTGGGCTGGAATGGTAAAGATTACCTCGCGCTGGTTTTCCTATGCCAGCTACGGCACGGCGATGGGCGTGATAAGCCTCAGCTACCTGTTCGGTGACGCCATCGGCCGGCATTTCATGGGCATCTTGATCGCTCACGGTCTGGGCTGGCGCAGCATCTTCATGGTTGCCGCGTTGAGCCTGTTTGCGATCTTCTTGGCCAATCTTCTGCTTCTCAAGGAATCAAGCACCGAAATCGGGGAACCAGAAACCACGGTGAACCCCGACAACCTCTTCGCAAACCGAGGTGACAAAGGGCGGACGCGCGGCCTCATGGCACATCTCGAGCCATTGTTCCGCAGCCCTGCCTTCTGGACCGTCTGCGCTCTATCCCTGGGCTGCACGTTCGTCCGTGAGACATTCAATACCTGGACGCCAACCTACTTTTATGAAGTGGTTGGCTTCAGCGAAGCCAAATCCGCCCAGTTCAGCGCCCTCTTCCCCCTGTTCGGAGGAATCTCAGTGATACTCTTTGGTTATCTCAGCGACCGCTTGGGGCGGGGAGGACGGGCGGTGATTACGTTTGCTGGACTCGTTTTTGCCACCCTCGCGCTTTTCTGGCTTGCCTCACTTCGGCCAAGCGCGCCTCACGAGTTGCCCGTGGCGCTTGTGGCGGTCGTCGGGTTCGTCATGATCGGTCCGTACTCTTATCTCGCCGGCGCCATGGCGCTGGACTTTGGCGGCAAGCGAGGGGCCGCCACCTCCTCCGGCATCATTGATGGCGTTGGCTACCTCGGGGCGATTTTATCGGGCGATGCGGTGGCTCGCATTTCTCTCGCCTCCGGTTGGCAAGGCGCCTTCGTGGTGCTGGGAGGCGTCACTGCTGTCTCCACGTTGGCCGCTGCCTACTTCTTCGTGCTTCAACGTCGTCCCGCAACTCCGGCCACAGGCTCTTTGGCAGCCTCATAATCCGGAGGTGAGATTCTAATCCCCGCGCGGGTTCAGCCAGCACGGAGTCCGCTGCTTCCTTAGAGTGTTGCCCGCAAGTTCACGCGACCTGCTTACCACTTCTCCACACTGCGACGACGCACGGCGTGTCACGCAAATAGCGGACACGAACCAAATCCGCCAGGTAACCCGCTGCCACTACCCCTCGATCGCCCAGCTTCAAAACCTGCGCCGGGACTAACGAGGCCGTCGCGACCGCCTCCGGCAGGGCCATTTGGAGCCGTTCGTGGAGTATGAACACGCCCTGAAGCAGGCTGATAGGGACATAGTCGGAAGATAGAGCATCCAGAATTCCGCGCTGCGCCAGAGTTTCGGCGGAGACATTGCCGGAGTGCGACCCGCCTTGGACGAGATTGGGAGCACCCACGACAACCTTCAGTCCGAGCTGGTGAGCTCTCTCGGCGGCCTCGAGTGTGGTTGGAAACTCGCAGACGCTCATGCCGTCCGCGTACGCCTCATCAACGTGTTCCACCGTCGTGTCGTCATGGCTAGCAATGGGTATTCCCGTGCTTCGCAGGAGCTCGATCAGCCGGCGGCGGTTCTTCTCTCCGAAGGCTCGCTGGAGCTCGAGGCGGCGGCAAACCGCTTCATCGATCTGTTCTTCCGTCCAACGGAAGCGGTTGGCGTAAAACTTGCGATATTCCGAGACATCCACGTATTGGCGTTGTCCCGGCGTATGGTCCATGATCGAAACCAATTTGACTCGCGGTTCATTCACGAAAGCGGAGAAAGTGGAAACGGTTTGTTCATGCCCCACCTCCAGGCGGAGGTGGAGCAAGTGCTGCGCGCGAAGAGACGTGTCGCTGCCGACCTCCAGCAGCGTGCGCACGGTCCTCTCGAGGATTTGTGGCGTGCGCACAACGGAGTCTTCGTAGAGCCCGACGCAAACCGCATCCAGCACCGTCGTTATGCCCACGGCAGCAACCTGGGCATCATGTGCGATCAGGGCCGCCACGGGAGGCCAGTGCACGCCGGGTCTGGGAATCATGTTGATTTCGAGATTGTCGGTGTGTAGCTCCACCAAACCCGGCAACAGGAAGTCCCCTTCAAGGTCGAGGGCGGCGGGGCTGTGGGTCGAACCAGGCTGGACGTCCACGATGAATCCACCAGAGGCGAAAACGCTGCCGAGGAACACTTCCTTAGGTCCCACGACACGCGCATTGGTGAGAATGAGTTCGCTAGCCATGGTTTCCCCGAAAAGCTTCGACGTTCACGAACCTGGTGCCGACGGCAGCGCGCACCTCCACGTCGTGAAAAACTCCCAGCAACCCGGCGCCCCGATTCTTGCATTCTTCCATCAGGGCCATAACCGTGTTGCGATTCTCAGAATCGAGCGCGGCTGTGGGCTCGTCAAGAAGCATCACGGGGTAGTCCGCAACGAAGGCCCGAGCCAGGTTAACGCGCTGTTGCTCCCCGCCGGAAAAAGTCGCCGGCGGCAGGCGCCAGAGCCGAGGTGGAACATGCAGCCGCTCCAGCATCTGGGCTGCCCGCGGGCGGGCCATTTCCGCCGGCACGCCGCGTTGGCGCAACGGTTCGGCGACGATCTGAAGCGCCGGTACACGCGGAATCACGCGCAGGAACTGGCTTACGTACCCAAGCGTCCAGCGACGCAGGCGGAGGATTTCTCGGGGAGTAGAGGAGGCAATATCCACCACGCCGCCATTGTGGCGCACGCAGATTCGACCCGATTGAAGCAGATAGTTCCCGAATATCAATCGGAGCAAGGTGCTCTTTCCGCAACCGGATGAGCCGGTGAGGACAACGCACTCGCCGGCATAGAGCTGTAGGTCGAAATTCTCGAAGACACACATCGGCTCAGATGCTCGCGCGTGCAGTCGAAACGTCTTGCCCACCGCGCGGAGGTCGAGCAGAGGAAGTGAATTGTGACTCGGAGCTTGATTCATGTTTGCAGGATCGAGGAGACGAGAAGTTGCGTGTGCGGGTGCTGAGGATCATCGAGCACCTGGTCGGTGAGGCCTGTTTCTACCACTCCTCCCTTCTGCATCACGATGAGGCGATGGGAAAGCAAGCGTGCCACTGCCAGATCATGCGTCACGAGAATGACCGACACGGAAAGCTCTTCCACCAGTTCGCGCAGCAAATCGAGCAAACGGGCCTGAACGGAAACATCGAGGCCACCGGTTGGTTCATCGAGGAAGAGGAGCCGAGGGCGAGTGACGAGATTGCGCGCGATTTGCAGGCGTTGGAGCATGCCCCCCGAAAAAGTGGAGGGCAAGTCGTCGATCCGGCTCAGGTCCATCTCAACCCGCTCCAGCCAGCTCAGCGACTCCGCCCGGATTCTGCCGAAGTGCCGCACACCGATCGCCATGAGCCTCTCACCGGTGTTCGCGCCAGCGCTGATCCCCATGCGAAGCCCGTCGCGCGCATCCTGATGCACGAATCCAAAATCGGAGCGGATGAGTTTGCGCCTCTGGGCTTCACCGAGCGCCAGCACATCAATCTCGGGCCCCGACCCATCGCTCAAATGCACGGATCCTGAGGTCGGCGGCATCAGGCCGGACACGCAGCGCAGGAGCGTCGTTTTACCGGACCCGGACTCCCCGACAACCGCCAGTACTTCGCCTGGCCACAACTGGAAGCCGACATTCAGGCAGCCCACGCGACGCCCGTAGAATTTGGTCAAGCCTTCGACACGGAGCAAGCGGCTTGGGCAAGAGTTGATCATCACACAGGTCCACCCCATTCAGGCAAGAGTTCATCATGATCCAGTTCCGTCGTCACGACAAGGGTGGCGCATACGTCCCGCCGTTCTTTGGCGGAATGTATGCGCCCTCTCAAAAGCGGCGCAGACATGCCAAACTACGGCACGTCTGCGCCACCCACTCAGGCAAGAGTCCATCATGACCCAACTCCGCCTTCACGACGCTGAGAGCAGTAATCAGTGTCGGAGCAAACAAACAGGCGTCCGCCACGATCATCGGTAACGATTTCGTCCAGGAAGCTGTCGCGGGAATGGCAGAGAGCACAGGCTTGTTCCCACCTTTGCACCTCAAAGGGATGGTCTTCGAAATCCAAGCTGACCACAGAAGTGAAAGGCGGGACCGCGTAAACCCTCATCTCGCGTCCGGCGCCGAAGAGATGTAAAGCCGGCGACCGATGCATCTTGGGATTGTCAAACTTCGGGATTGGCGACGGAGACATCAGGTAGTGCCCATTCACCTCCACCGGGTAGTTGTAAGAGGTTGCAATCCTGCGATAACGGACGACGTCTTCGTAGAGGCGAACAAACATCAGGCCGTATTCCTGAAAGGCGTGCATTTTTCGTGTTTCCAATTCCCGCGCCTCGAGCATGCGCAGCGGCTCCGGCAAGGGCACCTGATACACAATGATCTGGCCGGCTTGGAGGGGCGTCTCGGGAATGCGATGCCGAGTCTGGATAATGGTCGCCGCGCTGGTTCTTTCTGTCGTGGCCACGCCTGTAGTGCGGGTGAAAAACTGCCGGATGCTCACGGCATTCGTGGTATCGTCAGCGCCCTGATCGATGACTTTGAGGGTGTCGGTGGAACCGATGATCGAGGCGGTAACTTGGATGCCGCCTGTGCCCCATCCATAAGGCAGCGGCATCTCCCGGCTCGAGAAGGGTATCTGATGCCCGGGAATTGCCACCGCCTTCAGGAGCGCGCGCCGGACCATTCGCTTGGTCTCTTCGTCGAGGTACGCGAAATTATAGCCGTCACATGCGGCGCGCTCTGGGGGCATTAATCCCTCTCCTCAGCGTGCTGGGGCCGTGTGGGTGTGACGCCGGGCGCCTGCGCCTTGCCGCGCATGCGGCGAACGGATTCGAGTTCCGCTTGAAAATCCACGTAATGAGGCAGTTTGAGGTGCTCCACAAACCCCGTCGCTTGCACGTTGTCACTGTGGCTCAGAACAAATTCTTCGTCCTGGGCCGGCGCTTCCGCCTCCTCTCCCAGTTCGCGGGAGCGAAGAGCACGATCCACGATGGCCATCGCCATCGCTTTCCGTTCGCAGTATCCGAACGTCAAACCGTACCCGCGCGTAAACTGCGGCGGTTGAGTGGATGAACCCTGGAATTGGCTGATCATCTGGCACTCAGTTATTGCAATGTCACCTATATCAACGGGGAACCCTAGCTCTGCCGGCAGAATCTCCACACTGACCTCGCCGACTCGAATCTCACCTGCGAAGGCGTGCGTATTGCCATAGCCCCGCTGTGTGGAATAAGCCAGCGCCAGGAGGAAGCCCTCATCGCCTCGGGCCAAATTCTGCCGTCGAAAGCCAGGGGAAGCCGGAAACTCCAGGGGCTGGCGGGTGAGATCGGGAACCTCGTCACCGTCGCGATCTTGATCGGAGGGTTCAATGAGGCCTTCGATGTTTAGAAGGTCGATGACTCTGCACGCCTCTTGTGAGGCGTCGCTGCCCGGCGGCGCGGAATCGGCCCCGCCTGCCGTTTCGGTGCTTCCGGCGGCCAAGGAGAAGTCAAGTAGGCGGTGGGTGTAGTCGAAGGTCGGGCCGAGTATTTGCCCGCCGGGCAGATCTTTGAAGGTTGAGGAGATGCGCCGTTGCAGGACCATGCGGGCGGTGTCGATTGGCAAACTAACTGCCAGCCGCGGCAGGGTGGTGCGGTAGGCGCGCAGCAAGAAGATGGCCTCGATCAGGTCCCCTCGGGCCTGTTTGATCGCGAGTGCAGAGAGTTCGCGGTCGTATAGTGAGCCCTCCGTCATTACCCGGTCGACTGCGAGTGTAAGTTGCTCTTCAATTTGCTGAACGGTAAGTTCAGGAACGCCCGGATCACCCCTCCGTTCCCGGGCCAGCAAAGCGTGAGCCCGACGAATCGCCTCCTCACCTCCTTTCACCGCGACGTACATCACTGCACCTCTATTTTGGTCGAACGAGGGATGGCGGCGATTTGCTTGGGACTTGCAAAAACGAAGTCGAGGCCGCGTGGAAACAGGGACTGGTTAAAAGCCAGTTGTTGCAAGAAGGAGGGCGGGAAAGGATCAATGTGGAGCCGGCGCGCAGCTTCGATACCAGGGCCTGTTAGTTTGAGTTCCCCTTCCGAGGAAAGCGCCTCCACCTGAATGATCAACGTCGCCGACCGCTCTGGTTCTTCATCCGTTCCGAGTTCGAACTGTTCGAGCGGAGGAACGCATAGCGCATCCGCAATCAGAGCAAACTGCGCCTCTTTCGCGCGGGCCGTCAGCATGCAACCACAATGGAAGCGGAGGTACGTTCTCACTTGCGGTTGATCCGCTTTAGCGTCAAGCCAGAGAGGTGTCTCAGGGTCCAACAGGGTCAGGCAAATGCCGGCGGACGTTGCCAGCAGCGGGGTGGGCGCTTCCAGCGGAATATCAGAATTGATCACTTTCCCCGGACTGGACATGGCGTCGAGCAGCATCCGAAAGATGCGTTGGCTACACGTCACCGGATCATCGAAGCCGCGGAGATCGCTGATTTCAACTCGTGTCATGCTTATTTCACTCATCCCCACGAACCATGGTGTAGAACTCGACCTTGGTTGCCAGAGCCCTGGCGGCGCGCGCGCGGCGAACCTCCGCCTGCTTCCGCGCCTCAGGCTCGACCAGACATTTGAGAATTCGCGTTTGATAGGCAGGAGTCTGAAGCAAGGAGTCAAACACGGCCGCCAGTTCCGCGTGGCGGGCATTGCGTCCCGGAACCCAGGAGCATCCCCTCGGACCCATTTCCATCCGGACGACGCAGCGCGTTACAGTCATTTCGCCGAGATGAAAGCGAAGCCCGTCCCCTCCCGCTCGGGCTTGAATCATCACCAACCCCCTCTCCGGCTTGCGGAGGAAGTAATAGGTGGGAGGGGGTTGCACTTGCGCCCATTGTTCTTCAAGAACTTCGAGCCCAGTACGAGCAAGCACAGACATCCACCATCGCCTTTGATCGGAAGCGGGGGCTTGCGGGTCGGCCTGGAGGTGGCTCGGGCTTGGCTGATCCATCTTCAAGACTCGGTACTCCCCAGGAGGTCACGACACACCTGAGCGGCCACAAAGATAGCGGAGCAATGTTACAAAGCCTTGATGCCAATGTTAAGGGAACACTAAGACGCTTGGGGTTAAGTTATGCTCGCCACACGCCGGGGATGGCCTGCTGGCAGAATTGGCATTTGTTGTTGTGGATGTGCATCGTGCCCACGGTGTACCCCGTACGCTCGACGACAATCTTGTGGCATTTGGGGCAATAGGTGTTCTCGGCGGGGTGGCCGGGCACATTGCCGATATACACGTAGTGAAGGCCCGCGGCATCGGCGATGGCCTTGGCGCGCTCGAGCGTCTCGATCGGCGTGGGAGGAAGGTTTTTCAGAAGGTATTCAGGATGGAAGCGCGAGAAGTGGAGTGGAACGTCCGGCCCTAATTCGGATTTCACCCATTGGGCAAGGCCTTTGAACTCCGCGTCGCTGTCGTTCAAGGTGGGAATCACCAGGTAGACGATCTCATTCCATACCCCATGCTTGCGGATGGCAACGAGGCAATCGAGCACCGGTTTTATTTCGGCGTTGACCACTTCCTTGTAGAACTTCTCTGAATAAGCTTTCAGGTCCACCTTGATGGCGTCCACCTGGCGGCACAATCTCTCGAGAGGCTCCTGCTGAATGTACCCGCCCGTGACCACCACGCTTTTGACGCCTAGGCGGTGACTTGCCTCGGCGCAGTCGGCCAGATATTCGTAAAACACCACAGGCTCACTGTAAGTGTAAGCGACGCTGGGACACGTGTACTGCTGGGCCAGGGCCGCTATCCTCTCGGGCGGCGCGTAGTTCGATCGGACCTGCTCGGGGCGGACCTGCGAAATATCCCAGTTCTGGCACATCTTGCAGTTCACGTTGCAGCCCGCAGTGGCAATGGAGAACGCGACAGTGCCGGGGAGAAAATGGAAGAAGGGCTTCTTCTCGATGGGATCAATGTGAGCCGTCACAACGCGGGAGTGAACCAGGGTGTAATAGGTGCCGCCGCGGTTTTCACGTACCCCGCAATAGCCACGCTCCCGGTCGTCGATGGCGCATTCGCGCGGGCAAAGCTTGCATTTGATTTTCCTGTAGGGTTGTTTATCGTAAAACCTGGCTTCCTTGATGAATTGCGCGTCGTCCTCCGCCGGCGTTGCAGCGAAGATGGGGACGGCATCCTGCCTCCCGATAACTGCGCCGGCACAGGCGGCGAGGCAGGGAAGGGAAGCAGCCTTCAGAAAGGCTCGCCGGTCGAAGGCGAGGCTGCCGGTTTCTTGGGGGCAAACCCGCGCTGTCCGAGACGAGGCCTCGAGGAGTTGCAAATCATATTTCATGGCCATCGGACTTCCACCTCGGGATTCCAGATTCAAGATTCAAATTCCAGAATTGCGTAACGTACTTCGTTGCCGTCGGACTTCCAATTCTCGTGTAGGCGAGGCACCCCAACCACTCACACTTCCACCACCATGATTTTTCGTGGATCATTGGTTCCCAGGCCGTGCTGCGGGTCGGCAGCCGTGGCAATATAAACAGGCTCGCGCTTCATGTCCCGCAACGATTTCATGCCTACCTCAGCGCGCTTCTTTTCGATGATTTGCCAGCCCGTGTGGTCGAGCGCCACGGGGTCGTGCCCGACAATCAAGCTATTGAAAGGCCAGGTCCAGTGAGGCATGAAAGAGGGCCCGCCCTCGTATTGTGCGGTGGTGGCATCGCAGATGTGAAGGCGGACCTTGTTGCGAATAGGGGGCAGCATGAAAACGTCGGCCACGTACGGATTTCCCACGTTCACGTGGTACTTGTTGGGATTGTGAATGGCGCCAAACATACTTTTGAGCGCAATGGTCACACCGGCGATGCCGTGGTCCTTGAGCACCGGCAGATTGATAACCGCGTCGCAAACCTGGGTGAGAGTTCGCGCAACCAGGCTTCCAACACTTCCGAACGTGGCCAGTTCATCTTCGAAGCCCAAAGTATCGTTTCCGAAACAGCGAATTCCGGAGCCGTGCTCGACGATCTTAAAGCGCGCGCTTTCGAGGTCGGAATTCAGCCGGTCCCAGACAACGATTTCCTTGACGCCTACCTGCTGGAGACGTTCGCAAATGGCGTCCACCAACTCGGGGCGCGTGGAATTGCCTCTGCCAGCAAGGCAATTCACCTTGAGCCCAACCACTTCGCCGGGCCGCACGACCTTCCTCCAGGCCTCCTGGGATGAGTCGCAGTCGTGCAACGCCTGCATGGCATGGTCCAGGCAATTGAGGAGGCGGGAGGAATCCAAGCTGGTGGTGGGAGTGGCCCTGAGGTTGGCGTCCCGGGAGATTACGAGGCGCGAGGGGGAAGCCGTCGCGCGAAACCCATCCTGCGAACCAAACCCCCTATATGCCGCACCTGCCAACAGGGCGCCGCCGAGGCTGATACTCCTTTCGAGGAAGGCACGGCGAGTTCTCTTGCATCCGCGTACAGCCATAAGACTACCTCCCTCTTCCTGAGTCGAGGGAGTCGGAGGTTTTATCCCGTCACTTACGGGCAGACGCCCCTGCCGCCTTCTTCCGGGCAGGAACTATTAGTCTTGTAGCACGTATTAGGCCAAATTGCCAGGGAGAATAGGTCGAGAATAGGTCGATTGATGGCTGAAAGCTGAGGGCTGAGGGCTGAGGCCTGAAAGATGAAGGCTTTGCGTCTGGTGGCATTCAACCCTGTAGACGCGCGCACAGAATTTGCATGGCCACGTGCAAGAGAATCATGTGGACGTCTTCGGCCTTCTGCATGTCTTGCACCGGGGCCAGTAGCGGGATTCTCACCTTGCCAGCTAGTTTTCCACCACTGAAACCGCACAACCCCACCGTCTGGGCACCAACACTATTCGCGTAATCGATGGCTTTTAGGACGTTGGGAGAGTTTCCACTTCCAGAGATTGCCACCACGACGTCACCCGAACGGAGGAAATTCCTCAACTGCTCGACGAAAACATCCTCGTAGGAAACATCGTTGGCATAAGCCGTCAATGTAGGGAGGCTGTCATTCAGACAAATAGCCAAAAAGCGCTTCTGGCGGCCGTAGGACACCCCTTTGATGAGATCGCCAGTGAAGTGAGAGGCCGTGGACCCGCTGCCTCCGTTTCCCATGAAAAACACCTGGCGTCCTTCTTGATAGGCGCTCTCCAGAAGATGCACGAACTCTTCGAATCGCTCAGGAGACACGCCATCCAGGGCCTTGCTCAAGCCTGCGCAGTAATCTAAGAGGTATTCGCGAATCATGTTAAGTTCCCCCACACGCTTTGGGGAATTATAACATCCCTTTTTGCCCTCCACGCGCCAACGGCGACGTCTGGCAGTGTCTCAGTTTGCTGTAGCGGCGCTCTCTGAGCGCCGCGAGCCCCTGAGGGTTCAAGAGCGGCGGTCGGAGACCGCCGCTACAGAATTCAGACAGGGCCACTACCCGCCGTCTGGCAAGTGATCAGATGACTTACCGCGGCGAGCAAGCTGGGGACGGTCGCCCGAGGTGCATGTGGAAGTTTACCGAAGCTGGGCTGGGGCGCATTTGAAACGATTATCGCGGGGCAACCTACTGCCTGTGCCGCCAGCAAATCGCTTTCCGAGTCGCCAATGAGGAAGGTGTCCTCAAAGGCAAAGTGATGCTCGGCCTGGGCCTTAAGCAGCAGACCCGGCCGCGGTTTTCTGCACGGGCAGTCATCCTCCGCGCGGTGCATACAATAGTAAACACTGTGAATTCTTCCCCCTTGCGCGTCAACCTCCCTTACGAACTTACGGGTGATTTCCTGCAAGTCAGCGGCGGTCATCAGGCCCTTCCCAACTCCCGCCTGATTGGAGACGACGATCACATAGTAGTTTTTTTCCGTCAAACGGCGCAGCCCCTCGAGGGCGCCAGGCAAGAATACAAACTTCTCCCAACAGGTAACATAGCCACCGATGATGCGCTGATTGATGACTCCGTCGCGGTCAAGCAGGACGAATTTAGGTGTTCCCAGCATCGCCTCCGCCAGCACTCGCGCCCACTGGAGCGGCCCTGCCCCCGGCCTCCAGGTCTCCCTTTCTGGTGTTTCTGGATGCGGATGTCGAACGGGTGGCATTCGATCCAATTCCAAGGACGACCGCGAAAAGCAAGGCGTTGGCAGGGATTTGTAAATTGAAGTCTGCGACGGAATGGATTAACAGGGCCGCACTGCCCCCAATACACGCCAGCAAAACTGAACGACGGTAGGGGTTCCGTGCATCAACGTAAGCTCGGATCATCTTGAATAGCAAGAGGATTATCGGGATGAAGAGCAACGCGGCGCCGAGAATCCCCGTATCGGTGGTTACTTCGAGATAGTCGTTGTGGGCATGGGGTATAACTGAATCGAGCGTGGTAGTCTGATAGCGTCGAAAAGTGAGTTCAAATGTTCCCAGACCTGTACCCACGGCAGGATAATCCCTAATCATGCCACTTACCTGTTTCCACAGGACAGCACGTCCGGCGGGGTCCTCAGCAGACGAAGGCGCGAGGGCCTGAAATCGGCTGATCACGGGCTCAAGCCCAATCCAAACCGCATAGGTCATCGAGCAAGCGATGACCAGCAGGGTGACAGCCATCCAGGGCCGGCGGCCTCCTCCGAGTCGGCCTAAAAAGGCCATCAAAATGAGGCTCGCGAAGACCGAGAATATGCCCATGCGCGAGCGGGAAAAGACGACAGCGACGAGCAGAAGGATCACGAGGAATGCATAAAACAGGGTTGGTGGTGATAAGGGGAGTGAAGGCTGGCCGCCACGCCAACGTCGTCGCCCGGGCGCGCCAAGGGATGACCGCGATTGGAGGTTGTAAAAGATCATCATCACCGCAAAAGGGATGACAAGTTCCATGAACCCGGCAAAATGATTGTGATTAATGTAGGTGCCGGTGGCATCGTCTGTGTAGAATTGCTTCGTGAAGCCAAAGATCTTTTGATAACCTGTCAAATACTGAACCATCCCGTAGGCCGCTTCCAGGCATCCCAGCACGATCAAGCCGGGCGTGACGACGTTCTTACCTTCGCGGGCTTCGAAGGAGTAGGCTGCCAAAACGAAAGCTGCCAAATAGGCGAGCAGTTTGAAGAAATCGAGGAGCGTGTCGTGCGGATACACGCTAAGAGCCGCCCAGTGCGCTGACCCAAGGGGAAGCTTGGCTTGAAGCAAAGGGAATAAACGATTCGGAGAAAGCCAGGACACGACTCGCACAGGGAGGGGAATCACTTGCAGAAGGACGAGGCCGAGGAAGGGAAGAATCCAAAGTGGAAGCGGAAGGTCGATTTTCCCCTCCAGAGTCTGCCTGACCAAAACAACCAGCGTCAAGAGGAATAGGGCCACCTCCATGGCGGTATAAGCGGGAGATTGCACGCCTCCGAAAGCCAGGACGGAGCCTATGATGATAAGCAGAAGACCCCACTCGACAATTCTCTTCACTTGTTTTGAACCCCCGAAGATGGCCCGCCAAACGCCAATTCCCGGGAATAATGATGGCCTCCGGCGATGGGCCACTCTGCCAGAGCTCTTTCGTAGTTCTCGGGGGTACCTATATCCAGGAGGTATCCGTCCAGGAGACAGCCCCAGGCGTAGCCTGCTAATCCAGGAATGACGTCTTTGCCGAAGTCCATTACAGGCCTGCGCGGAAGGAGATCAAACAAGCCACGCCGCGCAAGGTAGATGCCGGCGTTCGCCAGATCGGATCCCGGGTGCGATGGCTTCTCTTCAAAACCGGTAATCCGGCCCGATTCATCGAGTGTTACTATGCCACAATCCTGGGGTTTAGTCGCGTGAAAAAGCGCGATTGTCAGCACACCGGCGTGGCGCAGGTGAAAGGTCTTCAGAGCCTCCAAATTCGCTCCAACCAGGTTGTCAGCGTAAAAAATGAAGAAGTCGTCGTCGCCGCCAATGAAGTCCCTATTCGCCGCAATTGTGCCCGCACTCCCCAGCAGGGTCTCTTCGTGAAACAGGTGGATTCTCACCGTGCTCTTTTGCTGTTGTGCCCATTCTTGCACTTCTCGAGCGAAACGGTGAGTATTGATCAAGACGTCCCTAATCCCAAGCTGTCGGCAAATACTGAGCCAGATACTGAGAAGTGGTACGCCCTGGATTTGCACCAAACACTTTGGCATCGTATCGGTGAGCGGTCTCAGGCGGGTTCCAAGACCGGCTGCGAGTAAAAAGGCCTTCGCAAAGCTTTCAGACACCTAGACTCTCTCCCTCAACGGAGCGGTCCACCCGATCGAGCTCGTCCGCCGAATATCACTTCCTCACGTGCCGTGTGTTGCTTCGAGGGTCGGAGTAAATGTCCAACGCATACCTCGCCGGGAATCCAAGTCGAAGAACGGATCATCATAGACGACCCGCGCACCCCCGGAGTCGAAATGAAACGTCATCTCCTTCAACCCAAATTCCGCCAAGCCCTCACGGACTTTCGCTTGCTTCTCACGCTCGCAACAGAGTAGCAGGAACCCCCCTCCCCCTGCGCCGGCTATTTTTCCGCCTAGCGCGCCCCGACTTTTTGCCACCTCGTAAATCCGATCAATGCGGGCATTGGAGATCCTTCCAGAAATCCTTTTCTTGATCATCCAGCCCCTGTCCAACAATCCGGCAAATTCGTCCAGGTCCGCACTGAGCAGCGCATCACGCATAGGAAGCACCAGCTCCTTGAGTTTCGTCAACGATTCCACAACGACGTGCTCGCGCTGCTGGGTCGAACGGTCCTGCTCCTGGAGAATCTCGTAAGAATCACGAGAGTTTCCAGTGAAGAAAAGCATGAGGTTTTGCTCGAGATCCAGCAGCAATTCCTCGGGCAGGCGTAGAGGCTCAACGTCCACGCCATCGCGATGAAACTTGAGAACATTCATACCCCCAAGGGCGACAGCGTATTCGTCTTGTTTTCCGACTGGCTTTTTCAAAATGGTCCGCGCGATGTGGAAAGCGGTCTCCGCCAAGTCCTCTTCCGAAAGATCTTGCCCGAGAAAGACGGAAAGCGTCTTCAGGATGTTGACGCACACCGCCGCAGATGACCCTAGTCCCGTGCCCGGCGGCACTTCAGAGGCGAGGAAGAGGTTCACCCCCACCTCGCACCGCAGATGCCTGAGGACAGCAAAGGGGATCTCAAAGTCGCTGCCTTGGAACTTCATCTTCTCGATCTGCTCGCAGGTCTCAAGGGTCTTCAAATCGGAGGAGATAATCTGAGTCTGCCGATCCTCGCGCTCCGTGAGGACGGTATAGAAATACTTATCAATGGTGGTGGAGAGCACCATGCCGCCATGTTCTTCGTAATAGGAGGGAAAATCAGTGCCGCCACCGGCAAAACTGACTCGCACAGGCGTTCGGACAATAAGCATAACGCGGTCTCTGTTCAGTAACGCGTTTCGTTAGCTGATCTTCGCCTGCAGCGGTTCTCCGACCGGAGGTGGAGAAGGGGCGGGGCGATCGGCGACCACTGCCTTCCGACGCCGGAGCAGGGTATTGATGGTCGCCACCATCAGAGTCAAATCCATGACGGGAGAAAACGTAGCCACGTATTCCAGGTCATATTTGGTCTTTAGATCTGAAGAGTCGAAACCTCTCAGCCCTTTGACCTGTGCCAAGCCGGTGATTCCCGGTTTGACCCGAAGCCTTCGCATATGCCATG
>Ga0187784_10001473_pt1 | contig 18698 bp, 15 predicted proteins | sample 1015_SJ02_MP15_2_FD_132964 | JGI IMG/M metagenome (GOLD analysis project Ga0187784, IMG submission 132964) | Tropical peat soil microbial communities from peatlands in Department of Meta, Colombia - 1015_SJ02_MP15_20_MG | ecosystem: Environmental > Terrestrial > Soil > Wetlands > Peat | place...
AGTTGGCAAACCAAGGGTCATACCTCGCTCCGACTGAGCTTGGCCTTTACTGACTCGCACCCGGCCACCCGCTGGACTCCGGGCACGGACAAGGAATTCTGGAATTTTGGCAGAGAGGAAAATGCTTCTGCCCCCTTCTGCCAGCCATCCAGGGCCCGCGGTCCTGCCTACTGCCTACTGCCTACTGCCTACTGCCGACTGGTTTACTGCGGCTGCCGGGTTTGACGGCGGGAATGCCGGACTGGCAGAGAGGACATTCGGTAGGATTGTAATTCTGAATGGATAAGGTCAACAGCGCCGCCTTGGGCACTCCCAGGTCGACAATGCCGCCGCTGCGGTCGATGAGCGCCCCGGCACCCACCACCTTCCCTCCGGCTTCCTCGACACATCTCATCGTTTCGCGCGTCGAGAGGCCTGTGGTCATCACGTCTTCCACTACGAGTGTAGGCTCACCGGCAGCCAGGCTGAATCCCCGGCGCAGGGTCATGTTGCCCTCCTGACGCTCGGTAAAAAGCGCCCGAATGCCAAGCGCTCGGGCGACCTCGTGAGCCACCAGGATTCCGCCCAGCGCCGGCGCAGCCACCACGGTTGCGCCTAGCGGCCGCAACTTTGCGGCCAGCTCGGAGCACAGTTGTGCGGCGACTTGCGGGTGTTGCAACACTAAGGCGCACTGTATGTAGCGGTCGCTGTGCAAGCCCGAGGAAAGGATGAAGTGGCCCTCCAGCAGAGCCGAGTTCTCGCGAAAGATCTTCGTAATTTCGTCGTCAGTCATGGGTTCCTTCGAAAAACGAAATTCGAAAATCGAAACTCGAAATTCGAAGCTCGGAAAGATGCCGATGCGACCGGGGAAAGCCGATTGTCGAATTTCGAATTTCGATTTTCCGCTTCAGCAATCGTCAATTCCTCTCCATCTCTGCCACAATCGCATCTGCGGCCGCAACCGGATCAGGCGCGCCGGTAATCGGTCGTCCCACAACCAGGTAATCCGCTCCCGCAGCGATGGCGCTCGCCGGGGTCGCGATGCGAGCTTGGTCGTTTGCGGCGGCGGAGGCGGGCCGAATCCCTGGGGTGACAATCAGGAACCCAGGGCCGCACGCCTGTCGAATGGCGATGATTTCACGCGGCGAGGCCACCACGCCATCCAGTCCCGCACTTTGCGCTAAGCGAGCCAGCCGGATCACAGCTTCCACCGGCGTTCCTGGAATGCCCAACTCTTCGAGGTCCTGGCTTTCGAGGCTGGTCAGGACGGTTACCGCGAGCACTTTTGGGGCCGCCCCATTCCCTGCCACAGTGCCAACGCCGCGCGCTCCTTCGAGCGCCGCTTCCATCATTTTCCGCCCGCCCGAGGCGTGGACGTTCACCATGCTGACCCCAAGCTCCGCAGCTTCGCGGGCCGCCGCCCGCACCGTGTTTGGGATGTCATGGAATTTAAGATCGAGGAAAACCCTGTGGCCTGTGGTTACCAGGTAACGCACCGGCACGGGGCCTTCGGCGGTGAAAAGTTCCGAGCCCACTTTGAACATTCCGGCGTGGCCCTGAAGCCTTTCCGCCATTCGTGTTGCAGCATTGCCGCTGGGCAGATCCAGCGCCACGATTAATTTATCTCGCATAATCATCCGCTCCATTGTAAAAGAAGATGGGGAGAAGATAAACGGGGGGGGTGACGAAAGTTGAACAGGCCGTATCAACAAGGTAAAAGGGGGCTTGCATACCATTCCTGAGGGTCGTACACTGAGCTTGAGATCCAGTTGAGCAAAGCCCCGGATAGGAGGACCCATGCACCGAGGCACGAGTATTGTGGTTCTGTTTCTCGGCGGGATGCTTGTGACCGCCCAGGCTTCATTGGCGCAACGCGTATCCGTGCGCGGTGGCGCGGCCGCAGGCGGCGCTGGATATGTTCCTGCTCCAACTGGCTATAGCGTCCAAACTCCGTCATTTCCCTCCTTTCCGGGGTTCCCGCAATTCTCGGCATACGGCTTTAGGGACATCAGGTCTTCATCTGTGGATTCTTCCTGGTTTGCGCCATCTTACCCGCCGGCTTATTCCCCCAGCTACTGGTGGGTGAGTTCCTATGCCATGGGTGGGGAGTCGAGCCAAGGGGGCTACAACCTTGGCGCGGGAAATCAATGGGACAGCGTGGGCGCTTTGTTGCTCACCACATTTCCTCTGAAAGCTCAAGTCACCCTGGACGGAACCTTGGTGGGTAGTGCCGATAAGCTTGGCCCCTTCCAAATGCCTGTTGGGGCGTACAGACTGCGCGTGGAGGCGGCCGGCTACCAGCCCTCCGAAACGGTTGTAAAGTTCGATGCGCCGGGCGTCCGCGAATTAGACATCAAGCTTAAGCCGTTGACTGCCTCCGCCAGCGCTGCAAAGCGAAACTAACTTATTTACAGGCCTGCCAGACATAGCCCCGTTCACAATCCCGCGGCCTGCGCAAATTCGCTTAAACGCTCGGCGACGCTCTTCACGTGCCGGCGCAGCGGCAGCTTTGATCCCTCCTCAAAAATGGGAATCAGCTTTTCAAGCTCCGGGCCGGAGACTGCACCCGTTATCGCGACGCGGATGGGATGGAAGAGTTCCCTTCCCTTTTTTCCAGTTTCATTTTGCACGTCCTTCGTGACCGCGCGGAAGCGCTCGTAGCTCAGCTCGCTTTGGGCCAGCACTTTCGGGATAAACGCCTTCAGTACGGCGTGCGCACTCGCCATCGACGAGAGTTCCAGCTCTTGGCCTGCTTTCTTGGCATCATATTCAAAAATGATATGCGCCGCTCCGGGCAATTGCTGCAAGGAGCTGATGTTCTTGAGGACGGCGTCCAGCACCCGTTCAAGCCAAGCCAGGACGTCCGGGCTTGGATGCGCATCCAAGTAACCCGCCTCCTCCAGGAATGGGACCGCAAGCTCGGCCAGGCGTCGCGGCGGGCATTCTTTCATGTAATGCCGATTCAACCAGTAGAGCTTTTCCGTATCGAACACGGCGGGGCTCTTGGTGATGTGCTCCAGCGAGAACTGCGCAACGAGTTCCTGAAGGCTCAGAATTTCCGTCTTTCCATCCCCAGGCGACCATCCGAGCAGCGCAAGGTAATTCCTAAGAGCCTCGGGCAAAATCCCCAGCGCGTGGAAACTCTGGAGCGAGGTGGCGCCGTGCCGTTTGGAGAGCCGCGTTCGATCAGAACCGAGGATGGTCGACAGGTGGGCGAATTGCGGCGGCTCCCAGCCCAGTGCGTAGTAAACGGCGAGTTGGCGCGGGGTGTTGGAAATGTGATCGTCGCCGCGAATGACGTGGCTAATCTCCATCAGGTGATCGTCAATCACGACCGCATAGTTGTAATTCGGGTTCCCGTCCGAGCGCACCAGGATGGGATCGCCAATGACCTCAGCGGAAAAACTGGTCGGGCCGTGGATGAGGTCGTTCCAGGAAAACGCACTTTCCACGATTTTCAACCGGATCGCGGCAGGCTCACCCGCAGCCACCTTGCGGGCCGCCTCTTCGCGCGGACGCTTCCGGCAGCGTCCGGAATATCGGGGCTGAAGTCCGGCCTTCAAAGCCTCCTGGCGCTCCTGCTCGAGTTGCTCTGCCGTGCAGAAGCAGAAATAGGCGCGACCCTGGTCAATCAACTGGGTGGCCAACTTGGAGTACGTCTCCCTGCGCTCCGACTGGCGGTACGGTGCGAACAGCCCCCCCTTATCCGGTCCTTCGTCCCAATCGATTCCGAACCAGCGCAGGTCCTCGAGCAACTGCTGCTCGTACTCTTCCTTGGAGCGCTCGACGTCCGTGTCCTCAATGCGCAAGGCGAAAGCGCCGCCGTGGTGCCGCGCAAAAAGCCAATTGAAGAAGGCGGTGCGGGCATTGCCCACATGGACGTAGCCCGTCGGGCTGGGAGCAAACCGAACTCGAACCTTGGACATAGTCTGAACGTGAGCGACACGCTAACGATAGCACAATGGAAGCTTTTGGGAGAGGCTTGAGGAAACGACTTTTTGTCCGCAGGCGACCCTACACTTCCGCCTCCCAGTGGACTGGGGCACACGGCGCCTGTTGGGATGCGCTCGCCTAATTTCTTGAGCGCAGTTCCTGGCAGGTAAGGCAGTAGCGAGCCCAGGGGATAGCGTTTAGGCGGAGAGGAGAGATATCCTCGTGGCACCCTTCGCACGCACCATATGTGCCGCGGGCACAACGACCGAGCGCGTTGTCAACTTCCTTCAAGAGCTGACTGCGCAGACTGGCGGTCACTGCTGTCACATCCTGCTCAGCAGTTCTTACTGCAAATTCAACGACATCCGGAGACTGAACACTGGTCGCCAGCGCTGCGGGTGCGCCCTTTGACGATGCCAATAATTCGCTCCGCTTCTTTAACAGCAACGTTCGATAAGCTTTCTTTGGAGACTTCACAACTGTTCGCATTAATAACCATCCTCTGGCCTCTACGGGAGAAGCCTTTTAACGAAATGCCCGCCGATTACTGATGATTTATGGTAGCCGAAGGTTGCACAGTTTTTGGGATTATTTTATTTATTGAATTCATGATATTTCCTTACAGTATTTCCTTGCAGTTACCGGACATTTGAGACCCGTGATACAATCCCTCGGCTTACGTTCCAACCCTTTGGAACGCTTGAAAGAATCGCGTTGTTGGGGCGGCACACGTGGCCGCCCTGGGGCAATCCGTCCACTGTAGGATCAGCCGGCGAATGGCCCCAGCGATGCCCTGGTCAAACGCGGTCCTTTCACGCGTTCCGGGCCTCGGGAGGTGTCACAATTGGCAACACGCGAAGAGATAATACGACAGATTCGGAAGGCTTTGGGCCGTCCCTTGGACGGCCCCTCAGTGATTGGCGAAAGTGCGCTGGCGCCGGCTCCGCCGTTGGTCGGGATATTGCCAATCATCCCGCCCGAGGAACTGCTGCCGAAGTTCGAGGCAGAGTTAACAAAAGTGGCCGGCATTGCCCACCGTGCAGCTAACCGCCAAGGGTTGGAAGAGATTCTCCAGACCATCCTCTCCCAGGCTCATGCCAAAAGTGTGGTTCTATCCCGCAATCCGCTTTTGGCGGAGTTGAAGCTCGATCCGCGGCTCCGTGAGTGGGGCGTGGGCATTTCCGTTTGGCAGTCGCCCGGGTATGCAGAATCCGGGGACGCCTCCCAGCGGGCGTTTGCCGAGGCCAGCCTCGCCGCGAATGTGGGGATCACAGGGGTGGAATATGCGCTGGCAGAAACCGGCAGTTTGGTGGTTACCAGTTCGACGGAAGGCGCCCAACTGGTCTCGCTAGCGCCGCCCGTGCATGTTGCTTTGTACCGGCGGAGCCAGTTGCTGGCCTCGCTCGATGAAGTCATCGAGAGGCTTGCCGTGGCGGGCCATCCAGACTTGCCTCTACCCGGCCGCTCGGTCGTATTCATTACTGGGACCAGCCGCACTGCCGACATCGAGCAGATACTCATCCGCGGCGTGCACGGGCCGGGCGAAGTCCACGCTATCCTCGTGGAGGAGGCGTGCTTTTCGTCGACGTAGCAAATAGAAAAGTCCCATACGGATGGGCCTATCAGGCGATCATTGAGTCGCCACGAATATCACGCAGACGGGCGCAGGCACCTGGAGCACTTGGCCGCTGGGGGTCAGGCGGCCGGTGTTCGGGTCGATGCGGAACTGCACGATGCTGTCCGAATCCTGGTTGGCCGCGAACAGGTAAGCGCCGGTAGGGTCGAGCGCAAAGTTGCGCGGCGTCTTTCCGAGCGTGAGGATGTGTCCGTTGGGCGTGAGAGTCCCTATTCGATTGTTGATCGTGAACATGGCGATCGAGTCGTGCCCGCGGTTGGACCCATACAGAAACTTTCCTGAAGGGTGGACTTGCACTTCGGCGGCCGTGTTCTCACCCTCGAATTCCTTCGGAAGCGTGGAGACAGTCTGGAGCATGTGCAAAGCTCCGCTGGTCGGCTCATACGAAAATACAGTGACGGTGGACTGTAGTTCATCGATCACATATCCGAATCTTCCGCTCGTATGAAAGGCAAAGTGCCGCGGCCCTGCGCCGGGGTTGACTCTGGCGAAGGGCGGGCTGTTTGGCGCGAGCGTCCCATTGACCGCATCGAAACGGTAAACGAGCACCTCATCAAGCCCCAAGTCGGCGCTGAGGAGGAAACGGTTGTCCGGTGAGAGGCAGACCGAGTGTGCGTGTGGCCCCTCCTGGCGTTGAGGGTTGAAGCTGGCGCCTTTGTGCTGCACAAAAGCCGAGGCCTCTCCCAGGCGGCCGCCTTTCAGAATGGGGAACACCGCCAAGCTTCCGCCTTCGTAGTTTGCCACCAGCACGTATTTCCCGGTTTTATCCACCGCGATGTGGCAGGGCCCGGCGCCGCGTGACGACACCTCGTTCAGGAAGGTGAGCTTGCCGGTGCCGAGATCAATGGCGAAGGCGCTGACTCCGCCGCTACTTCGCCCCTCGTATTTCGAGATCTCATTCACGGCGTAAAGGAATCGCCGGCTGGGATCGACCGCTAGAAACGAAGGATTGACGCTCTCGGCTGCCAGTCCCAGCGAGCTCAACTGGCCTGTGCCTGGATCTAAGCGGTAAGCATAAATCCCCTTGCTCTCCTTTTCGGTGTAAGTCCCGATGTATACGAGATACTGGCCCTTGCTACCAGCCGTTGCAGTGGCTCGAGCGTAAAGGGTCGACAGGAACGGCGCCGATAGCGCCGCAAGGACTAAGCAAATGCATTGAATGGTTTTCATGCTGCTATGAAACCTCACTCCGCCCTCTGAGCGCAAGTGCTATAATTTCAGTGGCTAGTGCCTAGCTAGTGACCAGAGCCGGTGCACCAACAAGCGGCACCAGGCGCCAGCCACTAAGCACTAGCCACTAGGATGCCCATGACCACCTTGATGGCAGAGATTGCTCAGCAGCCGGCGGTGCTTTCGGGCTTGCGCAAGTTCTACACAAGCCCCGGAGCAATTCCTTCCCAGGCGCTGCGCGCGCTGGTGAAGCACTGGCCGCCCACCGTCGTGTTCACCGGAATGGGATCATCAATGTACGCCGCCTACCCGGCCCAGGCCTATCTCACGGCTCATGCTATCCGCGCTCTGATCTGGGAGACGGGCGAACTGGTGGACCATCATATGAAGGTTCTGGGTCCGGACACTCTCCTGGTGGTGGTCTCACAGTCGGGCGAAACGGGGGAAATCCTCCGGTTGCTCGACGCTCTGGCGAGGAAGGACGGTGTAGTGGCTGTCTGCAATATGGAGGCGAGCTCGCTGGCCCGGCAAGCCAGCCTGTTGCTTCCCATGATGGCCGGGCGTCCGTCGCCGGTGGGCACCAAGACTTACACCTGCGCCGTGGCCGTCCTGATGTACCTCGCAGTGACCATTGCCCGAAAGTCGCCCTACACCCTCACGCAGGCGCTGATGCACGCCATCGAGGCCCAGGAGAACGTCATCGACCGCCACGCCGAGCTAACCCCACCCACCGTGGAGTTCTTTAATGAACCTCACTACATTGCTTTGCTGTCCCGCGGAGCAGACCTCGCCTCGGTTTACCAGGGGGCACTCTTGTTCAAAGAGGTGGCGAAAATGGGCGCGGAACCCATGAGCGCCGCTCAGTTCCGGCACGGTCCCATGGAGATCGTCGACCCCGCCCATCGCTATATTATCTTCGCCCGGCAAGGCGAAATGAAGGCGAAGCGCAAAGCTGAAAACAGCCTGCTCCGGCTGGCGGGCGACATCCGCAAGCACGGCGGGCGCGTCCTGCTTTACGGCGACCTGCCATTTGCCGATCTCTCCAATGTGCGCCTCGTCCCTGTTGAATCGGTCCGGATGGGGCTGGGAACCCTGATCGACTCCGTCTATATCCAGTTGCTCGTGCATGACCTCGCTCTGCGCGCTGGCCTCGAGCCCGGCAGCTTCAGGTTCGCGTCATGATGGACGAAGCCACAGTCAACCGGGGGGTTGAACCCTCTGGGCGCGCCGGCCTCCGAAGGCATGGATGGTTCGAGTACCCCCGACGCATTCGCCCCCATGCCAGGTCCCCTTGGGAATGAAATACTCTTCCCCGGCTCTCACGGGAATGCGCTTGCCCTCGATAATCAACGTGTAGCAACCCTGCACGACGACCATGTATTCGTCGTATTCATGCGCGTGCGGGGTTGATACGGCGGTTTCACGGCAGGTCCAGAAGGCCATCTGGCTGCCCTCAGCTCCGTCAAAGACGTACCCTTCTACTCCGGGGGTAGCCTGACTGCTTGTGGCAATCTTGTTGGCTGGATGCTTCATGAAATCTGGAAAACTATCCATGGTTGCTCGTTCGGATTGGGCAAAAAACTTCTCGTAACCCCGTCGCTCACCTTCAACCCATTCCTTAATTGTCCTAGCTGCCTCGTCAGGGTTTGCAAATTGGTGATCGCTCTTCATGAGGTTACAATCCACGCATGCTGTCTGCAAATTCTCATCCGCATAGTAGGAACTAAAGTCGAACCCGAAAGGGGATTGGAAACAACACTTAGGCTTAAAGTGGTCTACAACCAAATAGCGCCACTTCTCAAAGGCGTCTCCCACCCACCCGCAATACCTACATGTGAACTTATCCCGCTTGAAGATTCTTGCGTCCCTCTCTATATCGGCCATGATTTGATCACTCCTCTCGCTGGATCCAGTTGCTGTCACGTCGCGGTCTTTGTTCTGCGCTCTCCATTCTCCCACAACGCTAGCGCAACCCCGAAGGGGTTGAAATTGAGTAGCCGTGGGCAAGGGCACGGTTTTTGTGCCCGCCGCCCACGGACCGCCGCGAGTCTCTGCGTTTCTCCCCTCTCCCCCTTGGGGGAGAGGGGGCCGGGGGTGAGGGGGTCAGGGCGCGGAACGCGGAATAGCACAAGCCTTCGTCAGAGTGGCGCGGCAAACCCCCTCACCCGGCCCGCTTCCCGATGAAGTGCATCGGGACAGCGGTCCACCCTCTCCCCCAAAGGGGCGAGGGCAAAGGGTCTTCGCTTAGCTTGCCGTTGCAGGGAACCCGCGGAAGGCCGAAAAAACTCTATCTCCTAAACGGTTTCACGCTGACGACCCTGCCGCCCTCCTCGATGGTATAAGTTGCGTTGGCTTTGAGATTCTTGAGGGTGTCGCGTTGGCCGCTGGGCCAGATGATATCCACGCTTTCCGCCTGAGTGGCTTTTCCCAAGCCAAAGGTCAAGGTGAGTTCGCTCTGCGAGCAGTAGCTCGAGCCGGAGTGCACACTCTGCCAGTTGGTGTTGCCGGCGGAAGTGACGCGGACCTGCGCGCCGATGCCATCGCGATTGGAGCGCGTTCCTACCGTCTTAATCCGGATGGCGTTGTTGCTGCTTCCGCCGACGTTGTGGAAGAGGTACGCGGGCCCGCCGTTATTGGTAACCAGGATATCCGGGGCGCCATCGTTATCGATATCGGCGTAGGCGGCACCGCGCGCCACCCAGCGGCGCGTGAACCCGAGTTGTTTTCCCGTTTCCTGAAACTTGTCGTAGCCCTCGTTATGGAACACCAGCGGGAGCTGCGCGTAGGTCACCTGCGGCTGGATGCGCCCAATATCCGGCTCGATGTGGCCGTTGGCGACGAACATGTCTTCGCGGCCGTCCAGATCGTAATCGAAAAAGAAAAGGCCGAAAGAAAGCGAGAGCAGGCTGGCGCGGCCCACCGACGAGGAAGGCGCGATGTCGATGAAAAAGCGGTTGCCTTCGTTGTGGTACAGCCCGAGCATCTGGTTAGAGAAGTTGCCGATGGCCAGGCTGGGATAGCCGGAGTGGTCAAAGTCATCCGCATCGATGCCCATGGCCCCGCGCGCCACCCCATCCTCGCTGAAGGCAATGCCCGCTTGCACGGCCTGTTCGGTGAACGTGCCATCGTGGTTGTTGCGGTAAAGCTTGTTGCGCTCGGTGTCGTTAGATACGGCGAGGTCCGGCCAGCCATCCATGTCGTAATCAATCACTGCCACGCCGAGTGATTTGCTCGTAGGGTCGAAGATACCTGCCTTCTGGGTCACATCCTCGAAGCGGCCATTGCCAAGGTTATGGAACAGTCGGGGGGTATCGCCCTGGTAAGCTTCCGGGGTGCAGTAGGATTTGTGCAGGCCGTCGAGCGTGCAATAAAGGTCGTCTTTTTCGGACCACTTCACGTAGTTGGTCACGAATAGATCGAGCTTGCCGTCCTTATCGTAGTCCACCCAGGCAGCGCTGGCGCCATAGCCGGTGTTATTCACCCCCGCGGCTTTGGTGACGTCTTTGAACGTTCCGTTGTGCTCGTTGTGAAAAAGGTGCGCTTCTCCGAGGCCGGTGATGTAAATGTCGTCCCAGCCGTCGTTGTCGTAGTCGCCCACCGCCACGCCCATACCGTAAATCTCGATGTCCAGGCCCGCCTTGGCTGTCACGTCGGTGAAGGTGCCGTTGCCGTTGTTGTGGTAAAGCTTTGGGGTGGCGCGCCGGCTTTCGTGGCCGGGAAAATCTTTTCCGTTGATCAGCAGGATGTCGGGATAGCCGTCGTTGTCGTAGTCAATGAAGGCGCAACCCGGTCCCATAGTTTCCGGCAGATATTTCTTGCCGAAGGCCCCGGTGTAATGGGTGAAATTGATTCCGGCCTTTTGGGTGATGTCCTCGAAATAAATCGCGCCGCTGCTGTCGTTAGCCGGGGCCTTCACGCTGCCCGCGGAGGTTGGGCCAGCTCTCAAACCCGCCATGAGAACGACACCGGCAAAGCCGATGACCAGGAAAATGAGCGTGGGTGTGATTTTGGATTTTCGATTTTGGATTTTGGATTGGGTGCTGGCCATCGTCTGTGCTGCGATTTTAGATTTTAGATTGTGTACTTGTTGCCTTCGGCGCTCCACCGCCTGCCTTTCGTTGCAACTGACATAGAGTCCCGAAGGTGGAAACACAGCCCTCTTCCTTGGGGAGAGGGTGGCGAGCGGAGCGAGCCGGGTGAGGGGTTACTTCGTCATGTCCACCTATGTGATGGCTCCTCACCGTGCGCCCCACCCCCTCACCCGGCCCGCCCCGGCTGAAGAAAACGCCGGCGGCGGTCCACCCTCTCCCCCAAGGGGGAGAGGGCGAGACTTCCCCCCCGTGTCATTGCGAGCGCAGCGCGGAATTTCGCCCTGATCCTTTCTTTCACTTACATTCCGGTTAGGCCGCCTTGAGCTCCGCCCCTCATCGGGGCAGAGCGAGATTCCTCCCCTTCGCTTCGCTCAGGGTCGGAATGACATCCGCCCCAAGGATGACCGCAGCACGGTGATGGCTAGAGCGTGACCCTCCGTCCGTGGCCGGTTTCAATGGACCACCGCCCCTTGACCGCTGGCGTCTTTGGTCTTCTGAATTCTGACTCCTGACTTCTGACTCCTGCTTTCTGAATTCTGCCCACTGCCTACTGCCTTCTGCTGACTGCCTAATTCCTGCACCAGCGCCAACGACACGTGTTCGTGAATAGGCTGTGATTCGTTGTTGTCCTCGGGATGAGCCAGCTTGTAAGGGCCGGTGATGGCGCGCGAGGATTCGTCCGCTTTGAAGCGCAGATAGAGCTTTTCTTCTCGCGCGGCCTGCGCGTCGTCGCGCAAGCCGCGATAGCAGAGCATCAGGTTGTAATGCGCTTCGAGGTCTTCGGGATCGACCGTCAGGGTCCTATCGAATTCCTGCACGGCTTGCCGGTATTGGCGCTCGAGGAAAAGCATGCGACCCATTTGGTTCCGCACAACGCGGTCGCGCGGATAAAGAGAGGAAGCCTTGGCAAACTCGTCGAAGGCTGCGGGGTAGTTGCCATCGGCCTTGAGCGCAAGTCCGGCGAAGTAATGCGCGCTGCCGAGCCGGGGATTGAGTTCGAGGGCTTTTCGCAGCAAGGGCTTCGCGGCCTCGGTATTGCCTTCCTGGACGCGAGCGCGCGCCACGTTGACCCAGCCGTCGGCGTACCGAGGGTCGAGCTTTGTCACCGTTTCAAAGGCCCGCTCCGCTCCTTTCAAATCGCCTTGCAGCAAAAGCCCGATGCCATAATCGTTCCAGCGCTCGCGGTCCCCGGGATCCAGAGTCAAAGTCTCCGTGAAGGGCGGAGAGTTCTTGGCAACCACCGGAACGGTCGCGGTGTCTTCCGCGATCACCACCGTGGGCACATCCGGAATCTCCTTCAACTTCGCGGAAACGCGTGAAAGGTCACCCCGAAACACCCAGCGGCCATCATCGTAATTCTTCGTTGCATCGGGATTGGGTTGGGAGGGGTCGCGGATACCGGCGAAGGCCCACTGGGTATTCCACCAGGAGAATTTCCGGTAGTTGAGCTTGGCGGTCAGCGTGATCGAATCTCCCGCGTCCTCGGGGACTCTCATGCGGAAATGGACGGTGTCGGCGGCCCCCGGAGGGATCAAGTGGGCGTACATGGTGGCGCGGGTGGACCAGGCGTTGCGCTTGTTGATGGGATTGCCATGAGCATCAAGCTGGAGCGAACGATAGAAGTGCGCGCCGGGGTCGACCGGGCCGTGGCCGTTGTCGGCTGCTTCTCCGCTCCAGAAAATGATCTTTCGTTTGCCGTCGCGGGCCTGAAGCTCCAACCAGCAATCGAAAGCATCCACCGTGCCGCCCGGAAAGAAGTGGCCCAGCTTGCGGGTGCGGACGACCACTTCAACCCGCACGGTATCGCCGCTTCGGAGGTGCGCCGCTGCGCGGCCCAGCGGCGCCATCAACTTGACTGGAGCGACCGCGCTCACTCCCCCTGCCCCCAACCCGGCCGCGGATTCCTCTCCCACAGCAAACGTGCTGGCGAGTTGTGGCGCTTCGCCTGCCCCACCCATCGGTCCCGTCCGGCCACCACCTTCAGAAGGTTCTTCCGCCAGAGCGAAGATATCGACGCTGAGGGCGCCCTTCAGAAAGCTCTCGACTTGCTGCACCTGCTCCTGGTCGCCGTAAGAGGTGGGGACCGCGGTGTTGGCCGCTGCAAATCGGTGCGAATGCACGAAGCCATTGAGGCTGCCGAAATCCTTCGAGGGCACGAGCGGCATGTGACAGTCAGCGCACTGCGACGGTTTGGGTGGGTAATAGAATGACCTCGCGCCCTGCCCCGAAACGCCGCTGGCCTGCCAGTTATCGTAATCGTTGAAGCCGCGAATCCAGCGGTAACTATTGACGGGCACATCCAGGTGAACCTTGTGGCAGGAGGAGCAGAACTCCGGGACCAGTTGCGGGTCCTGGTGAAAAGGTTTCAGAAAGGCCGCGCGATGCGGCTTGGGATCGAGCTTCACCGCATAATCATGCAGGAAATGAAGCAGGGGATTCCGGCTCGAGGCCAGCCGATCAAGCGGCGGGTAATCCATGACGAAACCGCCCTGCCCCATCGTGTCTTTCACACGCACGATGGAATGGCACGACGTGCACCCCAGGCCGTTCTGGCCCTCCGGCGTATCCTCGACTTCGCGGATGGGATGCGTCTGCATTTTGTTGGCGAAGACCAAGGCATGGTCGTGGCAACCACCGCACCAGAGCGAGGGCTTGATGCCGATCGTGTCCTGCATGTACTCGATGGACTTCCGATACCACTGGTTATTGAAGGACGCCATGTGGTGCATGGAGCTTTGCCACTGAATGTAAATGTCCGTGTGGCAGGGCCGGCAGGATTCGGAATCCATGAAGAACCGCGAGGTGATGGTCCTGCCGTCGCTGGTTGTTGCGGAACTGGGGAAAAGCAGGCTCGCCGGGCCACCACCTTCGCTCTTCATGCTCAGGGGGGCGGTGGAAGGGTTCTGAATCCTGTAACGCGGCTCGGAGTGAAGGTAATGGTAAGTCGCCACAACGGCGTAAAATGCAATGGCAGCCACGCCTACGGCCAGGCTCCAGCGCCACGCGGATCGGAGGCCTATGTCATCCGGGCGGGCGCCTCCCGCCACTACCTTGTCTCGAAAGCGCGCCAGCAGCAAAAACAGGCCTGCGATCGCAAATCCCACGTGCGCATACAACGCCATGCTGTGAGGCCGAGTCATGCCCACAAAAGCCAGGTAGACCCCGAAAGCCGCTGCCAGCCCTAACAACAAGACCGCGCCCGTTCCGCTAACCCCGGCGAAGGAGCCTCGGTGCCGGAGGACAAAGACAACGAAAAGAACGCCCGCCGCTACACCCAGCAGTGGATGCAGCAGGGCGTTCGCCACGTAGAAGAGTGTGGGATTGCCAAAGGCAGCGATGTAGGCACTGTTGATGATGAGGACAGCCGCAGAGGCGGGGAGGAGCCAGCCTCCCCGCGAGCGGCTAGGGCTATGTTTTTGCATTTTTTTTCGGTCTTGCCCTGACCATGCCCAAGACCCGACGCAGCCTCCAGATTAGTGATTATCGTCTGGAGGTTTCAATCGTTTTGCCGCACGGATAGGGCTTTTTTCTGTATTAGCCAGCGGCTTTCTTTGCACTACGCACAGTCGAGGAGTCGAGAGTCCAGAGTCGAGGAGTTAAGAACATATTGACCGCCGGCTCCTTTGCGCCCGGAGTGCGATTCCGCCTGTGCGACTGTGGGACCGGTTTGGCAAGTGGAGACGTTCTGCGACCAGTTTTTGGGCAAATTCTTAGGTTCGTTTTGTGTTTTTGGGGCTCAAAATACAGTTCGTTTTTGCGCCGGAAAACTGCTAAGTCCTTTATTTGCATTACATTACCGAGTTCGTTCCATCTAAAAAACACGTTTTCCGCATTTTGAGCCTATTTCCAGCAATCGTCGGGACGATCCCGAACCCTGCCCGCGCATCGTCCTGCCGCTTCTCGCATAAGCCGACACGTATAGCCTATCACGGGGCTAGGCTGCTGTCAAAAGGGAAAACGGATTCAGGATTCGGGATTCAGGACTCGGGAGGGGGAAACGGGTGGGAGCCGGGTTTTGCCCTCGCAGGTGCCAACCCCGCAGGGCGGGTTCGGCGCTACGACGTGTGGCACTAAAGTACTATCGCTGCGGTCGAATTTTGCTTGAAATCCTGAATGCGAATATATAGGATTCACATATATGGAAAGCGATCGCATCAACATCGGCACTCAAGTCAAACGCGGCAGCGCCGAGCTGGCCATACTCTCGGTGCTGGCGGAGGGGCCGCTGCACGGCTACCAAATCGCGAAGTGCATCGAGCGCCGGACACAAGGCTTGCTGCGCTTCAATCTCGCCTCGCTCTATCCGCTACTCTATCGCATGGAAAAGCGAGGTTGGGTGGAAGGGACCTGGGAAGGCCGCCCGGGAGGCCGCCGCCGGCGCTTCTACCGCTTGGCCCCCGCTGGAAGACGCCGCCTGGTGCCCCTTCGCGCGGAGTGGGCACAGTTTTTTCAAGCTCTGAATCGCTTGGCAGGGGTGACCCATGCCTGACTGGGAAGAGATTGCAAAACGGAAATTAACGCCGCTTGAATTGGATGCGAAGCGGCAAGAAGAAATCGTCATTGAACTTGCCAACCACCTGGAGGATCTCTACGAGGACTTGCATCGGCAAGGCAAATCCGAGGTGGAGGCTGCTCAGTTCGCCTTAAGCACTGTCGCTGACTGGAATGAGCTTCGCTGCGAGGTTCAACTCGCCGCCAATGAGGAGGTCATTATGAATTACCGTTTGGGGCCGGCAGAGAAACACCGCTTTAGGACGCTGTGGTTACCTGGGGCTTGCACGATAGCGCTTTCCGGCATTCTTCTTCGATTGCTCCAGATGCCGTCGGCGCCTTCGCCGCACGTTTTCTGGCCACAGCACGACATGCCTTTTGTCTTTTATTGGCAGTGGTTCGTGTGTCTGCCGTTGGTTGGGGCAATCGGCGCGTACTGGTCCCGACATGGGGGAGGGAAGCACCTCGAGCGCGCGTTGGCAGCTTCGTCCCCGGCCGTGGCATGGATGTGCTTCCCAGGCCTCATTCTGCCCTTTGGGTTAGCTTTTCAATGGATAGTCCACCACAGCGTTCCACTGGTGCCAGCCGCGCTCTTCTTACTGGGTTGGGTTGTCCTTCCGGAGGCCGCGCTGCTGCTGGGAGCTTTACCATTTCTCAGGGGAGATGCCGCGGAATCTCGACCCACCGCAGCCTCGCACTGAGCCGCAACGCACCGGCCTTTCTCTCGATACCTGCTGGACACAGGGGTAGAAGTCGGACCTATGGCCCTCTCCCTTGGGGAGAGGGTGGACCGCGACCGGCGTACTCACCAGCCGGCGCGGGCAGGGTGAGGGGTTACTTCCGTCGCCAAGCAAGTTTGTTGTGCCCCGCTGAATTCTCGCGACGCCCTTATATTCTCCCTATGCGCACACCACTCCCGCGCGGTCGTTGATCGCGGCGGATTAATTCTGAGCCGAGACAAATGCGGCGAGGGGGTTGGGAAAGAGATTGGCCGATCTGATCTCTGTGCCATGCAAATGACCCCTCACCCGTCACGCTTCGGCTGGTGAAAACGCCGAAGCGCGACACCCTCTCCCCAAGGGAGAGGGCGGGCTCGGCCTTGGCAGCCCGGTCGAGCGCCGCTCGACCCTAGATGCACGGCTTACTCCCGGCGGGGCCGAGCGCCGCTCGGCCCTACAATCGCCGCGCGATGGCTTGATAGGCAAGGGTGAGGGCCGAGCGGATGGCCCCGAAGGTCTGGGCTTTGTCCTCGAGGGCGCTAAGTTTGATCGGCGGAGCATTCTCTTTGTAGAGGTGCTGAACCACCTTGCCTGCTGTGGAAAGCATGAATTCCGGCGCACCTTTCGCGATCCCTCCTCCCAGGACAATCAAATCAGGATCGAGAATGGCGACGATATTCGATATCCCCACACCCAGCATAGTGAAAATCCTCTCCAAAACCGACTGAGCCTGGGGATCGCCCCGGCGGAAAGCCTCAAAAACAAAGTAAGCATCACGTTCCGCGGCGAGGTCCGAAGCTCCGGAACCGGGTGGAGGCTGGAGAGCCTTTCGGCCCTCGGCGGAAATCCCCGTGCCGGATACAAAGCTTTCAAAGTGGCCTGAATCGCCGAAGTCGTCGGCCCAGTGGGGCCAGTCGATGTTCATACGGTAGACTTCACCCGCGGAACCCGTGCGGCCGCGATAGAGCTTGCCGTCCGCAAACACGCCGGAGCCGGTCCCGGTTCCCATGGCGATGAACACGAAATTGTCGACGCCGTGAGCGACCCCACGCCAATGTTCGCCGATGGCGGCCATGTTGGCGTCGTTCTCCAGGAAAATGGGCACGCGCAATTTCTTTTCCAGCTCGCGCGCCAGATGGATGTTCTTCCATCCTGGCAGGTTGTAGGCAAAAGCCACCACACCGCGCTCCGCGTCCACGGGGCTCGGGACCCCAATGGCCACCGCCCGCAGGCGTCCGCCTGCCGTTGCCGCCAGGGCGCGCGCGCCCTCGCCGATTTCACCTATCAACTTGCGCGGACCATCCTCGGGCCGAATCTTTATATTGGACTCCTGAAGGATCTCGCCTCTAAAATCCGCCAGGGCGAAGTGGAGGTGGCTGCCGCCCAGGTCGATGCCGACTACCTGGCCGAAGCCGGCGTTGATCCCGACCTGCGCGTGCCCCTCGCTGAAGGCCAGGAGCCCTTTCGTGACCAGCGGGCGCAGCTTGGCTAGCAGCGACGGCGGTTGAATGCCAAGTTGGTGGGCGAGCCGGCTGACTGAGATCGTCTCGTAGTTTGCGATTTCCTCAAAAACTTGCTGCACAGCGCTTATTGATTTCACCATCACGCATTCTCCAATGAGGGTCGCCGTTCCCTTCGTGCCGCGCGAGCTGTAACACGGCTCGGCTGGCCTCCGAAGCCAAAACGACGGTCTCCGTGTTCTCCATGCCTCCCAAACTTTAACACGGAGAACACAAAGGCGCTCAGTGAACTCCGTGTTAAATCTCTTCAGGCCACGGAGGACACGGAGAAAAACCTTCGCGCGGCCAAAGGCTGCCCGCCTGGAGGCGGCCTCTGCGAGGAGCGCTTCGCCGCGATCAAATCGGAATACGATTCAGCGACCATATCCTCTGTGGTGATGCCAAACAGTTTTTGAAACTGGCGCGCCTGGGATCGTATCCTCTTCACGTCGCCCGAGCGTGAAATGGCTTCAACCTCGAGAAACTTGCCCAACCAGCGGACGCGATCCAGGTGAATTTTCACGTTTTGGACGAAGTAGATTTCGCGCCGCTTGTCCACCACGGCCAGTGTCCCGAGTGAGTGCGCAAGGATCGCCCGGAAGGAATTCCGCGGCGGAAGAAGCACCATTTCAACCCTGGCCTGACGGGCGCGGCGAACGTTGCTGCGCCGGTAGAAAATCAAGGCATTTTCGAGCCGGCCTTCCCGAACCTTCAGCCGTCCGGAAGGCACGCGGAAATAGGTGTCGACTTGGTGGTCAGTTCCAATGAAGCGGGCGCGGAGTTTCCTGAGCGCCTCGCGGACGCGCCGCTCGTCGTTCAACCGTGCTTTAAACTCGAAGTTGAGACGCTTCATAGCTACGCTTGCTTTTCCACCTTTAGCTGGCCATGCTCGATCAGCCAAGTCAGCGATTCGCAGACACCTTCCAGCGAGCTGTAACGTGGTTGATAGCCCAGCAGCTTTTGGGCCTTGCGATGCTGTAATTCGAGCTATGAGCCAAATGGACCCAGGTATTCTGCGCGTTTTCGGCGGTGACCGTGGCTCGGTATTCCTCCCAAGGGACAAATCTCAGCCGCGCGGGCTGCCCAAACCACGCGGCCAGGGATTCCGCGTAACCCCGCATTGTCATCGCCGCCGGTGAGACGGCATGGAAGCTTTCGCCCACGGAAGCATTCCGGTTGG
>Ga0187784_10001474_pt1 | contig 18698 bp, 22 predicted proteins | sample 1015_SJ02_MP15_2_FD_132964 | JGI IMG/M metagenome (GOLD analysis project Ga0187784, IMG submission 132964) | Tropical peat soil microbial communities from peatlands in Department of Meta, Colombia - 1015_SJ02_MP15_20_MG | ecosystem: Environmental > Terrestrial > Soil > Wetlands > Peat | place...
CTAGTGTCCCGAATCTAAAGTTCGCAACATTGAAAGGGTCACCTTCGACGAGATAAGCCATTGATCGGACTCGCCTCGTCGGTTTTCTTCAATGCTGCGAACTTCGGCGTCAGGACACTAGATTCTTTCGTTGGCGCATATCCTTTTCGGAAAACCGGTATCCACTTTTCCGGGATATGCGCTAACCTTCGAAAGGAACCCAAATGATCCGCTTCTTGCTGTCGGCCGCGCTTGCAGCCTCCTTGCTTGCGCCGGCTTCTGCCGAAACCATTCGCGTCGGCGTCACCGCCGGCCCGCACGCACAAATTCTCGAGCAGGTCGTCCCGGAGGCCAAGAAACTCGGGCTCGACGTGAAGATCGTCGAGTTCACCGACTACGTGATCCCGAACCAGGCGCTGGCAAACAAGGAGCTCGAGATCAACTCGTTCCAGCACGAGCCGTACCTGAAGAACCAGATCGCCAAGACTAACTGGAAGATCTCCAAGGTCGCTTACACGATCGCTTCGCCGATGGGTTTCTACTCGAAGAAATATAGGAGCTTCGACGAGATTCCGGCCGGCGCGACGATCGCGATCCAGAACGATCCGACGAACGGCGCGCGTTCGCTGCAGCTGCTCGCGGCGAACAAGATCATCACCCTGCGTGACGGTGCAGGCGTCACGGCAGGCGTGGTCGACATCACGGAGAATCCGAAGAATTACAAGTTCATCGAGCTCGATGCCGCGCAGTTGCCGCGCTCGCTGCCCGACGTCGATGCCGCGGCCGTGAACAACAATTATGCCGTCCAGGCCGGCCTCGATCCGATCAAGGACTCGATCGTGAAAGAGACGACCGACGGTCCCTGGGTCAATATTCTCGCGGTGCGCGACGAGGACAAGGATAAGCCGTGGGTCGCGACGTTCGTGAAGGCCTACCAGTCCGAGGCGGTGAAGCAGTTCATCGCCGAGAAGTTCAAGGGCGCCTACGTCGCCGCCTGGTAGATCGGAGAATTTGCAAGGCTCGCCACCTGCCGCGACCATGTGCAAGGAGCCGTCTGTCGATGCTGTCCTGATCGAGGCGCACGCCGACCCGACTGGTCATCGAGCTAACTCATTCGCGCGATCTCTCCTGCCAACTTCTCGGCCTGGACCCGAATATCGGGCACTGAAGTGCACTCCCAGAACACGCCGCGGGTGATCGGTCCAAGTGCCAGAACCCGCGGTCGTGGCTTGCACGCTGCGTCGACCACGTGCAGGCTGGCATCGACTCTGACGCCGAGTCCGAGCGGCCCTTTGATGATGAGGCCCGTGTCACGAAGGCGTGCCAGGAGGTGATCCTCCGACAGCGAATAGTCAACTCCGCTCGCGTCGATAATCCACTGAACATCAATCTCGGCAACGCGATCGCCGGGCCGACGGATCGATACCCGAAGGCTGCCGGAGTGGGCCTCAACGCTCGCAACGCGCCCGCAGCTCACCTTCAAGGCACCGGAGCGAACCATGTCGCTGATCCGGCCGGCCACGCTCGGCGCCATCCGGTGCCGATGAACATCCCACCACGGGCGGACGTGCCTGAGAAATCTCGCCTTCTCGGCATCGGGAAGCCCGGCGCCATCCGGCGCAGCTGGAGAGCGGCGACGCTGCCGCTCAGCCCTCCACCAACGATCGCCATCGGCGGACGGCTCGCGTTGGAGCTGATGTCACCCATTGCGGCTCAGTATCGATCCGATGCAAGCTTGCTCTCGCGGCCACGAAGCGCACTTCAGTCGGCTACCCCGCAAAGAAACGATAGAACGCGTCAGCAACATCATCCGGGCAATCTTCGGGCTGAAGATGACCGCCGCCCGTCACCTTGCCGGTGATGTCGTCCGCCCACAGTTTCCAGACCTCAGCGGGGCTGGGGCGACCGGGCTTTTCCTGTGCGAGCGTCCAGACGACCAGAACGGGACAATCGAGCTTGCGACCGGAGGCACGGTCCTCCTCGTCATGGGAAAGATCCTCGGCCAGAGCGGCGCGATAGTCCTCGCACACCGCGTGCCTGACGGCCGGATCGCGGAAAGCGCGGCGATAGGCTTCTCGAGCCGGCGCCTCGATCACTCGCTCGGTGGCCGCGCTCATGGCTACGAAGGCCCGATCGAGGAACTCATCGGGTGCCGCGGCCAGCATGCGTTCAGGCAGATCTGCCTCCTGGCCGAGGAAGAACCAGTGATAGCTCCTCTGCGCGTACCGATAATCGACCGCCTGCATTGCGTCGAGGGTCGGTACGACGGTCAGCGATGCGAAACGCGTCGCCACACCCGGATGGTCGAGCACCAGCCTGTAGCCGGCGCGGGCCCCTCGGTCGTGTCCGGCCAGCGCAAAACGCTCGTGACCAAGCGCCCGCATGAGCGCGAGCAACGCCGCGCCGACGCGCCGCTTGGTCCAGCGCGGCATCACTGCATGTGGCCGGCTGGCGCCATAGCCTGGCAGGTCGGGGATGATCAGCGTGTGATGGCGCGCCAGCCTTGGCGCGACCTTGCGCCACGCAATATGCGTCTCAGGAAAGCCATGCAGCAGCAAGAGCGGTGGTCCCGCGCCGCCGATGACGCCGGCGAAGCGAACGCCGCCGGTATCGACGTCCAGGGTTCGAAAGCCGGGGAAGAAAGGGGGAGATACCCCGACCCCGTGGGCAGTCCCAGGATCGGTGACTGCGGCAGGAAGGTCTTGTCGATCCGGGCTCATCTCCTCAGCTCTTGTTGCCGGCGATAGCGAATACCGCGAGTGACCGACCTCTCGGCCGGTCGGGTTGCCTCACTCAGAACTGAATTGATCGACTCCTCACCATCATCCGAGGGTAATTCTTACTAACCCGTCGAACAAGAGAATACTATACTATTTACATATACTGTTTGTTGGAGCCTGATATCGCATCTGTCCTCAACAGGTGCCAGGCTCATGTCGACCACGTCCACCACCGGCGGCCATTCGCTGATCCATGGCGCGATCACCCGCCGCCGCCTGCTCGAGGCATCCGCTGGTGTCGCACTCGCCGCCGTTGGCGGTTCGGGCATGACACAGGGCGCGACGCCCGCCCGGCCGAAGGAGATCCGGATCGCATATCAGCGCGGCGGAATCTTCATTATCGCGCAGCAGCAGCGCGTGCTCGAGAAATTCTTCCAACCGCTCGGCGTAGAGATCGTCTGAAAGGTCTTCGCCTACAGCAACCCGGCGCTGGAGGCGATCAATGTCGGCAGCATCGATTTCTCCTCGTCCGGCAACGCGCCGGTCATCTTCGCACAAGCAGGCGGCTTCGACGTGCAATACGCAGCGACGCAACCGTCCGGTGATGGCGGCGAAGGTATCGTCGTTCTGCCGCAGTCGAACCTGCACAGCGTCGCTGACCTAAGGGCAAGAAGATCGCCGTCGCGAAAGGCACCAGCTCGCACTACTTCCTCGTCGCCGCTTTGGAAAAGGCCGGGCTGCGATATGAGGACATCGATCCGGTCTTCCTGGCGCCCTCCGACGCGCCGACGGCGCTGTCGCGTGGCGATGTCGCGGCCTGGACCGTCTGGAACCCCTATCTGGCGCTCGCGCAGAAGAAGCTGAACGGGCAAGTGATCGAGGCGCTCGGGCCGCAAATCAAATCCAACAACTTTCTGGTCACGCGCCGCGGCTTTGCGGCCGAATATCCCGAGACCCTGCGCGACGTGCTGACACAGCTCGGGACCATCGGCAGCTGGGCGCAGAGCCATCGCAACGAGATCGCGGCCCAACTCGCCGAGATCACCGGCATCGACGTCGATATTCAGCGTCTCGCGGCAGAGCGCGCGAACTACGCGATCTCGCCGGTCTCCGAGGCGGTCGTGCAGCAGCAGCAATCGGTTGCCGATCTTTTCTTCAAACTGGGCGTCATTCCGAAATCGATCAACATTCGTGAGGCCGTATGGAATCTGCAGGGCTGATCACCACACGCGCGACTCCTGTCGAGAGCCGGCGGCCCGCCGCATCGATGCCGCCGAGGTCGCGCGGCTGCTGCACAGCGGCGGTGAGGTCGCGTTGCTCGACGTGCGCGAGGAGTACGACTACGCGCAGGCCCACATCCTGCTCGCGAGCCTGCTGCCGCTCAGCCAGATCGAGCTGCGCGTGAGAGCCTTGGTGCCGCGGCTCGCGACACGCATCGTTCTCTGCGATGCGGACGACGGGCTCGCCGAGCGCGCAGAGCAGGTGCTGCGGCAACTCGGCTACTCCGACCTGCGCATCCTCGACGGCGGCGTCGACGCGTGGTGGGTTACGGGCCACCATTGTTTTCGACCACGCATGTGCTCGCCAAGGTGTTCGGCGGCGTGGTTGAACGCGCCTATCGGACGCCGCGCATCACCGCGGAGGACCTCCAAACCGAGATCGCCAACGGACGGGACGTTGCCATCTTCGATGCCCGCACGTTCGAGGAATTCCAGGCCGGCAGCCTGCCCGGCGCCATCAGTTGTCCGCTCGCCGAGCTTCCCGCGCGCGTCCCTGACGCCGCGCCCTCCCCCGATACGTTGATCATCGTCAACTGTGCGAGCCGCACGCGCGGCATTCTCGGCGCGCAATCTTTGTTAAATCTCTCCCTGCCGAACCCGATCGCGGTGCTCGAGAACGGCGTCATGGCCTGGTCGCTCGCCGGCGGCGCGCTGGTCGAGCGAGCCGGTCGCGTTGCGGCGCCACCCGCACAACGGACCCTGTCCGCGCGGCGCGACACTGCGCGACAGCTCGCCGCCCGCTTTGCAATTCCGTTGATCGGTTGCCGCGTGCTGGAGAAGTTCAAGGGCGACGACTATCGCTCTCTCTATCTCTTCGATGTGCGGACGCCGGAAGCCTATGCGGCCGGCCATCGGAAGGATGCCCGCTCGGCGTCCGGCGGGCAGCTGATCATGACGTTTCCGCAGTTCGTCGGAACCCACCTCGCGCGGGTCGTGCTGACCGACGGCGGTGACGGCCTGACGGCGGTCACGACCGCGCTGTGGCTGGCACAAATCGCACGACGCCAGATCCTCTTGCTGATCGACGACGAGCAGGACGAGGTCGCCACGGGTCCCGAACGCGTCCAGGCGTCCGGTCTGACGAGTGGCGTTGCCAAATTGAGCGCCGCGCAAGCCTCCGCCTCGCTTGCGCGAAACGAAGCGACCGTGCTCGACCTCGACAGCAGTCTCGCCTACCGCGCCGGTCACATTCCGAAAGCGCGGTTTGCCATTCGCTCGCGCCTCCCCATCGGGCTGGATGCGATCGAGGCGGATCGAACGCTGATCCTGACATCTTCGGACGGGGTTCTCGCGGAACTCGCCGCGCAGGATCTCGCTTCGCAGCGTCCCGTGCTCGCCCTCGCCGGCGGGACCGCCGCCTGGTCGGCGGCTGGACTGCCGCTCGAGGCGGGGACCGGCAACCCACTGCATCCGTTCGAGGACCTGTGGCCTTCACCGATGCGGGCTCCCGGCTCGCGCCTTGAGGGATTCAGGCGCTATCTGGCGTGGCAGACGTCGGTCGCAGACCAGGCGAGGCAAGAGGACACTTTGGCATTCGACCTTCGGGTGTGATTGCCGACGAGATACCGGGTCCTGGTCATACCTGGCACCGCCGCCAGGCATAACAGTATCCCAACGCCCGCTTCCCTGACGCCGCGCGCGCCAACGGGAAAGTGCATGCGGCCGGCAAATCATGCTAGTCACGCTGAATCTTTCGATTCTCGTGACCGCTTTCCTTCATGGCCATCCAAAAACTGCGCAGCGAAAAACCTCGCAAGGACGCTCGAACGCCCGGACGCGGACGCGTGTTCGACTCGATCACCGACGCGATCGGCGACACACCCCTGGTGCGCCTGCGGCGCCTGCCGGAGATGCGCAAGGCCAAAGCCACCATCCTGGCCAAGCTCGAATACCTCAATCCGGCAGCAAGCGTGAAGGACCGCATCGGCGTCGCGATGGTGGAGGCGATGGAGCGCGCGGGCGCGATCGGTCCCGACTCGGTGCTGATCGAGCCGACCTCCGGGAACACCGGCATTGCGCTCGCATTCGTCGCCGCGGCGCGCAGCTACCGGCTGATCCTGGTGATGCCGGAGTCGATGTCGCTCGAGCGGCGCAAGATGCTCAAGCTGCTCGGCGCCGAGATCGTCCTGACGCCGGCATCGCTGGGCATGAGCGGTGCCGTTGCCAAGGCCGAAGAGCTGGTCCGCAGCACGCGTTATGCCGTGATGCCGCAGCAGTTCAAGCATCCGGCCAACCCGGAGATCCACCGGCTCACCACCGCGGAGGAGATCTGGAACGACACCGAGGGCGCGATCGATATCTTCGTCTCGGCGGTCGGCACCGGCGGCACGATCAGCGGCGTCGGGCAGGCGCTGAAGCCGCGCAAAAGGTCGCTGCGCATCGTCGCGGTCGAACCGAAGGACAGCCCGGTGCTCTCGGGCGGCAAGCCGGGCGCGCACAAGATCCAGGGCATCGGAGCCGGCTTCATCCCCGACACGCTCGATCGCTCCGTCATCGACGAGGTCGTGACCGTCTCGAACGAAGCGGCCTTCGAGACCGCGCGCGCGCTCGCACGCCACGAGGGCATTCCGGCGGGCATCTCGTCGGGCGCCGCGGTTGCGGCGGCGCTCGAAATCGGCGCGCGGCCCCGCATGGCCGGCAAGACCATCGTGGTGATCCTGCCATCATTTGCCGAGCGGTACCTGTCGACAGCGCTGTTCGACGGGCTGTGACGCGGCTTACATCCGCGAAGGCGCCGGCCCGCGCCGCTTCGCCCGTGCCACCTTGACGTGCCGAAAGACTGCTCTTTCGGCCTCGCGCGGACTGCCGAAGAGCTGTCCCTCGAGCGCGCGGTAGGCATGGCTCGCCGCAAAGAAGCGAAAGCGGTTGCGCTCGCGCACGACGATTCCAGCCGCCTCGGACTCGGTTTCGATGACGTAGTTGTCGAACATGAAAAGACTCCTGCCGCCGGCCTCGGCCGGCATCCCCGGAAAGGACCATCAAAGGGAAGGGCGATCAGGCGTGCTGCTGAGGACACGCGCCGGTCACCGCCGTGGCACGGCGGCAGGAGAGCAGTAATCGGGAGGAAGTCACTTGCAGGGAAACATGAAACGTCATGCGCAGCCTCCATCAGTGGGGAGCCCACGAAGACGCTTCGTGGCGCTTTAGCATTGGTGACGCGGCGCAAGCTGCTCCATCAAATCCGCGGTCGGAGAGTGATCTCCGGACGACGAAATAGAACTTACTCTATAAATTTTGTCAACTATAATGACTTGGCTGTCCGCCCTTGTTTCAGTGGCGCGATTACTCGCCCGTGCCCCTCCTCCAACTTAGCGGACGATCCTCCGTGATGATCGGCCGACCGTCCGCAGATCGCATCCGCCCGTCCGGTTGACTGGAGGAAAGCGCACGTCCGCGGCAGTTGGCGGTTGATCGTGGGAGTCTGCGTCGGTACGCCCCACTCAGGCAATCGAACTGCCACGCCGCCAACGAGATGGAGCCGAAGCGATGAACGCCGCCATGCCGATGTCCGCCATGATGCCGATGCCCATGCAGATGCCGATGCCGATGATGGGCGGCATGATGCCAAACCCGATGATGACCATGATGCCGATGATGAACGGCGCCATGCCGATGATGGGGATGTCGATGATGATGGCCAAGATGAGCTGCACCATGACCCCCGCTGGCATGACCTGCGAGATGATGCCGATGGACGCGAGCATGAAGGACATGTTCATGGCCTGCTGCGAGCGCATGATGACCATGATGAATGCCGGCATGCCGATGATGATGGCGTGCGGCGGCATGACCATGATGTGCATGATGGCCCCGAAGGCCAAGGCCTGAGCAGGCTCGCGCGCGGCGGTCGCGCGGGCCGCCGCGGACCGCACGCTTTGCTAGATCGTCAGCCGATCGATTCGACGTAGGTCATGACGAGATAGAGCCCGGCCTCGGTCGGTCCGAGGTTGCGATATTTGTGCGGCACGTCTGCTTCGAACAGGATCGCATCTCCCTCGGCGAGCGCGATCGGCCGGTCCTGGCCGACCACGATCTCGACGGCCCCCTGCACCACGATCAGGTTCTCGCGCGTCCCCGGAGCGTGCGCTTCCGCGCTTTCGTTGTCGCGCGGGGCGAGACGCAGCTCGTAGAACTCGATCCGGCGCTCGTTGTCGAACGGGAACAACGCGCGCGAGGTGAAGCGGCCGTCGCTCGAGGCCAGCACCTTGGCGTTGTCGCGCCGCAGCACGGTCGTTCCGGAGGCGCCCTGCACCGCGAGCAGGTTCGCGAACGGCACGCCGAGCGCGGTTGCGACTTTCCACAGCAGACTGATGGTCGGTGCGCTCTTGCCGGTCTCGATCTGACCGAGCATGGCCCGGCTCACTCCCGACAGCTTGGCCAGCCGTTCGAGCGAATGCCCCTGCCGCGTGCGCAGCCGCCGCAGATTCCGTCCGACAATCGACGGAAGGTCCGCGGAGGGATCCGCGATGTCGTTTGCGGCCGGATCGTTTCCCTCGGAACGCAATGGCCGCGCGCTCTCAGACATCATGATTGCCGGTCGCGAGCGGGACGCCGACCACGATCCAATAGGGAAACCATCCGATCAGCACAGGAAACGGTAGTGCCGACGCAAAGCCGTCGACCGAACCGGCTTGTGTCGAAGCCTCGAGCTGCCGCGCCGACCGGCGTGCGTCGCGGTGCTCGCGATAGGCGCGAAGGTCGATGATATTCGCAGTCGCCATGCCCACGTCCGCTCCGTCCCGGCCCTCAGCGGCCCAGCTTCTCGTAGATGTCCGGCGCGCCGCCGCCGAGCCTGGTCCGCTCCACCACCACATCCTGCCCGTTCGTCCGCGCTATCGTCTCGATCAGCTGCTGGTCGCGAATCCCATGCAGTGGCAGGAGCGCAATGCCGAGCTGCCCGGCAATGCGGATGCGACGTTCAGCATGCGCAGAAGCGAACGGCGCCAGCGCCAGAAGCAACGACAGCGCAGCTCGCGTCGATAGCAGCCGGAGAATCATCATAAGAAGCATGAAAGTCCCTTCTCGGCGTGCAAGGGCACATCGGCGAGCGAGTCCATGCTATTTAGTCTACTGATGGGATCAAGTATTTGGTGAACAAAACGAAAATCATATGGTTCCGGTCGATCAGGCGCTGGAAATCTTCCATAATACACTGTATACGTAGACTATCACTTCCAGCTCCTTGAGCTCCAACAACAGGGCGCCGATGCTGACCGCCAAGGGAAAATATGGGCTGAAGGCCGTGATCCATCTGGCGACGCTCGAGCCGGACAAGACCACCCAGGCGATCGAGATCGCCAACGCGCACAATATTCCGAAGAAGTTCCTCGACGCGATCCTCGGCGACCTGCGTGGTGCCGGCATCGTTCAAGCCAAGAAAGGGCCCGGTGGCGGCTATCGGCTCGCGCGCCGCGCGAGCGAGATCAGGATCGGTCAGGTGATCCGCACGCTCGATGGCCCGCTTGCGCCGATCGCCTGTGCGAGCCGCAGCAGCTACGAGCCGTGCGAGGATTGTGACGATGTCGAGGCTTGCGTGGTCCGCCTCACCATGGCGCGGGTTCGCGACGCGATGTCGGAAACGCTGGATCGATTGACCATCGCCGACCTCGCCGCGATGGGCAGCGGCGGCAACATCGCGGCCATGTATCACATTTGACGAAGGCGGCTCGCGCTTTCCGCGCGAGCCGTCCTGCCTCTCGGCAACGCAAGATGCAATCGTCGGCGGGCTCACCTAGGCCGCGGCGCTTCGGTCATTGGCGGAGGCTGGGGTCTTCGCGGCCTTGCGCCGTGCGCTGCTGTTGCGTCCGTCCACGCTGACCGGCACCTCGCCGTGGAGGGTCGACCGGCGCACGATGCGCTTCTGGTCGCCATAGTCGTTGATCGCATAGTGCTGGGTTGCCCGATTGTCCCAGATCGCGACGTCGCCCGTCTTCCAGCGCCAGCGGACCGTATTCTCCAGCTTGGTGACGTGCGATTCGAGCAACTCATAGAGATGATTCGAATCCGCCTGCGCGTATCCGAGGAAGCGGCGGACGAAGCCACCGAGCACGAGCGAGCGCTCCCCGGTCTGCGGATGGACACGGACAACCGGGTGCTCCGTCTCGTAGACGGTCGAGAGGAACACCTCCTCGTAGTGCTTGAGCTGCTGGGCCGAAGCGTGCGGCCGGCTCGCCGCATAGTCGTAGGCATTGGTGTGCAGCGCCCACAACCCGTCGGCAAGCGTCTTCAGGGGTGGCGGCAGGCCTTCATAGGCTGCGACCGTGTTGGCCCAGACCGTGTCGCCACCGAACGGCGGGATGGCGACGCCGCGCAGCACGGAGATCTTCGGATAGGCGTCAACGAAGGTAACGTCCGTGTGCCAGTGGTCGGCGCGGCCGCCGCCGGCAGTCGAGTCAAGCTCGAGGATTGCCTTGCTGCCGGCACGCGCCGGATTCGTCGGATGCGCGACGAGCTCGCCGAAGCGCGCCGCGAACCGCTCCTGCTCGGCGTCATCAAGATGCCCCTGGTCGCGGAAGAAGATCACCTTGTGCTTCAGGAGAGCGGCTTCGATCGCCGCGATCGTGGCGTCCGGCAGATCGCCGGCGAGCCGCACGTTGCCGATCTGCGCCCCGATGCGTCCCGCGAGCGGCAGGATGTCGATGCCGCGCGGCGAGGGCTTGGCTTGCGGAAGAGCTGACATGTGATGAACTCCTGTGCTGTGTGGTGGGCGGGAAATTGCGTGTGCGAGAGACGTCGAGCCGCTGCCGCCGTCACGCCGAACTCGTGGGTTTCCAGCGCGTGAAACGTCGCTCGAGACCCTCGAGTGCGCCGTTCGCCGTGAGGCCGATCGTGGTGATCGCCAGGATGCCGAAATACATCTGCGGAATCAGGAAGCTGTACTGGCCATAGATGATCAGGTAGCCGAGCCCGGCCTTCGCGCCGACCATTTCGGAGGCGACGAGCACCAGCATCGCCGCCGCGCTCGCGAGGCGCACGCCGACGAAGATCGTCGGCAACGAGGCGGGCAGGAAGACCTTCACGAAGAGCTGTAGCGGCGTCGCGCCCATCGTGCGGGCGGATTTGATCAGCAGCGGATCGACCTGGCGGACCGCGGCGATCGTGTTCAGCAGCAACGGCCAGGCGCAGCTATAGGCCACCATGCTGATCTTCGAGACCTCGCCGATACCGAGCAGCAGGATGAATACCGGGAGCAGTGCGAGCGGCGCGGTGTTGCGCAGCACCTCGATAAGCTGATTGAGCGTATCGCCGAGCCGCCGATACCAACCGATTGCCAATCCGAGCGGAACGATGAAGATCACCGCAATGACGAAGCCGCCGAACGCCCGGAACAGGCTCGCGCCGACGTGCTCATAGAGCTGGCCGTTCACCGCCAGTTCGAAGCCCGCGTTCAATACCTCCGAGAACGGCGGGAGGAACGCTGGATCCGCCCATCCAATTCGCGGCGCGACTTCCCACAAGGCGAGCAGTGCAATCACGAGCGCGGAACGTCGCGAGAAGCGGATCAGCCGCGGTCCGAACACCAGGAGCCATCTGGGTCGGGCGTAGCGATGTTCGGCTCCAAAAGCGGATGTCCCGCGCCGGGCGCGGAAGACGTCGAGACTGGATTCGACACTAGACATGCGCGAGCTCCCTGACCGAGCGCTTCGTCGCGGCGGCGGGCGCGACGCCGCCATCGCGGGCCTGGCTCTGCTGTGCTTTGACGACCTCCTCGCGCAATAGTGTCCATACTTCGTGTCGGACCGCTCCGAACAGCGGCAACGACCGCACGTCCTCGACCTCGCTATGCAGCATGTCGGGGATTTCCAGGATGTGTTTGATGCGGCCCGGCCGCGACGTCATGACGACGACGCGCTGGCCGAGCACGATCGCCTCGTCGATGCCGTGCGTGATGAAGACGATGGTCTTCGCGGTGCGGCGCCAGAGGCGCAGCAGCTCGACCTGCAGCGTCTCGCGCGTCTGCGCGTCGAGCGCCGCAAATGGCTCGTCCATCAGCAGCACCTCGGGTTCGTAGGCAAGGCTGCGCGCGATCGCGACGCGCTGCTTCATGCCGCCCGACAGCTCGTGCGGGTAGCGGTCAGCAAAGCCGGCGAGGCCGACCAGGTCGAGGTAGTACGCAGCCCTTTCGCGGCGCTCCTTGGCCGCAACGCCCGCGATCTCGAGGCCGAACGCGATGTTCTGCGCGGCGGTACGCCACGGGAACAGCGCGTATTGCTGGAACACGATGCCGCGATCGCGCGCCGGCCCCGCGACCGGCCGTCCGTCGAGAAGGACCCGCCCCTCCGTCGGCGCGGCGAGGCCGCCGAGCAGATCGAGCAAGGTCGACTTGCCGCACCCGCTCGGACCGACCAGCGTCAGAAACTCGCCTGGCCTCACGTCGAGCGTAACGCCATCGAGCGCGACCAAACTGTCCGTCGAATTGCCAGCGCCAGGGCGGACAGCGAACTCCTTGCGCACGTGCTCGAAGCGGATCTTGGCGGCCTTCATTTCTCCGCCCTCGCATCTCCGGTCCGGTAGGGATTGAATTCGTTGGTGTAGAGATCGGCCGCCTTCAGCTGGCCCGGTTTGAGCACGCCGTCCTTGACCAGCCAGTCGATCCAGACCTGGAGCTCGCGGTCGGCGATAAGTCCGCCTTTTCCCGCGACCCCCGTGGTCTGCCAATATTTGATCGCGGATGCGTCCTCATTGCGTTTGCGCTTCGCGATGATCGCTTCGAAACGGGCGCGCACCTCGTCTGGCGGCGTGTTGCGCGCCCACTCGATCGCCCGCGCGGTGCCCTCCACAAACCGGCGCACCGTGTTGGGATTGTCCCTGATGAACCTGTCGCGCAACACGTAGCTGCCGGCGGTGAAGTCTCCGAACAGATCACGGTCGGAGAAGAGGCTGCGGATGCCGCCACGCTCGAGCGCCTTGTCGCGCAGGATGCCGCCCAGCGTGGTGACCTCGACGCTGCCTTGGCGCAACGCCTGTTCGCCGGTCACCGGCGGCACCACCACCAGCGTGACCTGCTTCGCCTCGGCTGGCGTCAGCCCGTTGCGCGCGAGGTACTCGCGCAGCATGAATTCGTGGTGCGCGCCGAGCGTATTCAGCGCGACCTTCTTGCCGATCAGATCCCGCGCGGTCCTGATCGGGCTCTCTTCCTTGACGAAGAATCCGGTCCAGGTGGTCTCATCCACGCCGTAGTAACCGATCACGGCTTTCACCGGCGCCTTGCTGGCAATCAGCTTGGCGACCGCGCCATTGAACGCGCCGCCAAAATCAACGTCGCCGGTCGCCGCGGTCTGGATATCCTGCGGCCCGCTGATGGTGTTGCCGACCCATTTGAGCTTCAGCTCGCCGAAATAGCCGAGGTCCTCGGCAAGCTCGGGAAAGTCCACCCGGCCGGCCCAGCCCTGATAGCGCAGCTCCGTCTTCTCCAGCGTGTCGGCCAAGGCCTGGCTGGCGCCGAATCCGAGGATTAGAACAAGCAGCAGACCTTGAATCATCGCACCTGGTCGCCTCACGCGCCGCTCCTTTCTGCCAGAGAGGATCCGAAACGCGCTCATGGCCTCTCCCTGCTGCCCGATTGATGCCTCGCCGCCCCGCGCGGCGCCCGCTCAAGTACACTGCAATGCTCAAATATAGTCGATAGTTTTTATGCATTATTATTCGACGCTCGCCGCGCGTGGCGCACTGCGCGCGCCAGCAGGCGTGGAATGAACTCGCTGTTTTTCGTCGCCGCGAGCCGCCAAGGGTCGCCGACGCGACCGCATCCGCGCGGCGCGGGACTTGACCAGGCAATCGATATTTCTGATCTACGGCGGCGAGCGGATTTCGCGGTTTAGCGCGGGGGCGCGGCCTGCCGACGCTGCTTCGCGGCGGCGTCGGCAGGAATTCTCACTCGTGGGAACCACCAGTCCGCGCGCATGCGCGATCAGCGGTACCACAGCCGCGACCATCGAAGGGTAGCAAGACAAAGAAACCAAGCATCGGCGTGTCGCTGCCGCCGAAAGGCACACGCCTGCCACCGACCCGCATTGCCGGGGAGCGCGGCTTGGCTCCGCCCAAGCGGCTTATTCCGCCGCCACCTGCGGCGCATCGATGAACTGCGACAGCCATTTCTTCCGATTTTGCAGGTTGCGACGATAGAGCGCCTCGAACTCGTCCGGCGGAAACGAATGGGTCGACGGCCGTGCGAGCAGCGCGTCGGCCCACGCCTTCAGGCGCGGGAATTTCTCGATCTGGCCAAGCCGCTTCACGCGATCGAGGAAAACGTAGCGCTGCAGGAACGGCGCATAAGCCGCGTCCACCAGGGAGTAATCGACGCCGTTGAAGAACGGCCCTTCGCCCTGCGTCTCGAGCGCTCGCTCCAGCCGCTCGAACGGCACCGGGATCTTCGCCACTGCCGCATCATACGCGGCCTTGCTGTCGACATAGGCGACCGCGGTGACGATGTCGGCGAAAGTCGCAATATAGTCGGTCCAGGCGCGGTTGACGGCGCGCGCGACTGGGTTCTGCGGATGCAGCGGCGGCTCGATCGTCTCATCGAGATACTCCGCGATCGCGTTCGATTCGAACAACGACACCCGGTCGTCGATCCGCAACACCGGCACCTTCTTGTGCGGCGAGATCGCGAGGAACCAGTCGGGCCGGTTATCCGGGTCGATATGGCGAAACTCGAAATCGACCTTCTTCTCGCGCAGAACGATGGCTGCCCGCTGCACCCAGGGACAGGTCTTGAAGCTGACCAGCAGATACTTCGCCATGGCGATCTCCTGTGAATCCAGCGATCGGTAGATCATTGCAGGCTTCGCCGGCATGCTCAATAGTATACAAATTCTATTGACTACTGATGCCTATCCCGTAGCCTTCAGGATCAATCAGACGTGCGGCCCGCGCGTTCAGGTGATGCGGAGGCAGCTATGACCCGGTTCGATGGCGGACCACTCTCCCGTCGCGGCGTTCTCGGCCTTGCCGGCGCGCTCGGTGCTGGTGCCTCGCTCGGAGTCCTGAGCGCGGCGAATGCCTTTCCGGGCTTCGCGAAAGGGGCCGTTTCCGGCTCGGGCGACGATGTTCCGATCTGCCGGGTGTCGGATACGTCGACCGCCGATCCGAAAGGAGCGCCGCGCCACCTTCGGTTCGCCTACAACGGGACCGGAATTTGCATGGCCGCGGTGCCGGTCGCGCTGCATCGCGGCTATTTCGCCAAGCACAATCTCGATGTCGAGTTTCTCCAGCTTGCCGGCACCACCGATCAGATGCTGCAGGCGCTCGCGACCGACAAGGCGGATGCCGGCGCAAGCATGCTGCTGAATTGGCTCAAGCCGCTCGAGCAAGGGATCGACGTGAAGCTGACGACCGGGCTGCATGGCGGCTGCACCCGCCTGTTCGCGCGCAAGGGTTCCGGCATCAGCGATATCACCGGGCTCAAGGGCGGCACGATCGGCGTGTCGAGCATCTCCGGCACGCCGCGCAATTTCTTCGCGATCCTGCTGTCGGACAACGGCATCAATCCGGAAACCGAGGTACAATGGCGGGAATTCCCCGCCGACCTCCTGGCGACGGTCCTGCAACGCGGCGAGATCCAGGCGATCGCCGATGCCGACCCGGCGGCGTGGTTCACGCAGCATCGCAGCAACGGCGACCTCGTTGAGATCGCCTCCAATCTCTCGGGCGACTACGCCAATCTGTCGTGCTGCACCCTCGGCGTGCGCACCTCGCTGTGGACCGGCGACCCTGCGGCCGTTGTGGCCCTGTCGAATGCGGTACGCGATGCAGCGATCCATGTCGCGGCCAGTCCCGACGACGCCGCGGAGGTGTTCTCGAAATACACACCGAAGGTTCCGGTCGCCGATCTCGCCGCCATGCTGCGCAGCCACACGCATCACCACCATCCAGCAGGCGCGGCGTTGCGCCAGGAAGTCGTCAAGATCACCAGCGACCTGAAGCGCGCCGCCATCATCAAGAAGAGCACGGATCCCGAAAAGCTCGCGAACCGCGTCGTCGTGGATCTTCCGACTTGAGCAGCGTGCGCGGGTATCTCGAGCAGTCGAGGAGAGGCGTCATGCACTCGCGCCGGGACGTGCTCGTACGCGGCGGGCACGCGATCGTGGCCGCAGCGATGCCGCCCAGTTTTGCGGCTGCCGCAGCGGCGGAGCCGGTGCGCGGCGGCACCCTCAACTTCCTGGTCGAGACCGACCCACCGACGCTGGTGGCGATCGCCCACACGGCGGGCAGCACCCAACGCATCTCGCCGAAGGTGACCGAGGGGCTGCTGACCTACGACTTCGACCTGGCACCGCAGCCGGTGCTTGCCACGTCATGGTCCGTCAGCACCGACGGGCTGGAATACGGCTTCAAGCTGCGGCGGGGCGTGAAATGGCATGACGGCCGCGACTTCACCTCCGCGGATGTTGCCTACTCGATCAAGCTGTTGAAGGAGGCCCATCCGCGCGGACGCGGCACGTTCGCCAACGTGGTCGAGGTGCGAACGCCCGATCCGCTCACCGCCGTGATCGTGCTGTCGAAGCCCGCGCCGTATCTGCTCAGCGCGCTCGATGCGAGCGAATCTCCGATCGTCCCGAAGCACGTCTACGAAGGCACCGATCCGCTCACCAACAAGAACGCGCAGGCGCCGATCGGCACCGGCCCTTTCGTCTTCAAGCAATGGGTCAAGGGCAGCCATGTCATTCTCGAGCGCAATCCGAGCTACTGGGATCCCGGCAAGCCCTACCTCGATCGCGTGGTGGCGCGCTTCATCCCCGACGAAGCCGCGCGCGCAGCGGCCTTCGAGACCGGCGAGCTCGACATCGGCGGCGGGCCGCCGGTTGCCCGCTCCGACATTGCCCGCCTGAGCGCGCTGCCGCATCTTGGAACGGACACCAAAGGTTACGAGTACAACGGGACCTTCACCCAGCTCTTCTTCAACTACGAGACCGCGGTCTTGCGCGACAAGCGCGTGCGCCTCGCGATCGCGCATGCGATCGATCTGCCGCTGCTGCTCGAGACGGTCTGGTACGGCTATGGCAAGGTCGCGACGACCGCCATCAGTCCCTACCTTGCACGCTTTCACGATGCCTCGATCAAACCTTATGGATTCAGCATCGCGGAGGCCAACCGGCTGCTCGACGAGGCCGGCTATCCGCGCAAGGCCGACGCACGGCGGTTCACGCTGCGGCTGTTCAACAATCCTTACTTCGGCAAGGGCGCGGGGGACTTCATCAAGCAGGCGCTAGCGCGCGTCGGCATCAATGCCGAGCTGCAGACCTTCGACTTCTCCACCTACATCGTGCGCACCTATACCAATCGCGATTTCGACCTGACCGTCGAGGCGCTCTCCAACACCTTCGATCCGACGCTCGGCGTGCAGCGCGCCTATTGGTCGAAGAATTTCAAGGTCGGCTTGCCGTTCTCGAACGCGAGCCACTACGACAATCCGGAGGCCGACCGGCTCCTGGAAGCCGCTGCGGTCGAGCCCGATGCCGACAAGCGCGTCAAGCTCTGGCATGAATTCCAGCGCGTGCTGCATGACGACGTCGCCGCCGTCGACCTGATCGCGCCGCAGGGCGTGACGATCTTCAACAAGAGGGTCAAGAACCACACGCTTGGCGCCGCCGGCATCAATGCGAGCTTTGCCGACGTCTATATCGAGCGCTAGCGCATATCCCGGAAAAGGCCTGTCCCGGACTTGATCCGGGATGGATACCGGTTTTCCGAAAAGGATATGCGCCAAAGAAAGATCCGGATCGCATCCCGATTCTCCTCAATCGGGATGCGCTCCAGCGATCAAGCCTCCGCGTGATGGCACGCGACCATTGCACCCGCACCAATCTCGCGTAGCGCCGGCTCCTCGCGCCGGCACAGCTCGGTCGCGAGCGGACAACGCGGGTGGAAACGGCAGCTGGCCGGGAGGTTGCTGGCGCTCGGCAGCTCGCCGCCGAGGGAAGACGGACGCCGGCGCCGGATCGCGTCCGAGATCGCGTCCATCAGCGCGCGCGTATACGGATGGCGCGGCTTGTCCCACAGACTCTTGTGGGTGCCGCTCTCGACAATGCGCCCCAGATACATCACCAGCACGCGATCGGCGAAATAGCGCACCACCGAGAGGTCGTGCGAGATGAACAGATAGGAAAGGCCGAACTCCTTTTTCATCTCGACCAGCAGATTGAGGATTTGCGCCTGGATCGACAGATCGAGCGCCGACACCGGCTCGTCGCAGATGACGATGTCGGGCCTCAGGATGAGAGCGCGCGCGATGCCGAGCCGCTGGCGCTGCCCTCCGGAGAACTCGTGCGGATAGCGCGCAATCGAGTCGGGCGGCAGGCCGACGCGCGCCAGCATCTCGCTCACCCGCTCGCGCCGTTGCGACCTGCGCCCGACGCCGTGAACCTTCAGCGGTCCAGTGAGGATGTCTCCGACGGTATGGCGCGGATTGAGCGAGCCGAACGGGTCCTGGAACACCATCTGCAGCCGCCGCCGATAGGGCCGCAGGCGCCGCGCATCGAGGGTCCGAAGGTCCGTGCCATCAAACGCGATGCGCCCATGCGTCGGCTCGACCAGGCGCAGGATCGACTTGCCGAGCGTGGACTTGCCGCAGCCGGATTCGCCGACAAGCCCGACCGTCTCACCCGGTTCGATCGAGAATGACACGCCGTCGACAGCGCGCAGCACGCCGTTGCCATGCGGATAGGAGGCCGAGAGATCAGCGACCGACAATGTGGGCACGCGGCGCCTCCCTCACAGC
>Ga0187784_10001475_pt1 | contig 18679 bp, 23 predicted proteins | sample 1015_SJ02_MP15_2_FD_132964 | JGI IMG/M metagenome (GOLD analysis project Ga0187784, IMG submission 132964) | Tropical peat soil microbial communities from peatlands in Department of Meta, Colombia - 1015_SJ02_MP15_20_MG | ecosystem: Environmental > Terrestrial > Soil > Wetlands > Peat | place...
CCGTCGAGGCTGCCTCAATAAAGATATAATGGCGTGGTGGAATCAATCGATCGCAAGGGCGACGGCCATGCGCAACGTATTCGTCTGGGGATTGGAGTTCATCAAGCTCGTCGGCGGCCGGCGGCTTCACCCCATCGTGGCCCAGTGCCCGATCTGCCGGCAGATGGTTCGCCTCCACGTCGATCAGGCCGGGCGCCGGCATATGTTGGCGCACGCGCAGTCGCTCTATGAGGGGTCGCGTTTCGACGTGCACTATGCCGCCAAGGTCCGCTGCACCGGCTCGGGCACCACGAAAATATTCCATCCGCGGCCGCAGGAGCCGCAGCATTTCAAGCTTCCCGAGCCGCTGCGCGACGAATAGAGCGCCCGCGAAATGCGAAGAAGCGCGCAAGGGTTCATCGGCGCAGCGTCGGTGGACGTTGCGGCAAGTTCACACGCGCGGCGCCGGCCCCAAAGGCGGGAGAAGACGCGGGAGTAGACAGTGATCCATCGGAATAGAATGGATCACGATCTAATTTTCACGTTGGTGCATGATCTTATCGAAAAACCGGCTTCCACCCCCGGATCAAGTCCGAGGGCAGGCATTTTCCGGATCATGACTAGGGGCTGCGGCGGCGCTTGGCTTGCGGCAACAGGATGCGCACGAATTCCTGCGACATTTTTTCCAGGCGCTGCGGATTCCGATAGGCGCGCTCCATCACCGCCAGTCCCCGCGTGAAGGTGACCACAAGCTCTGCGGCGACGTCGGGATCGCAACCGAGCCGTCGCCGCGCGGCCGGTATCGAAAGCGCGTCCCGAATGAGCGCCTTGAAATCTTCGAGCATCCGCTTGACCCGGGCCCTGATCGCCTCGCCGGCGAGCGGCAATTCGAGCGCCGTCTTGGTCGTCAGGCAGCCGCGCGACGGAGCGCCCTCGATCATGCTGGCGATGACCCCCTTGAATAAGGTCGTCAGCGCGACCGCGGGATCGGGGCTCGCCAGCGCTTGCCTGACAGAATCGAGAAAGCGGCCGGCGTAGCGCTCGAAGGCGAGCAGGAACAGCCGCTCCTTGTCGCCATAGGCGTTGTAGAGGCTGCCGCGCTGAACCCCCGTGGCTTCCGCCACGTCGATCATCGACGTCGCCGCAAATCCGTTCTGCCAGAAGGTCTTGAGGGCAACCTCCAGCAGGGCGTCCTCGTCGAATTGTCGCGTGCCGGCCATGAGGTCAGATACTTCATTCTTGACAGTCGTGTCAATCTTGACAATGATGTCAAGGATCGATGTGCAAGGAAAAGGGAGAGGCCGGCATGGGTTATGGCGATCCAACCAGGGAGGTTTTTGCGCCATTCAAGGAAGCCCTTGCGCAGGGAGACGATCGATGAGCTATCGTTTCGAAGCCGGGCGCATCTATCGGATGCCGACGCATTTCGGCCCGGCGCCTGGACCTCGTCAAACGCCGGACGACGTCGTGCTCGACCCCAAGCGTAGTCCACGACGCCTCTCCGTCGCGGCGAGCTTCCTGACCGATCCCGTGCTGCTGGAACAGCATCTGCCGGAGGGGTTCACCCTGGCCGGCGAAGCGGTGGTCACGGTCGAATTTCATCACATGACGGACATCGACTGGCTCGCGGGGCGTGGCTACACGATGATCTGGGTGAGCTGGCCGGCGACGTTCACAGGTCGTCAGGACCGCGCCACCGGCAAGTTTCTGGCGGTCGTCTGGGAGAATCTCGCCGATCCGATCATCACCGGGCGTGACGAGATCGGCCATCCCAAACTTTATGCCGAGATCACGGAGCCACGTCGGTGGAACGAAACCCAGATCTGTACGGCGGGCTGGATGGGCTTCCGCTTTCTCGAACTCGAGGTTTCGCAGTTGCGTGACGCCGATCCGAACCAGCAAGGCGCTGCCTCGGACGGAACCCTGATGCTGAAATACACGCCGCGCACGGGCGCCTGGGGCGAGACGGATTTGTGCCAGGTCACGCTCACGCCGGCCGCCGATCCGGACAAGCATATCGGGCAACGCCAGGCGGGCGCGGGCACGGTGCGTTTCCACAAGGCAAGCTGGTCGGACCTGCCGACCATGCATCATGTGGTGAACGCGCTAGCCGCGTTGCCCGTCCTCGAAGCGCGCGGCGGCGCGGTCACGCTCTCGCGCGGTGGAAAGTCCTACCGCGACCAGCGCGTGCTCGTGTAGCGCCACCGGCGCCGAGTGGCGTTATTTTCTGTTCGTTTGGGAGAAAACATCATGCAGGATCGCAAAGGCGGCTGCTTATGCGGGGCAGTGCGTTACGTGTTGAAGGGCGAACCGCGGGCCATCGCGCTATGTCACTGCACGCACTGCCAGAAGCAAAGCGGAAGCTTATTCTCCTTCAACCTCGTGATCAGAGAAGCCGACTATGAGCAGTCGGGCGAGACCGTGGTCTATGTGGATAAGGGCGATAGCGGGCAGCCGGTCCATCGCCATTTCTGCGGGCGCTGCGGCTCTCCTATCTTGGCGAAGATTGCGGCGGCGCCTGGAAAGGTCGTGGTGAAGGCAGGTACTCTCGATAGTATGGAAGGGTTACAGCCTAAAGCCGAGATCTATACCGATCATGCGGTGAAATGGCTCGCGCCGGTCGCGGGCACCGCGCGTTTTGCGCAGAATCAGTGACCGCGAAAGCCATAGCGGCTTTAAGTCTTCAATCGATAGCCGGTCTTGAAGATCCACCACACCACGGCCATGCAGAGGACGAGAAACAACAGCGTCACCGCGACGCTGATCTCGATGTTGACGTCGGCCAGCTCGAAGAAGCTCCAGCGGAAGCCGCTGATCAGATAGACCAGCGGGTTGAACAGCGTGACCGTGCGCCAGACCGGCGGCAACAGGTTCGTCGAATAGAAGGTGCCGCCGAGAAACGTCAGCGGCGTGATGATCAGAAGCGGCACCACCTGCAATTTGTCGAAGCCGTCGGCCCAGATGCCGAGGATGAAGCCGAACAGGCTGAAGCTCACCGAGGTCAGCACCAGAAAGCCGAGCATCCACAAGGGGTGCGCGATGTGCAGCGGCACGAACAACGCCGACGTCGCCAGGATGATCAGCCCGAGCACGATCGATTTGGTCGCCGCCGCCCCGACATAGCCGAGGACGATCTCGACATGGGATACCGGCGCCGAGAGGATCTCGTAGATGGTGCCGATGAAGCGCGGAAAATAGATGCCGAGCGCGGCGTTGGAGACGCTTTGCGTGAGCAGCATCAGCATCATCAGCCCGGGCACGATGAAGGCGCCGTAGGACACGCCCTCGATCGTGCTGATGCGCGAGCCGATGGCGGCGCCGAACACCACGAAATAAAGCGACGTGGAGATCACCGGCGAGACGATGCTTTGCATCCAAGTGCGCTGGGTGCGCTCCATCTCGAACCTGTAGATGGCGCCGACGGCACGCAGGTTCATTGCTCCGCCCTCAGCAGGTCGACGAAAATGTCCTCGAGCGAGCTTTGCGTCGTCGACAGATCCTTGAAGCGCACGCCGGCAAGATGCAGGTCGTCGATGAGACCGGTGATGCCGGTGTGCTCGCTCTGCGTGTCGTAGGTGTAGACGAGCTTGCTGCCGTCGCCGGCAAGCGTGAGCCGATGCCTGGCGAGCGCCGCCGGCAGCGCCGCGATCGGCTCGCGCAATTCCAGCGTCAATTGCTTCCGGCCGAGCTTGCGCATCAGCTCGACTTTGTTTTCCACCAGGATCAGCTCGCCGTTGTTGATGACGCCGATGCGGTCGGCCATCTCCTCGGCCTCGTCGATGTAATGCGTGGTGAGAATGATGGTGACGCCGGAAGCGCGCAGCGCCCGCACCATGTCCCACATATCCTTGCGCAATTCGACGTCGACGCCGGCGGTCGGCTCGTCGAGGAAGAGAATGCGCGGCTCGTGGGAGAGCGCCTTGGCGATCATCACGCGGCGTTTCATGCCGCCGGACAGCGTCATGATCTTGGCGTCCTTCTTGTCCCAGAGCGACAGGTCCTGCAGCAGTTTTTCGACGTAACGCGGGTTGGCCGACTTGCCGAACAGGCCGCGGCTGAACGTCACCGTGCCCCACACCGAGGCGAAGGCGTCGGTCGAAAGCTCCTGCGGGACCAGCCCGATCAGCGAACGCGACGCGCGATAATCGGCGACGATGTCGTGGCCGCCGACCGTCACGCGGCCGCTTGTCGGCGTGACGATGCCGCAGACGATGCTGATCAGCGTGGTCTTGCCGGCGCCGTTGGGGCCGAGCAGCGCGAAAATCTCGCCGTTGCGGATTTCCAGGTTGATATCCTTGAGCGCCTGGAAGCCCGAGGCGTAGGTCTTGAAAAGATGCGAGACGGCGATGGCGGGCGTCATGCGGGGCCTGGACTGACGGGTTGGGACGGCCGTCTCACGCCCAGGGGCGCGCCGCCTTGGACTTTTCTTCGAAGCGCTCGATCTTGTCGCTCTTGACCATGGTCAGGCCGATGTCGTCGAGGCCGTTGAGCAAACAGTGCTTGCGATGCGCGTCGATCTCGAACTTCACCACGCCGCCGTCGGGTCCGCGGATTTCCTGCTTGGCGAGATCGACCGTGAGCGTGGCATTGGCGCCGCGCTCGGCGTCGTCGAACAGCTTCGCCAAATCTTCCGGCGAAACCTGCACCGGCAGGATGCCGTTCTTGAAACAGTTGTTGTAGAAGATGTCGCCGAAGGAGGTCGAGATCACGCAACTGATGCCGAAATCCTTGAGCGCCCAGGGCGCGTGCTCGCGCGAGGAGCCGCAGCCGAAATTGTCGCCGGCGGCGAGGATTTTCGCCTTGCGATAGGCCGGCTTGTTGAGCACGAAGTCGGGATTCTCGCCGCCGTCGTCGCGGTAGCGCTTCTCGGCGAACAGGCCCTTGCCGAGCCCGGTGCGCTTGATGGTCTTCAGGTATTGCTTGGGGATGATCATGTCGGTGTCGACATTGATCATCTTGAGCGGCGCGGCGACGCCTTCGAGGACGGTGAACTTTTCCATAGTCGCGTGACCGGCGGAGTAATTGTCGGCGGAAACCCGATCCCGGATCGCTCCGGGGCGGTTCCAGACCGCGCTCTAAATGGCGCGTCGCCGGGAGCGGGTCAACCCTGCCGGCGCGGCGGCTTTTTTGCGGCGGGTGCGAAAGACGGTGGCAAATACGGCGTTCGGCTCTCAACGGCGCGGTTCGCTCACCGGAACGGTGGACAGTTCGCTGTGCGGAATGTCGCCGATATGCGCGACCCAGGGTCGCGCCGAGCGTGTCCAGATCTGCCGCTTCGGCACGAGCTGGTCGCGTTGGCGCAAAATCCCGACGCGCAAGGTATAGGACGGCCGCGGGTGTTCGCCGGGGGACGTCGAATAGATCGGCGAGCCGCAGGTCGGGCAAAAGGCCTGCACCCGCGGATTGCCGCTGTTGGCCGTGGTTTTCAGATAGGTCGCCGGCCGCCCGTTCATTCTGAGCGTCGCGCCCGGCGCCCGGATCGAGACGCGAAACGCCGAGCCGGTCGAAGTCTGGCAATCGGTGCAATGGCAAATGGTGGCGGTTTCCGGATCGACCTCGCCCTCAATCGTAATCGCGCCGCAATGGCACGTGCCGTTCACTCTCATCGTCGTGCTTCCTTTCCCGATTCAATTTTCCTCCACCGCCGGTTCGCTCGCCGTCATGTCGAACTTCCGCTCTAAAGTGCCGTGGCAAGCTCGCTCGAGGGAACGGCTGCGATATCGCCGACCCAGGGCCGCGCCGAGCGCAACCAGATTTGCTGCGTCGGCACAAGCTTGTCGCGCTGGCGCAAAATTCCAACGCGCACCATGTAGAAAGGCTGTACCCCGTCGCCGACCGACGTCGCGTAGATCGCCGTGCCGCACTTCGGGCAAAACGCCTGCACGCGCGGGATGCCGCTTGCCGCCGTGGTCTTGACGTAAGTGGCCGGCTGTCCCGTCATCTTGAGGCTTGCGCCGGGAACGCGAACCGAGACGCGGAACGGTCCTCCGCTCATGGTCTGGCAATCGGTGCAATGGCAGATGGTGGTGGTCTTCGGATCGGCCTCGCCTTCGATGGCGATAAAGCCGCAATGGCAGGCGCCGTCGATTCGCATCGCATCGCTCCTTTCGCGTTCCTTTCGCGGACAGTCTACTCCGCCGCCTGCTCGATTGCCGCCATGTCGGCGTCGCTAAAACCGAAATGATGGCCGATCTCGTGCACGAGCACGTGCTTGACGATGGCGCCGAGCGCTTCGTCGTGCTCGGCCCAATAGTCGAGGATCGGCCGGCGGTAGAGCCAGATCATGTTGGGCATCTGCACCGGCGCGCTCTCGGCGCGAAACGGCAGGCCGACGCCCTGAAACAGGCCGAGCAGGTCGAATTCGGTTTCCGCGCCCATCTGTTCGAGCACCTCTTCGCCCGGGAAGTCGTCCACCTGGATGACGAGGTCGGCGCACAGTTCGCGAAATCGGCGCGGCAGGCGGCGGAAGACCTCGCCGGCGAGCAGCTCGATTTCGGCGAGCGAGGGCGCTTTCACCGGCCGCCAGGCCAGCGGATCGGATGCGGAATCGGGCATAAGTTCAGTGTAGCGTGGATTACGGTTTGACGCCTGCGTCGGTGGGCAGACGGACATCCCGGCATTTCGGCTGTTTTCGGATTCCCGCTTTCGTGCCAATGAACGGACCGGGTAAGATGCGGCAATGTCGAAATACCTGTTTGCGGCCTTCGCTTTCACAGTTCTAACGATCGTCGGCGCGGCGCTGCCGGCCGCGGCGCAAATGCCGCCGCCCGGCGACGGGCGCGCTGCCGCGGCGCCGCGCGTGCGCCCGCGCATCGAGGTCACGCCGCGGCCGCCGCTCTACCGGCGCTGCGCCAGCTGGTATGTCGTGCAATATCGGCCGAGCGGAACGGTGCTGTTCCCCGAGCGGCACTGCTGGTGGGTGCGCGGCTAGACCGTGATCCGTTTAAATGGAATCGGGTCGCGGTCTAATTTTTACGTTGGGGCATGATCTTTTTCGGAAAACCGAACTCCACCCCCGGATCGAGTCGGGAGCGTTACACTTTACGCCCCCACCTACTAGGTGTAGATAGGTGCCCGCGGCAGAGCGGGCCGGCGCTTCAGCGCAAATCCGGCTTTCTAGTCTTTCGATTTTCCGACGGCCGCCAGTGGGACATGCCATGGCGATAATTAGGAGTGCGGAGATTGGAGGTCGCGGAGCTAACTACGTGACCCAGATCAAGGGCTACCTAGACGACAGCCGCAAAGGTGACCGCGTTTGGGCGGTCGGCGGCTTTATCGCGAATGACTTTCAATGGCAGGAGTTCGAGGATAAATGGCCGGAGATAATGGCCAAGCACGGTGTCCCCTATTTTCACATGAGGGAAATGGCTGATCCGAATGGCGTCTACAAGAAGTGGCATCCGTTCAAAGAGCACTACGATGAAGTTGCCGCGTTTTTTTCAGACATGATTCAACTGGTGGCTCATTGTTGGCTGCGCCCCATTTTTTCCGTTACGAGAATTGCCGATCTAGAGCGTTTCAATTCTGGAAGCGGCCTGAATTTAGAGGCGTATCCGTTGGCGGCCTATGGGTGCATGCTCGGCGCTGCAAAGCAGTACGACGCGCCTGGGCAAGTACCAATTGTTGAACTTATCTATGACCACGTAGAAAAAGTAAGTTCAAAATTGCTGACGGCTGCACGGTACGCGGAGGCGGACAACTATCACCCTCACATTTCCAAAATGGTGATGCCTATCCCGCTAAACGAAAATATCACCTTTAGAGAACTACTTCCGTTGCAAGCGGCCGATTTGCTCATTTGGGAAGTGCAAAAAAATCACCTGAACGTTGAAGAGTGGTTTTTATTGCCAGATAAGCCGCATGAGGCAGAGCAACGAACGCTGCATATGGATCAGTGGTCCCTCGAAAAATATGGGACTATCCGACCGCCAGCTAGAAAATCGTTGCAATCACTTGCTGATAATTGCGCGCCAGCGATTGGAATCTTCTGGGATCACGACAATCTCGGCGACGCGCACCAGCTTAGGGGCGGTCAATGGACTTAGTTTTCGACCCAGTGCGCATTTTAGGAAGCGCGCGCTCCAATGCTTTCTCATCGGTCGCGCCAGCTTCTTCGGCGGTTTCGATGAACCGTTGTGATTCCTTGGGGTCGTCCCATTTTGGGTTCGGCTTGCGCGGCATAGAATCGCTTATACCGCGCAAAGCCGGCCATTGTCATTCCAGAATGAAAAAGAACTCTAGCTGTGGATCGTCCGGCGGCAGGCGCGCGTGGACGCGCCACCATCGCGTTTTAGGCGGACGATCGCGGCTGACGAGTTGTTTGATAGGTGAGCCGCTTCCCCTTCATGCCTTTGACCGCCAGATCGGCGCGGCGCATGTCATCAACGCCAAGCCTTTCCCGATTGGAATACCGAAAATCAAACTCGGCGAGATAGCGATGCAAGTGCGCTTCGCTGACATGGAAGTAGCAGCCCGTGATGCCGCGCTTGAGAATAGAAAAGTAGTTTTCGACCGTATTGGTATGAACCTTGCCGCGCACGTATTCTTCGGCACCGTGGTTCACAAAATCATGGTGAAAGTCGCGGCCCATATGCCGGTACTGGCCCGCGTCGTCAGTGTAGAGTTTGGACGCGGGATCAATGTGCGCCTTAAGGATCGGGCGCAGTTTGTCAGCGGTCACGCTGGCGACGTGCATAGACCGCACACGGCCGTCGCGCTCCACAAGCGAAACAACGGTTTCCTTGCCCCAGCTACCGCCAAGTCTAGTTCTGGCGCGACGGGACTTGTGCCGATTCCTTTCCCTGCCGCCGATAAAGGTTTCGTCGGCCTCAACCGTCTTGCCTTCGCCGCCGAGCGGGCCAAGACTACCTTCTTCCATCGCTTTGCGAATGCGATGCGTCAGATGCCAAGCGGTTTTCATCGAGCATTGCAGCATTCGTTGGATTTGACGGGTCGCGATACCCTTCTTGCTGGCACACATGAGATGGATCACTTGCAGCCACAGATGCAGCGGCAAGTGGCTGTCCTCAAAAATCGTGCCGATCCGCACCGTGAACGTCTCGCGGCAGGCGTAGCACTTGCGCAGGCCAATGCGGCTGGATTTGCCGGTCAGGTGGCCAACGTGTTCCTCAGTCGCGCCGCAGTGCGGGCAGACTGGGCCGTTCGGCCACAAAAGCTTTTCGACATGCTCAAAGGCCGCTTCCTCGTTGTGGAAGTGCAAGGCCGTCAAAACCGCGTTCGCCATAGGAAATCCCCCTATGGCCAAACACTACACCTAGCGGATGGGGTTGTCAAGTGTAACGCTGCCGATCGAGTCCGAGGGCAGGCATTTTCCGGATCATGCACCAACCCACACCGTCATGGCCGGGATTGTCCCGGCCATCCACGTCTTTGAGTTCCACGTTGTCCTAAAATGCGGATGCCCGGCACATAGGCGGGCGAAGCGACGCCGTTCTCCGAACGGCTATAGAGCCGGGCATGACAAACGCGGGTATTGCAGCGGCGCTTTGCTACGGCCACTGCCGCACGTCGACGAAGTGACCGGCGATCGCGGCGGCAGCGGCCATCGCCGGCGACACGAGATGCGTGCGGCCTTTGTAGCCCTGCCGGCCCTCGAAATTGCGGTTCGAGGTGGAGGCGCAACGCTGCCCCGGCGCGAGCTTGTCCGGGTTCATGGCCAGGCACATCGAGCAGCCCGGCTCGCGCCATTCGAAGCCGGCCTTGAGGAAGATCTTGTCGAGCCCCTCGGCCTCGGCCTGCTCCTTCACCAGGCCGGAGCCGGGAACGATCATGGCGCTGACGTTGGCGTGCACCTTCTTGCCGTCGACGACGCGCGCGGCCGCGCGCAAATCTTCGATCCGCCCGTTGGTGCATGAGCCGATGAAGACGCGGTCGAGCATGATGTCGGTGATCTTCTCGCCGCCCTTCAATCCCATATAGGCGAGCGAACGCTCGGCGGCTTCGCGCTTGTGGGCGTCGGCAATGTCTTCGAGGCGCGGCACGCGGCCGGTCACGGAGACGACCTGCTCCGGGTTGGTGCCCCAGGTCACCAGCGGCGGCAGCTTGCCGGCGTCGAGCCTGATCTCGCGATCGAAATGCGCGCCGTCGTCGGAGCGCAGCGTCTGCCAATAATGGCGCGCCTCGTCCCACGCCTTGCCCTTCGGCGATTTGGGTCGATCTTGCAGATAGGCGTAAGCCTTCTCGTCGGGTGCGATGAAGCCCGCCTTGGCGCCGGCTTCGACCGACATGTTGCACACCGTCATGCGGCCTTCCATCGACAGCGCGGAGATCGCCTCGCCGGCGTATTCGAGCGCGTAGCCGGTGCCGCCGGCGGTGCCGATCTCGCCGATGATGGCGAGGATGATGTCCTTGGCGGTGACGCCGTCGGGCAGCTTGCCATCGACGACCGCGCGCATGTTCTTCGATTTCTTCTGGATCAGCGTCTGCGTCGCCAGCACATGCTCGACCTCCGAGGTGCCGATGCCGTAGGCGAGCGCGCCGAAGGCGCCGTGCGTGCCGGTGTGGCTGTCGCCGCAGACGATGGTGGTGCCCGGCAGCGTGAAACCCTGCTCCGGCCCGACGATGTGGACGATGCCCTGCCGCTTGTCGAACTCGTTGAAATATTCGAGCCCGAACAGCTTGGCGTTCTCGGCGAGATAGGCGATCTGCGCCTCGCTCTCGGGATCGGGATTCTTGAGCCGGCGGTCGGTGGTCGGCACGTTGTGATCGACCACGCAGAGCGTCTTATCCGGCGCATGCACCTTGCGGCCGGTGAGCCGTAAGCCCTCGAACGCCTGCGGGCTCGTCACCTCGTGCACGAGATGCCGGTCGATATAGATCAGACAGGTGCCGTCCGGCTGCGCGTCGACGAGATGGTCGTCCCAGATCTTGTCGTAGAGGGTACGGAGCTTGGCCATGTGACGATCGCTTCAACCCGAAACGATGGCGAGCCGGCGGCGCAGCTCACTTCGCCGCGGTTTCCTCCGCGGCGGCGCCTTCGCCCGCTCCGCCGTGATCCTGCCGCTCGATGATGCGTGCGGACTTGCCGCGGCGGCCGCGCAGATAATAGAGCTTGGCGCGGCGCACCTGGCCGCGGCGCACGATTTTGATCGAGTCGATCATCGGCGAATAGAGCGGGAAAACACGCTCGACGCCCTCGCCGTAGGAAATCTTGCGCACCGTGAAGTTCTCGTTGATGCCGGAGCCGGCGCGGCCGATGCACACGCCCTCGTAAGCCTGGACGCGGGTGCGCTCGCCTTCGACGATCTTGACGTTGACCACGACCGTATCGCCCGGCTGGAAATCGGGGATTTCCTTGCCGGCGGCGAGCTTGGCCATCTGTTCGTTTTCCAGTTGCTTGAGCAGGTTCATGGCGAATGTCTCCAACGGCGGCGCGTCGGGCGCGGGCGGCCGGCCAGGGGCTTAGCGGGTTGGCGCAGCTTCTACGCTACCGGAGCGGATTTGTCACCTTCTCGTCACCCCGCCCGCGGGCCTCGCCGCAAGCGGCTTAAAAAAGCCGCCCAGAGGTCGGGCCGGCGCTCGCGCGTCAGCCGTTCGGCTTCGGCGCGCCGCCAGGCGGCAATCTTGCCGTGATCGCCGGAGAGAAGCACCTCGGGGATCGGGCGACCCTCCCAGACCTGCGGCCGGGTATATTGCGGATATTCCAGTAAACCTTGGCTGAAGCTCTCCTCGACCTGCGAGGCCGCAGCGCCCATGACGCCGGGCAACAGCCGCACGCAGGCATCGATCAGCGCCATCGCCGCGATCTCGCCGCCGGAAAGGACGTAGTCGCCGATGGAGATTTCTTCGAGCGCGCGCGCGGCGATGGCGCGCTCGTCGACGCCTTCGAAGCGCCCGCAGATCAGGACGACGCCGGCGCCGCGGCTTAATGCTTCCACGCGCGCCTGCGACAGCGGCGCCCCGCGCGGCGAGAGCAGAAGCCGCGGCCGCGCGTCGGTCGCGGTCGCGTCGATGGCGCGGCCGAGCACGTCGGCCTTCATCACCATACCGGGGCCGCCGCCGGCGGGGGTGTCGTCCACGGTGCGGTGCTTGTCGGTTGCGAAGTTACGAATGTCGGCGACGTCGAGCGACCAGGCGCCGGACGCCAAAGCCTTGCCGGCAAGGCTCGTACCGAGCGGGCCCGGAAACACATCGGGGAAAATCGTCAGAACGCTCGCCCGCCACATTTCACCCTCTCCCCTTGCGGGAGAGGGCGGACCGTCGCCGGCGTGAGCCGGCGACGGTCCGGGTGAGGGGTCGTTCGTCGCCAGCATGACCCCTCACCCGGTTCGGCTTCGCCTCGCCACCCTCTCCCGCAAGGGGAGAGGGTTGCAGCGTGTCACTCGGCGCTTCGATCACGATTTTTCCGCCGACAACATCCACCGTCGGTACATGCGTTGCGTCGAACGGCACCAGTTCAGTGGCGCCTGCTGCATCGGGCTTTACTTCGACGATGTCACCGGCGCCGAAATTGTGGATGGCGATCACGGTGCCGAGCTTTTGTCCGCTGCGGTCGACGACGGAAAGCCCGACGAGATCGGCGTGATAGAACTCGTCGGGCTCTTTGGTCCGCGGCAACCGCTCGCGCGGCACGTAAAGCTTCGCGTTCGCCAGCTGCTCGGCGGCGGTGCGGTCGCGCACGCCGGAAAGCCGCGCCACGAAATGATCCTTGGCCGGCCGCAGCGCTTCGATCTCGACGATGCGGCCGTCCTCGGTTTCGAGCGGGCCGTAGCCGGCGATGGCGTGCGGGTCCGCCGTGAACGAGCGCAACCGCACTTCGCCGCGCACGCCATGCGCGGCGCCGATTTGCCCGAGACAAATCCGCCCGCCGGCCGCCATCGTCTATGTCCTTACGCCGCCGGCGCGGCGCCTGCGGCGGGAGCCGCACCGGCCGAGGCTTTGGCGGCTTCTTCCTTGGACTTGCGCTCCTTGCGCGGGATCGCCTTCTGCGGATTGTTGCGCTTCTCGCGCTTGGCCACGCCGGCGGCGTCGAGGAAGCGCATCACGCGATCCGACGGCTGCGCGCCCTTGGCCATCCAGGCTTTGACCTTGTCGAGGTCGAGCTTCAGCCGCTCCGGCCTGTCCTTGGGCAGCAGCGGATTGAAATGGCCGAGACGCTCGATGAAGCGCCCGTCGCGGGGCGCGCGGCTGTCGGCGACGACGACATGATAAAACGGCCGCTTCTTGGTTCCGGCGCGGGCCATGCGGATGACGACAGGCATCGTTCAGCTTTCCTTTCTTGGTAACGAATTTCAGAGTTTTTCGGTAACCAGGACGCGTCCTTTCGCACCCACGGCGGTTTCGCCGGTCTGCTTGCGGACACGGCCGCGCAACTCGACCACTTCACCGTTGAGATGCGGATTGTGTTTGACCGACACGACGAGCCATTCGAGCGTGATCGTCTCGTCGGCATAGACCGGCTTGCGGAAGCGAACCCAGAATTCCAGCCCGAGCATCGCCCCGCGCTGGGAAAAATGCGAAGCCGTCAGCGCCAACAGATGCGCGGTTGTTTGCGGTCCGCTGGCAAGCAGGCGTCCGAAGCGGGACTTCGCGGCGAGCGCGGCGTCGTGGTGCACCGGGTTGGTGTCGCCGACCGCATGCGCAAACGCGCTCGTCGCCTCGGGCCGAAGCGCAACGACGGCGGAAAAGCGTTCGTGCGGCTGCGCGTAGATCATTTCTTTTTTCCGAATCCCGGAAAGCCCGGCGGCAGCCCGCCGGGCAATTTGGGACCAAGACCGGGCAGTCCGCCCGGAAGCCCGCCGGGCAGTCCGGGAAAATTCGGCGGCAGGCCGCCGCTCGGCGCCCCACCCGGCATTTTCTCGGCAAGCTTGCCCATCTGTTCGGGGCTCGGCATGCCGCTACCCAATCCCAGCATGTTGGCAAGCCCCGCCATCGGCCCGCGCTTGGCGCCACCCATCGCCTTCATCACGTCGGCCATGGTGCGGTGCATTTTCAAAAGCCGGTTGATGTCCTCGGGCTTGGTGCCGGAGCCGGTCGCGATGCGCCGCTTGCGGCTTGCTTTGAGGATATCGGGATTGCGCCGCTCGGCCGGCGTCATCGAATCGATGATCGCCATCTGCCGCTTGAGCACTTTTTCGTCGAGATTGCGCTCGGCGATCTGATTTTTGATCTTCGCCATGCCGGGCAGCATGGTCATCAATCCGCTCATGCCGCCGAGATTCTGCATCTGCGTGAGCTGCTCGCGCAGGTCCGACAGATCGAAGGCGCCGCGGCGCATCTTCTCGGCGACGCGCACGGCCTTCTCGGCGTCGATGGTGGCGCGCGCCTTCTCCACCAGCGCCACGATGTCGCCCATGCCGAGAATACGCCCGGCGATGCGCGCCGGATCGAAGTCCTCGATGGCGTCGAGTTTTTCGCCGGTGCCGATCAGCTTGATCGGCTTGCCGGTGACCGCGCGCATGGAGAGCGCGGCGCCGCCGCGGCCGTCGCCGTCGACGCGGGTGAGCACGATGCCGGTCAAGCCCACGCGCTCGTCGAAGCTGCGCGCGACGTTGACGGCGTCCTGGCCGGTCAAGGCGTCGGCGACCAGCAGTACTTCATGCGGGGAGGCGGTGCGGCGCACGTCGGCTGCTTCCGCCATCATCGCCTCGTCGAGCGTGATGCGGCCCGCGGTATCGAGCAGCACCACGTCATAGCCGCCGAGCCGCGCCGCCTGCTGCGCGCGGGTTGCGATCTGCACCGGCGTTTGTCCGGCGACGATCGGCAGCGTATCGACGCCGACTTGGCGGCCGAGCACGGCAAGCTGCTCCATCGCCGCCGGCCGCCGCGTGTCGAGGGAGGCCATCAGCACCTTGCGTTTTTGCGTTTCGGTCAGGCGCTTGGCGATTTTCGCCGTGGTCGTGGTTTTGCCCGAGCCTTGCAGTCCGACCATCATGATGGCGACCGGCGCCGGCGCATGAAGATCGATCGGTTGCGCGTCCGCGCCCAAGGTCTCGACCAGCTGATCGTGCACGATCTTCACGACCATCTGGCCGGGCGTGACCGACTTGATCACTTCGACGCCGACCGCGCGTTTCTTTGCTTCCTCGGTGAAGGCGCGCGCCACGTCGAGAGCCACGTCGGCTTCGATCAAGGCGCGCCGCACTTCGGCGAGCGCCGCATCGACATCGCCTTCCGACAGCGCGCCGCGCCGGGTCAGGCGGTCGAGGACCGCGTTCAGCTGTTCGGAAAGACTGTCGAACATCCGACCTTCCTTGCGACATTTCTCTTTCGTCATGCCCGGATCAAGTCCGGCAATGACACATGCGCCCGAGGGCGCATCGCGCTGTCGGGCGGGGCCTCCGGCCTCGCGGGCCGGTCGGCGATCACGGAATTTCAGTCTCTTACGAGAGCGGGGCGGAAAATAGGTGCTGAGCCTTCGCCCGTCAACCGCGGCAATATCGCGCCCGGTCGCCGCGGCGGCCAGGCGGTATAGTGCCGGCCGAATGTCGCGCTATTACAACGGTCCCGTCTCCGATCACTTCGACGGTGAGCGGTTTTTCGACCCGAACGGCGCCCTGCCGCGGGGCCGGCGTGATCTGCTGCGATGGTTGGTCGATCGTTACTGGCGCGGGACCAAGGCGGCGTGGCCGGCCCGCGCGCCGTCGCCCTATGCCGACCGTCCGCCGGCCCGGGTCGAAGGGCAGGTCTGCCGCCTGTCCTATGTCGGCCATGCGAGCTGGCTCATCCAGACCGCCGGGCTCAACATGCTGCTCGACCCGGTATGGTCGGAGCGCGCGTCGCCTTCGCGCTTCATCGGGCCGAAGCGCGTCAACGATCCGGGCATCGCCTTTGCCGACCTGCCGCCGATCGATGTCGTGCTGGTGTCGCACGGCCATTACGATCATCTCGACCTCGCCACGCTGTCGCGGCTTGCGGCGGCGCATCGCCCGCGCGTCATCACCCCGCTCGGCAACGACGCCATCATGCGCAATCACGATGCGGCCATCGCCGCCGAAGCTTACGACTGGGGCGATCGGGTCGATCTCGGCGGCGCCGCCGCGGCGACGCTGGTGCCGACGCGACATTGGTCGGCGCGCAGCCTGTCCGACCGCAACATGATGCTGTGGGCGTCGTTCGTCATCGAAGCGCCGGCGGGACGCATCTATTTCATCGCCGACTCCAGCTATGGCGACGGCGGGCATTTTCGCGGCGCGCGCGAACGCCACGGACCGTTCAAGCTCGCGCTTTTGCCGATCGGCGCCTACGAGCCGCGCTGGTTCATGGCCGACCAGCATATGAACCCGGCGGAGTCGGTGCAGGCTTTCATCGACAGCGGCGCCGAACTTGCGCTCGGCCATCACTACGGCACCTTTCAGCTCACCGACGAACCGATCGATGCGCCGCTCTTGGCGCTTGCCGAGGCTTTAAAGCATGCGGGAATTTCGCCCGCGCAATTCCACGCGCTGCGGCCGGGGCAGACCTGGGAGCTTTAGCGGCGTGCGCGGCGTGCCGCGTCGTTTCGCTCATTATTTGATGAGCACGAAGACGTTGACCACCAGATGGTCCTCGTTGGTCGTCAGCGGGTCCGTCACATATTGCTCGATGAACATGTCTTTGGCTTCAAGCCGCCGCTCGTCGAGATAGTTGGTGATCGCCTCATAGGTGTTGTCCAGTCCGTCGTACGATCCGCGGTGAACGAATTTGAGCGCGTGGCCCTCCGGCGAGGTGCCGACGCCGATCTCGCCGCGCGGCGGATTTTTCGGCGGTTCGGCGACCGGAAGGGCGGCCTCGAACTGAAAGCCGGTGTCGTCGGTCGCGGTGAAGATGGTCATCGGCTCGCCGTCGACCTTGAGACCTTCCTTCTCGGTGAAGCTTTTGAGCGTCTTGAACGAGTGGGTGATCGTCTCGAAGGCATTGTCCCAGGTGCCGGTGCCTTTGAGGTAGACGATCGGCTTGGCGGTCAGCGTCGTGTCCTCGCCGAACGGGTCGCTTGGCGCGGTGGTGCTAGGCGCCGGCGCTGCGGGTGGCGCATCGGGCTTGGCGGCCGGCGCCGGCGGCGCCGGCGGTGCCGGAGTTTGCGCCCAAGAAGGTTGCTGCACGATCAGACCGATGGCAATCGCCAAACCGATACAGAGCGCAAAGCGCAAAAACATTCAGAAGCTCCCCTCCGCGAGGCGGCGCACGGCGCCCTCGCCTCATGTCTTCGCCCCGATCAAGCCTAGCACGACGGCCGCGACCGCTTGCCCCCGACCGCATCGCCCACTGGCGCAGCAGGCTCAAGTCCTCATATAAGTCCCGCACATTCGGGCTTTATCATGGGCACGCTGGCGAATCGCGATTTCGTCAAGATGAACGCTCTCGGCAACGAGATCGTGATCGTCGATCTGCGGCGCGCGCCGAGCCCCATCGGGGCGGGTGAAGCGCGTGCCGCCGCGCGGCAAGAGCCCTACGACCAGCTCATGGCGCTTTATCCGGGCCGCGGCGGCGCCGATGCCTTCATCCGCATCTACAACAACGACGGCTCCGAGGCGGGCGCCTGCGGCAACGGCATGCGCTGCGTGGCCTTCCTCGTGTGCGCGGCGACCGGCAAGGCGACGCTGAATTTCGAGACCGCCGCCGGCCTCCTCTCCTGCTGGCGCGCCGGCGAGCGGTTGTTCACCGTCGACATGGGCACGCCGCGTTTTCGCTGGGACGAAATACCGCTGGCGCGGGAAATGTCCGATATGCGCGCCATCGATCTTACCTTCGCGGCGCCCGGCGCGCCGATCCTGCGCGCGCCCTCGGTCGTGAACATGGGCAACCCGCACGCGATCTTCTGGGTGGAGGATCCGCAAGCCTACGACCTGCAACAGATCGGTCCGCGGCTCGAGCATCATCCGCTGTTTCCGCAGCGCGCCAACATCACGCTTGCCGCGACGCCGACGCGCGATCGCATCGTCATGCGTACCTGGGAGCGCGGCGCCGGCCTCACCAAGGCCTGCGGTTCGGCGGCTTGCGCGGCCGCGGTCGCGGCGGCGCGGCTCGACCGCACCGGCCGCAAGGTGACCGTCACGGTGCCCGGCGGCGATCTTGCGATCGAGTGGCGATCGAGCGACGACCACGTGTTGATGACGGGCCCGGTGGAATACGAACATGCCGGGCGCTTCGCCGCTGCGCTCGCCGCCGACGCCGGTGGTAGCGTGATCCGATGAGCGTCGATGTCGTCACCTTCGGCTGCCGGCTCAACGCCGCCGAATCCGAAGTGATCCGCCGCGAGGCGGAGCGCAGCGGCGTTCGCGACGCCGTCGTCGTCAATACTTGCGCGGTCACGGCGGAAGCGGTGCGCCAGGCGCGACAGACGATCCGCGCGCTCCGCCGCGAGCGCCCGCAGGCGAAAATCATCGTCACCGGCTGCGCGGCGCAGACCGAGCCGCAGACCTTCGTCGCCATGCCCGAGGCCGATCGCGTCCTCGGCAATACCGAAAAGCTCAGCGCTGCGGCGTGGGACAAAGTGCGCGCCGATTTTGGCCTCGCCGACGCGCCAAAGGCACTTGTCAACGACATCATGGCGGTGAAGGAAACCGCCGCACATTTGATCGAAGCTTTTTCCGGCCGCACCCGCGCCTTCGTGCAGGTGCAGAACGGCTGTGACCACCGCTGCACCTTCTGCATCATTCCCTACGGCCGCGGCAATTCGCGCTCGGTGCCGATGGGCGCCGTGGTCGCCGACGTGCAACGCCTGGTCGGCAACGGCTACGGCGAAGTCGTGCTCACCGGCGTC
>Ga0187784_10001476_pt1 | contig 18669 bp, 12 predicted proteins | sample 1015_SJ02_MP15_2_FD_132964 | JGI IMG/M metagenome (GOLD analysis project Ga0187784, IMG submission 132964) | Tropical peat soil microbial communities from peatlands in Department of Meta, Colombia - 1015_SJ02_MP15_20_MG | ecosystem: Environmental > Terrestrial > Soil > Wetlands > Peat | place...
GTCGGCCTCGCTGATCATGCCGATGACGGTGTCGTCGTCGTCGACCACAGGAAGCGCGCTGACGTCATACTCGGCGAGGAGCTTGACCGCATCGGCGACGTCGTCGTCGGGCGATACGGTTATGACGTCGCGAACCATGACATCCATGGCTTTCATGATTCCCTCCTGCCACCCGGCGCAAAAAGCTGCGGCTCGCAACGCGGCGCAACGGCGGCGCTACCGCCTTCCGGGCTGTTCTCTGTCGTGCGCCGGAATTGTTCCACCAGAAACTTATTCTATTACACCTGTGTGACCATTGAGGACGGGCGCCTGGTGCGATCTGGCGCGCCTGGTATCCGGCGGGTTCCGTTCTGTCGTTTGGCGGTCATCTGCGTTGGCAAAGCTGCCACGCCTCATCCCACCCGCCATGTCGCGAGTAACCCGCCATGCACGATCTGCGCGCCGACCTGAAAGATCGCCCCACGCGTCCCGGCCAGTTTCCCGAGCGTTGGCGGCCCGAGCGCTGCGATCGCATCGCGCTCGTTCTGCAGGGTGGCGGCGCGCTCGGCGCCTATCAGGCCGGCGTCTACCAGGCGATGCACGAGGCCGGCGTCGAGCCCGATTGGGTCTCCGGCGTTTCGATTGGCGCCATCAATGCGGCGATCATCGCCGGCAATCCGCCCACGCGCCGGCTGCGGCAATTGCAGGCGTTTTGGGAAATGATCACCGAGCGCAAGATCTGGCCGTTCACCCCTGACGGCGACGTTTTCCGCAAGGCGCGCAATGCCGCGAGCTCGCTGGTCACGATCATGGCCGGGCAGCCGGGCTTCTTCGCGCCGCGCTTTCCCAATCCCTGGATGAGCTTCACCGGCGCCACCTCGGCGACGAGCTATTACGACAGCGCGCCGCTGCGGGAGACGCTGACCGAGCTCGTCGATTTCTCGCTGATCAACAGCGGCGCCACCCGCTTTTCGGTCGGCGCCGTCAACGTGCTCACCGGCAATTTCGTCTATTTCGACAGCGCCAAGGAGGAGATCGAGCCCGAGCACATCATGGCGAGCGGCGCGCTGCCGCCGGCCTTGCCGATGGTCAAGATCGGCACCGATCATTTCTGGGACGGCGGCATCGTCTCCAACACGCCGCTGCAGCATCTGCTCGACCAGGACGACAAATTGAACGCGCTCGTCTTCCAGGTCGATCTGTTCAGCGCGCGCGGGGTGCTGCCGCGCGACATTCAGGACGTGATGGCGCGGCACAAGGACATTATGTATTCGTCGCGCACACGCTACACCACCGACGTCTACCGCCGGCTCCACGCCTTGAAGATGCGGCTGGCCAAGGCGCTCTCGAGGGTGCCGGACGGAGAGCTCAGCGACGAGGAACGGCGGCTGCGCGACGAGCTCGCCGACCTCCCTGAGATCACCATCCTGCACATCATCTACCAGCAGAAAGCCTACGAGGGTCACGCCAAGGACTACGAGTTCTCCGGCACCTCGATGCGTGAGCACTGGCAAAGCGGCTACGAAGACACCCGCCGCACCCTCAAGCGCCAGGAATGGATGTCGATGCCGGTGCAAGGGGCCGGCGTCGTCGTCCACGACGTTCACCGCCAGGAAGATTGAGAGCGGTTGAGCGGCGGGGAGGGCGGGCCGCCAGGCGGCAAGCCGTCGCCCGCGATGATGCCCAAGATTTCGACCGCGTTGCCGCGATGCAGGGCACCCCGCCGCAAGGTTGTGCAAATACATTAATATAATCAATAGCATGACTTTGGCACGGCGTTTGCTGCTTTGCAGCGTGAGCAACGCCGGGAACTCGCTCATGGCATTGGCGGACGTCTCGGCGACCTCGAGCAGGGGAGCCGAAATATGGACTACGTGAAGCCGGTCGACGTCGCCGCCGCGATGGTCAATGCGGGGCGCACCAAGCTCGCGTTGCCGGCGACTGACCTCGTCATTCGCGGCGCGCTTGCCGGCGGCATCCTCGCCGCGGCGACGAGTCTCGCCATCACCGGCGCGGTGCAGACTAACCAGCCGCTCGTCGGCGCGCTGATCTTTCCCGTCGGCCTCATCCTCATCGTGCTCCTCGGCCTTGATCTCGTCACCGGCGCCTTCGGCCTGCTGCCGCTCCCCTGGATCGAGAACGACGCCGACGCCAAGACGATGCTCGCCAACTGGGGCTGGGTGTTCTTCGGCAATCTGATCGGCAGCGTGGTCTATGGCGCGCTCCTGGCGATCGCGCTCACCAATTTCGGCGCGACCGCGCCTGCCGGCGTCGCCGCCAAGATCGTCGCCATCGCCGAAGCGAAAACCACGGGCTACGAGGCGCTCGGCTTCGCCGGCCTCATCACCGTCTTCGTCAAGGCGATCCTGTGCAACTGGATGGTCTGCCTCGCCATCGTCGCCGCGATGACCACCACCTCGACCGTCGGAAAGATCGCCTGCGCCTACATGCCGGTCTTTATCTTCTTCGCCCAGGGTTTTGAGCATTCGGTGGTCAACATGTTCATCATCCCGACCGGGATGATGATGGGCGCCAAGGTCACCGTTGCCGAGTGGTGGTTGTGGAATCAGGTCCCGGTGACGCTCGGCAACCTCGTCGGCGGCTTCGTCTTCACCGGGCTCGCGCTCTACATCACCCACCGGCCGCGCTTGGCGGCGCCTGCGCCGTTGACTGCGCCGACGCGGGTTCCGGCCGAATGACGGAGGCCGACCTTAAACAGGCCACCTCGGGGCAAGCCGGCGATTTCGACCCCGAGCAGAAGCGATATCTGGAAGGCTTCGTCGCCGGCGTGCAGATCGCCAAGGCGGCGAGAACCGTCGCCGGCGCCGCGGGCAGCGCGCCTGCAGCGGCGGCGCAGCCCGAGCCCAGCGGCCCGGACGCCGCCGGGCTCAAGGCGCAGAACCGCACGCTTGCCGCCGGCGGCAAGCTTTCCGATCAGGAGAAATTCAAGCGCGAGCAGCATCCGTTCGACACCTATGAACGGCTGAAGGCGCATGCGGCCAAGAATGAATATCCAAAGCCCGCGGACAATTTCCGCTGGCGGTTCTTCGGCCTGTTCTACGTCGCGCCGAACCAGAACTCCTATATGTGCCGGCTGCGTATCCCGAACGGCATCCTCAAAGCGGCGCAGTTCGCCGGCGTCGCCGATCTCGCCGAGCGCTATGGCGGCGGCTACGCCCATGTGACGACGCGCGCCAATTTGCAGATCCGCGAGGTCGAGGCGCGCAACGCGGTCGCCGTGGTCGAGGCGGTGCTGGATTTGGGACTGTGCTCACGCGGCTCCGGCGCCGACAACATCCGCAACGTCACCGGCACGCCGACCGCCGGTATCGATCCGCAGGAGCTGATCGATACTCGGCCTTACGCGCGCGAATGGCACTTCCACATCCTCAACGACCGTTCGCTCTACGGCCTGCCGCGCAAGTTCAACGTCGCCTTCGACGGCGCCGGCAGCATTCCGGTGCTCGAAGACACCAACGACATCGGCTTCCAGGCGGTGCGCGTCAACGAGGGCTTCGGGCTTGCGCCCGGCGTCTGGTTCAAGCTCTGCCTTGGCGGCATCACCGGGCATCATGATTTTGCCCGCGATACCGGCGCGCTGGTTCCGCCGCAAGACGCCTGCATGGTGGCCGATGCGGTGGTGCGGCTCTTCATCGATCACGGCAACCGCACCGACCGCACCAAGGCGCGGCTGAAATATGTGCTCGACGCGATCGGCGTCGAGAAATTCGTCGGCCTCCTCGAAGAAAAACTCGGCCGCAAGCTTGATCGCGCCGTTCCTGGCGCCGTCGAGCCGCGCCCGGATTTCGACCGTACTGCGCACATCGGCATTCATCCGCAAAAGCAGCCGAACCTCAACTGGATCGGCGTCGTCCTGCCGGTCGGGCGCATGACGGTCGCGCAGATGCGGGGCCTCGCCGAGATTGCAAGCGCGCTCGGCGACGGCGATCTGCGGCTCACCGTCTGGCAGAACCTGCTGATCTCTGGCGTTCCCTCCGAAAAACTTGCCGCCGCGCAAGAGCGCATCGAAGCGCTCGGCCTCGCCATCACCACCAATTCCATCCGCTCCGGCCTCGTCGCCTGCACCGGCAATACCGGCTGCAAGTTTGCGGCTTCCGACACCAAGCGCCACGCCGAGGATATCGCGCGCTGGTGCGAGACGCGCTTGGCGCTCGACACCCCGGTCAACATCCATCTAACGGGCTGCCATCATTCCTGCGCACAGCATTTCGTCTCCGAGATCGGGCTCCTTGCCTGCAAGGTCCAGGCGGGCGAGGACGCGGATCCGGTCGAGGGCTATCACGTGCTCGTCGGCGGCGGTTTCGGGCCGCACGCGGCGCTCGGGCGCGAGCTTTATCGCGACGTCGTCGCCGAGGACGCGCCGCGCACGGTCGAGCGCATCCTGAAGGCTTATCTCGGGCATCGCGCTTCGCGCGAAGAGACGTTTCTTGCGTTCGTGCGCCGGCACGAGATCGATGCGCTCAAAGCCATGGCCGAGGCGGAGGCCGTCGCATGAGCATGACGCCGCGGCCGCCGATCCCGTCATTCATCCCCGAATCGGCGCCGTTCACGCCGGAGCAGCGGACCTGGCTCAACGGTCTGTTGGCCGGCTTGTTCGGCCTGCAGGAAAGCGTCACGCCGCTCTCTTCCGCCGAAGCCGCCAAGCTGCTGCCGGGATTGATCGGCGACCCCGCCGCGCCGGCGCCGAGCGACGACAGTGCCGACGACGGCGCCCCGTGGCACGATCCGGCCATGCCGCTTCCCGACCGCATGAAGCTCGCCGAAGGCAAGCCGCTGCCGCGGCGGATGATGGCGGCGATGGCGCAGCAGGATTGCGGCCAGTGCGGCTACAATTGCAACGACTATGCGGGCGCGCTCTTTGCCAAATCCGAGAAGCGGCTGAATCTTTGCGTGCCGGGCGGCAAAGAAACCGCCCGCATGCTAAAGCAGCTTTATCAGGAGTTCGACGGCGCGCCGGCGCCGACAATCCCGGCGCCGGCAACGCCACCCGAGGCGAAGGCCGCAGCCGTCTCGCCGCCCGGCCGCTCGCGCGACAATCCCACCTATGCCGCCTTCCTCTCCCGCCGCCGCCTCAACAAGCCGGGCTCCGAAAAGGAAACCTGGCACGTCGACATCGATCTTTCCGGCACCGATCTCGACTACGTCGTCGGCGATTCTTTCGGTATCTTTCCCGCCAACGACCAGGATCTAGTTGCGGCCGTGCTCGCCGCGATCGAGGCGCCACCGGATTTCCCCATCGCCGAACGCACGCTGCGCGAGGTGCTGACCGACGGCGTTTCGCTGTCGCCGGCCCCCGACATGCTGTTCCAGCTCATCTCCTACCTCACCGGCGGCGACCGCAAGCAGAAGGCGAGGCTACTCGCCGCTGGCGAGGACCCCGACGGCGACGCGGCAACGCTTGACGTGCTCGCGGCCCTGCATAAATTCCCCGGCGTGCGTCCGGACCCGGAAGCCTTCATCGAAGCGCTCGATCCGCTGCAGCCGCGGCTCTATTCCATCTCCTCCTCCCCCAAGACCGATCCCGCCCGCATCTCGCTGACCGTCGATTCCGTGCGCTATGAGATCGATAAGCGCACGCGCCTCGGCGTCTGCTCCACCTTCCTCGGCAGCCGCATTGCGTCCGGCGACAAGGTGCGGGTCTATATCCAGAAGGCGCCGCATTTCGCCTTGCCGGACGATCCATCAAAACCGATCATCATGATCGGCCCGGGGACCGGCATCGCCCCGTTCCGCGCCTTCCTCAACGAACGCCAGGCGACCAGGGCCACCGGGCGCAACTGGCTGTTCTTCGGCCATCAGCGCAGCAACTACGACTTCTTCTACGAAGACGAGCTGGTGGCGATGCGCTCCGCCGGGCTGCTCACGCGGCTGACGCTCGCTTGGTCGCGCGACAGCGAGAAAAAAATCTACGTCCAGCACCGCATGCGCGAAGTCGGCCGCGACCTCTGGTCATGGCTCAATGACGGCGCCCACGTCTATGTCTGCGGCGACGCGCTGCGCATGGCGAAGGACGTCGAGGCTGCGCTCGTCGACATTATCGCCCAGCACGGCGGCTGCGCCCCTGCCGAGGCGGTGAAATTCCTCGCGGAGCTCAAGGCCAAGGGCCGCTATCAGGCGGACGTTTATTAGACCCGGCTGAGCTCGCGGGCGCCTTCGGCCGCGCTTAGGTATCGTCCTTAACCAGCCGCGGTCTTAGCTCGTATGCCCCCTGCGCATAGGCCGGCCGTCGGCGCGGTTCTATAATCAATGAAGAAAATCGAATCGGATCGGGAGCATGGCCTTCCGGCTTCCACCATTGAGTTCGCTGCGGGTGTTCGAGGCTGCCGCGCGCCACCACAGCTTCCGCAAGGCGGCTGACGAACTCAACCTCACCGCCAGCGCCGTCAGTCACGGCATCCAGACGCTCGAGAACTGGCTCGGCGTCGAGCTGTTTCATCGCGAATCGCGCGGCCTGCGGCTCACAGGCGCTGGCGAAATCTATGCGCCTCTGGTCAACCAGGCGCTGAGCGTTCTCGCCAAGGCGACCGAGCAGCTCCCCGGCCGCAAGGCGACCGGCACGCTGTCGGTCAGCAGCGCGCCCACTTTCGCCGCCAAGATTCTGCTGCCGCTCCTCGGCAGGTTTGTCGCCCGGTTTCCGGACATCCGCCTGACGATCGACACCTCGCACCGGCTGGTCGACCTCACCCTCGATGATTTCGACATCGCCATCCGCTTCTCGTCGGTCGAGAAACCGGCGCCGAATTGGACCTTGCTGGCCGCGGAGACGATGATGCCGGTCTGCAGCCCGAGCCTCAAGCAGCGATACGCCGCGCGCCCGGACGCGGATCTGCTGTCGCAGGCTCCGCTGATCCACGCCACCAGTACCTCGGCCGACTGGCATTATTGGTTTCGTACGACCGGGACGCCGGCGCCCGCATCCATCGGTGGCGGGCTGCGCTTCGACACGATGCAGATGGCGTTCGACGCCGCCGAGCGCGGTCTCGGCGTCGTATTAGGCCGCTCGCCGCTCGTCGCGGACGAGATCGCGAGCGGTCGCTTGATCCCGCTCGTCGCGCAGGCGATCCCGAGCGGCAGCGGCTATTGGCTGGTCACCTCGCAGACCGAGTTTCAGAAGCCCGAAGTCAAATGGTTCAAGCAATGGCTTCTGTCCGAGCTCGGGGCCGGCCCCTCGGAGCGCAAGCCGGTGCGTGACGGCGCGCGACCGGCAGCAAAGCCGGCTCCGTTCGGTCGCGGCCTGTCCGAGCGGGTGTCGTCGAGTCGCGGCCGTTGACCGAAACTCAATCGCGGATGAAAAGAGCGCGTGCGTACTTTCCGCCCGCGCCGGCAATTCTCTCGCGCCACAAGCCGCATGCCGCGCGCTATGCGAACCATTCCGGGTGTTGGGCGAGTGCCGCCATTCCAACCAGGAACAGCAGCAAACACGCGATGCTAAGCTGAAGCCGCAGATATTCCTCGTCGGTCACGTGATGCACCCCTCGATCGCCTTCGAGGCTGGGGCAGAACCGACAAAATTCGGTTAATGCCCCAGCGGTTCGGATGAACGGGCTGCCGCCGTCGCCTCGCTACACCGGCACAACGCGGCGACGCGCCACCGGTTCCTCGACGATCGGCATATTGACGAGTGCCGAGAACACGCCGAGCAGGATCGCCAGCCACCACACCGGATCGTACGACCCGAAGCGGTCGAACAGCACGCCGCCGAGCCAGACGCCGAGGAAGCCGCCGATCTGGTGGCTGAGGAAAGCGAATCCCGCCAAGGTGCCGAGCCACCGGGTGCCGAACATGACGGCGATGATGCCGTTGGTCGGCGGCACTACCGAAAGCCACACCAGGCCCATCACCACGCCGAACGCTATGCTGCTCAACGGCGTCACCGGGAACGTGATGAAGGCCAGGATCGCCAGCGCGCGGATGAAATAGTTGAACGACAGCAGATAGCGTTTCGGCATCCGGTCGCTGAGCCAGCCATAGGTGAGTGAGCCGACGATGTTGAAGAGGCCGATCGTCGCCAGCGTCCAGCCGCCCACCGTCGCCGAGAGGCCGCGGTCGATCAGATAAGCGGGCAAGTGCACGGTGATGAAGGCGAGCTGAAAGCCGCAGGTGAAGAAGCCGAGCACCAGGAGCACGTAGGAGCGCTGCGCGAACGCCTCGGAGAGCGCCTGGCGCAAGGATTGCGGCGCGGCCTCCTTGCCGGATGCTTCGGCCTTCGGGGTTGCCAGCGCCGTCGACAGCGGCAGCACGGCGAGCATCGTCACCGCAAAGATCGTGAGCGTCTGTTGCCAGCCAAACTGGCCCATCAGCAAGACCGCAAGCGGCGAGAACACGAATTGGCCGAACGAAGCCGCCGCGGTGCCGAATCCGAAGGCGATCGAGCGCCACTGCGGCGGCAACAGCTTTCCGAACGCCGCCACGATCATCATGAAGGACGTGCCGGAAAGGCCAAACCCCATCAGCGCGCCGGCCGACAGATCGAGCGCCGGGGCGCTGGTCGCACGCGCCATCAGCGCGTAGCCGGCGGCAAACATCAGCCCACCGGCGGCGAACACGCGCACCGTGCCGAAGCGGTCGGCGATCATTCCGGCGAGCGGTTGGCCGACGCCCCAAAGCAGGTTCTGCAGCGCCAGCGCAAACGCGAAGATGTCGCGGCCCCAGTGATTTTCGGTCGACATCGGCGTCAGGAAAAACCCGAGCGTCGAACGCGGGCCGAACGACAGCAGCGAGATCAGGCAGCCGAAGCCGATAATCAGCGCGGGCGTGCGCCATGACGCAGCACCGGCGGCGGAGGAGGATTGTTCGGAAATGAGCGAATGATTGCTGCTTGCCATTGTCGCCTCGTTAGCGAAGAGATTTCCACTAGGCGTGAAACATAGGGCGCGAGTCGAACTCTCCCGAATGAAAATTGCTAATGCGATGATCAGTTTTTCTCGTTTGTGCCGCCGCTTCGCGCGCTTCAGAAAATGATGGGCATCAACCCTCGAGCGGATGTTGAAATGATCTGTCCAAGATGCGGAACACCGCGCCGGCCGATCGGTCCGCGCTTGAGCCTCGATGGCTGGGGACGTGCCTGCGTGCGCTATGCCTGCTATGGCTGCGGCTATAGTTGGAACGAGCCGGCGCTAGATCAGGAACGCGTGGATCACGTGGTGCGCCTGCCGGTCCGGCAGCCGTGCGGCGCCGCCGCCGCGGCAAAACCGGATCACCGTGCTCCAATCGGAGCGTCGAAATACCGGGTCGCCGGCTAAGCGGGCCGCCGTTCGAGCAGCATCCGCAGCCCGTAGCGCGGCCGCAGCGTGATCAGGCCTTGCGGCTCGACCGGGAAGCCCGGCTTGAGGTGCAGCCGGTAGCGCTGCGCGATCGTGGCCAGGATCAGGGTCGCTTCGGCAAGGGCGAATGCGGCGCCGATGCAGATGCGCGGGCCGGCGCCGAACGGAATATAGGCGAAGCGCGGCCGCGATGCCGCGCGTTCGGGGGCAAATCGCTCCGGCTCGAAGCGGTCCGCGCGCTCCCACAGCGACGGCTTGCGATGCAGCATCCAGGGCACGATCAGGACCGTGGCTCCGGCCGGAATGCGGTGACCGAGCACTTCGTCGGCGGTGAGCGGGGCGCGTGAGAGCGTGTGCGCAGGCGGGTAGAGCCGCATCGCTTCGTCGATCACCATGCGCGTGTAGCGCAGATTGGGCAGGTCTTCGCTGCGCGGCGTGCGGCCGCCGAGTACGGCCGCGAGCTCCTCATGGAGCTTGGTTTCCACCGCCGGGTGCTGCGAAAGGAGATACCAGGTCCACGACATCGTCTGCGCGGTGGTCTCGTGACCGGCCATGAAGATGGTGACCACCTGGTCGCGCACTTCCTTGGCCGTCATGCCGCCGCCGGTCTCGTCGTCGCGCGCGGCAATGAGCCGCGCGAGCAGGTCCTTCGGTTCGGCGTCAGGCGACCGGCCGCGCTCGTTGAGGAGGCGGTCGACCGATTTGTCGAACTCGTTGAAGATGCCGGCGGCATGCATCGGCGAAATCAGGCGCGCAAGCCAGCGCGGGAGATTCAGTAAATCGACGAGGTGCGGCCGCACGGTCATCTGATATTGGTTGACGCCGCGCTCGACCACGTCGACGATCTCGTCCGAATCCGCCGAGAACATCGCCCGCGAGATGATGTGCAATGTCGCATGCATCATCGCCGCGGCGACGTCGACCTCGCTGCCGTCGGCAAGCGCGTCCCATTCTCCGATCAGCTCGTGGCTGACCTCGGTCATGATCGGCGCATAGCCGGCGACGCTGCGCGGATCGAAGGAGGGCGCCATGATGCGCCGGTGGCGGCGCCAGGTTTCGCCTTCGCTGGTCAAAAGGCCGCGGCCGATGCCCGGCTCCAGGAGCCGGCGCGTCAGCTCGGTCTTGATGTAGTTCGAGGCATTGTCCAACAGCACGTGGCGAATGGCGCCCGGCTCGTTGATGATGAAGGTGCGCCGCCACAGCAGCCGGCGCACCAGGATGTCGGCGTCGAAATCCTCCGGCGGAAACGACGCCAGCGTGTTGTCGCGGATGACGCGCAGGAATTCACGAAAGCCCAGGCGGCCTTGCGGCAGCCGCGGCAGGGCGAGGGTCGGCACTTCGCTGCTGTCGATGACGCTCATGGCTTCTGCCTCACACCGAATGCCTTACACCAAAGCGACGCAGCGGAGAACCGCTCGGCTCGAGTCGCAGCCTTGGCGATATCGCTTGTCACAATATAGGGTGTTTTCCGGCATACTTGAGGCCGCCGTCCCGGTCCGGGTATAACGACACCGTGGGGGACGAGGGATCCCATGCGGCCGAGACTTCGGAGTAGGGGTCGGGTTCGGCGGACGGGCCTGCGCCCGTTCTTTGTTGTCATTCCGATCGCCATTCTGCCGGCGCTGTCGGGATGCTCGTCATTCTCGTCTTCCGCGCCATCGGCCCCGCCGTCTTCGGCGCCATCCGTATCGTCTTCGCTACCACCGGCCTCGCCGGCTCAGGCATCACCCGCGTCGTCTTCGATCCCATCGGGTGCGCCGGCACCGGCGGCGCCGGCCGTGGCCGACGCCGCGGCCGCTTCGAGCGGCATGACCCCCGCCTCGATGCGCCAATCCTATGTCGAGTTTCTCAACGCCTTCCGCGATCCGGAAGACCGCGTTCCGATTCCGGCGCCGCCAAACCCGGCGGCCGCGGCGGTTCAAGGCGATCCGGCGGCTCAGCCCGCGGTCGCCGGCGTCGCTCCGCCGCCTGCGCCACCGCTCGCGCCTCAATCCGCGCCCGCGAACGTCGCCGCCGCAACCCCGCCCGCCGCGGCTCCGCAATCCTTCCGCCCGACCCCGCCGAGCTACTACACGCCCTCGGCCCCGCCCTATAAGCCGCCGAATCAGCCCGCCGCCACGGCGCCGCCTCCAGCGTCGTCAACGGCTGCCGCGGCCGCGAACCCCGCGGCTCCCCCGGCAAATCCGCCGCCGGCGCCGGCCGAGAAGCCGTATTTCATCGATACGATCCGCGACATCTTCAAATAGTCGGACGTTCGTTGAAACTAAGCTCCGCCGTGACTGGACCGTCCCAGCCGCTGAACTGGAGCCCGTAGCAGGGTTCGGTCCGCCACGGCCTCCCGGAGCCGGCGGCAGCAGGGTCGTCAAGTTCGCATAGCGACGCCTGAGATATCAAAATATTGGCTATCACGGATGGCGACTACTTCTCACATCAACCCCATTATGGGTATGACGCGTCCCAAATTGGGTACGATTAAGAGAAAGCTCTGGTTTTTCAAATAAATACGCCTACGCATGCAGAAATACATTATTTCCGCGCGCTTTTGCGATCCGCAGCCTAGAGTAGCAAGACTATTATCTCTAGATTGCCCAATAAGCTGATGGATCTGCGATGTCACTGTTCGACGACTGGTGCGAGAACGAAGAAGAGAGAGACGAGAACAAGCGTTTCTGGAAACTAACAGAAAAGGACAATGGTCGCGAAGCCATCGTCGATAACCGGAACCCGCCAGCGCGACTTGTGTTCGTCCGTCAGACGGATCGCCATATTCGTTGGCGACGATCCCAGCCGCATTCCGCTTAATCTAGTCGCCATCAGCGCCGAGCTCGCGACGGTCAGCCCGGCTGCCGCAGGCCTGACCGGCAAGAGCTTCGCTAACATTCGCTCGAACTTCATGGCGGCTGTGAGGGCGAGCGGATTGAAGTCGGTTCACGGGTTCACCCGAACCGCGCTTAGCCCCGGGTGGAAGAAGCTGAAGGCTCAGCTTTCCGGTAAGCGGGCTCACATCGGCCTGTCCCGGCTCGCTAAGTACGCCAGCGCCAATGGGATCGAGCCCGAGCAAGTCAACAATGCAACGATCGAGGCATTTATCACAGCGGTGCGCAACGGCACGCTCTACCGCAAGCCAAACGCGCTACATCGGCAGGTCGCTCAGATCTGGAATGCTGCGGCGAAGCGATCTCAATTTAAATTGAAGGTCGTCACTGTTCCGTCGTTCCGGCGACCGGCTCAGCGCGTTGATTTGCACCTCATTTCGCAAAGCTTCCGCAAGGATCGCGACGACTGGCTGAGTTGGTGTGCCGGCCTCGATGTGTTCGCAGCCAATGCCCGTGCACGCCCGCTTGCACCCCAGACCCTTCGGCTGCGACAGGATCAGATTCTCGCCGCGGTCACCGCGCTGGCGGAGAGCGGGATAGCGCTGAAGGACATCGGCTCGCTTGCCGATCTTGTTTCGCTCGAAAACTTCAAACGCATCTTGCGCCGACGCCATGAGATGGTCGGCGGCCGCGAAAACATATTCAACGCCGACCTGGCTCGAATGCTTGTCGAGGTCGGCCGTGACTGGGTGAAGCTTAATCCGGCCCGGCTGAAGCAGCTGGCCAGACTCGCCGGCAAGGTCCCAAAGCCATTGCCGGGGCTCACCGCCAAGAATAAGCGTGTCCTACGCCAGTTCGACGACCCGGCCGTGCTACAAGGGCTCTACGGTCTTCCGAATCGCCTCTGGGCCGAGGTTAAGCGGGAGGCCAAGCCCGACTTCAGAACCCTCGTCAAGGCGCAGGCCGCGCTTGCGGTCGCTATCCTGTCCTACATGCCGATTAGGCTGAAAAATCTGACGGCGCTTGCCTTCGACGTGCATTTGTTCCTGCGCGAAGGACGCGACGCAATTTCCAGTCTGGAATTGCCGCCGAGCGAGGTGAAAAACCGGAGGTAAATGGCATTCGATATCCCTACGCACGTGGCCAAGATGTTGATTGAGTACCGAAACCGCATTGCACCAAAGGTCATCGGTCATCGACCCGATCGGCTCTTCGTCAATGCTGACGGTAGTGCGAAAACCCAATGGACGGTCGCCCGGGCGATCAGGACCTTTCTGAGGAGGGCGGGCATCGTCCTCTCGCCCCATCAGTTTCGCCACGTCAATGCGAAGTTGATCCTCGAGGCCTACCCGGGTCAGTTCGAGACGGTCGCGCAATTGCTGGGCAATACCGAGCAGGCGGCTGTCAATGCGTATGCCGGCATCGACAGCCGGCGTGCGGGCCGGCATCACCAGCGGCTCGTGGAAGAGGTGCTCGCCGAGGCGGCGCGGAAACCGGTGCGCCTTGCGGCGAACCGGGCGTCGGCGCGGAAATCTCGACCGGCGCTTTTGCGGGGAGGCGGAAAATGGGACTTTATCTCCCCTATGCTGACTGGCCGGAGTCCGACCGCGCTCTTTGGGCCGTTGCCCTTGCGTCGGGATCGGATCCGTTCGATGACTGTCCTACCGCCCATCTGGCGGACAGGACACGGCGAGCATTGCAATACGCCTATGCGAAGTTCCTCTTTTTTATCGCATCCGAACATAAGAACTTGCTCGATCTAACTCCGGCCGAACGCGTCAGTCGAAAAACAATTGAGGGCTACGTCAAATCGCAACCGGCGACGTGTGGTCCCGTGACCCTGGCCAACTATCTCAACCATCTTTGGTTGGCACTTCGATGCATCTGCCCGGTTGAAGATTGGTCTTGGCTGCTGACAATCAGCAAGCGTGTGCGAGCGCAGGCAAGATCAAAACCAAAGAGACACCCGGCGAACGTGCGCGGTGTTAAAGATCTGTTGGGTCATGCGGGATTCGCCGAGACAGAGGGTCACTATATCATGGCCCAGCCGCGTCTGGCGGGACGAGCTCTGGCGAAGGCGATCGAAGAGATCATGCAGAGCGAGGGGAGGGCGAACCAAAGATCGCGTTGTGGGTGCCTTCATGGGTAACCGGCCCGCTTGCCGATTTTCCCGTGACCCGCGTTTGCCGGACGACCGTCCCGCCACCTGAAACGTCGGCCGCAGAACGGGACGTGACCAAGTCCGCGGCGGGTGCATGAGGCAATTGAAGAGCTGCGCCGCGAAGGCGCTCGCCGGATCGCGGGTACTGCGACACTCTTCGGCGGCATCGTTCCGGTCGACGGCTTCTTCGAATGGAAGGCTATCAAGGGCCAGAAGGCCAAGCAGCCCTACGCTATTGCCATGAAGGACGGCAGCCCCTTTGGTCTCGGCGGGCTGTGGGAAAACTGGAAAAACCGAACTTCCGGCGAGTGGGTCCGCACCTTCGCGATTGTCACGACGGACGCCAACCGGATGGTCGCCGAAATCCACGACCGAATGCCGTTGATCCTTGCCCCGAGCGACTACGCCCGCTGGCCGAGCAACGAACCCGATCCCGGCGACCTGCTGCGGCCGTTCCCGGCTGAGCCGATGCGGATGTGGCCGATCTCGACGCGGGTCAACAAGCCGGAGAATGACGATCCCTCGGTCCTCGAGCCGATCGAGCGGTCGGCGGCGTAGCGAATTCGTTCAGGCGTCGCTAAGAGCGGACGTCGAGCTTCGACCCGTGTAATGAAGCGGGGCGACTGGGCAAAAGACTGCCCGGGCTACGGGCTTTTCCTTAAGATGATGTTCTGAATTTCCCGATCTTCAGCCCTCCTTTAATCGAGTTATGAGGGGTTCTCGGCTTGGGGAGATTGTTATGGACGTACGTCATCGGCCTCGGTTCGCTCAGACGCAAACTTACGCACGTGCCGCACCGATACGGCGCGAGAATCAAATGGTCTTATCGCTTGTTGCCTTCGCCCTCGCTAGCGCGATTATGGCAATCTGGGCGACCTACCTTTCAACTGCCTCGAACTCAATTTTGAGCAACTTGGCGCCTCTTCCGGCAACTGGAATAGCCGAGGGGGTTCAGAAAGCGGATCGGCTCTCGGGGCCAAAATTTGAAGATAGGTGGAATCCTGTTTTGACGATCCATAAGACATCATCAATAGCAGATCGCATCAAAAAACTTCCAATCGGCTGCGAAACAGCGTTCAGCCCCCTCCTTAAAGCTCAAAAGTTTCTCGCACGATGCCTTGCGAGCAAGGATGAGATCGGAAGGGGTAACGGTTAGCTGAATCAATCGCGGGGCGTGGTTAGAGCGACGGAACGGGACGTCAAGCGGTTGGCCACCAGCGTCATCGTCGCACTCGGCGACAATGGTTTGGAAACGCTCCGCTGAGAACGCCGCACTCCTGCGCGGGGTCTTATTGCGAGCATATGGCGAAGTTAAGCGAAATACGGAGCTGATCGACCTGGGGTTGAAATCCTCTATGCCGGCGCCGGACGAAAGTCTCTCCCACCATTCGTTACTTCTGAGAAGTGCCAAAACGCGTCACGCACTTGTTTTCAGTTGCCATCCGCTATCTCCGCCATGCTGGCCCTACGAAGTGTGAAGCAAAACGTCGTCCCGCCATCCGTATTGGGTGCGGCCTTGATCAGCCCGCCATGCGATTCAATGATGGTACGTGAGATCGACAGTCCGACCCCCATTCCTTTTTCTTTCGTGGTGACGAAGGGCTGAAACAGTCGTGCCATGATATCTGGCGGAATGCCAGGACCGGTATCGGCCACTGTAATAGTAATCATACCATCTGTTGCCGGCGCGGTCGAAATGACAAGCTCACGGCGAGTCGAACTCTGCATAGCTTCAATTGCGTTGCGTAGCAGGTTGAGAAGAACCCGCTGGATCTGGATCTTGTCTACGAGGACACCGTCGGCTGCTGGATCAAGCTCATAATGAACCCGAACCGATTGCTCCTTTGCGACCATCAGCGCAAGGGCAATGGCCTCCTCCGCAATTTTCTTGATGCTTTCGATCTGCTTTTCAGTCTCGCCATACGCCATGAACTGCCGCAGGCGTTGAACGACCTGTCCTGCCCGCAAAGCCTGGTCAGCGGCTTTGTCCAAGGCCTCTCTCACCGACCCCGCAGGCTCATCCGGGATGTTCTCAAGTATCCTTTTCGATCCTCGTATGTAGTTGGTTATAGCCGTCAGCGGTTGGTTGAGCTCATGGGCGAGAGCCGACGCCATTTCGCCCATACTGCTGACGCGCGAGACGTGAAGCAACTCGGCCTGCACCTCGTGGAGCAGCCGCTCGCGCTCCTGCCGTTGAGTCAGGTCGCGTAGGAAGCCGACAAAGTGACGCCGGCCTCGAAGCGAAAGCTCGCCGACCGCCAGTTCGATCGGCATCGCGGTGCCGTCCTTGCGCTGACCCGAAACTACGCGTCCGATACCGATGATGTGCCGATCCCCGGTGGCAAGGTAGCGAGCCAGATAGCTATCATGTTCTTGCCGATAGGGCGCCGGCATCAGCATGCTGACGTTGCGACCAATGACTTCTTCGGTCTCGAACCCGAAGAGCCGCTCCGCTGTCGTGCTGAACGATTGGATCGTTCCGTTCTCATCAATGAGAATCATCGCATCGGGTACGGTCGCGAGAATGGCTGCCAGTTGCGCCTCGCGGTTCTTCAAGTCGGCTTGGCTATTCGTAAGCTCCACGATCGACCGTTGGCGTTGGAGGAGAAACGCGCCAATCGCTGCGCTCAAAAGTGCCAAGACACCAGTGACGGCTGCAAAAAACGTGACGAGCAGAGCAGCGCGGTCAGCCGTTCGTTGCCGCTCGCCAAGCAGGGACAGCTCAGCTTGCCGTAGCTCGCCGAGGCCTTCTTCGATCTGAGGCGTTAGTCGCCGGGCGCGAGCAGTCTCGAGGACCGCCAACGCCTCGTTGAGTCGCGTTGGGCCAAGCTCAACCGCCCGGCTAAACTCGTCAAACCTTGCTTCGATCTTGGGTCTCAGCTCGTCGATATGTTGCGTCTGGCTGGGATTGTCTAGCGTCAACTGTCTCAGCGCGCCAATCCAGCCAGCCATCTCGGCCTGGGAGCGATTGTAGCTGTCGAAGTAGCTGCTTTCGCCCGTTAGCAGGAAGCCGCGCTCGGCCGATTCCGCCTCCAGAAGTGCTCTTTCAACGGCAGAAATATTTCGAAGCACCTCGTTCGTGTGCTCGACCCATCCGAAGCTTTCTCTCAACCGAAGCAGATTGAAGCCTAACGCTATCGCGGCAATGACCAGCAGCGCCACCGCAACGCCAAGAAGTATCGGTACAGGTCCGGGCCAGCTCAGCTTCCGCGACCACAGCTTGTTCGGATCAATTGAGGTTTTGAGCGTGCGCATGACCGATTGCGTAGCCGCGCGGCGAATGCGTCAGCCTAAAGAATATCGGATGAAGAGCCATGGGCGTAAGGGGTTAAGAAACCACCTCCGGTGTTCCGTCGCTGGGCTCTTCGCAGCCGTGACGCGAGCCCGCAGGGCTGGGTCGTCCTTGCGGAGACTGATCTAGATCAAAGCGCACATCTCCGATCGGTGCGGTGTCCCTCGGGGCATGCGGTTCGCACAAGGGCGGCGCGAATGAACGAGAGCAAAGTCGCGGCCACCCGCGTCGCGCCACCGCTCATTGCTCGAATGCGGCTTGACTGAAGAAGAAGTGCTAGCCATTCAGAGCACGAGCATCTCCCGGAAAATAGCTGCCGCAGCAATGGCGCAGTACCTCTTGTCCCTAGAGCACGGACCCAAGACAGACAGTTCGGGACATGATTGTCGATGACATTCGACAAGCTGAACGTATTGGGCGCGACAAGGAACATGTGGTGACGCTGTTACATCTCTTACATCACTTCCTAAGGAAGCATCCTGAGGCTAAACCAACGCAACATCCGTGGAGCCGGGTGTTTTAGTATCACCTTTCATCTGGCGCCGAGCCCATGTCCGAAACGGGTCGCGCGGCAGCCGTGGACGAACTTTTTGCCAACGCGGTCGAAGTCAGCAACGGGAGCAACGACTGGCGGCATTTGCGTGTTCCGGGTGGCTTGAGGAGGATGTCAACGGCAAGCTGGATGCGGCCTTCGAGGATATCGGCGAGCAGCGGCTTAAAAACATTGCGCGACCAGTTCGCGTCTATAGGGTGCCCTGGTGCGCATCACGGCACAATCGATTGAAACCGCAACCGGAATGCATCTGTGGGCGGACCGCTTTGAGGGCGCGGTTGAAGATGTGTTTGACCTTCAGGACCAGGTAACGACGAGCGTCGCGACGCGCGCGGGCGCAGTTCGTATGTTGAGCGTTTCATCCATAGTGAGATCTACAAGGTTCGACCCGACGTGCAGGCAATCGTCCACAGTCATTCGCCAGCGGTGATCCCATTCGGGGTCAGCAGCGTGCCGCTGAGGCCGATCTCGCACATGGGCGGCTTTCTCATCAAGGAGGTTCCAGTCTTCGAGATTCGCTAGGCGGGCGGCGATGAAACTGACATGCTCGTACGCAATAAGGAACTCGGTGCCGCGTTAGCAAA
>Ga0187784_10001477_pt1 | contig 18663 bp, 15 predicted proteins | sample 1015_SJ02_MP15_2_FD_132964 | JGI IMG/M metagenome (GOLD analysis project Ga0187784, IMG submission 132964) | Tropical peat soil microbial communities from peatlands in Department of Meta, Colombia - 1015_SJ02_MP15_20_MG | ecosystem: Environmental > Terrestrial > Soil > Wetlands > Peat | place...
AAGCGCTCACCGTGCTCAATCCGCGCGAGCGCCGCATTTTCGAGGCGCGCCGGCTCGCCGACGAGCCGATCACGCTGGAAGAACTCGCCGACGAATTCGGCGTGTCGCGCGAGCGCGTGCGCCAGATCGAGGTGCGCGCCTTCGAGAAGGTGCAGAAGGCGGTGAAGTCCAACATCGCCCAGATCGAAACTCCCGCCGCCGCGGCGGCAGCGATGCATTAAATGGTCATTCCGGGGCGCCACAGGCGCGAGCCCGGAATCCATAATCGCAGCCGCCTCAAGAAACGTCTCGGATTTTCGGAACCTTCATCGGTCGTGATTATGGATTCCGGGCCCGCGGGCTACGCCCGCGTCCCGGAATGACGGGACTATTCCCCCAGCGCGCCCTTCAGCGGGCGGTGACAGGCGAGGATCATGAGGCCCGCGACCGTCGCGATCGCGGCCACCATCAGAAAGAATTCCGGCTTCGCCATCGCGCTCCAGAAGCTGCCGATATAGCCGGCGAGAAAGCCGCCGGTGAAACTCGTCGCCAGCCACACCCCCATCAGCATCGACAGCATGCGCGCCGGCGCCACTTTGGTCACCAGCGACAGCCCGACCGGCGACAGATAAAGCTCGCCGAGCGTGAGCACGACGAAATAGCCCAACAGCCACAGCCAGCTCGCCTTGCCGGCCCCGGCCGACAGCGCCGCCAGCATCATGATCAGGTAGGCCGCGGCGACGCCGAGTGAGCCGAGCGCCATCTTGGTGACGGTCGACGGCTCGCGGCCGCGCTCGGCCTGCCGCGCCCACAGCGCCACCACGAATGGCGTGAAGGCGAAGATCATGAACGGATTGAAGGCGAGGAACCAGGTGGTCGGGATCTGCGCCGCGACGCCGAACAGGCCGATGCTGCGGTCGGTAGCGGCGTCGGCCCACAGCACGATGGTATTGCCCATCTGCTCGTAGGTCGCCCAGAACAAAGTGTTGGGCACGAACAGAACGAGCAGCGCGATCACCGCGCGCCACTCGTCGCGGCTGAACGGGCGATGCACGAGGCGCGACGCCTTCGCTTTGTGCAATTCATCGGGCGGCAAATGCGGCAGCGCATAGAGATAAATGGACAAGCCAATGCACATGCCGACGCCGGCGGCGGCAAAGCCGTAATGCCAGCCGGCGGCCTCGCCGAGCGATCCGCAGACCAACGGCGCCAGGAACGCCCCGATATTGATGCCGACATAGAAGATCGAATAGGCGCGGTCGCGGCGGCGGTCGCCCGGCGCATAAAGCCCGCCGACCTGGGTGGAAATGTTCGGCTTGAAGCAGCCCGAACCGAGGATAAGCGCCAACAGCGCGAACAGAAACAGCCGCTCCACCGCCATCATGAAATGGCCGACCGCCATCAGCACCGCGCCGATAATGACGGTGCGGCGCTGGCCGAGCACGCGGTCGGCCAAAAGCCCGCCGAAGATCGGCGTGAAATAGACGAGCCCGGTGTAAAAACCCCAGATCTGCGACGACAGCGGCTGCACGTCGAGCGGGCCGAACAGGCCCTCGAGCGCCCGCTTGACGGTGAGCAGCCCGGTGACGTCGCCGGCATGATCGGGCAGCAAAAGATATTTGGTCATGTAAAGCACGAGCAGCGAGCGCATCCCGTAATAGGAGAAGCGCTCCCACATTTCGGTCGTGAACAGAAACGTCAGCCCGCGCGGATGGCCGAACAGCTCGGCGGGCGGGCCGACGACGAGCGATTGGGCGCGATTGGCCAAGTCGTGGGCCTCCAACACGTTGGTCATGCCCGGCCTTGTGCCGGGCATCCACGTCTTGCTAGCGAAGAAGACTAAAGACGTGGATGGCCGGGACAAGCCCGGCCATGACGCGAGAGGAATGGAGGATGTCCCATGCCCGCCAGCTATCCCGAAGAAGCGAAAAACTTTCGGCTCATCGGCCACGATCCGTCCGCAGCCTGGGGCGGCGGCTCTCTCGTCCAGGTGCACAAGGGCCATGCCTATGTCGGCGCGGTCGGCGGCTCGAGCTATAACGGCCCGGAAGGCTTCACCGTGCACGACGTGCGCGACCCGCGAAAGCCGCAAAAAGTCGGCGAATTCCGCGCCCCGCCCGGCATTCATTGCCACAAGCTGCGCATTGTCGGCGACGATCTCCTTTACGTGAATTCGGAGCGACTCGCCGGCGACCAGGGCAAGAACGCGCGCGCCGGCTTCTTCATTTTCGATATCGCGAAGCCGGCGACGCCGAAGCCGGTCGGCTTCTACGACATGCCCGGCTCCGGCCCGCATCGCTTCGGCGTCGATCTTTCGCGCAAGCTTGCGTTTATGCCCAATGACGCGCCCGGCTGGGACAAGCGCGTGATCTGGACGCTCGATATCTCCGATCCGCTCAAACCCGAAGTGATCAGCATCTGGGGCCTGCCGTGGATGAAGACCGACGCCGCCGAAGTCGGCAACGATCCGCACCCGGCCGAGGAAGCCACCACGCTGCACGGGCCGCCGATGATCCGCGGCAACCGCATGTATTGCGCCTGGTGGGGCGGCGGCATGTCGATCATCGACTGCACCGACCTGCGCAATATGAAACTCGTCGGCCACATCAAATGGTCGCCGCCGTTTCCCGGCTCGACCCATACCTGCTGGCCGATCGGGGAGCGCCCCTATCTCGTCGTCACCGACGAGGCGCGCGCCAAGCAGAAATACTGGGACGCGCAATTCATGTGGATTATCGACGCGCGCGAGGAGACAAATCCGCTGCCGGTCGCGACCTTCATGCCGGAGCGCGAGAAATATTACGAGCGGCCGGGCCGTTTCGGCGCGCATAACATTTTGGAAAATCTGCCCGCGCAAGGGCCGTGGCAGGACATCGTGTTCCTCACTTATTTCAACGCCGGCCTGCGCGCGGTGAACGTGGCCGACCCGCTGCATCCCAAGGAGGTCGGCTGTTATGTGCCGCAAACGCCGCAAGGCGCGCCCGGCATCCAGTCGAACGACATCGGCAGCGACGACGACGGCCGGCTTTATCTGATCGACCGCTGGGGCCAGGGCATGCATATTTTGGAGTATACGGGGTAGTTCCAGCCTCAGCGCGGGCTTGGCGCCAGTAGCATGTGGCTCAGAGCCTGAATTTTTGGCGAGTCCGCTCTTTTGCGCCAAATGAGCACCGTCATCAGACGGTCCTCACCGCGCGGCAAACGGTGGATACTCAACCGCTTCCGCTCGGGAAACGTGGTCAGAACGCTCATCGGCAGCAGTGCCGCTCCCATCCCGGCCACCGCGCAGCCGAGCATGGCGTGATAGGACGCCAATTCAATGGTGCGCTCCGGCATCGCGCCGCGCCTGGCATACCAGTCCTCGAGCCGCTTGCGATGCGGGCATCCGCGCTCAAACGCGATCATGTTACGCGGCAGCCCTGCCTTCCTCGCGATCGCAGGATGATCGGCGGACGCAATGATCACGAGCTCCTCTTCGAAAGCCGGCGTTTTTTCGAACAACTCATCGGCGACCGGCTCAGTAACAAAGGCCGCGTCGAGTTCGCCGGCAAGAATGGCATTGGCAAGAGTTTGAGGGTTACCGGTGCGCAATTCGATGGCAACTTCGGGATAGCGCCGGTGATATTGACTCAGAACTTCGGGCAGCCTGACAGCCGCAGTGCTCTCCATAGCGCCCAGCCTGAATGCGCCGCGAGGTTCCGGAGACTGCACGGCCTCGCGCGCTTCATCAGATAGCGCCAAAAGACGATCGGCATAATCGAGCAGAACCTGACCCGCGGGAGCAAGATGAAGCCGTTTGCCCTCGCGAATGAAGAGCGCTACGCCGAGATCCGCCTCAAGTTGGCGAATCCGGGTGGTGACATTGGACTGCACACGATGGAGCCGCCTGGCTGCGCCTGTCACGCTGCCTTCGCGCACGACCGCAGTGAAGATGCGCAGATCGGACAGGTCCATTCATCTCCGTCCAAGATTATTACCTTCACTTAAATTCATTTTACATGATATACGGCCGTATCGCAAATCTCCCCGCAGGCTGGCGATTTCCGCGCAGCCGACAACACGGAAGGGAGATACCGATGCCAAAGGCCTATTGGATCGTGCGCGTTTCAGTCCGCGATGAGGAGCGATATCCGGACTATCTGACCGCAGCCAAGCCGGCATTCGAAAAATTCGGCGCGAAGTTCCTAGTGCGAGGCGGCCCCTTCGAAACGAAGGAAGGCAGCGCGCGCGATCGCAACGTGGTCGTCGAGTTCAAGGACAGGGCAACCGCCACTGCCTGCTACGACAGCCCGGATTACCGCAGCGCCCGTGCGCTCCGCCAGCGATACGCCGACACGGACTTCATCATCATCGACGGCGTAGCCGGCTGAAGCCAAATCGCTGCCGACATATCGCCGTCAATGCTGCTCCGCCGCGTGCCAGTTCGGCTCGTCCGGCGGCGGCGCAGGTGTGAATCCGAACGTCTTCGCGAAGCGCTTGGCGTAGGCCGCCCAGACCTGCGGATTGATGATGCGGGCGACCTGTTTGCCGTCGAGCGCGGCGACAAGCTGCTCGGCGGCGAATCGGCCCATGCGCGCGCGCGCTTCCTGCGTCACCCCCGCGGTGTGCGCGGTGACGATGACGTTGTCGAAACCCATCAGCGGGTGATCGGCGGGCGGCGGCTCGCGCTCCCAGACGTCGAGCCCGGCGCCGGCGATTTTATTGTCGCGCAGCGCGCGTTCGAGCGCCGCCTCGTCATGGATGAAACCGCGCGCGGTGGTGATGAAATAGGCGGTCGGCTTCATCAGCGCGTATTCGCGCGCGCCGATCATCTTGCGCGTCTCTTCGGTGAGCGGGCAATTGATGGAGACGAAATCGGCGCGGCGCAACAGCTCGTCGAGTTCGACTTTGGCAGCGCCGCGCGCCCGCATCTCCGCGGCCGGAACATAAGGATCGTAGGCGATCACCGGCATGCGGAACAGCGCGCCGGCAAGCTCGGCGACGCGCCGCCCGACATGGCCCAGCCCGACGATGCCGATGGTCTTGCCGAACGCCTCGCTGCCGATGAAAGCAGCGCGCGATTGCAGCGTGCCGGCGCGCAGCGCGCGATCGCAGGCGACGGCGCGCTTGGCCAGCAGCAGCATCATGCCGAGCACGTGCTCGGCGACCGACTCGGCGTTGCCGCCGGACTGGTTGACGACCAGAATGCCGCGCTCGGTACAGGCCTTCACGTCGACGGTGTCGTAACCGGCGCCGTTGGTCGAGACCAGCAAAAGGTTCGGCGTCTTGTCCAACAGCTCGGCGCGGGCGTGATAATGGCGCGCCAGTTCCTGCCGGGTCGAACCGGTCTGATAGGCATGCGCCGCCGCCAACACCGGCGCCGCCACCTCGGCCGGGCTTTCATGTTCCAGCGTGTCGAGCCGGATGTCGTCGCGCCGGCCGACGATGTCGATGAAATTGACCGGCAGATGCGGCTTGACCACGAACACACGCTTGCTGTTGACCGCGTTATTCATTGCGTCCCCTGCCCTTTCCGGTTGGCGCTGCGAAGTTATTAACGCGGCACGGCCAGCGCCGCGAGCCGTGCAACGTCGTCGGCCTCGTCGAGCCGCCAGATCGCCTCGATCAGCGGCGCCACGTCGTGTCGCGGATTCCAGTCGGCGGCGCAGGCGCGCAATTTGTCTTCGAGATCCTCGTCGCTCATCGGGTTCAAGTCGCTGCCGCGCGCGGCGTCGGTCGAAAGCCGATGCGTCTTGCCGTCGGCGGTCGTGATCTCGACCGCGGCGGCGACGGTGGTGAAGCGCTCCTCGCGCGCCACCTCGACCTTGCCGCGCAGCGCCGCGATCCGCGGATCGTTGACGCAAGCATCGGCGAATTGCGCAACCCCGGCCTTGCCGGTGACCAGCGCGGCGGCGACGGCGTGCTGCACGCTCACCTGCGACTGCGCGCTGGTCGAAATGTCCGGCCGGTCGGCGCGCAAGCCCAACAGCGGATTGCCGAAGACCTTGACCGTGGCGACGCTGGCCTGCGGATGCTCGCGCCGCCAGTCGAGCACGCAATCGAGCACCGGATGCAGCACGAAGCCGCACGGATAGGGTTTGTACGAGGTCTTCATGATTTCCCAGGTTTCGCCGAGCGCTGCGGTGACCCGCGACAAATCCGGCGTCTCGGCCAGCGCGCGGTAATAGCCTTGCGTCCCGGTGAGCGGTTCGGCCGGCCCGGAAAAATCCTTGGCCGCCAGCAGCGCCGCGAACAGGCCGTTGCGCGCGGCATTGCCGACGCCGACGCTTTTCGCCGCCGTGCCGAGGCATTCGCATAAGCCCGCGGCCGTCGTCGCGGCGATACCGAGCGCCGACACTATTTGTGCGGCGGTGAGCCGCAATAAGCTGGCGCTGCCGGCGGCCGCGCCGAACACGCCGCAGGTCGCGGTGATGTGCCAGCCCCTGTTGTAATGCGACGGCGAAATCGCCAGCCCGATGCGGCATTCTACCTCCTGGCCGAGCACCAAAGCGACAATGAACTCGCGGCCGCCGACGCGGTCGAGTTCGGCGAGCGCGAAGAGCGCCGGCACGAGCGGCGCGGTCGGATGAATCGCTGTCGGCACATGGGTGTCGCAGAAATCGAGCACGTTGGCGCCGGCCGCGTTGAGAAAGGCCGCGCTCGGCGCGTCGAGCCGCTCGGCGCGGCCGATCAACGTCGCCGCGCCGCCGCCGCCGGAAAACGCGGCGAGCGACGCGAGCGCGGTCTCGAAGGTCGGGGTGCGGCAGCCGGTCAGCGCCACCGCGAAGAAATTGATGAGCGAGCGCTTGGCTTGATGCACCGCCGCTTGCGGCAAATCCGCAAAGCGCGTGTCGGCGACCAGTCGGGCCAGCTTTTCGGTCACGCCGGGCTCTTGCAGCATGCGCTCCCCGTCATAAGGGGCGCGAGCATCGGCCGGCCGGCGCGAAAGTGCAAGAATGCCGGCGCGGCGCGCCGGGACGGGTTGCGGCAATTCGCCGGGGCAAATGCATTTCGATCGCCGAGGTCACTCCCCGGCAGACCGATTCCATAGAGAAACAGCCCGCAGCGCATCAGCGCGAAGGCGGCAAAGAGGTGAATGCGCGCCGCCGAGCTATGGACGGATCATTGCCGAATCCGGGCCTTGCCTACGCTTCGCGGACAGAAACCACCTCGCAAGTCCGGCATTCAAAAGTGTGCAGGGTGGGCAAGTTCTCGAATCTTTGCGTCGTGCGAACAAGCCGCATGGATTGGGCACAGCTGGGACAACGCGGCAACCTTGACGTCTGGGCATGGACGAAATCTTGCCACATGAAACGCTCCCGTAGTCTGCGAGCGACCCCTTTGACCTCGCAATCATCCTCTCACGGCGAGCAGCGGAGCAAAATTCAGGTTTTGCACCTAAGGAAGATTACGGCTGTTCCCGATTTAGCGGGCCCGGGCTGGTCGTAAAACGCCGAGTAGGGCGCAATAGCGAAGCGTATTGCGCCGTCAAAGGTTGGCGGATTACGCCTACGGCTAATCCGCCCTACTCGCTGGATTGCTTCGTCACCCCGTTGCGGCTCCTCGCAATGACGGAGACGTGAATGTCGCTCCATCCCGCCCCGCGAGGGCAGCACTCCTTCACCTCCCCCTGGAGGGGGGAGGTCGGTCACGTTCGCTCATGAGCGAACGTGATCGGGGGGGTGACAGCGTACGAGCGAACTTAAGACGCCGCAGAATTTTTCTGCGCTGCAATCACCCCACCCCGCGCCCTTCGGGCGCGACCCTCCCCCTCCAGGGGAGGGTGAAGGTGGAGCAACCAAAGACCTGAGGTGAAGCGGCGCCGCGCTCAATCAATCGCCGTAGCGTCGCCGGCAAATTCGATCGGGCAATAGAAGCCGCCGTGGAATTGCGCGGCGATCTCGTTCTCCTTTTTGCCGAGCGCGAGGATTTCGGCGGCGAAGACTTCGGAGTCGTCCTGCGGCCGGTAACCGAGAAAGCGCACGTTGGAATTATCCCAGCGGCTGCGCAGATTGGCGGACACGCCGTAGACGACGATGAAATGATACTGCGGATAATCGATGCAGCGCCGCACGAGCTGCACCATGTCGCGGTGACTGATCCAGGTGAGGAGCTGGCGCGCGTCGGTCGGCCGGTCCGGCGTCAAAAAGCTGCCGATGCGCAGGCAGGCGACGCTCAGCCCGTGTTTGTCGGCATAGAGCCGGCCGAGCGCCTCGCCGAACACTTTGGACACGCCGTAGCGGGTGTCGGGCCGCGGCAGCACACTATCGTCGATGAAGCGCTCGCGCCGGTGAAAACCGACGGCGTGATTGGAGCTGGCGAAGACGATGCGCTTGACGCCTTGCCGGCGTGCCGCCTCGAACATGTTGTAGCAGCCTTCGATGTTGAGCGGCAGCACCTTGTCCCATCCGGCTTCCACCGCCTGGCCGGCCAGGTGCACGACGCAGTCGATGCCGGCGCAGGCGCGCTCGAGCGCCGCCATGTCGCGGATATCGGCTGAGAAAATCTGCTCGCCGGCTTCGGCGGCGCTCAGCGGCGCGATATCGAGGAGGCGAACGAGCGGATAGCCGCCGCGCAGCCCGCGCCGCAGCGCGCTGCCGATATTGCCGGCCGCGCCGGTGATGAGAATGCGTGTCATGGCAAATCCCGATTTTGAGCGGGCGCCGTTGCCCGATCTATTCCGCTTTGGCCCCCGTGGCACGGATGATTTTGCTCCAGCGCTCGCGCTCCTGGCGCAAAAACAGCGCCATCTGCGCCGGCGTGTCGCCGACCGCCTCCGCGCTCATGGCGGAAAAGCGCTTGGCCGCATCCGGCTCGCGGATCGCCGCGGCAATGGTCGCCGCCAGCGCCTCGACGATCTGCGGCGGCGTCGCCGGCGGCGCGACCATGCCGAACCAGGTCGAGGCCTGGAAGGTCGGCAGCACTTCGGCCATGGCCGGCACATCGGGCAGCAAGCGGTTGCGCTGTTCGCTGCCGACGGCGAGCGCGCGCAGCTTGCCCGCCTCGATGTAAGGCAGCACGGTGGAGAGCTCGATGAACATCATGTCGACCTGGCCGCCGAGCAGATCCGTGAGCGCCGGCGTGCTGCCCTTGTAGGGAACGTGAACGATCTCGACCCCGGCCATCGATTTGAACAACTCGCCGGCAAGATGGCCGGTGGTGCCGTAACCCTGCGAGGCATAGTTGAGCTCCTTCGGGTGCGCATGAGCGAAGGCGATCAACTCACGCACGTCGCTCGCCGGCAGTTTCGGCGTGACGGCAAGCACCAGCGGCACCACGGCGACGAGCGTAACCGGAACGAACCGGTCCGGATCGTAGGACAGCGCGGCGTAAAGGCTTTTGTTCACCGCCAACGGCGCCGGATAGGAGAACAACAGCGTGTAGCCGTCGCCCGCGGCTTTGAACGCCTCCTCGGCGCCGATATTGCCGCCGGCGCCGCCGCGCGGATCGACGATCACCGGCTGGCCCCATTTGACCTGGAGCTTCTCGGCAATAATGCGCGCCAGCGTATCGGTGGTGGCGCCCGCGGGCGACGGCACGATGATCTTGATCAGCCGCGACGGATAGGTCTGCGCCTGGCAGCACGCGGGAATGGCGAAGCCGATCGCCAGCAACAGTCGCGCGAGCGTTTTCGCGAGCGTTTTCATGGGCGCGTCCCGGCTTGGTGCGCGAGGCGCGGGCGTCCCCCCCTCACCATCGGGCACGTAGCGATGTTATCGTGACCTGACGAATTGTCCATGCGCAACGCGAGAAACGGGAATCGCCATGTCGAACCTGTCGAGCCAAGCCAAGGAACATGTCGGGATCATCGGCGTCGGACGGATGGGTCTGGCCATGCTCAAGCACCTGCGCCAAGCGGGCTATGCGGCGACCGTCTGCGACATCGACGCCGGCCAGCTCGACAAAGCGCGTCAGCTCGGAGCGGCGGTGGCGCCGACGCCGGCGGCGCTCGGCAAGGCCGCGGGTTTTGTCATCCTCGGCGTCGGTTATGACGATGAAGTCGACCAAGTGGTGCGTGGCGCCGACGGCGTGTTGGCGACGCTAAATGCGGGCGGCCTTATCGCCATTTCCTCGACGGTCGCGCCGGACACGGTCAAGACGATTGCCGCGCACGCGGCGGCAAAGCGCATCGACGTTCTCGATGCGCCGATCTGCCGCGGCCGCTGGTTCGCGGACGAAGGCAAGCTGTTGGCACTGTTCGGCGGCAGCCGGCAAGTCGTCGAACGCGCGCGCCCGGTCTACGGCACGTTCTGCTCCGACATCGCCCATCTCGGCGATGTCGGCCACGGCCAGGTCGGCAAGGCGATCAACAATATGCTGTTGTGGATCAACAGCATCGGCTTGATCGAAGCCGGCCGCTTGGCCGAGAGCGCCGGAATCGACCTGCCGAAGCTGCGCCGGGCGCTGCAGATGAGTTCGGCCAAGTCGCAGGCGCTGGAAGACTGGGATCAAACGAGCTTCACCTGGGCGCTCAAGGACATGCAGATCGTCGCGAAAATGACCGATCAGGCCGGCTTGGCGCTGCCGCTTACCGGCGCGGTGCGCGAAATGGTGAAAGAGGCGCGTCGGATCAAGGCAACCAATCCGCCGCCATGGACAGGGAGGCGCTGAAGGATGGCGACCCGGACTCCGCCGCGATGGCGGCCTGTGATGTCGCTTGGCGTTAAGTCGGCTTGCGGTCCGGGCGATGCCGGCGGCTGAAACCGTGCCATTCAAAGTCGGCATTTCCGATGCCGTGAACACGGTTTTGCCGCTGTGGATGGCGCAAACGCGCGGCCTCTACCAAGCCGAGGGGCTTGCCGTCGAGATCGTCAACATGAACGGCGGCAGCCGCGGGGTGCGCGCGCTCACGGCCGCAACGATCGATGCCATGCATGTCGGCCTGTCGTCCGTGGTCGCGCAAAACCAGGAGGGCGGCGAAGCGCGCTTCATCGAGTCATTGAGCAACGTGATCCGCTTCACGTTCTTTGCCGCGCCGGGCGTGACAACCGCGGCGGAGCTGAAGGGCGGCGTGGTCGGCGTCTCGACGTTCGGCTCGGAAAGCGACGCCACCGTCACGCTGGCGTTGCAGCGCTTGGGGCTGACGCGCCAGGACGTCACGCTCAAGGAATACGGCGGAGCGCTACGCCGGCTGGACGCGCTCAAGTCGGGCGAGATCAAAGCCACGGCGATCAACGAACCGGTCGCCAGCGCGGCGCGCGAGCAGGGCGTCAACGTCATGGTCGATCTCGCGGCGGAAAAGATTCCGTGGCTGTTCAGCGGCATCGTGGTCAACCGGGCGGACCTCGCCGCCCGGCGCGCGCTGTTCGCCCGCTTCGTCAAGGCCACGATCGAGGGCGGCTATGCGGCGCTCGCCGACGCGGCGGCGGCCAAGGCGGTGCTCGCGCGCGAAACCAGGGTCGACGATGCCAAGGTGCTCGACATCACCTATGACGACTTCAAGCAACAGCTCCCGGCGACCGGCGAGCCCGTTCGTGCCGGCGCCGTCAACGTGATCGCGCAATTGCAAGTAAGCGGCCGGCGGCTTTCCAGCACAAATCCCGACGACTACGTCGATACCGGCATTTTGCAGGAGCTGCGCCGCCACGGCGTGTTCGCCGAATTTGAGCGCAAATATCGCCGGCCCTGAGCATGATCCCGGGACGTCAGGGTATCTCCATCGCCATGACGCCGCCATCGACGAAGATGTTTTCGCCGAGGACGAACGAGGAATCCTCGCAGGCGAGAAACAGCGCGGCCCGCGCCGCTTCGATCGGCTGACCCGGCCGTTTCACCAGGTTGGTGATCGGCCGGGTCGGATCGAACTCGGCCCTGCCGACCGGCGAGCCGGTCTTGTTCGGCGAGATCTGGTTGACCCGGATGTTATAGGGTGCCAACTGCACGGCCAGCGCGCGCGTGAGATTGCGCACCGCGCCCTTGGCGGCGGAATAGGCCACGGCGCGGCCGCGGCCGCGGAAGCCGGAGGTCGATCCGATGTTGACGATCTTGCCGCCGGATTGCTGCGCGATCATCTGCTGGCCGACGAATTTCGCCATCAGGAACTGCGATTTGAGCGTCACCGTCATGACACGGTCCCATTCCTGTTCGGTGATCTCGAGGATCGATTTGTTGTCTGAGATGGCGACGTTGTTGACCAGGATATCGATGCGGCCGAACCGGCCGATGACGGCGGCAACCAGCGCGATCACGTCGGCGCTGTTGGAGACGTCGGCGTAGAAAAACGCCGCCTCGGCGCCCGAGCCGACGATGTCGCCGGCGACTTTTTCGCCGCCGCGGCGGTCGATGTCGACGACGGCGACCTTGGCGCCCTCGGCGGCGAACAATTTCGCGATCTCTTCGCCGATATTGCGGCCGGCGCCGGTCACGATCGCAACCTGACCTTTGAGCTTCATGGCTCGACATCTCCTTTGGCTGATGCGGCCGCGCCGTAGTCGCGCGCGGCAGCCTGCAGCGTGACGTAGCCTTCCGCAAGGTCGCGCGCGATCGCCGCCGGATCGCGCAGCTGCGGCGGTCCATAGCCGCCGCCGCCGGCCTTCTCAAGATAGAAGCCTTCGCCGGCTTTGAGCTCGAAGCGGCCGGACGACGGCGTCTCACGCTCGCTGCCGTCGCGGCCGACCAGCACGAAGCGGCTCGGCCGGCCGTCGCCCCCGCCGGCGATGCCGGTCGGCGGAAACTTGGCGCAGTCGTAGCGGCGCACCACCAGCGCATCCTGGAACAACTGGTAGTGGCGGCGGAAGGCGAGCCCGCCGCGAAACGTTCCGGCACCGCCGGAATCGGCAATGAAGGTGAATTCGGCGATGCGGCACGGAAATTCCGATTCGAGGATTTCGATCGGCGTGATGTGCAGATTGGACAAATGCGTCGCCACCATCGAGGTGCCGTCGTGGCCGTAGCCGCCGCCATAGGCGGAAGCGAAAATCTCGTATTGCAGGGTGGCATGGCCCGGCCGTCCGCCGCCCTGCCAGTTGACGAGCAGCGAGCCGGACGAACCGGAGCCGGCAATGGCGCGATCGGGCTTGAAGCGCCCGAGCGCCTGCAAGATCACGTCGACCAGCTTGAGATTGGCCTTCTGATAGCTCGACACCGGCGCCGGCGGCGCCGCATTGGTCACGGTGCGCGGCGCGAAACGGAACTTCACCACGTCGCGCATGCCGTCGTTGAAGCGCAGATCCGGCCCCAGCGCGCCGATCAGCGAATAGAACACGCAGGCCTCGACCATGGACGGGCGCAGATTGACGGGCCCCCGCGCCTGCGGATCGCTGCCGGAAAAGTCGAATAAAATGTCGCCCTGCTTGACGGTGACGGTGACCGCAAACTTCACCGGCCTGTCGAGGTCGACACCGTCGTCGTCCATGTAGCCGGCGGCCGACGCCGTGCCGTCGGGCAGCGATTTGAGCGCCGTGGCGAGTTCGGCGGCCGCGCCGCGCAAGATCGCGGCAAACGCGGCGACGATGGTGTCGGCGCCGAAGCGGCCGGCGAGTTCGGCCAGGCGCTGCGCCCCCATGCGGGTCGCGGCAATCTGGGCGCGCATGTCGCCGCGAACCAGATCGGGCTGCCGGCTGTTGCTCAGGATGACGCGCTCGAGATCCTCGTCATAGACGCCGGCACGGCAGATCTTGACCGGCGGCACCAACAGCCCTTCGTGGAACATTTCGGTGGCGTTCGCCGAGGTAGAGCCCGGGTTGGTGCCGCCGATATCCGCCTTATGCGCGAGCGAGCCGGCAAAGCCGATGAGCCGGCCTTTGACGATAATCGGCGCGACGAAACCCATGTCGGAGAGGTGCGGCACGCCGGCCTCGTAGGGATGGTTGGAGACGAACACGTCGCCGTTGTCGATCGCCGGATAAAGCTCGCGGACGCGGCCGCAGAAATGGCGATAGACCGGAGCGTGGAAGAACATCGGCGGCGGCGTGATCAGCCGGCCCACGGCGTCGAGGATGACGCAGCTGAAGTCGCGCGACTCGCGGATGATGGTCGAATAGCCGGAGCGATAGAAGTGATAATGCATCTCGTCGACCAGGCTGGCGACCTTGTTGCGAATGATCTGCACGGCGACGAGATCGAGGCGCCGGCTTGGCGTCGCCGCTTTGGCGCGTCGCGCGCCGCGGCGCGGCTTGGCGCGAGCTTTAGCCATGGCGTGCCCTTGCGCGCATCGATCGCTTTCGCGTCAGGATCAGATTGTTGAAGCGGTCGACGGCCGCCGACCAGCCCGGCGCTACCACGGTCGTGGCGTCGAACTGCTCCACGATCGCCGGCCCATCGAGCCGCGCGCCCGTCGGCAGGCGGTCGCGTTCATAGAGCGTGGTGCGGGTCTCGCGGGCGGCGTCGAAGCGCACCGCGCGCATGCCCTTGATCGCGGCCTGCGGCGCTGCCCGCGACTGTGCGCCGCCGGCCGGCACCGGCACGTATTTCGGCACCGTCACCCGCACGCGCAGCCGATAGCTGACGATCTCGACCGGGCGCTCGCGCGCGGCGTGGCCGTGGATGCGGGCATGCGCCGCGTCGAAGCGAAGCCGCGCCTGCGCCATCGCCGCCTGGTCGAGTCCGCGACGGTGCAGTCCCGCCAGGCTGACGCGAAGCTCATAGCCCTGGCCGGTGTAGCGCATGTCGAGCTCGCGCTCGAACGCCGGCTTGTGCGCGGCGAGACCCTCCTGCGCAAGCTCGGCCGCGGCATGGTTTTCCAGTTGGCGGAAGATCGTCTCGGCGTGCGCCGGCGGCACCTGATCCAGCGGGCGCAGCTCGGAGCGGACATAATCGTGCACGACATCGGAGCACAACAGCCCGAGCGCGGAAAATGCCCCGGGCCGCGGCGGCACCAAAATGCGGGTCACGCCGATCTCTTCGGCAACCGCGGCGGCATGCACCGCGCCGGCGCCGCCGAACGGCAATAGCGTGAAATCGCGGGCCTCGACGCCGCGCCGGGCGGAAAACACTTTCACCTCGTCGGCCATCCGCATATCGACGATGCGCCGGATGCCGGCGGCGGCGGCGGCAACGCTCATGTCGAGCGGGCGGGCGATCTTGGCCTCGATGGCCGCGGCGGCAGCCGCCTTGTCCAGCCTCTGCGCCCCGCCCAGGAAATAATCGGGATTGACATAGCCGAGGACGAGGTCGGCGTCGGTCACGGTCGGATTGTCGCCGCCGCGGCGATAGCACACCGGGCCGGGGTCGGCGCCGGCGCTGCGCGGCCCGACGCAGAGGAAGCCGCCGCGGTCGATCCACGCGATGGAGCCGCCGCCGGCCGAAATGCTGGTGATGTCGAGCGCCGGCACGCCGAGCGGCCGGCGCGCGATCGTCACCTCGGTCACTTCGAGCGGCGTGCCGCCTTCGATGAAGGCGATGTCGCAGGACGTGCCGCCCATGTCGAGCGTGACCAGCCCGCTTTTTGCCTCGGCGGCGGCAAGATAGGCGCTGGCGCGGGCGCCGGCGGCCGGGCCCGAGAACAGCGTGTGCACCGTCTTGCTGCCGGCGACCGCCGCGCGGAACGGCATGACGCCGCCGTTGGACTGCATCAGGAAGCGCTGTTGCGAGCGCAGGCCGGCGCGGTCGAGGCCGAGATCGAGGTGAGCGAGATAGTTTACCAGCACCGGTTCGAGATAGGCGTTGACCAGCGTCGTCGACAACCGCGGCCATTCGCGGATGCGCGGCAGAACCTGCGACGACAGTGACACGCCGAGGCCGGGACATTCCTGCCTGATCAAGCGTGCGGCTTCCTCCTCGTGCGCCGGATTGGCATAGGCGAACAGGAGGCAGACCGCGATCGAGGTGACCCCGGCTTGCGCGAGCTCGTTCGCCGCGCGCCGCACCGCCATAGCGTCGAGCGGCTCGACTTCGTTGCCTTCGAAATCGACGCGGCCCGGAATTTCGCGGGTCAGCGACTGCGGCGCGATGGGCTTCGGTTTCTCGTAGAAATAATCGAACGGGTTGCCGTCGCGCGCCTGGGTCTGCACCTCCTGGACCGCGCGGAAGCCTTTGGTGATCAGCAGTCCGACCTTGGCGCCGCGCATCTCGAGCAGCGCGTTGGTGGTAATCGTCGTGCCGTGCGCAAAAAACTCGATGGCGTCCGCCGCGGCGCCTTTGGCCAGAAAATTGGCAATGCCGTTGAGCACGCCAAGCGCCGGATTGGCGGGCGTGGTCGGCACTTTTTCGACGGCGAGCCGGCCGGCGGCGACGTCGAGCAGGACGAGATCGGTATGCGTTCCGCCGACGTCGACGCCGAGGCGATAGCGGGCTGCCCTTGTGGTCATCTCATGCAAAGCCGCCGCCGCAACGATAGCGGAACGCGCCGATGCCGCGGCGGCCTACTCCGCCGCCAACGCCGCGCCGCCGTTACCGGCGCGCACCAGTCGGCCGGGCAGTGCGCCGGTGTGCTCGCCGCGCTCGAAGATCGGCTCGCCGGCGACGATGGTCACCTCATAGCCCGCGACGCGCTGCACGAAACGCCGGCCGCCCGCCGGCATGTCGTGCACGAGCTCCGGCTTTTGCACTTGCAGGCGAGGAAAGTCGATCAGGTTGAGGTCGGCGCGCAGCCCGGGCGCGAGTCGGCCGCGGTCGGACAAACCGAAGAAATCGGCGGTCTCGCTGGTCTGGCGCTGGACGAGCCGCTCCAGCGGCAGGCGCGGGCCGCGCGCGCGGTCGCGGCCCCAATGCATCAGCATGAAGGTCGGCACGCCGGAATCGACGATCGAGGTGCAATGCGCGCCGCCGTCGCTCAAGCCGAGCAGGCAGGCCGGGTCGTTGAGCATTTCGTGGATCGGGCCGTGGTCGCCGGTGACGTAGTTCACCACCGGGAAGTAGAGATATTGGCCCTCGGCCTCGGTGATGTAGTCGTAAGCGACTTCGTCGGGCGGCCGCCCGGTGCGCGCGGCGATCGCGGCAACGCTCTGCTCCGGCGCCGGCTCGTAATCCGGCGGATTGCCCATGACGTAGAAGCGATCCCACTTCCTGGTCACCGCCTGACGGAACTGCGCCAGCTTGGCGATCTCGGCCTCCGACGGTTGTTCGGCGAGGATCCGGCGCCGCGTTTGCGGATCGCGCAGCCGTTGGCGTTGCTCCGGGATGGGCAGGCTCTCGATCGCCTTGTAGCTCGGCCGCACCGTGAACGGATTGAGCGCGGTGCCGATGCCCATCATCACGCCGATCGGCCGGCCGGCGATCTGCGCGGTGAACGACAGGCCATCGGCGCGCGCCTCGTGCACGGCCTTGAGCAATCGGCGCCAGCGCTGCGGATCCTCGTAGCGGTCGGTAAGCAGGAACCAGATCGGACGCCGCGTCTGCCGCGCGAACTTGGTCATCCAGGCGATCTCGTAGTCCTCGTCGTCGAAATCCGAGTTCATGCCGAAGGCGCCGGCGCCGACCGCGCCGAGCGCCGAACCGATGCCAAGGAGCTCGTCGGCGTCGGCGTCGCGCGACGGCACCAGATCGCCGTCCGGCGTCTTGTGCGAATCGGTGCGCGAGGTGGTGAAGCCGAAGGCGCCGGCTTTGAGCGCCTCGACGGTCAGCCGCCGCATTTCGGCGATGTCGTCGGCGGTGGCGGCTTCGCGGCGTATCGCGCGGTCGCCCATGACGTAGACGCGCAGCGGCAGATGCGCGGCCTGCGCCGCGATGTCGATGGCGCGCGGCCGGCGCTCCAGCGCGTCCATGAATTGCGGGAAGGTTTCCCATTCCCAGGTCAGTCCCGCGGCCAGGACCGGATTGGGAATCTCCTCGACGCCTTCCATCAGGTCCATCAGCGCGCCGCGATGCTCCTTCTTCACCGGCGCGAAGCCGACGCCGCAATTGCCGAACAGCACGGTGGTGACGCCGTGCCAGCACGACGGCGCGAGCAGCGGATCCCACATTGCCTGGCCGTCGTAATGGGTGTGCGCGTCGACCCAGCCTGGCGTGACCAGAAGGCCCGAGGCGTCGATCTCGCGCCGGCTGGGACCCTGCTTGCCGCCGACCGCGGCGATGCGTCCGCTGTCGATCGCTACGTCGCCGGTAAAGGTCGGCTTGCCGGTGCCCTCGATAATGGTGCCGCCGCGAATGACGATGTCGTGCATGACCGCTCCCTAAAATTGCGACGCGACACTTGAGGTCGAATCTTTGGCCGCCGGCTGCCGGCGACGAACGATGATGCACCGGGCTCGCGGCGCGCGCAACGCGCTTGTTAACGCTTCGTTCACCATAAGCTTCTATCGACCGGGCTTGCCATTTAGCAAAATCGCCAGCGAGGACATCATGCGCAAAATGCTGCTTATCGCTGCGGCCACGATGATGGCCGGTGCAATCCCCCTCGGCCGCGCCGGCGCGACGGCAGCGACGCCGCCGTTCCACCTCGCCGGCGCGAGCCTCGTTCATGAAGCTGCCATCGTCTGCGGCGGCACCGGCTGCAATCCGGTGCAGACGAAAGCGGTAAAACGGCGGAAGTTCAAGCCGCTCGGTTACACCAAGCCGATCTAGTATCTAACATTCGCATCCGGGTTCGGCAGCCTCTCGTGCGCTCCCATCATAATACCGCGGGCCCGACAAATCATTTGTAAGGGCTCGCGGTGGTCTTATAACGCGCAAATATATGACGGCCGATGCGCTCGGCAGCCAAAGCCAGGGCGGCCAAATAGCAAAACGCCATGATGGCCTGAGCGACGGGCCCCATCAGCAACAACGATGAGATGTAATCGGCGCCGTCCATCACGGTGAAGCGAAACTGCGATTGCACGTAGGACA
>Ga0187784_10001478_pt1 | contig 18661 bp, 19 predicted proteins | sample 1015_SJ02_MP15_2_FD_132964 | JGI IMG/M metagenome (GOLD analysis project Ga0187784, IMG submission 132964) | Tropical peat soil microbial communities from peatlands in Department of Meta, Colombia - 1015_SJ02_MP15_20_MG | ecosystem: Environmental > Terrestrial > Soil > Wetlands > Peat | place...
GATAGAACAGACTTGTCTGATCACTCCGCCGACCCATCATCCCCCGCCTCCACGGCCCAATCCATGGAATCAGGGGAATCACTGTTCGCAGGTGTTCTCAAGCCTTTTTCGACAGCATCGGTCTATTCCGGATCACAGGCCGCGGCCGATCCCTGTGCAGTTCAACTTTCAGTGCACAATCATGCATGGGTCCTATTGAAGCACAAGAAGCTGGCGCAGTGCGTGTCGGGACCCAGCGGCTGCAAGTGCGTGTCGTGTTATGATTTGGGCGGTGCCGTGCATTCAGCCTGCTATCCCCTTGTGGCGGCCGTTCCCCACTAACGCCCGCTCAACGTCTGCTCGGGCGCGCGGCTCAGCGCCGCCATCGGCATGAGAAAGCGCGGCACGATGATGCGCTCGCCTTCGCTCAGCGCCGCACGCGCCGGCTTGCGGTTGACCTGCGCCAGCGCCCAGAGCAGCGCGTGATAGGTCGCCGCGAGCATTTGCAGCATGTCGCGGCATGAGCCGATACCGGCAGGCCGCTATCCCATAGCGCGATCGCGGCGGTCACCGGAATGTCGATGCGCGGCGGCACGGCTTCGCCCTCCGCATTCGCGGGCGTCGCCGCGAGCGCCGCGATCTTGCCGACCAATTGCTCCGGGATGCGCCAGCGGCCATATCCGCGCCACCTCGGCTTTCCCTCCAACAGCGACGAAGTTCCCGGACCGCCCAATCTGACGCTCCGCGCCCTTAGCGAGAAAGCGCGGCGCAGCGCAGCAAAGTGCGACGCTCTATTCGATTAACTCGTCGGGAGCTGTTACAAAACAAGAGCCAGCGAAAGGCGTAACCCAGGCCGAATGCTGGGTCTTACCAGCGCCACAGTAACGAAAGAGGCCGCCGACTGAGGCGACCACCGGTCAGGAGGCGGGAATGGCGAAACGTGAGCGGTTCGTTACGCCAGTGACATGCCCACAGTGCGCAATAAACGGCTCTGCGACCTGGGAAGAGAGTGAGCGCGGAGATTTGGAAACGATCATCAAAGGCGTATCGGACGGTTTCAGGATCGGCCCTGACGGGGAGATTTATTGCGTCGACTGCGGAGTCAAGGCAATCATCGGTCAAACCCTAAGCCGATCCGAAAAGAAATGATCCATTGCCGAATTAGGCCCCTTTCGAAAGGGACCACTCCGAAAATTCAAAAGAGACCAGTTGGGACGGTTCTCCTCGTTAGTGGTTCGCTTTAACGCAACCACTCTATGGCACTTCAATGCCGCAGAGTGGTCACCGTCCACCGCTTCAGGACGGCCGTTCTGCACCTCATCCGCTCACGTCTGCTGTGCCTCCAAAGACGACCGGATTGCAGACCTAACCCACGGACCTTGAGTGCCATTTTCGGCCATTCCACGATGCACGAGCGCGGGGCGCGGTCGCTCAGATACGGCAGGAAGCTGCATTCTCCTATTGAAGGCAGATTAGGATTTGGCAAAGCTTTGTTGTTCAAATACTCACGGCAAACGCGGACCCCGGAAGGGGTCGAATGATCGGCATGACGTTTCTCGCAGCGGTCGTATTCGTGCTGGTGTGGGTGGGACTTGCGAGGAGCCTGGCCCCACGGTGGAGCAGACATAACCTGCAAGCGCAATTCGGCGCGACCATAGAGCCCGGCGGTCCCTTCGTTGAATGCAACGTTCGCTTTGTTCCGGATGAGGCGCACACGCCGTGTATTGCAAAGGCAACCCCGGCGGGTTTGTATTTGGCCAGTCCCGAGGAAGCGCTCGCCAAGCGAACATGGAGCGTGGAGGCCGGCGGGCTGCCATGCTTGACCAAGCCGGTTTTGATCCCGTGGTCAGTCCTCACGTACCATCCCGCAAAGTTTCCGCTTTGGGGCTGGCTCCGGTTCGATATTCCGTCGGCGAAAGTTGTGTTCTTTCCTCGGCAAAAGGTGGCGACCGAATTGCTCAGGCAGGCCGGCCAGCCGCTTCCTTAACTCCGCGACAGCAAATCCGAATTGTCGTGCACCTGGTATGATTGCGCGCTGACAGTTGCCGGTGGGTGATGAGCACCGTTTCGGAGCCAATCCGTCCATGTCGGCGATGCCCCCAATACCGACCATTCTCCGGAGCATCTTGATCCGACGAAGAGTACCAATTTCGACATTCAGGGGTGGTCGCGGGAAACACTTATGACGACGTATCGAGCGGCTAGTCTGGGCGCGTCATTTTCGCGCGGACGAACCTGCAGCATCTGGATCGTCGCCACTAACAGTTTCATCAATCATAAGCGCGAGGCTGCGGATAAAGCGTCAGCATCGCCTCGGTCGCGGCGCGCGCCCGCGACTCTATTTCATCCGGCGTGGGCGCATCGCGGACACGCAGCAACAATTGAATCAGTAGACCTCCCCAAAGCAGGGCGAGGAAATGCCCCGCCATGGCCGCGGGATCGCCGGCGCCGATGAGGCCCTGCGCCTGCCCGCTTGCCAGCCACGCGCCGAGGGCGGCTTGGTTAGCTTCACGGCCGCTGCTGTTGAGGGTGCGCGCAATTGCAGGCGTGCGGTCCGACTCGGCGATGGCGAGCCGATGGACCGCCAGCACGTCCGGGTGACACGCGACGCGCAGGATCGACGTGCCTAGTTCTATGAGCGTCGCCGCCACGGCTTCCCTGCTGTTCGGAATCGCCGCCGCCAGCTCCAAGGGTTGGCGCATCCGACTCGCCCGCTCCCTGACACACGCCGTCAGCATGGCCTGTTTACTGCTAAACAATGCGTAGAGGTCGCGCTTCGAGACCTGGGCACGGGTCGCGATCTCGAGCGTGCTGGCGCCGGAGAAGCCGCGCTTGCGGAAGATGGCAAACGCGGCCGCGACCACACGTTCGCGGGTTGGACCGTCGGGTCCTTTGCGGCGCTGTCGTCGCGGTGCGGTCACGGCTTTTTTACCTGGCATGGCGCAAAGTCCATTGCGTTGGTACCGTTAAGTACCGTATGTTCCACGTCTGGTACTGTACAGTACCGCAACCGATGCCGCAACCCTGGGCTCGGGCATGTAAGAAGCGGCGCAACGATGATCATCGTCTCGATTTTGGTGCTGGTCGGCGCCCTTCGGTTCCGCAAATCGGTCAAGCGAGCAAGAAAGGAGCGGCGGCATGACGCTCATTCTCCTCCAGACGATCATCCAATCGATCTCGTCGACGCTGTACTGGATCGGCCTACACGTTGGCATCCACGCGCTGCCTGGCGACAAATCCCGTCGGCTGCGCTGGACCGTCGGCTCCGCGGCCGTGCTGGTGGTCTGGCTCGCCGGCATCATGCTGCTGGCGGCAAACAACGTTTTCCGCACCGATGCCCCGGGCATACCGATCGCGCTCATAACGATCGCTCGCCGCTGGTTACCTCTTTCTTCTCTCCGGGACGTTTCGCGCGATCATCGACGGCATCCCGCAGCACTGGCTGATCGGCATCCAGACGTTCCGAATCCTCGGCGGCGTGTTCCTCGTCCGATATTTCCAAGGGGAGTTGCCCGGAGTCTTCGCGATCCAGGCCGGCGTCGGCGACATCCTGACGGGACTCTTTGCGCCGTTTGTCGCCTATTGGTGGGTTGCCGGAAAGCCCTATGCGCGCCAGGCGGCAATCGCGTGGAACCTGTTCGGCATGGCTGACTTGGTCAACGCCTTCGCCATCGGCGCGCTGACCAGTGGCGGCGGCGGAGGCATTGTCTTTCCGATCGTGCTGGTCCCGATCTAGGCGTGCCGCGCGCATTGCTCGTTCATTCCTATTCGCTGATCGGCTTGCTGCGCAAAGCCTCGCGCCGTCCCCTGCCGGCGGAATCGTTGCCTGAAGAGGGCCCGCCGGCGACTAGCCCAAGACCAATGAAAGTGACCTGACAACACTCGCTCGATCGGGCTAGTTCGGGCTAGTATTGATCGCAAAATAGGACCCGGAGGAAGGCCGAATTGGAGTATGGCCGCACGCTGCCGCTGAAGCCTTTCAACCCCGGGAACAAGACGCTGCAGACCGACGGGGATAAGGACCTGTTCGGCGACGGCGGCCTAACGATCCTGGCGACGCCCGGCCATACTCCCGGCCATCAGTCGCTGCTCGTTCATCTTCCGAAAACCGGCTATGTCGTCCTCTCGGGCGATCTCGTCCACTTCCAATCAAATTGGGACAATCGTCGGGTTCCAGCCTTCAATACCGATAAGGCGCAATCGCTGGCATCGATGGAGAAGGTCGCGCGTGTCCTCGCGGACAAGCGCGCAGCTATGGATCAATCATGACAAGCCATCGAGTGACACCCGTCGCCACGCGCCAGAGTTCTACGAGTAGCGACTTCCCTCCTCAATCATCCGGCTGTTAGGATCGGGCGTCCACCCAACAAGAGTGCCATCCATGGCCCTGGAACTTCGGCCCAATTGCGAGTGTTGCGATAAGGATTTGCCGCCGGACGCCAAAGACGCGAGAATTTGCACCTTTGAGTGCACGTTCTGTGCGGCCTGTGTCGAACGTACCCTGCTGAATGTGTGCCCGAACTGCGGCGGCGGCTTTGCTCCTCGCCCCATTCGGCCGAAGATAGAGTGGAGACCCGGCCTTTCTGTCGGCAAGCGACCACCTTCGACGAGGCGCGTACATTTATCGTTCAGCCTCAAGGAAATCGAGGCGTTCACGCAACGGCTGAAGGATGTTGCCCCGGAGGATCGTTAGATCGGTTCGGCAAGATGACGGCCCCGCCGATGTCGGCTTAGGGGTCAAGAGGCGAAGCCGCATCGGCCCGATCGGATGTCCGCTGATACCTCAACGGCGGCGCTAGTGCGGACGTTGGCGACAGCCTTTGGGACACGGTGCCCTGAAAACTCGGGGGACGAGCCGCCATGCGCCCCCGGAGAAATTGTCGCACGCACTGCCGCGCTATTGCCGACCCCTTGCTCGGCCATGCGCCGGCCCTTCTCAATGCGCGCGCAGCCAATCGCGCGCGGCGCGCTGGGCGGCGGCAATCTCGACCTCCGACATTTGAGCGGCGATTTCGCGCCGCAGCCGCACCGCATCGGCGTTGCCCTTCACCGCGGCGAGATTGAACCATTTGTGCGCGGAGACGAGATCGACCGGCACCTCGCGGCCAATCGAATACATTATCCCGAGCTCGAACAGCATGTCGCCGGCGGCAGGTCCCTCGCCGAGCGGCGCCGCATTGCTGTCAAGAATTTCAAAACGCGCCATGGTGCACTCCCCTGTCCAAGCCTCGTCACCTGTTCGCTTTCGCGCCTTCGTCGGCATTTGCCCCCCAGCCGACACGCCGATAATCGTCAGAAGATTTGAATGGTGGTTTAAGCAATGCGATGAATCGAATCTGAAGCGCCGACGCCCCAGATTGCCAAATTCGCTTAACCTTGCGGCATGTTTGCCGCCGACCTTCGCCGACGGAGGGACGCCGCAAATTTGTGATTCAAGTGCGCTTTTGCAGGTGAAGGTTTCCTTCGCGCGATTGCGGCGAGCGTCGGGAAATGTCAAATCCGCGATGCTTTTCCGCCGATTGCAGCGAATTCAGCAACCGGGCATTAAGCAACGTCGCTTCGTCGGCGGCCGGGGGCCTTGGCGGCAAGCGCTTGCAATGCCTGTCGCCGCGTTTATCCTTTGCGCCTCTCGATCGATAGGAAACCCCGGGGTGGTCATGAGAATCTTCCGCGCCGCATCAGCCGTCGTTCTCTCCGTGATCGGGCTTGCGCTTGCCCTGCCCGCGCAGGCCGCCGACCCGCTCGGCACTTGGGTGACGCCGGAAAAAGACCAGGTCCACATCGTCAATTGTGGCGGAGCGCTCTGTGGCTCGCTCGTCTTCCTCAAGGAGCCGAACGATCCGGAGACCAGCAAACCGAAGCTCGACAAGAACAATGCCGATGCCAGCAAGAAGAGCCGGCCGATGCTCGGGGTCACCATCGTGCTCGGGATGAAGCCGAGCGGCACACCCGACAAATGGGATGGCCAAGTCTACAACCCCAGGGACGGCCAGACCTATTCCGGCTCCTTCACCATAACCGGCCCGAACACTGCGGAATTGAAGGGCTGCGTGCTCGGCGGGCTGATCTGCAAGGGGGAGAACTGGACGAAGGCCAACTGACGGCGCGGCCCATCCAATTCAATTTATTTGTTTGAGCCACATGCCAATGGTCGGCGATAGGGAGGCCGCATGAGCACTTATGTCCGCCTGTTGCTTTCGGGTGTCGTGTTCGGTGTTTCTCTCGGCAGCGCCCACGCGGCCGATCGGCAGATCGAGCGCGGCAAATATCTCGTCAGCATCATCTCCTGTAGCGATTGCCATACGCCCGGAGCCCTTCTCGGCAAGCCGGACATGACCCGCTATCTCGGCGGCTCGGAGGTCGGGTTCGAAATCCCGGGTCTCGGCGTGTTCTACGGGCCCAATCTGACCCCCGACAAGGAGACCGGTCTTGGCAATTGGACAATTGAGCAGATTGCAACCTCGATCACGACCGGGGAAACGCCCGACCACCGCATCCTCGTTCCGATCATGCCGGTGGCGGCGTTCAAGAACCTCACGAAAGCCGACGCCTTGGCGATCGCCGCCTATCTGAAAACTTTGCAGCCGATCAAGAACAAGGTTCCTGGTCCATTCGGACTAACCGAGAAGCCGACTTCCTTCGTCTATCAGGTGCTTCCACCAGGCAAGTACGTGCCTACGCCGCCCCCGCCCGCGAAGTGATCACGGCATACAGCAAAACTTGACCCCCAACGGCAGAAATGGGTTCAATCCCATTGCGGCCGTCCGACAAAGGCCCAATCGACGACGCGGCCGCCCGGATGGGCGAGCGCGGCAATCTCGGCCATATCCTTCTCGCCCAACGTGAAATCGAAGATCGCGGCATTCTCGGACAGTCGCTCCACTTTGCTGGTGCGCGGAATGACGGCGATGTTCTGCTGCACGAGGTAGCGCAGAGAAACTTGTGCGGCGGTCTTACCGTAGGCGGCGCCGATGCACGCGAGCACCTTGTCGTCGCGCGCACCGCCGCGCGCGATCGGGCTATAGGCGACGACGGCCATGCCGTGCCGGCGGCAGGCGGCGATCACCTTCGATTGGTCGAGGAACGGATGGCATTCGACCTGGTCGCAGACCAGTGGTTCCTTGCTCGCCTGCAGCGCCTGATCGATCAGCGCCACGGTAAAGTTGGATACGCCGATGTGGCGCGCGAGGCCGTCGCGCTTGACCTTGCCCAGCGCCCCCAGCGTGTCGGCGACCGGTATCTGCGGATTCGGCCAGTGCAGCAGCAAGAGATTGACTTCGCTCAGGCGCAGCCGCGCCAGGCAATCGCGCGCGGCGCGTTCGAGTTCGCGCGGGGCGAAATGCGACGGCCAGATCTTGGTGGTGACGAAGACTTCGCTCCGCCGCACGCCGGAAGCGCGCACCCCCTCGCCCACTTCGCGCTCGTTTTCATAGATCTCAGCGGTATCGACGTGCCGATAGCCGAGCCGCAAGGCCTGCTCGACCACGCGGGCGCAGACGCGGCCGCGCAGTTCCCAAGTGCCGAGGCCGAGCAGCGGAATGCGCGCTCCCTTAGCCTCGACGAATGGTGTCATCTCCCCTGCGCTCACTCCCTGCTCCTCCTCCGTCGCTCTCGCCGAGCAACATCGCGCCAAGCGACTTCCACGCAGACTTAGCCCGCTTGGCTGCCGATCTTCTCCATCTCTGCATCGCGCGGGGTGAATTCAAGGCTGGCGAGATTATCCGCAAATTCACCGTATTGCGGCGCAAAGCTCACCTATCCCTTGCGCTGGCGTCATGGTAGTTCAATCATCGCCGCGCGTTTGCGGGGAGTTGGTCTTGATCTTACGTATGGCGGTTTTAACGCTTGGTGCAGTCGCACTCGCCGGATGCGGCAGCGGCTATGTTTATTTGCGCGCCGACGGAAAAGATTTGAGCGGCGATCCGGCGCTTTATCAGCAATTCGAGACGGATCGGATGATCTGTCAGGGCGAGGGACACAGCACGGATGGTTCAGTTCAGACCGCCTTCAGCTCTGTCAAAGGAGCACCCGGCGCAGCCGGTGTTTCACAGGACTGCATGGCGGACAAAGGCTATCTCGTGGTCCCGGCGGACCTGGCGGCTTTGAAACAGCAGGATCTCGCAGCCAAGGCGGCCGAGAAGGCGCAACGCGAGGCGGCCGCCGCCGCTCCACCGCCGCCACCCCCGCCTCCGCCCCCGGTCACGCCGCAGCGTGCCACGGCCAAGCCCAAGCCAAAACCCAAGCCCAAGCCCCAACAAGCGCAGCCGACGCCCCAACCTCAACCCAGCTGGCCGGCACCGCAAGCGCCGCCAAACTGGCCAGCGCCGCAAGCTCCGCCAAGCTAATTGCAGAGCTCGGTCGCGCCCCGGGATAAGCTTGCGAATCCATGAAATTTGGTAGACGCCGCAGCGGCAGAGCGTCTGATCTCAACGCCTCTTGCCGCCGAGTGCCGCGAAGGCGGCGTCGGGCGCCTGCTCGATGACCTTGAGCAGCGCGCGGGCGGGCCCGCGCGGCGAACGCTTGCCCTGCTCCCAGTTGCGCACGGTCTCCACCGGCACGCCAATGCGTGCGGCGAATGCCGTCTGCGTGAGACCGGTCTGCCCACGCACATTGCGCGCATAGGCCGCTTCGATGACGCGGCCATTCGCCAATCGGGACCCGGTGCGGGCTCGCGCCGTGAGCGGCTGGCCATCGGAAGCATGCATGGCGCGCTCGCTGCCGTCCGGCAAGACTTCGACCAATCGTCCGTCTGCTTTCAATCGCACGCGCAGCATGCGCCTGCTCCGGCGGCCGGCCCGCCATGGGCCGCCGCGATCATAACCGATTCGCCGTGGATTCAATGAGTTAGTGAAACCGCGCCGGAGGCTGTGCCAATGGCCGGAAACAGTGCCAATGAATGATTCGTGCGAAAACCTACTCGGTCATCGACCTAGCAAAAACGACTCAGCCAGCGGCCGCAGCAGGCCGAGCGCGTAAAACGCGAGCATGCAAATGATTGCCGCGCGTTCTTGCCAGCTAGCTGGACTAATGTCCGATCCGCGCGATCATTTCTTCGGCGGTACCACCTGGCCGCGAAGCTCGCCTGCCGGGTGTGCCTGCGTGTGCAGGTTGATGTACCACTCGCCGGCGGTAAATTGCTGCGCCTGTTCTGCAGTCAGCGTTGTCTGTCCGTTTATCGGACTCTCCGCCGCGCTGCCCTGTCGCGTCAGCCAGATTACCACCGCAGCGTTGCCGTCCGCCGTTGCCGGCCCATGGAAATGCGCCATGGTGACCGGCCCCGTCAGTCCGCCATAGGTGACGCTCCAGGTCAGCGCCCGCGTCGCCGGGTCATAGGTGAGAGCGGCCGTTCCGGTGCCAGCGGTCTGCACCGGCGGCACCTGCTGCGTGCCGCTGAGCGCAACCTTGAAGGACGCGGGCTCTGCCATCGACGGCGCCGCCGCCGCCGCAGCCACGACCACAACACTTGCCGCCAGGACGATGATGCGACGAGAGATCAAAATCTTCATGGCCAACTCCTTCGCTCGCCTTGTCCCGCACCGAGATGCGGGCGTTCCCTCCCCCACTTGAGGTGAAAACCAAAAGTAGCATTCGCGGCCATGCACGCCGAACGCCGGCGCGCCGGGCGCGATCGAGCCTGTCACCTCGTCTTCTCGAAAACCTCCCGCCCGATCAGCATGCGCCTGATCTCGCTGGTGCCGGCGCCGATTTCATAGAGTTTCGCGTCTCGCAGCAGCCGTCCAGCCGGGTAATCATTGATGTAGCCGTTGCCGCCCAGGCACTGGATCGTTTCGAGCGCCATCCATGTGGCGCGCTCGGCTGCGTAGAGGATAGCGCTGGCCGCATCTTCGCGGGTGATTTCCCCGCAATCGCAGGCTCTCGCCACCGTGTAGACATACGCCTTGGCGGCGTTGAGGGTGACATACATGTCGGCGAGCTTGGCCTGCATGAGCTGAAACCGGCCGATCGGTTGACCGAATTGCGTGCGCTGATGGACGTAGGGGATGACGAGGTCGAGGCAGGCCTGCATCAGGCCGACAGGCCCCGCCGCCAGCACCGCTCGCTCGTAGTCGAGGCCCGACATCAGCACGTTGACGCCATTGCCGACAACGCCGAGCACGTTTTCGGTCGGCACTTCGCAATCTTCGAACACGATCTCGCTGGTATCGGACCCGCGCATCCCGAGCTTGTCGAGCTTCAGGCCCGCGGAAAAACCCTTGAAGGTCCTTTCGATGATGAAGGCGGTGATGCCGCGTGCCCCCGCGGTCTGGTCGGTCTTGGCGTAGACCACCAGCGTATCCGCCAGCGGCCCGTTGGTGATCCACATTTTCGAACCGTTGAGGACAAAGCGGTCGGCCCTGCGCTCGGCCCGCGTGCGCATCGAGACCACGTCGGATCCGGCGCTCGGCTCCGACATCGCCAGCGCCCCGACGTGCTCGCCTGAGATCAATTTCGGCAAGTAGCGGCGCTTCTGCTCGGCATTGCCGTTGCGTCTGATCTGGTTGACGCAGAGGTTGGAATGCGCGCCGTAAGACAGTCCGATCGCTCCGGAAGCGCGGGAGATCTCCTCGACCGCCACGCAATGAGCGAGATAGCCCATCCCGGCGCCGCCAAACTCCTCCTCGACAGTGATGCCGAGGAGGCCGAGCGCCCCAAGCTGCGGCCATAGATCGCGCGGAAATTTATTCGAGCGGTCGATCTCGGCGGCGCAGGGCGCGATCTTGGCCTGGGAAAAGTCGCGAACGGTCTCGCGCAGCATGTCGACCTCGCTGCCGAGGCCAAAATCAAGGCCGGGAAGGCTGTTCGGGATCATCGCGCGCTCCATCCCGCGCGCAGGCGCGGGCGTGCGCTTCCTATAGCGGCTGCAAGCGGACCTGTCAGCGTGGCGAAGCTTTCGCCCTCCCCGCCGCCGAGCGAACCGGCCGCGTCAGGGCCATGTCGATCTCCGCCGCCGGGGCAGGCTTGGCGAACAGATAGCCCTGCATCTCGTCGCAGCCGACAAGACGCAAGAGCACCCGCTGCTCGTCGGTTTCGACGCCTTCCGCCAGCACCTTCATGCCCAGCGCATGGCCGAGCGTGACGATCGATTGGACGATGACGCCGGTATTGCCCGAGGCGAGCGAGGCGACAAAGGCGCGGTCAATCTTGAGCCGATCGAACGGGAATTTCTGCAGGTAGCTCAAGCTCGAATAACCGGTGCCGAAATCGTCGAGGGCCATGCTCACGCCGAGCGCCCGCAACGCTTCGAGCCTTGCCTGGGCTTGCCGTGGATCGTCGATGAGAATCCCTTCGGTCACTTCGAGGACGATGCGCGAGGAGGCGGTGCCGGTCTCGGCCATGACCGCGCCGACAAGATCGACGAGTTTGGGATCGCGGATCTGCACGGGCGACAGATTGATCGCCACCAGCAGGTTCGGCCAGCGCGCAGCATCGGCGAGCGCCCGTCGCAACACGAACTCGCCGAGCTGAGGCATGAGCCCGCTCTGTTCGGCCACAGGAATAAATACGGACGGCGCAATGGCTCCGCGCGTCGGGTGCATCCAACGCAGCAGCGCCTCGACGCCGATCATGCCGCTCAAGTCCGCGGCAAAGATCGGCTGATAATGGACCTCGAAAGCCGCAAGCGAAATCGCAGATTCGAGCTCGCGCAGAATAAACCGCCGCTCGACATGCTCGCTCTCGATCGACCGATCGAAGCGCCACGCCGTGCCGCGGCCTTCCCGCTTGGCGACGCGCAGCGCAAGGCCGGCGCGACGGCACAGTTCCTCGCCCGTCGTCCCATCGTCCGGCGCCTGCGCCAGGCCGATGCAAGCGGTGATCTGCCACAGGCGGTCCATCAGGATCGGCTGCGACAGCGATGCCTGCAGCAAAGCCGCGAGCGTGCCCGCTGGCTTGTCGTCGCCGTCGTTGCTGCTGATGATGACGGCGAATTCGTCGTCCTGGAAACGGCCTAACGACGCGCCCACGGGCAGGCCGGTCTTGAGATTCTCGGCAATATTGATGAGCACGGTGTCGCCGCCGGCCTGTCCCAGTGAATCGTTGATCTCGCGAAATGCGTCGAGATCGATCAGCGCGAAGACAACCGTCCCCGAGCGGCGGTCCGCCAGCGCCTCGTTGAGCCGCTTGAGCATCGCGCGATGATTGGGAAGCCCGGTCAGTCCATCCTCGTCGGTCAGCTTGCGCACCATCTCGGTACTGCGAACGAGCGACCGCGCCAGTCGCTGCGCTGCACGCGCGGCAAGCCAGGCACAGCCAGCGAGCGCGGCGGCGGCAACCGCGACCAGAGCCCATAATCGATCCATCGCGCGCGCAAGCGTGCGGTCGGGCGCCCAGCTGAACCAGCCGACGATGCGGCCCTGCCCGTCATGCAGCGACTGGATTTCGCTGCCGGCCTCTGCGGGCGGATCAGGGTCGAACCGCAGATTCTTGAGGCCGGCGCGGCGCTCGATAAGGCGAAGCTGGCCGTCGTCGAACCGCTCGATGTCGCCGAAAACCGCGCGGACCTCCTCGAGCGCAAGCCGAAGCGCCGCGTGCCGCTCGGCAGCGATGCGATTATCGTCAAGCTTGGTGACGGCAAAACCGATCGCCGTGCAGACGATGATCGCCGCAGCAAGCAGCAGGAGGACCAATGAGGCGATGCGCGCGGCGGTTGCTGCGGACGCGCCCCTCGACTCATGCGAGCGCCGCCGATGTGCCGCCCACCCTTTCCGGGCTGCCACAGCGGCCGCCATCTCACGCTCCCTCAGCCAATCCGCGAGGGGGAGCCTAAGCTTTCATGATTAACGACAAGGAAAGGGCCGCCATCGCCTCGCACAGGGACGAGTTATCAACAGCCCCCGGCGGTCCATTAATGGTTAGCATGACATTAAGCACAGCGATGCGTAATGTTCGACTAGGGTGGGGCGGTCCCGGCGAAAGGCAACGCGCCGGGGTCGAGGGGGGCATGCGTATTCTGCGGGCGTTCGTTGTTTTTGTTTCTGCCGCGATCGTCGGCGGCGTGGCCGGGGTGGCGCCGGGCCTGACGCCCGCCCGGGCGGGAGACTGCCCCGGAAATCCCAAGGCGCTCGGAACGAGCCGCGTCCTCGTCCTTGAACCGGGCGAGTTCAAGCGCGTCGGCGTGATGCAGTATCCGGACTCGCTGCCGCTTGGTGACAAGGAGGTGGTTCTCACCTTCGATGACGGCCCGCTGCCGCCCTACTCCACCCGTGTCCTCGATATCCTCGCCGCACAATGCGTGAAGGCGACGTATTTCCTCGTCGGGCGCATGGCCCACGAATTTCCCGCCGTGGTCCGTCGCATCCGCGAGGAAGGGCACAGCATCGGAACGCACAGCGAAGATCATCCGTTCCGGATGGACCGGTTGCCGGTCGAGAAGGTACGGCGCGAGATCGATGGCGGCATCACCGATGTTGCCCAGGCGTTGGGCGATCCGACGGAGCTCGCGCCATTCTTCCGCATTCCCGGCCTGGCGCGCAGCGACGTCATCGAGCACGAGCTTGCCGCGCGCGCGCTCGTCGTCTTCAGCTCCGACACCGTGGCCGATGATTGGTTCCGCCGCATCAAGCCGAACGAGATCATCCGCCGCGCCGTGCACCGTCTCGAGGAGCGCGGCAAAGGCATTCTCCTCTTGCACGACATTCACCCGGCAACGGCCCTGGCATTGCCGGGATTGCTCAACGAATTGAGGGAGCGGGGCTTTCACATCGTGCACGTGGTGCCAGCGCCGGCGAGCCGGATCGAGATAGCCGGCGCGCCGAGATCGTCGACGCCGCCACCGACCGCCGACTTGACCGATGCAGCCTTGCCCAAGCTCGCTGCCGGCCAGCTGGCGGACCGCATCATGCCGCCTGCGCCCGACGCATCATCGTCCGACGCCGACGATCAGCCGGCGCCGAAGGTCGTGCTGGCCGAAGGCTCGGAGAGCGCGAAGATTCTCGCATTCGCCGGCGCCGCGACGCAAGGGCCTGATCGGTCCACCCTCGACCGGCCTACCGCGGAAGCCGAATTGCCGGCGCCGATCGTGCACGACCTCGGCCTCGCCGCGCACAGACTTCAGATCACCGGCAGATCGCACGTGCTGCGCGCGAGCCTCGCCGCGAGCGAGCCGAGCGAGCCCAGGCACCGCAGGATCGTGAAACTGAGCGGCAGCGGCTCGGCGCTGGGTGAGGACCGCCTCCATCGACGGCACCTCGGGTCGCGCGCCCTTTAGTTAAGGCCCGATCCAAGTGGACGCCGGTTTTCCAAAAAGAAGCATTCTTCCTGAAAAAACTTGAGCGCAGTTTCGTCCACCATGAAGCGATTGCGCTTTTGGCTGCGCCGCGCCGGCGAAACGCTTGTCCGCGCCGCTTGCGGCGATCTCACTTGGCGCTCCCCTCGCATTTGAAGTCGCGTACGACGCACGGCTTCTTGGCCATAGCTGTGCACTGGGCGAGAGCCCGGTATTGCGCCGTGGGCAAATCGTCCTCCATCGCCCAACCGAGACCCGTTGTCGGTCTGCTGTCGTCCGCGGTTGTGTCGGCGGAGATCGCCATGCACTGATCGACGAAAATTCCGACGACCTTGCAATTCCTATTGGCCTCGCTCCGCGGCACGCGCCCCGTTTCGGGAACGTCGAGCGCCTGACAAATTTCTCAGTGCCTTTCTGCCGGCATCGGCGCCGACCGCTCGGCCTTCGGCCCCGCCTTGACTCATGCCATTGGGCGCAACACCAATCGCCAGCACGCCGTCGGCGGCGCTCAAACCAACCCACAGAAACGTGCTTGCCAATAAGATCGCGAACAAAAGACAAGCCCGCTGCATTTTCGCCCCTCCCTGCTTTCGCTATCGTGGCTTCCGGGTCCAGGATGTTCGGGCAATTTCTGCCATGGGCACCGATAGGAGGATAGCATGCGCAACGGGATAGGACTTGTTTGCTCGGCATTGTTGCTGGCGAGCGCGCTCGCCCGGGCGGACCTCCTCCCGGAACCGGATCGCGGGCCACCGATCGGCAGCGTCGGCGGACTGGATTTCAGGATCGAATGGGTCGACGTGGAGATGGGGCCGGCCAAAGGACCCCATTATAAGAAGAGGCTGCAGGTCGTCGTCCTCGCTGGATGCGCCGAGGAACAGCCGAATTGCCAGCTGGCCCGTGACAGAAATCTCATCGGAATGGAAGTGCAATCGGTCGACGGGCAGCACCTGCAGCCGGAAAAAGGCATGGTGAGGCAAATCCTGGACGCGTTCACGAGCAAGGTAGAGCCCGCCTCGGTGACGCTCGAACTTTATTCACGAGCAACCAACACCGGACCATTCAAGATCGGCTTCTCCCGCCACTGATTACTGTCGCGAGCTACGCCGCGCAACGCCACTCCAGCGGGAAGCGATTTACTTGATCTGTTCAAATCCGCGGTGGTCGATCCTGTTTCGATCCGTTCTGCGCTCTGCCGATCGGGCGTGCTGATCGGGGAAGTGCGCGAGCCGCCTTGGCGCTGAACCGACCTCGCACAATATCCGTCATTTGCTCGCTGTCGGCGCATTATCGTCATTCCGCACCGCATACTGGACACACTCTATTGCCTGAACGATGATTGCTCGCAGGGACAAAGACCCCAGCGCAGCTCGGGGCGAGCAATGCAAGGCCGCACGGAGGCAATGGGCTTGTTGGAGCGGGGCAGCAGCGCGCACCCACATGAGTGTTAGCGTGCCACGCTGAGAAGGAGGAAACGAGAATGACGGCGCTCGGCACATTGGAGGAACTGCCAGCCTCGTATGTCGAGGCCTTGACCGCTCACAATCTGGTGCCCCTCTGGCCGAGCTTGCGCAAGGCATTGCCGCACGGAGCACCGTTCCGCCGGACGAAGCCGGTGCTTTGGCGGTATGCCGATGTGCGGCCTCGTCTATTGGAAGCTGGTGCGCTTACCCCGATCGAGAAGGCGGAGCGCCGGGTCCTGGTGCTCGCCAATCCAGGTCTCGGCCTGGAGAACATGCAGGCGACGCCGTCGATCTATATCGGCCTGCAGCTGATATTGCCGCGTGAGACAGCGCCGAACCATCGGCACACGCCGAGCGCCGTCCGTTTTGTGATCGAGGGCGAGGGTGGCTTCACCATCATCGACGGCGAGAAGCTGCCGATGGAGCCGGGCGACCTTATCCTCACGCCTGCGCTGCTGTGGCACGAGCACTGCCACCAAGGCTCCGGCCCGGTGATCTGGCTGGACGCGCTGGATCTGCCGACGCTATTCGCCCAAGAAGCGTCCTATGCGCTCGAAGGCCCGTCCCAAGCCGTGCGCAATCAGCCTGATCGCTCGCAGACACTCTACCGCCGCGCCGGACTTCTGCCCTACCAGGCGCTGAATGGATCCCGCGCCGCTTATCCCTTGCTGCGCTATCCTTGGACGGAGGTGCGCGACTCGCTGCGCGCGCTAGCGGAGGTGACCGGAGCAGATCAGATGGTCCATCTCGCCTACGTCAATCCGCAGACCGGCCGGGAGTGCCTGCCGGTGCTCGGCTTCTCCTCGATCATGCTGCGTCCCGGTGAGACCGCTGCGCCGCCGCGGCGTTCGGCTTCGGCGGTGCTGCACGTGGTCGAAGGCGAGGTTGAGGCGCAGATCGATGGAGCCATGCTGAAGGCCGGCATTCACGACACTCTCGCCGTGCCGACGCACGCGAAAGTGGCGATCTCGAATACATCGTCGCGTGCGCCCGCATTTCTCTTCCAAGTCGACGATGTTCCCATGCAACGCAAGCTCGGGTTCTATGAGGTATTCGACTGATCGCGCCGTGGATCAGAGCCGCGCTCGGCGATTGATCGCCTTCCGGCCTAAAAGCAGCGGAGTGAAAATGTTGCCCGGTTGCACGCCATGGCCGGAGGAGCTCGCCAGCCTCTATCGGCGGAAAGGCTATTGGGAAGATGTCCCCATTCCGCAATTGTTTGCTTCGCTTTCCGCTGCGGCCCCGGATCGGATCGCGATCATCGATGGTGCAAGACGTCTTACGCTGGGCATGCTGTGGCAACAAAGCACGCGCCTGGCCGCGCACTTTCATAACGCCGGGCTTCGGTCGCGCCAGCGCGTCGTCTTTCAAATGCCGAACTCTGCGGAGTTTGTCGCGGCCTTCCTGGCGCTCGTTCGGATCGGAGTCATTCCGATCATGGCGCTGCCGCCGCATCGTGAAACCGAAATTCTTCACTATGTGAATGCTGCCGAGGCCCGGGCGCTCCTCATACCGGAACGGATCAAGGATTTCGACTTCCGCCTGATGGCGGACTCGGTCCGCGCCAAGGCCAAAACGCTCGACATGGTCTTTGTTCTGGGGCAGGCGCGCGAACACGAGATTTCATTGACGGAGCTTGCGGCAACCGAGCCAGCCGCTGCGGACGCCGCTGCTGTTGAAAACGTCACGCTCGATCCGGCCGACGTCGCGCTGATGCTGCTGTCGGGTGGGACAACGGCGCTGCCGAAGCTGATCCCGCGCACGCACAACGATTACACCTATAACTTCAAGCAAAGTGCGCGGATCGCCGGCTTCGACGATCGCACGGTTCTCCTGGTGGTCCTGCCGATGGGGCACAATTATACGCTCGGTTCTCCCGGTGTATTGGGAGCATTGGCAAATGGCGGCCGCATCGTCATCGCTCCCAAGCCGGATTGCGAGACCGTCTTTGCCCTGGTCGAGAGCGAGCGGGTTACGGTCATTCCCGCCGCGGTTCCGCTCGTCGTCAACTGGCTGAACGATGCCGCCCTCGAGCGCTTCAATGCGGCGTCGCTCAAGGTCGTGCAAAATGGCGGCGCGCGCTTGTCGCCCGAGCTGCGCGAGCGACTGCGCAGGCGGCTGAACTGCCAGTTCCAGGAGGTGTTCGGCACCGCCGAGGGCTTGCTGAACTTTACGCGGCTCGACGACGATGAGCACATGATATTGCACAGTTCCGGCGCTCCAATGTGCGAGGACGACGAGATCAAGGTCCTCGATGAAATGGATCGCGAGGTTGCCGACGGACAACGAGGCGAGCTGGTGACCCGCGGTCCCTACACCATCCGTGGCTATTACAACGCGGCGCAGATCAACGCGCGGGCATTCACGGCCGACGGGTTTTACCGGATGGGGGACATCGTTACGAAGCGCGGACGGCATGTTTTTGCGGAAGGACGCCGCGGCGATCTGATCAATCGCGGCGGCGAAAAAATCAGCGTTGATGAGGTGGAAAATCTTATCCTGCGGCATCCTGCGATTCATGGCGTCGCGTTGGTCGCCATGCCGGATCTGGTGTTCGGCGAACGCGCCTGTGCCTTCGTTACGCTCAGGCCGGAGGCAATGCTTTCGCTTGGGCAGCTGACCCGGTTTCTGCTTGAGCAGAATATCGCGAAGTTCAAGCTGCCGGAGCGGCTGGAAATTCTGCCGGAGCTGCCGGTATCTGCAGCCGGCAAAATCATGCGGCGGGCGCTGCGTGAACTGATAGAGGCCAAGCTCAAAAAAGAACAATCTTGAAGGGCATCCGTAAGCGAAATCGCTGCTCGAGCAACCCAAGCCGAGGCGCCAATGACAGCGAGGCTCCGCTGACTTGCACAACGGGTCAAACTGCGAAGACCTCACGCAAGCGCGTAGAATGGGGTGAACGAAGTGACCCCCATCACAGCCGTTCTCGGCCAATAACATGATGGGTTTCGCTGCGCTCAACCCATCTTACGGCATGGTGGTGCGGTCGAGAGGA
>Ga0187784_10001479_pt1 | contig 18660 bp, 15 predicted proteins | sample 1015_SJ02_MP15_2_FD_132964 | JGI IMG/M metagenome (GOLD analysis project Ga0187784, IMG submission 132964) | Tropical peat soil microbial communities from peatlands in Department of Meta, Colombia - 1015_SJ02_MP15_20_MG | ecosystem: Environmental > Terrestrial > Soil > Wetlands > Peat | place...
AGCGCAGCCGATCGTTTGCGCGCCTGACCCGGGCGAACGCCCAGAGCAGCGCCGCGCAGATACAGGTCACGAAGAGTGCCGCCGCCGCGATGAGCTGCTGGCGCAAGCGCTGGCCATGCATCTCGGAGGCCTTGAGCGCGTTGTCGCGCCGCAGGAGCTCGAGCTCGCGGGCCTTGCGCTCGTCGTCGAACTTGGCCGATAGCTCGAGAAAGGCGCGCTGGCGCGTGCTCGTCATGATTTTCTCGCCGACCCCATCGTAGCGGTGATAGGCCTGGATGGCCATCATGAGGTACCCGGCGTGCTCGAGGGCGTCGGCGTATTCCCCTAAGAGCTCGCGCGCATCGAGCAGATTGTCTCCCGCCATGGCGGCGGCGATCGCCCCTTGGGCGAGCTTCTCACCGGGTTTGATGTTGCCGAGGCCGATGTAGGCAAGCCCTTCGTTGAAGAGCACGATGTTGTCATCGCCGCTCCCCCTCACTCGGGCAATCAGCGGCAGCGTCTGCTTGGAGTATTTCAGCGACTCGTTGAAATCGTGCGTCTTCAAGTACGAGTAGCCGAGATTTGCGAGTGCGCGCGCGAGCCACTTGTCGCTTGCCGCATGCTTTGCGTGCTCGAGCGCCGAGAGGCTCGCGGCACGCTCCGCCGCATGCTGACCCTTGCGGTCTTCGACGGCCGCAACGCAAATCTCGACCTCGGTCATCGCCGCCTCGTCGCCGAGCATCATCGCCAGGCGCCGGGCCTCGCTCAACTGCGCCGAGGCGCGATCGTAGTTGCCGGTGTTGATGTAGATGTGGGCGAGCCACAGCTGTGCATGCAAGCCGCGTTGATCGTCGTGCATGTCGTGCGCGAGATCCAAGGCGGCTTCGAGAAAGGGCAGCGCGGCCTCCGCCTGACCCAGCATCCGCAGCGTGTTGCCGCGCAGAATGGATACACGATAGCGCTCTCGCTCCGAGGTGATCGACTGCATGTCGATGCGGCCGAGCTCGGCGCCGGCTTCGGCGTATTGACCGCGCTCGTAGAGCGAATACGCGCGCACGTAATGCTCGGCCGCGACCGCGGAGGGATTGCCGTGGTCGGCAATTTCCTCCAGATTCGCGACCGTGGCGTCGACGTCGGCGTCGCGGCGCACGTCCGCATACACCATGGCGCGCACCTCGAGGAACTCGATCTCGGCCGCGCGCCCCTTGGCGAGCGTCGGTGCATCGATCACCTGCGCGGCGCGCTCGGGGTCGACCCAGTCGAGCATCTCGATGCGCTCGCCGAAGCCCTGCTCAGCCGCCAGGCCGGCGCTCGCCGCCGTCCAGCTCAAGACCCAAGCGACTAACCTCACTTGCCGCCGCATACCCGGCACATACCCCCACTGCACTGCAGCACTAGAATGTACCATTGTGGCCAAGCGTGGGCGCAGCCTGGCGTGATGGAGATCATTTGCGCGAGGTTTGGCCGGACTTTTCGGCCGTTATTGCGCCAGGATGTGATTCGAGTCCCCGTTGGGGGCAGCTTCAGCAAGGGTTCGAGTGAGGCGCTCGCGCACGGCCCGCGTATGGATGGGGAGCACGATCACGTCACCCGGGCGGGCGCTATCGAGGAGAATCCGCGCCGCCCTCTCCTCGTCGGGCTCCGAGGTGATTCGATCCGCCTCGATCCCCGCCTCGCGCAGGACACGCTCGATGAGCGCCGGCACCTCCCCCGCCGCCCGTCCCCGAAGCATGAGGGAGAGCTCCTTGATCACCACTCGATCCGGCGTGAACCGCGCGGCCGTGCGCGCGAGCTCGGCGATGGCCTCATCGTCACGATTTCCGGCTTGGCCCAGCAACAGTGTCAGCCGTAGCGGGCACTGCGCCCTCGCGACGCTGAGCAGTTGGCCGAGGCCGTCCGGGTTGTGTGCATAGTCCACGATTACCAGTGCACCGCGATACCGCCAGCGCTCGAGACGGCCGGGATTGTCCGTGGGCAAGGCGCCGAAGCGCTGCACGGTGGCCGCAACGACCCCCGGCGCGACCCCCAGCAAGGTCGCGACCAGCGCAGCAGCTGCCAAATTTGCGACGTTATAGCGAGCCGCCCCTTGCATGGTGAGCGGCAGGCTCGCGATTTCGCCGAGCGAATACTCTTCGCCGCCGTGATGTACGACCAGCGTTGTGCCATGCCGCACCGCACAGGTGCTGCCGCCTCGAGCTCGCAAGGCGGCGAGGCTCGGGTGAGCGTGGTCGAGTGCAAAGAGCGCCTGATGCGCCGCGGCGGCGTGCGGCAGCCGCACTGCAGCGGCCATGAGCGTGGAATCGTCGGCATTGAGCACGAGCGTGCCGCTACGGCAGACGGCGCGCGCCACCACGAGCTTGGTCTCGGCGAGATCTTCGGCGCTCTCGACGCCGTATTCACCCAAGTGATCGGCCTGGATATTCGTCACCACCGCCACATCGGCGCGCTCGACGGCCAGACCGCGGCGCAAGATCCCCCCGCGCGCCGTCTCGAGTACCGCGACGCGCACCTCGGGATGCCGCAGCACGGCTCGGGCGCCGGCGGGCCCTGAATAATCCCCGAGGGCGGTCGCGCGGCCGCCGACAAAGACCCCTTCGGTTGAGCACAGGCCAGGCACGAGCTCGCTCGCAGCGGCCATCGCTGCAATCAACCGGACCGTCGTGGTCTTGCCGTTGCTGCCCGCAACGAGCGCCGTGGGTACGTCATTGAGCGCGCCCCACGGAACCTCCTCGACCGACGGCAGTGAGCCACGCGGCCAACTGCGGCTGCCCGATCCCGCACCGATGGAGATTTCCTCATCGTCCTCGAAGATCGGCAAGGCGCGTGCGGCGGCGGCCGCTCGCAGCGCTGCGAGCCCCTCGAGACGCTCGGCTCGAGCTCGCTCGGCGAGCACTGCGATGAAGTCCGCACCCACCCCATGAGCGCGATCGAACGGGTAGTCGCCCTCCTCGGTGGCCGCTTGCTCCCAGGCCCATTCGCAAAGCTCCGTCGCGGTGAGCAGCGCGTCGCGGGGTGCGCGAAACGCGAGGCGTGAGCCGCTCGCGCTCGCCTCGATGATGGGTGCGGCATCCGGCCATCCGAGGGCTGCGGCCGCGCTGCCCACCCGTGCAGCCCACGCATCCTGTGCCTTGCGATCGCAGGCCGCGGCACCGAGCGGCATGAGGGTCACCGCGGGTTCCGCGAAGTAGCGATTGGGCCCCATCAACCGGCGCGAGTCGATGAATCCCAACCGCGGCTCGGGCGCACCGTGAACCGCCACCTCCTCGCCGTCCGCCATGGCTCAATCAGCCGCTTCACCGACGAAGCGCAGGCCGCGCTCCTCACGCACAAAGCCCTGCGCCTCGAGCGTCGCGCCGTCGGCGCCGATCGCGATGGAATCCTCCTCCACGGGGGTCGGATTCGGCCGCCGGGCGGGGCGCAGCGGCGCCGCCACCGGCGGTCGCACCACCGGCGACTCGCCGCTCGCCGCCGCCTTGAATTTGATGATCTGCTTCCAAGAGCGAGTGAGCGCATCGGCAAATACCAGCACGAGATCGCCCGGCCGACCCATCTTCAGCGCCGCGTCGATCGCTGCCTGCTCATCGGGGATGACCTCGATCGCATGCTCATCGACTCCATGCGCGCGCAGCGTCTGCGCGATCATCCACGGCACCTCATCGTCCGCGCGTCCCCGCAAGCTGTCGTCGCGGCGGCAGATGTAGTGATCGAAGCGCCCCGCAACCTTCGCGCCGATCGCGCGAATGTCCTCGTCGCGTCGATCACCCGGCCCTGCTACCACGACGATCCGCCGTCCGCGCACATCGAGCCGTGCGGCGAGGTCCGTCATCGTGCCCACCGCATGGGCGTTGTGCGCGTAGTCGAATATCACCTTGAAGGGGTGCTCGTCGTAGACATTCATGCGCCCCGGGGCCTGGAAGAACGTGCTGTCGAAGGTGCGCAACCCCTGGCGAATGGCATCGAGCTTGATATCGAGAGAGAACGCAAGCGCGGCCGCGAACATCGCGTTCTGCACATTGTGCATCGCGCGGCCTTCCAGGGTCGCCGGAATCAGGTGCGTCCACATCAGCGGGATGTGCCGGCCCTTGTCGTACAGGGTGATCATCTGCCCGTTGACGCCGGCCTCGAGACCGCAGGCGCGGCCGCCGGCTCGGATATGCTCACGCACGACCACATGCTGCGGGTTCAAGGTCACGTAGCACAGGTGCTTGGCTTCGGTGTGAGCCGACATGCGAATCGCGTGCTCGTCATCGGCGTTGAGTACGGCGCAATCGCGCGCCACCTCGACGACGACGCGTTTGACCTCGGCGAGCTGCTCGAGCGTGTCCACCCCCTTGAGACCCAAGTGGTCGGCTTGCACGTTGAGCACCGCCGAGACGTCGGCAAAGGGCACACCCATTCCGGCGCGCAGCAGGCCCCCGCGGGCAATCTCGAGCACCGCGATGTCGATGCTCGGGTCGGCGAGCACCATGCGCGTGGCCACGGGACCGGTCATGTCGCCTTCCACGGTTCGCTGGCCGTCGATGTATACGCCATCCGTCGTGGTCAAGCCCGGGGTGAAACCCGCCATCTTCGCGATGTGCGCCAGCATGCGCGCGGTGGTGGTCTTGCCGTTGGTGCCGGTGATGCAAGCGATGGGCACGCGTGAGGGGGCGCCCGGAGGAAACAGCATGTCGATCACCGGACCGGCGGCATCGCGTGCCGTGCCCTCGCTCGGCGCCACGTGCATGCGAAAACCGGGGGCCGCGTTGATCTCGCAGATACCCCCACCGACGGTCTTGTAGCTCTCGGAGATATCCGGGCACAGGAAGTCGACGCCACCCACATCCAGCCCGATTGCCGTGACGGCGCGCACCGCCATGTCGCGGTTGTCCGGATGGATGATGTCGGTCACATCGGTCGCCGTGCCGCCGGTCGAGAGATTCGCGGTGCTGCGAAGCGGGACCACTTGACCCGCGGGAACTGTCGAATCGACGCTGATGCCCTGGCGGGCGAGCATCATGTCGGCCTGTGCGTCGAGCTCCAAGCGCGTCATCACCTTCTCGTGACCGACACCGCGCCGTGGATCCTGGTTGACCATGTCCACGAGCTCGCGGATGGTGTGAACCCCGTTCCCGACGACCCGGCCCGGCGTGCGCCGCGTGGCGGCGATCAGTTCGCCGTTGACGACGAGCAAGCGATGATCATCGCCCTTCAAGTAGGTCTCGACGATCACCGAGCTCGAGTGCTGGGCTGCCACGGCGAAGCCGGCGCGCACCTCCTCCGGGTGGGTGAGCCCGATCGAGATGCCGCGGCCATGATTTCCATCGTAGGGCTTGGTGACGACCGGATAGCCGAGCCGCTCGGCAGCACGCACGGCTCGATCGGCCGAGCGCACGAGCTCCTGCCGGGGAACCGGCAGACCGCAGTTGGCGAGTATCTTGTTGGTCTCTTCCTTGTCCTGCGCGAGCTCGACGGCGATATGACTGGTACGGCTCGTGACCGTGGCCTGAATCCGTTGCTGGTACTTGCCGTGCCCGAGCTGGATCAGACTTTGCTCGTTCAGTCGCAGCCAAGGGATGTTGCGCTCTTCCGCCGCCTTGACGAGCGAGGCGGTCGAGGGGCCGAGCGCACGCCGCTGGGCGTAGCGGATGTACTCGTCGCGTCTCTCCGCCCAGCTCCAATCGGCGGGCACGATCCCGGAGGGCTTGAGCTCCTCGGGCAGCAGCGCGCACAGCAACTGGATCCCGAGCTCGCCTGCGGCGATGCCCTCGTCGCGTTGCGCATACTCGTACACGACCGCGTATACCCCGGCAACGTCCGTGCTGCGGGTCTTGCCGAAGGACACGTCCTCACCCGCGACGTTCTGCAGCTCGATCGCGACGTGCTCGAGCACGTGACCGAGCCAGGTTCCCTCCTCTTCGCGCATCCGTCGTATCAGACCACCGGGTTCGCGATACGAGCAGCCGTGCTCCTTCAGCGTCGGCACTGCGTCCACGAGCGCATCGACGTACGCGGGGCCGAGCCTTCCGCTCGGCCAGGCCTCGAGGGGCCCCAGGTCGAGGAGCATCTTGATGACCGGAAAATGCGCGTACATCGATGGACCCACGTAGACGTTGCGTTCGAGGATGCGCATGCCGTGGCCCCCCCAGTTATCGTTTCGACTGCACCAGTGTACCCGCGTCCGCACGCCGCGAATGCAAGTTGAAGGTCGCGCCCTTCGTGAGGATATGGAGTTTCACACCGAGCAGACACACCGGAGTGCCCTCGACGATGTGATCCATCGACGAGAACTGCACCTCCGAGGCGTCCACGACGGTGATGGCGCCCGAGCCTTCGACGTCCACCGTGTTGTCGGGCGCGATGAATGCCGCCGTGTCCTCGTCGAGACCGACCCCGACCGCGAAGGGGTTATAGGCGAGCGCCGTGAGGAGACGCCCGAGCCTATCGCGCTCTCGGAAGTGCTGATCGATGATGAAGCGATTCGTGAGACCCAAGCCGGGCGCCAACCGTACGGAGCCCGCTATGGGGGTGCTGCCCTCGTCGCCGAACGCGATCATGTGCTCGCAAATGAATGCGGCGCCCGCGCTCGTGCCCGCGACCGCTATCCCCGCAGCGTTCATTTGACGTACCGCCTTGGCAACCGGGGTACCTCCGAGCAGGGTCGACAGCCGCAATTGATTGCCTCCGGTGAAGAACACACCGCTCGCCCGCTTCAGCCGCTCGAGCCGTCCCGGCTCCTCGGCGTCACGCCGCGTGTCAAAATCGAGCGTGACCACGCGCTGCGCGCCCACGTCGCCGAAAATCCGCTCGTAACGAGGTCCGGTGCTGCGAGACAGGCTCGCCGTGGGAATGATGGCGATGTCCGCCGATTCCCCACCCGCCAAGCGCACGAAGCGGCGCAAGATCTCCGGCGAATTGTCCTTCTCCTCAGCACCCCCGATCGGAACGATCCACCCGCGCTCGCCGCCCTCGGCCACCTTGCTAGCACACATTTCCTACCATACCCACACATTCCCTCCTGCGCACCGCACGTTATCATATGGGCCATTGGGGTCGCTGGAGGCCTACGATGAAACTCTTACCGCTCGCCTCTCTCCTCGCGCTCGCTGCGCTCTTCGCCCCAGGCACGGTCTCGGTCTGCCGCGCAGACGAGCCCATCGGCTTCGAGCAGGGCGAGAGCCTCATGGCCAAATACCGGTGCCAGCCCTGCCATGCCGTGGACCAAACGAGCTCTGCGGGACCCTCGCTCCGCGATATCGCCAAGCGCCATGCTGCGGATCCCCATGCGCAGAGTGAGCTCGAGCAACGCATCGTGAACGGCAGTCTCGGCGCGTGGGGACCCACGCCGATGGCCCCGGTCCAGGTGCCTCACGCGGACTTACGAAAGCTGGTGCGCTGGATCCTCTCGCTCAAGCAGACCTGAGTCGCGATTGCGTCGCTCCTCGGCTCGGTCCTCGCGCGTACAGCGGCTCATTACGCACGGGCAAAATAAATATCAATTACATTAATAATCATAATTAATCTATTGAAATATAACAATTAATCAAGTGGCCAAGGGACGGCCTTCGGCATGGTGGTCGCCACGGCCGCCTCGCTAAGCGGAGGCGCAATCACATCCACCGTTCGCCACCACGCCTCCACCCGCTCGATGTGCGCGGGCTCGAGCGGCTCGCCGAGGCGCGGCATCATGAGTCGTGCGCCTATTTTCGGGCCGGTCTCGAGCAAGACTTCCGCGGGCTGATCCCACGCGTGCATCGCCAAGTTGAACGTTCCCCAGTGCACGGGCAAGAAAACTCCGCTCCCGAGGAGTGAAAATGCCTCGAGCGCATTCTCCGGACCCAAGTGGATATCCCCCCATCCGGGGTTGAAAGCACCCACTTCCAACATCACCAAGTCGAAGGGCCCGAGCCGCTCGCCGATCGTCCGATACTCCGTGGTAAGCCCGGTATCGCCACTGAAGAACACGGCGTGCCGCGCCGATCGAATCACCATCGAGGACCAGAGCGTCGCGTTGCGGTCCCTCAACCCGCGCCCGGAGAAGTGCTGCGACGGCGCGGCGGTCACGCTGAGATCACATCCATCCGGCGTGTGCGATTCCCACCAGTCGAGCTCGACAATGCGCTCAGCGCGCACGCCCCACTCCTCGAGATGCGATCCGACTCCGAGCGATGTCACGAACGGCGCATCGCGTTTGGCCAGCTCGCGGATCGTCGGGTAGTCGAGGTGATCGTAGTGATCGTGCGATACGATCACGAGGTCGACCGGAGGGAGCGAGCGTAACGGCACGGGCACGGGCTGGAAGCGCTTCGGACCCGCGATGCTCGATGGGGAGGCGCGCGCTCCCCACACGGGATCCGTGAGCACCCGGTAGCCATCGATCTCGATCAGGACCGTGGAATGACCGAGCCACGTCGCGCGCAAGCCGCTCGTGGGGGGCCTCGCCCAGCCGATCAGGGGATTGACGGAGGGAAGAGGCGCTCGCGGTACGCGACGCTCGCCTCCGCGGAGAAATTCCCGCAGGGTCGGCATCGGAGCGTTCGGGTCCTTCAGACCGGGGATGACGGGGTGAATATTGCGAAAGCCATCGCCGACCCACCGCGGCGATGCCTGGATGCGCTCGAGCCGCGCACCGTACGGTTTCTTGCCGAATGATTTCATCTGCTGCGCTTGCGGGCCGTCAATCGAGGCACTCGGCCCATCTCAAGCCGGCCTCTCTGCATAGGCGGCATCGAACAGAGCCTCGAGCGACGGGTTCACCCCGTTGCGTAGACCGTCGACGACTTGCTTCGCCCAATCGAAGTACTCGCGGCGGCGCTCGGGCGACCAACCCGCCGGCGGCGATGAGCGCATGTCGCGCAGATTGCAGATCTTGTCGGCCAGTTTGACGAGTTTCGCGCGATCGCTGATGTGTGCGGCGCGCTCGATCTGCTGCTGCTTGCGCTCCGCCCTGGAGCGCGCCTTGTCATCCGTGACCTCCACCACGATATGGGCAATGTCCTCGCCGAATTGCTTCGCGAGCTCTGCGGCGCTCGTATCCGTGTCCTCGATCGTGTCGTGGAGCAGCGCGGCGGCGAGAACCGCCCCATCGCCGATGCCCCCTTCGTTTGCCAGCAGCCGCGCAACTGCAATGGGATGATTGATGTAAGGCGACGCCTCGGCGCCTTTGCGGCGCTGATCGCGGTGCTTCTCCGCAGCGAATGCGGCGGCTCGCAGAATAAGAGCTGCACTGCTATCCACGCATGGCTCCAGGTGATTCAAACAGTAATGTCCGGGTTTTTGAGCGCAGTTGCAAGAAAAGCGCAAATTTGTCCTGATCGCACGTCATTCGATGGCGCGAAAGCCGCGATCTCGATCATCGAACGCTATTACCCGCTCGATCGGTTTCCGCAGAAAACCCTGTAGGCGCTCGCAGAGCTATTGCCGGCGTGACCAGACGTCTCGGGACCGCCTGTTACGAGTAATCCGCATGGGCCGCTCACCCGGCCAGCTCTGTGGGACCGGGCGGAGCTGCGCCCGTGTCCTTGAGGACGCGCAGCGCATTCGCCGGCAGATAGGCCTGCACCGGCGTGCCCTGCACAAAGGGGATCGTCTCTCCGCTGTTGGGGAGCTGCGCCTGAATCAGCTCGCCCGTGGCGAGACGCACGACCAATTGGACCGCATTGCCGAGATATACCCAGCGCTCGATCATGCCTGGAATGCGGTTCTCGCCACTGCAATCGTGCCGCTCGAGACGGACTCGCTCGGGGCGAATCGTGATCCTGGTTGGGCCCTGGATGTGGCAATCGCCGCGTCCCGCGCTCAAATGGAAGCTCCCGAGTCGTACGCGGCAGCGCCCCGTTCCATCGTCTCCGAGGGCCGTCGCCGCCATCAAATTGGACACACCCAGGAAATCCGCCACGAATAGCGTCGAGGGCTCCTCGTAGACCTGCTCGGGAGGCGCCACCTGCTCCACCCGTCCGCCGGACATGACGGCAATTCGGTCGCTCATGGTGAGCGCCTCTTCCTGGTCGTGAGTGACATAGATGAACGTGATACGGACTTGCCGTTGCAGCGTCTTGAGCTCGACCTGCAACTGCTTGCGCAACCTCGCGTCGAGCGCGCCGAGCGGCTCATCGAGCAGTAGCACCGCGGGCTTGAGCACGAGGCTGCGCGCGAGCGCCACGCGTTGCTGCTCCCCGCCCGACAATTGCGCCGGCCTGCGCTTCTCGAAGCCGCTGAGCTGCACGAGCCCGAGGGCCTCGCCCACCCGCCGCTTGAGATCGATGCCCTCGACGCGCGCGCGGCGTAGGCCGAAGGCCACATTCTCGAAGACGTTGAGGTGCGGAAACAGCGCGTAGTTCTGGAATACCGTGTTGACTGGCCGCCGGTTCGGCGGCGTGCCGGTCATGTCGGCACCATCCAACAGCACTCGCCCGGATGTGGGTCGCTCGAAGCCGGCGATCAGGCGCAGCGTCGTGGTCTTGCCGCAGCCCGATGATCCGAGCAACGAGAAGAACTCCCCGCCCTCGACGCTGAGATTGATACGATCGACCGCCCGTACTCTGCCGTAGTCCTTCACCAGATCGACGAGCTGGACCTCGCCTCCACTCATGCGTACGATCCCTCTCGCGCCGCCTCGAGCGCCCGCCTCGAACACCTCGATAGGTCAGCCATCTACATCTCTAAGGCCGCCATGTCGCCGACCAGCAATCGAGTCGAGCGATCGGCGCGCTCGCCGCGAGTGAGAAATCGGAACAGCAGGTACGCGATTCCCAGCGCGATCACCGTGAAATACACCATGAGCGCTGCCAACGCATTGACCGCAGGCAACGGCCCTGCGCGGGCCGAACCGTAGATGCGGATGGGGATCGTGTCGCAGCCCGCTCCGCACGAGAGCCACTGACTGATCACGAAATCGTCGATGGAGATGGCGAACACGATCATCAGGCTCGACAGAATGGCCGGCAGCAGCAGCGGTAGCAGCACGTATCGCATGCTCTCCCAGGGTGTCGCGCCGAGATCCGCCGCTGCCTCCTCGTATTGGCGGCCGATCGACACCAGTCGCCCGCGGACGATAACGACGACATAGGAGAGCGAGAAGGTGACATGGCCGAGAGCTTGGGCGAATGTACCGGGATGGATGAACGTGTAGAGGTGCAGGATCACCAGATAGAAGGCAACGCCCATCACGATCTCCGGCGTCACCATGGGCAGTAGCATCAGGAAGTTCGACATACTGGCGGCGACGCTGCGCCAGCGGGACAATCCGATCGCCAACATCACCCCGAGCGGCGTCGCAATCACCATGTCAAAGCCCGCGAGCTTCAGGCTCTGTATCAGTGCGTGTCGCAAGCTCGGATCGTGCCATACGGAATAAACGGGGTCCCCGAAGTACCATCGAGTCAGCGAGAAGCCCTGCCATGCGGTCATCGATCGGCCCGCATTGAATGAAAACTGGATCGCCACGAGCACCGGCAAGATCGATACGCCCACATATGCCCAGGTGACGAGAAGCAGAAATCGCGGCTTGCCCCAAGGATTGGCGATCCAGTCAAGAGCGCGCCGCGCGAGAGAGCGCGCACGCGGGCTCGAAGCGGCGCCTGCGCTCATCTCTCGCCCTCCCGATGGGCCCTCGCCACCGCGACCATGTAATACGCCGTCAACCCGGCGAGGAAGAGCGTGAGGATCAGGGTCAGGGATGCACCGACGGAGGGCTGCGGGCCACCATGGAAAAAGATGTCGATCTGATTGCCGAGCATGCTCGTGAGTGGCGAGCCGGAGACGACGTTCGGCGTGTAATAATCGCCGAACATCGGCAGGGCGATGATCACGCTCGCACCCAAGATCCCTGTCTTCGAGAGCGGTAGCGTCACGTGCACGAAGGCCTGCCAGGGACTTGCGCCGAGGTCGCGCGCCGCCTCCAGGAGGCTCTGGTCGATCCGGTCCAGCGCCGCCAGCAACGGAACGATCAGGTACGGTACGTACCCGTAGACCAGTGCCAAGATGACCGATACCGGGTTGCCGTTGAGCCAATCCGGCGGCTGCGTGGTGAGGCGCGTCACTGCCAACACCTCGTTCACCAAACCGGAGGGTGCGAACAGGTTGACCCACGCCAGCATGCGCATGAGATAACTGACCCAGAACGGAAGCACCAACAGCGCAACGAGGAGAGCCTTGGTTCGGCGGGCATGACGCGATACGTAGTAGGCGACCGGATAACCGATGAGCAAGCTCGCCGTGAGCGCAGCCGCCACGTATTCGGCCGTTCGCAGGAAGACCCGCCAGTACTCGTGCTGCGGCAGAAACCCCTTGAGCGTGTCGATCGCCGAGGCAAAATCCCAGTGCCAGGGACTCCACGCGGGCACGGGGTTTTGAAAGATGGGATCGACTCCGCCGAATGCCACGCCGATGATGGCGTAGAAGGGCACGAGGAACAGCAGCACCAACCAGAGGATGCCCGCCGCGGCGAGCGCGGGCCATAGCCATTTCGGATACATGCCGCTCGCTCCTCGAGCCTCAGGTCCCGGCAAGGAAGCGCGCATAGGCCTTCTGCCACATCGCGTTTCCCTTCGCGGTCAGCGTCGCATAATGCTGCGATCCGGGACCGAACGCATCGCTGGTAAAGATCGTGGTCTGTAGATTCCTCGGAATGATTCGTCTCTCGATGAGCGATTCCGCGCTCAACGAGACCTGCGGTGGTTGGTATCCGGTGTAGAGGAAATTATTGAAGGCGACGCTCGGGTCGAGCAAGTAATTGAGCCAGAGGTGCGCGAGAACCGGCTTCTTGGCCGCGGAGAGTATCGCCCAGCAATCGTTATTGACCGGGCCCCTCCCTTTCGGCGCCGACCAGAAACGCAGGGTCGAGCCATCATAGCCCTCCGGGCGATCGGACAAGTAGGCCCCCAGAAGGTCGCCCGAGTCGGCCTCGTGCAGCCAGCTCTCACCCGTCGGCAAGGTATGGGCTTGCGACTCGTTGATCTTGGGATTGCAAATCAGCAGCAAGTCCCTGAGGTCCGCGAGCGCTCGCTCGATGACCACGGGATCCTCGGTGTTGATGTCGTAGAAGCCTCGGTAGAGCATCGCCAGGCTCAACGCCTGCCGATCATCATCGAGGATACCGACGTAACCCTTGTATTTACCGGAGCGCCAGAAGATCGACCAGGGGTTGTCCATGGCGGCGATGTTCTCGGAGATCCTGTCCGAGCGCCACCCGATGCCCGTCGCGTATACCACATAGGGCACGGTGTAGCGCGACCCGACGTCATAGAACGGACTCTGCAGGGAGGGCCAGACGCAGGTGCCCAGATTGGGGACGTAGTCGAGATTGATCGGCTGCAGGAGCTTCCCGACGACCGCTTGGACTAGCCGTTCATGCGAGATGTTCGTCACGTCCGGCAGGATCATACTGCTCGCCATTCGCGTGATGGCCTCGTCCATGTTCTCGAACGTCGATAGCTCCGTGACCACGCCGTAACGCTCGCCAAACTCCTCGACCACCTTCTTGTCGATGTAGTCTGCATAGTTGTAGAGCCTGAAGGTTCCACCCGTTTCCGGCGCGAGGCCGCTGCGAATCGGCGCCGCATTGAGGGGCAGCGCGACGGGTCTTTCCGGCCGCGCCAAGGGGATGTTGCCGGGACCGAGCGCCTCGCTACGGGCGCTCGTGAGGATCCGGGGCAGGGCGGCGGTGATTCCGGCGCTGCCGAGAGAGGCGAGCGCCTGGCGGCGCGACAGACCGATTGAGCCGCTTCTCGGCGCGCCCAAGCCGCGGGCGCTCAATCGAGCCACCCGCGCTCCCCATGACAGTCGTTCAATGTTCGCACCCCGGAATCTAGCGTCGTCGAGCGACTGCATGACCCATTCGTCTCGCCACCGTGCTTATAGGAGATTAGAGTGACCCATTGCAAACCCGCAAGCATTGAGCTTGGCCAGGAGCTTGACGGTCATCATCCATGAGGAATATCGAGCATGCTAGCCACCCCTCTGCCCTTTCCAAAGGCGCTCCCCCCGACCTACGAGACCATTGCCGATGAGCCGACCTTCGATCCGGACCGCCATTTGGCGCTCGAGCCGCCTCGGCAGATCTGGCGGCTGTGGGAGCTTGGCTATTCGGCCGCGCAGATTCACGACTGCGCCAGCGACGTCGCGGTCGCGGGCCCCTTCAGGATATTGTCGCAGGAGGGCGTGGACGCGGCAAGGTCCGTGGCACTTACGCTGCGCGCGTTCTGTCTGATGGGTGACCGAACCGCCAAGTACTTGCCCGGAGGAGTCTATCGATCCAAGTTCCTGCGGGATCTGTGTTGCTGCCCGAGAATCACCCGATTTCTCTCGGATATCGCAGGTTGTGAGCTTCTGCCGCACAGCATGCCGTCGCAGCAGATCTACGTCAATTACGCACCGGACGATCCGTCCAAGGCCGTAGACACATGGCACCTGGACTCGATCGGGTTCGACTACGTGCTGCTGCTCAGCGATCCGCGCAGCTTCAGCGGGGGGCGATTTCAGTTCTTCCGGGGAACGATGCAGGAGGCGGCGAGCCTGCTCGAGACCGATGTCGATCGCTTGACCGAGGCGACGAGCAGAGACCTGCCGGCGGATCGGGTGGTGAGTCCCGAATTTCCCGCCGAAGGCTATGCGCTATTTCAGCAAGGCAACCTCGTGATGCACCGTGCGACCCGCCTCGCTCAGCGTGCGGAGCGAATCACCATGGTTCCGGGACTCGTCGCGCGTGACGCGCGCTGGCCCGATCCGACGAAGGACGGGGTCGCCGGCTGGGGAGAGCCGGGAATCCTCGCCGAGTTTGCGCGTCACAAGGCCTGGCTCGCTCACGCAAAGCTCGCCGAGCTCATCGAGCAAGTACCGCTCGGGGCAGCGCCGCAGGAAATTCGCGACCGCCTGCGCCATTCGGTCGGCGATGTGCTGCGCGCGATCGACATCATGGAGCGCATGGCCGGCGAGCCGCCGCACGGAGATTGAGGGGGGACGAGGGCTTGCGATCTCTAGGGTTGAGCCGCGGGCTCGCCGATCACCCATCGCGCGCCGACGCGGGATTTCTCGCCGGCTTCGACGACCCGGCGCACCCCCTCGCGCACCGAGATCCGGCACGGGCCGAGCCGCCGGACCATCTTGGTCGTATCGGCCCAGATGGGCCAGGCGCCGCTGTTCTCAACGTAGATGGGTTTCTTGCCAAGAAATTCACCGGCGATATCGCAATACTGCTGTATGGTCACAGGTTCCGTCCCGGCGAAATTGATGATCTCCACCGGTGTGCTGGCGATCGAGGTCGCGGCGATGGCCTTCTCCACGTAGTCGTCCTCATAGATCGGGGTGTAGACGTTACGCACGCCGGGATAGATACTGACCGGACGCCCCTGGGCGACCTGGTCGATCCGCTGCGTGATCGCGCCGCCGCGCGGAGAGTAGAGCGAGAAGATCCGTAGCATCACCGTCGGCATGCGGTATTCCTCGCTCAAGTGTCGCAGGAGGAATTCCGCCGCGATCTTGCTGGCTGCATAGGGCTCGCTCGTGCTGTGCAGGCCGTAGGGGTCCTCCTCGCGCAGCGCACGCTCGCCCTGATACTGATAGAGCGAGCCCGTGCTGCCGTGGACGAAGGCTGCGCAATCGCGGTAACGCGACGCGAGGCGCCCGACGGCGCCCGCGTTGACGTTATACATCTCTTTATCCTTCGACCCGAGCACAGCGAAGTTGAACACGATATCGACCGAGCGCGGCAGCGGCGAGAGATCGTGCTCTGCGAGGTCGAAGGCGATGGTGCGCGCTCCAGCCGCATCGAGGAGGCGCCGCTGCTCGGGATTCGAGAAGCGCGCCACCGCGTAGACTTCGTTGGACCGGGCCAGCCTCACGGCGATCGGCAACGAAAGAAGTCCGCTCGCTCCGGTGATGAGCACCCGGCGTCCCGAAAGCTGAGTCATGTTCCCCCCTCCTCCGATCGATCTGCGGCGATTATCTCATCTCAGGGTATGCGGGTTCGCGAGTGCAGCGAGTCTAGCCTGCGTCAGGTAGTTCGGCCCCACGGAAAATGTTTGATTCCGTGGATTTTAGCGTCGGGCGGTGGACTTGTTCAGGGTCACGGCGGCTCGAATCAGAGTCGTCAACGCGTCCTCGTCTATCTTCTCGCCCTCGCGGAAATCGATGGCACGCCTGGTGTTACCGTCGAGACTGGAGTTGAAGAGGTGCGAAGGGTCCTCGAGTTGCGCCCCTTTGGCGAAGGTCATCTTCACGACGTTCTTGTAAGTCTCGCCTGTGCAGATCAATCCGTCGTGCGACCACACCGGCACCCCTATCCACTTCCACTCCTCGACGACTTCGGGATCGGCTTTCTTGACTAAGGTACGGAGCCGGCTGAGCAGCTCTCCCCGCCAGTCGCCTAGCTCCTTGATCCTCGCGTCGATCAACTGAGTAGGAGACTTGCCTGTCTGTGACCCGCTCTTCTTCATGCCCGCTTCCCCTGCTCCAGAGCTCAATGCAGCCGCTTGAGGCAGGTGCTCTCGCCCAAAATAACTCCCTGCCATGGGGGACGAGAACGATGGTCTCGGCCGTGACAGCTTCCCCATGGCAGGGGCAGGCGGAGAGCTAAGACAGGTCGACCTCCTGCAGGAGCGAGGTGGACACCACATTGGTCCCCTGCAGCGCCCGTTTGCGGACCTCAGCCATTTCCGGGCTCTCGTCATCGACCAGCTTGGCCCAAGCCGTCGCATTGGGGAAGACGGTCGCAACGGTCGCGTGGCCCGACCACGGGCCAGCCTCAAGGGCGAAGGCGACCGTCACGGTCGCTCCCTTGCCTTCCATGAACTTCTTATAACGCTTGATGGCGGCCAGCGCCTCCTCATGGCCACCTTGCAACATCTTGACGGTGACTGTCTGAATTAATCTTGCCATGCTCACCCCTCCTTGTGGTGGTCGCCCATTTGTCGTTGCCGAGGCCATGAGCCTCTAGCGCAATTGATTCTGCTACCGCCCTGCGCTCCACCGCACCGTGAATACATGCAGATAGCTGCACGAAGTACGTATCGACTGTGGCCTGTGGGGGAGTTATACAGATTGGCTTCGGCCCAAAGCGGCAAGAGGCCACGCGCATCGAAAAGCTCGTGCGCTCGATGACATGGCGGTGGGGGCTCATTTACCTTGGAGCGGCGATCGTCTCTTGCACTTACTTGCGTTTTGCATCATCTCCTCCCTCATCGCGCAACGGCACAAGCTCATAGTGGCGAACGGTTAGATCGGGTTGCAGCTCGTACTCTTCATCCCCGTGATAGAGGACCGCCTTAGCTGGCTCGGGACCTGCGAAAGCGTTGATCGCCTCGGCGGATATCCATATCGACACGAGCAGGAATTCCACCATCCCCGCGTCCGCGCGTTTCAGGAGCTGTACCGCCACGCATCCCGATTGAGCACGGTATTCCGCGATGCCCTGCATCAGATGATTTTCGAAGCCGATGGCATGTTTGACGGGCACACGCCCACACCATAGGCGCGCGATCATGAAGTCATCCCGATGCTGCCGCTCCCGACAAATGACACCCAGCAGCCGACATCAACGTTGATCTGCCTCGGGGACTGATATGCAGTGAGCGAAGGTCGCTCGGCCGAGTTGTGAGCCAGCTTTGTGTCACGACGAACACGTTTGCGCGGTCTGCGCATCCAGACTCTGAACGCGCCCGAACAAAAGGGAGCGAAGATTTGGCGGCATGGCGTGCGCTGGAGTTAATGTGTTGCGACCTGACTCCCAACGCGCGGAGTATACTGATTTTGGCGGAGAGGGCGAGATTCGAACTTGCGATCGGGTTGCCCGGATGCCGGTTTTCAAGTCGAATCATCGGGCTCTCGCCGCCCCGTAATCGGCCCGTAATCGCTATAATTCCTTTTCGGTACCGAAACCGTCAAATCTCGTGATTCGTCGGATTTGGGGTCCGAATGCAGCCGGGAATGCAAGCGCAAAATCTCCGGCTTCTGTTCCGCCGTAACATGTCGCGATTTAGTGGATTTCTGACAGTATTTTGTCTAAGAGATTGGCGTTCGTCGCGAAGGCACGATTCTTGAAGTAAGCAATGGCTTGCCAGCCGCTGTGAGGAACTGCCCAATCGTATTCCGGAATGATTTGTTCATAACGAGCAACTCGTGGACCTAGACAAACTGAAAAGATGTGGTGATAGACGTTGGGCGGCATTAACTCGATGACTGAATCAATCTTTTTGTTCATTATCAACAAACTAATCGCCGCGCCATGAAGAGCAACGACATGTTTGGCTTGCGCACCTATGCTCAATTGATCGCGCAGCGAATAGTCCTCCATGAAAATGGTCTTGTAGCCATATTTTTTGAGAACCTTCTCCACGTCAGCTTGGTTAATCAAACTCCGCGGCCCGCGACGCGCTAAGAAGACCCTCTCCAATTTCACATCAGACGAAAACTCCATCTTCTGATATACGTCAGGAAAGAAAGTTATTCCGTTGCAATCAAATGTCTCGAGTAAATTATAGACTGCCAAACCGCGAGTTCCTCTGATCCTGATGAAATTCCCTGTGACTCTACGCATCTCCTGGAGAGGAAGTATCCCAAATATGCTGAGCAAGCCGGAGAACTGAGTTGTCAATGGTCGCGATAAGACTCTCATTTCCGGTCCCACGATGCTTCGCGCGTACAGACAATATGGAATGGCCTCCAGCAACAGGTGCGCCATATTGTTCGGCTCAATACCTCGCATAT
>Ga0187784_10001481_pt1 | contig 18647 bp, 15 predicted proteins | sample 1015_SJ02_MP15_2_FD_132964 | JGI IMG/M metagenome (GOLD analysis project Ga0187784, IMG submission 132964) | Tropical peat soil microbial communities from peatlands in Department of Meta, Colombia - 1015_SJ02_MP15_20_MG | ecosystem: Environmental > Terrestrial > Soil > Wetlands > Peat | place...
ATCTCGAGCAGCTCGGGCGTCGTAAAAAAGACCATGTTGGTCGGATAGTGAAAGATGGAGTTAACGAGGCAGCCTTTGTCGAGAATGATGCACTTGAAGCCTGCTTTTTCAGCCTCGATGGCACAGGCCAAACCGGTTGGGCCGGCGCCCACGATCACAATATCGGGGAACGAGTCCGGCCGGGCGTGAGCCTGGGAGCGGGTCAGGGTTTCAGGAGCGTGAGCTTCGGGAGACTTGGTTTCGGAGACCTGCACCTCCGGGATTGGTTTGCTGGGCAAGAGGATAAGAGCCTTCGACGCACGGACTAAAGACCGAGTATTCTAGCACCGCTGATCGGCATTGTTCAGTGCGTACTTGCCTACTTCTTGACGCATACCGCCAAGCCGTCGCGAAGCGGCAGGATGGTGGTGAACAGATCTTTGGACTCCGAGATCAGGCGGTTGAACTCAAGGATGGCCCGGGTTTTCTCGTCCGGATTCGGTTTGCGCAGCTTGCCTTTCCAAAGCACGTTGTCGGCAATCAACAGGCCGCCACTCTTCAACCTGGGGAGGGCGAGTCGGAAGACGCGCGGGTAGTCGGTCTTGTCCACATCGTTGAAGATGATGTCGTAGGATTGCTTGTCTTCGGAAAGGATCTCGAGTGCATCTCCCACGCGCACCACAATGCGCTGGCTGACGCCGGCGCGGTCGAAATAAGAACGAGCCATTTCCGCGCGCTTACGGTCGCCGTCGGTATAGACGACTTTGCCGCCATCGCCCACGGCCCTCGCCCACCAGATGGTCGAATAGCCAATGGCCGAGCCCATCTCGAAAACTTTTTTGGCTTTGCTGATGACAGCCAACTGATAGAGGACACGGCCGACGGCCGGACCGACAATGGCCACGTCGTTGGCGGCGGCGTAGTCTTCCATTTCAGTGAGCACGTCGTCGCGGGACGGCAGCATGGCATAGAGGTAGTCTTCGACTTCGGGAACGGTGATTCCGCCCATGCGCCAGTCCGGCGTCGCTCGATTCTTGTCAGCCATCTTACCCTTTCAGGAATAGGTTGAAACGCTTACACAATCCGCCAGGCCGAACTACGATAAAGTCTGCCCCGGTTTCATTTCTACGACTTTCACGTCAGGCGTGAGCTTCTGCAATTTGCTGGGCTTCCCGGTCAACATGGGAAAAGTCCCGAAATGCATGGGGATGACTGACTCAGGCTTGAGCAGTTTGCAGGCGTAAGCGGCCTCACGCGGAGACATGGTGAAGTGATCGCCAATGGGAAGCATGGCGATTTTGGGCGCATAAAGATCGCGAATGATGGCCATGTCGCTAAAGACGGCGGTATCGCCGGCGTGGTAGATCTTTACGCCATTGGAAAACTCGAGCACATAGCCGCAGGCCTCGCCGCCATAGATGACCTGATCGCCATCCTGAATTCCGCAGGAGTGCACGGCGTGGACCATGGTGATCTTTACCCCGGCCACGGTTTGCGTTCCTCCTTTGTTCATCGGCGCAATCTGTTTGACGCCCTTCCTCTGCAGCCAAGAGCAAAGTTCGTAGATACCGACGGCAATCGAGTTGTGCTTGACGCCGACTTCAACCGCGTCGGCGATATGATCGCCATGGCCGTGGGTGCAGACGAGCACGTCGGCTTTGCGCACATGTTTTTCGTTCTCCGGACACATCGGGTTGCCAGCGACCCAGGGGTCAACGTAAAAGATCCGCCCTTCCGGCGTCTCAATGCGAAATGTCGCATGGCCGAGCCAGGTTAATTTGATTCCTTTCAGATCCATAATGGCCTCACAAATCTCTAACCGATGATGTTGTAGTAGAAATGAAAACCTTGATGCGAGCTAACATTCTAGAATTCCGGCCGGAAGGCGCGCAATGGGCGGCGATCGCGGGACGAAGATGGATTAACGGGCGAGGTTCCGGGTTTCCGATCCAGCCCATCTCGTGTATAACATTGCTCTCGATGGCCAACCTCAAGGTTTTGTTGTCGCGTGAACAAATTGCCAAGCGTGTTGCCGAAATGGGAGCGGAAATTGCCCGCGACTTCCGCGGACAGTCAATCATTTTTGTTGGGGTGCTGAAGGGCGCAGCGGTCTTTCTGAGCGATCTGGCCCGCCATGTTCCGCTCGATGCGACTTTCGACTTCATCGGCGTTTCCAGTTACGGCAACCGTCCCACGCCCAACGAAGATCCAGCGGGCCATGCTGCGTGGGATTCGCTTGGGGTGGTTCGAGTCACAAAAGACATGGACCAATCCTTAGCCGGCCGCAACGTAATTCTGGTCGAAGACATTCTCGACACCGGACTCACGCTGAATTACATCTCCAAGCTGGTGCTGGCGCATCAGCCGCGGTCGCTGCGCATCGCTGCTTTGCTCGACAAGCCATCCCGCCGGAAGCAGCCGGTCGAGGCCCAATACATTGGTTTCACGATCCCGGATACTTACGTTGTGGGCTATGGCCTGGACTACGCCGAACAATACCGCAATCTCCCCGATATCTGCGTGATCGAAAACGCGTAGAAATTGCGATTGGCCTGGATGGTGGATGGGAGCATCCGCGGCGCAGCGTGCAGACAATTCCAAGGCAAGGGGCGGAAACTCGCGATTCTGCTGCTGCTATCATGCTACCTGTGAAAACGACGCCCACCGCGCCGGCTGGTCCTCAGAAAATGGAGCCGCTTCTGCTTGAGGTGGCTGACGTTGTCAACACCACACTCGATCTCGAAACTACGCTGCGCCGGGTAGCCGAACTCGTTCGCAAGATTATTGACTATGAGATTTTCGCGATTCTGCTACTCAACGAGGCGCGGCAGGAGCTGTATGTGCGATTTCAGGTCGGTTATCCGCCTGATGTGGCGGAGCGCATACGCGTGAAAGTGGGTCAGGGAGTCACCGGGCGCGCCGCAGAAACGCGCCAAGCGGTCCTGGTTGCGGATGCGGCTTTAGAAGAGGCTTACATCCCGGCATTGCCTGCGGTTCATTCCGAACTGGCGGTTCCGCTGATCGTCAAGAATCGACTGATTGGCGTGCTCGATCTGGAGGCGCGCGAGAAGGGTTATTTCACGGAAGAACACAAGCGCGTGCTGACGCTGATTGCCTCGCGCATGGCGGTGGGCATTGAAAATGCGCGCCTGCACACGCGCATCACGCGGCAGGCCCGGACGTTGCTGCTGCTAAACGAGATTGCGCGCGAGCTCACATCGATCCTCAACCTCGATGAACTTCTTAAGCGCGTGGCTGAACTGTTGCGGCGTCTGATCGACTACCAGATGTTCAGCATTCTCCTGGTCGATCCGACGGGAGAAAAGCTGCAACACAGATTTTCGCAGCGATTCGAGGAACGGCTGCACTTGAAGCATGACATCCCGATTGGCCGCGGCGTCGTCGGCTACGCAGCGCAGTCAAGAGAAGCGATGCTTGTTCCTGATGTTGCCAAAGATCCTCGTTACATCGCCACCAATCCGGAGACCCGCTCCGAACTGGCCGTACCCCTGATCTACCAGGAAAAAGTGATTGGCGTGCTCGATCTGGAGCACACGCGGCGGGGTTATTTTACGGAGGATCACAAGAGGACGTTGACGACACTGGCGGCGCAGATGGCCATTGCCATCGAGAATGCCCGTCTGTACGAGCAAATTGCGCGCCAGGAAATCCGGTTGGAACGCGAACTGGCGCTGGCGCGGGAACTGCAGTTTCGTCTGCTGCCCAGCTCGCCGCCGCGCCTGCGCAACCTGGAGGTACAGGCAAAATTTGTGCCGGCGCGGGCCATTGGCGGCGATCTTTACGACTTTGTTCCCTATTCCCTTTCGCGCCTTGGCATTGCTATTGGCGACGTGAGCGGGAAAGGCGCGCCCGCGGCGATCTATGCAGCCCTGGTGAGCGGCATTCTGCGATCCCATGCGCCCATCGAACCGGGGCCGGCCGAAATGCTCTCGGCTATCAATCTTTCGCTCGCTGAGCGGCGCATCGCCGCGCAATTTGTGTCTGTTATCTACGCGGTGTGGGACGACGAACGGCGAACGCTGCTGGTTTCCAATTCGGGTCTCCCTCGGCCTCTTTACTGCCGCGATGGGAAGATCGAGTCCATCGACGCAACCGGCTTGCCGCTCGGCTTGTTCGATGAAGCGCAGTATGACGAACTCAGGTTCAAAGCCCGGCCTGGCGATATGTTCGTTTTCTTCAGCGATGGCATTCTCGATGCCCGCAACCGGCACGGCCAGTCCTTTGGGGTTGAGCGTGTCGAGGCGATTGTTGCGGGCTGTGCTGCGCAATCGCCCGATTGCGTGGTAGGGGAAATTTTCAAAGCTGTGACTGAGCACGCGGCCGGAGTGGATGCCTTCGATGACCAGACCGTCGTCGCCATCAAAGTGAAAAACGGCGCGGGTAGACGGAAGTGAGGAGGGCAACGAAATCGCGCGCCTTCACGGTCGTGCGGCAACCTGGCTTTGCCTACCGCAATCTCGAAGGCGCGTTTCCCACGCTCTTCTGCGAGGAGGTTGAACTGGAATCGTTGGCCCCCCGCCACGGCACGCCGCTCTATGTTTATTCCGCCGAAACTATCCGCAGCCGCCTGAGAGCGTTTGATCGCGCGTTTCGGTCAATTCCACACACTATCTGTTATTCGGTGAAAGCCAACTCGACGCTCGCGATCCTGCGCCTTTTGGCTGACCAGAATTCGGGATTCGACGTGGTCTCAGGCGGGGAGCTTGAGCGTGTGCTGGGAGTGCGGTCCAAGGCTGCGGCAAAGACTGTCTTTTCGGGCGTGGGCAAAACCGTTGCCGAGATGGAGCTGGCGCTGAAAGCTGGCATTCTCCTGTTCAATGTCGAGAGTGCGTCGGAACTGCTTGCGCTCGCCCGCGCTGCCGCGCGGCTGAAGAAAAGGGCTTCGATCGCACTGCGCGTCAATCCCGATGTATCGGCGAAAACGCATCCTTATATTTCCACTGGACTGCACGAACACAAGTTTGGAGTTCCGATTCGCGAGGCGCGCCGGCTCTATGCCGAGGCCGGCAAGGATCCGAACATACGAGTGGCCGGAGTCAGCGTCCACATCGGCTCCCAGATTACTGACCTGACGTCTTTCACCGACGCGCTCGGCCGCGTTGCGGACTTGGTGCGGGAACTGCAGCGCAACGGCCATAACATTCGCTATGTCGATGCAGGCGGAGGCCTAGGCATTGCATACAAGGATGAGCCGGAGGTATTCGCCAAACAAGTGGCCGCTTACGCCAAGGCCGTAATCGCGCCGCTGCGTGGCCTCGGTATTCATCTATTGCTGGAACCCGGCCGTTCAATTGTCGGCCCAGCGGGTGTTCTGCTCACACGTGTCCTGTACCGCAAGACAAACGACGGCAAACGCTTCTTGATTGTGGATGCCGCGATGAACGACCTGTTGCGCCCGTCGCTCTACGGGGCATACCACGAGATTGTGCCGGTGCAACTTGCCGGCCCCTCGAATCGAGAATGGGAAATCACGGATGTAGTGGGCCCAGTTTGCGAAACGGGAGATTTTTTCGCTCGTGATCGCGAACTTCCCGTTGTTCAGGAGGGTGATCTACTGGCGATCCTGGATGCAGGCGCTTATGGGGCAGTGCTGGCCTCGAATTACAACACGCGAGGACGCCCGGCGGAAGTGCTGGTGGATAAGGCAAAGGCGTGGCTGGTCAGAAGGCGAGAGACGACAGGTGACCAAGTGCGCTTGGAACGGTAATGGCGGCAAGCACATCGCTGACACTTTTGGCGCTTGCTGCGGCATGGCTGGCTGCGACGCGCTGATTTGGCCGCTAGCCCCGCGAATCTTTTTGCGGAGTTTGCAGGAACGACGCCCCACCCATGCTTTCCACATGGGTGGGGATTGTTTCAGTTGCAAACCTGCAAACGGGCCGGGCTGCTAGTCGCTGTCCGGAGGATCCTTTTCCACGCTGTCGTTCTGGATGAAGAAGTTCCCGGTCAGCGGAGCGGGAATGGTTGTGTAGGAGGTTGGCGTCTGCTGGAAGTTGAAAAAGTCGTGCAGGTCATTGGTGGCGCGCGCATCGGCAAAGCCGAGACTGCCAAGACCGAAAATGCCTTCGATCGCCCTCAGGATGCTGCCGAAGTCATATTGCAGGTTGCTGATATAGCCAACCTTGGTTGAGTAAGCCGAAACTGCGACGAGAGGAACGCGGAAGCCAAGTTGGTAGTCATCCTGGTTGGCGCCGGTCTGGAAGATAGGCTTGACGTGATCGTACCAGCCTCCCCAGTCGTCCCAGGTGATGAAGATGACGGTATCTTTCCAGTAGCCGGTGCCGTTGTCACAACTTGTATTCGTTCCGATGGCGTTGACGATGGCCGCTACCCAGGAGGGCCCCTGGCCGCTGTTGATCGGATGGTCCGAGTATTGGCCGGCGGGCGTGATCCAACTGACTTGCGAGAGGGCACAACTGGAAATATCGGTCAGGACGTCGGGCGGGTTGGTGTCAACGTAGCCATTCGATTGGCCCTTGGTCCAATCTGGCCCGGTGCAGACGCCGTTTTGAGGGATACAGATATTGGAGAGCGAATTCGGCGCGACCCAGAGACTGGATTGACCTTCCGCGTAGTACGTCCAGGTGATTGGAGGATTGGGAATGCTGAACAGGTAATCCATGGCATTGCGGGTGAAGCACTCCGTGGCATCATTGCCGGGAGTTTCTGTGCCGTAAGGGGGTTGGGAATTTCCGTTCGGCTGGATCAGTTGCACGGAATTGCCCGAGGCGCAGCCATAGTCTTTGCCTGAATTCTCAGAGACAAAGATTCCTGCTGCATCGTCGGCAGCGGTGGGCGCAGACGTGGCGCCGAATATGAACTGGTGCGCGGGATAGCTCGGCCCCTGGTTGGTCTGGAACATGCGATTGGCCCATCCATAGGTGGTTGCCAAGGTGATGTAGGGATCGAGGAGGCCGCCACTGCTGCCATTGCTGTTCGTGACAGGCGAGTTGTACACGTACATGAACTGAGAATAGTTGTTGGCCGGAACGGTGCAGCCGAACGTGTTGGCTGCACAGAGGGGTGGGACGTCGGAGCCGGGTATGCCTTTGATTCCCTGGTATTGGTACTCGAAATTCCAGCCGCTGATCGTATTGTTGAGTTTTGGGCCGCCGTGGCTGTGGTCGAGATCGAAGTCGGTAGCCAGGCCGACGGGCGTAAGCGCGGCGGTTTTTCCGTTGGAGTTTACATAGGTGGAAATAATCTCATACTTGCCGCCGCTGCCGGTAGCGTCACACCCGGGAACGCCGCCGTTTGCAGTGCATAGACCCTGAAACAAATTGTCGGGCGTGCGATTCTCCTGAAAGATCACAACAACATGTTGAATGGGAGTGTTTCCGTACTGGGCGTGGGCGACAGCAGCCATGCAGACGGTCGCGAGCAGCAATAAAACTCTGTGGCTGGATTGCATAGCGTTTCTCCATTCTGGATCGAAGTTATGGGGAAGTTACTTGATGCACGGAGCTGCGATGCCGCCGCTCCACTGAGGCAAACCTGCACCCTCAGATGTACAAACACGCCGTCGCGGATTAAGTTTTTTGGCCTGGGTGCAATTATTTGCACACTGCGACTGGGACAGCAAGCGACCTAACGGTCCCCCCACTTCAGCTTGGTGGAAAGAACTTCGAAGAACGTCTTCTGGAAACGCAACAGCTTTGCCGGATAGCCGGCTTTGACGCAGCGCACGAGATCGCCATCAAGGAGCGGCATCCCGCCCTGGCCATCAAGGCTGAGGTAAGCCTCTTCCTGGCCCGTCTTGACGTGGACCTCGATCTGGACGGTATCGCGCACGACGACCGGGCGATGCGTCAACCCATGCGGCGAAACCGGGGTGATGACAAACGCCTGCACGTCAGGCTTGAGAATCGGACCTCCTGCGCCCAGGGAATACGCCGTCGAACCAGTCGGAGAGGCGATGATCAATCCATCGGCTTTGTAGCTGGAGACGAATTCGCCATCGACATAAAGTTCGAAGTGGTTCAGGCGCGAAATGGCGCTCTTGCTGACGACAAGATCGTTCAAAGCGACATGGGTGGTGAGAGTCGAGCCATCGCGCAGCAGCGAGCAGGAAAGCATGGAGCGAGAGTCGATGATGAACTGACCGCGCCCAATGGCCTCAAGCGCGTCGTAAAGTTCAGAGAGAGGCACTTCGGTGAGAAATCCGAGGGTACCGAGATTGACGCCCAGGATCATGGTTCCGCATCCCGAAACTGCCCGGGCCGCGGAAAGCAGAGTGCCGTCGCCGCCCAAAACCAGCGCCAGGCCGGGACGGAACTGCCCGAGTTCGCTGCGGGGAATTACCTTCGGCGAAGAGTAGTAAGCGGCGCTTTCCTCATCGATGACGAGTTCATAGTGGTGTGTTCGCAGCCACGTTTCGAGTGGAGGAAGTACGCCGGCCAACTCAGGACGATCCGGCTTGGAGATGATCGCAACTGTCTTTTGTCGTGTTGACGTATCGGACATGCCTTAGGAACCGGACAATCGATTGTACAGAATCAAGGGGTGGAAGGGTCGCGGACCTGGGACCGGGTCGCGTCTTCGGCACAGGTCTTAGGCCACTGCCCGGAGATCAGATGTCAGAAAAGGGGAAGATGCCGTGGAACAGGAATTCGCGATTGCCTTCAGCACCGCGGATGGGCGACTCGATCCATTCAAGGTTTGCTGAGCCGAGTTGGGCGAGAGCGGTCTGAACTTTACTGATTGCTGACTGCTGGGCCGCCTCGTCGCGTACGATGCCGCCTTTGCCAACCAGTTCCCTGCCCACTTCGAATTGGGGTTTGACGAGAACAACAATGTGGCGACAAGCTGGCTGGCTGGCTTTGGACAAGGTGCCTGACGGGGAAGGAGCGCTCGGAAATGCGGCTGCAACGACCGCGGGCAACACCAGGGTTGCGGAGATGAAGGAGACATCGATGGCGACGAAATCAATATCGTCGCCAAGATCAGCCTGCGTCAGGAAGCGAGCATTGGTCTTCTCCAGCAAACGCAGCCGCGGGTCTTTGCGCAGGCTGAGAGCGAGCTGACCGTAGCCGGTGTCGACAGCGATCACCTTTGCGGCGCCGTGCTGCAACATGCAATCGCTGAAACCGCCGGTTGAAGCGCCGACGTCAAGGCACACCTTACCAGAGAGATCGATCTGCCAATGTTCAAGTGCCTTCTCCAGCTTTAAGCCGCCACGGCTGACATAGCGCAAATCTTCGCCCAGCATGCGAAGAGAGGCATCGTGATCGACCAACGCGCCAGCCTTGTCGATTTTCTGATCGTTGACCAACACCTTACCGGCGAGGATGAGAGCCTGCGCGCGCTCACGCGAGGAAGCCAACCCGCGATCCACCAGCAGCATGTCAAGACGTGTTTTCACTGGTAGCTATTCTGGATAATCAAGGAATTTTCACACGGAGGATGCGCATCTCAGTCAGATTCTTCAAGCACTCTCTACAGTGCAGACTGTAGAAGCGATTGGTTAACAGAAGGTTACAGATTTAAAATCCTATTTATCCACAGAGTTTTCCTCAATAGTGTTGAAAACCTCGGCATGTGTGCCCAAGTACAGTCAATTGTCACCAAATCCGGAGGTGACACTTAGAAAAAAGACCGCCCCTTGCCAGGCGGTCCCTTGGTAAGTGGGTGACAATCGCTTTAGCGAGAACTAGCCAGCAACTTCTTCCAGCACTTTTTGATCGATGTCGAAGTTGGCGTGGACGTTTTGCACGTCGTCGTGATCTTCCAGGGCTTCGACCAGCCGGATCATGGTGGCCGCCTGCTGGCCTTCGAGCTTGATGTAATTCTGCGGAATCATCGCCACGCTGGACGATGCGGGAGTGATGCCAGCTTTCTTGACCGCTTCGAGAACGGCTTCGTAGGCGGAAGGCTCGGTGACGACCTCCCAATTTTCGCCGTCGTCCTTGAGATCTTCGCCGCCGGCCTCAAGCACGATGTTCATCAAATCGTCTTCCTTGGCAGAAGCCTTGGTAACGATGATGTCGCCCTTCTTATGGAACAAGTAGGCCACGGCTCCGGCCGAGGCCATGTTGCCGCCATTCTTGGTGAAGACGTGGCGGATTTCGCTGACCGTGCGGTTGCGGTTGTCGCTGGAAATATCAACGAGTACGGCAACGCCCCCGGGGCCGTAACCTTCAAGCGAAAACTCTTCATAGGTGGCGCCGGGCAGTTCGCCGGTGCCGCGCTGGATGGCGCGCTTGATGTTATCAGCGGGCATGTTTTCGGCCTTGGCTGCGGCAATGGCGGTGCGCAGGCGGGGGTTCATGTCGGGATCGCCGCCGCCCTTGGCTGCCATGGAAATTTCTTTGATTAGACGGGTAAAAATCTTGCCGCGCTTGGCGTCGAGCGCGCCCTTTTTGTGCTTGATTGTGGCCCACTTGGAATGGCCGGACATGGGAATACCTCGGGTTGAAAGAACTCAAATTGTGCTGATTCTGTGCGTTTTGTGTGCGTCTTTACGCAGCACGGGTTCGCCTATGGAGGAAATCATTGGAAACGACACCCTCGATCGCAAAGCCTTAGGCGACGCCTGATTATAGCATGCCCATTGACTGTCTTTCTTATCAGCTTAGTGGCAGGCAGCGGGTTGAACAACCGGTGGGAGGCAGCGGCCGATTGCTTCCCCCTGCCTGCTAAACTCGGCGTGAATAGTCGCCTCGAAACCGTACCTTCGGGGGTCTTGAGGAGAACTGATATGTCTTGTGAGCAAGAACTGCAAAACCTTGCGCGGGGGCTAAGAAAGAAGTCGCCCTGCTTCAGGGGGTGGAATCTTGACGGACTCCAAGCATTCATACGAGATGGAGGAATTTGCGTTTTCTGCGGCGCGCCTGCGCTCCCCCCCGGAAGAGGTCATGCGGACCACCTGCTCCCAGAGAAGAAATATCCCCGCTGGGCAAGTGGACCCGAGAATAGGGTCACCGCATGTGTCTGCTGCAACATAGCGAAGGCGGACGACGATCCATCCCATGGGACCGGTTCGGTGCTTAACCTCAAGGATGATGCGGTTCGCAAAAGACTCGTAGTCGAGGCCTGCAAGCAAATCGACGAAAAAAGGGCTAGGTGGGAGCGCGAGTTTGTCCAAACCGGGAAGGTTCCCTTCGAAGAAGCTGTGGCGCAGTATCGAAAATGCATGGAATCCGCCGACGTTTGATCTCTTCGTTGTCGCCCTCGTATGTCACCGCTTCTTGGACGGGCGGCACTGTGGCGTCTTCAACGAGTTAACAGAGCCAGCATCGCATGGGGTAGGCTTGACGGGAAGCCGTCATGTCCGCCAAGTTCGTCGACCGCCTACTCTCTGAACTCGAAGCCGTCCGCGATCAATTCGGGCCGACCGCCTCCGCCAGGGCGCTCAGGCTCTTGCGGACGCTTGGCGCGGTGGATTTTCCCGATGAGACTTCGCTGATTCGCCTCCATGAGGCGGCGCTGTTTCTGCGAGCATTTCCGCAAAGCTCCGCCGTGCTTCGAGCCACCGAAAGCATTCTCAGCAGATTCCGCAAAAAGGTAGAAGCATTACGCCGCGCAGGCGGAAATATGGAGGTCTTCGACACCTTTGAAGTCTCCGGCATCGCGGGCACGACGATGGAAGACACTCTGAGTTTCGACGTGGCGAGCTGGCTGGTTCGGCGCATGGCGGGCAAGGTCGAGATCGCATGGGAGAACTATGAACCGGGACGCGAGCTGGGGACGACAGGTCCGCGCTTTATGCCACTGCTGGAAGATGATGCGTGGGTTGAGGCGGACACTCCCTGGAGACGATGGCTGGAAGCGGCGGGTGGAATCGCGGGAAAAGCGAAAGCTGGTAACGGACCGAGCACAAGGAACAGGACCGCGGCCTGGCTGGCCGAGTGTTTTCAAAGGTTGCCGCTGCCGGATCAGCAGAGAGCAGAGCTGTATGAAGCCCTGCGCGTTCCCTTGCGATGGGAGCTGGGTGATTCGAAGATTTCGCGCACTCGCAACTGGCGGCCAGTTCGCAGGGTGTTCTACCACGATACGCCGCTGATCAACCGAAGCCAGGTTTCGCTGGCGGACGAGTTGGCTCGCCACCCGCCGTCCTTTACAAAGCTTCCGCTCCGAGAGAGTAAGCGAATCGTGGAAATGATTCGCGAGGTCATGCTGGTCCGCTATCGCGAACTCTACGGCACGACGCTCGCCGACCCACGCTCGGTGGTGCGGGTGGGGCTTGGAGCAGGTGCAGCCTCACGCGGAGTTGAAATTTATCTTTGGAATCTGCCGCCGGAGCGGCGGCTGCCGCTGCGCGCATACGTGGCCGGGTTCACGCTCAAGAACGGTGTGCCCATCAACTACATCGAGGCGATCGGCCTCTGCGAGTGGATGGAAGTCGGCTTCAATACTTTTTACACGTTTCGCGGCGGCGAAGCGGGATGGATTTATGCGCAAGTGCTGCGCTCGCTGTGTGCGTGGATGGGGACGACGGTTGTGTCTGTCTATCCCTATCAACTTGGACACGACAACGATGAGGCGATCCAGTCGGGTGCGTTCTGGTTCTACAGGAAGCTCGGCTTTCGGCCGGGGCGCGATGACTTGCGGCAGCTCACAGAACGGGAAGAGCAAAAGATTGCTTCCGACCCGAAATATCGCACCCCCGCGCGCACGCTGAAACGGCTCGCGTCCGGGCACGTCTTCTATGAATTGCCGGGAAGCGAGATCGGCGCGTGGGACGCATTTGCGACACGCAACATCGGATTGCGCGTGAATGAGCGGATGGCGCGAGACTTTGCCGGAGATGCGGTGCGTATGCGCGAACATGCAAGACAGAGGCTGGAGCGGATTCTCGATGTCAGAACGGTTTCGTGGACGGCGCTGGAGCGCCAAGCCTTTGCCAATTTCGCATTCGTTCTATCGCTCGTGTCGGAATTGCGCCGATGGACGTCGAAAGAGAAAGAAAACTTACTTCAAATCATCCTTGCGAAACCGAAGCCCAAGGAAATGCCGTATCTGCACCTCACGCAACGGCATGGCCGGCTGCGAGAAGCGCTATTAAAGTGCGGTTCAGTCCGTGTCCGAACCGCCGATCGGTAAACAGGAAAATTCCACCGTATTCCTATCAGTTGGTGCGTTAGATCTCATCAGGCGTGAATCCTATGCCCAGCTGCTTCTGGATCTGTTCGAGCGGCACGCCTTTTGTTTCGGGCACCAGCGTTAAGACCCAGACGAGTTGCAGGACCATCATGCAGGTAAAAAACGCAAAGATGTAACCCGGCGCGAAGGCGGTGACCATTTTGGGGAAGAAAGTGGTGAGCGCCGCGGCGAAAATCCAATGCGTGAAGCTGCCCAGCGCCTGACCTTCGGCGCGCTGGCGGTTTGGGAAAATTTCCGCGATGAAGACCCAAATCACCGCTCCCTGACCGACCGCATGGGCGGCGATAAAGCCAAAGATGCAAATGGGCACGATCGAGAAGTGGGCGGTGAAGAAGGCCCATGACACCAGGCCAAGAGAGGCAATATAGCCGAACGAACCGATAATAAGGAGCGTGCGGCGGCCCAGGCGGTCGATCCGCCAAAGGCCGACGAAGGTGAAGACCAGATTCGTAATGCCGATGCCGACCGACTGCAGCAATGCCGCCTTGGCAGCCAGACCGGTGAGTTCGAAGATGCGCGGGGCAAAATAGAGAATTGCGTTGATCCCGGAGAGCTGGTTGAAAAAAGCGATCAGAATGGCGAGAAGAATGGGCCGCCGGAGACGCCAAGTCCAGAATCCTGCGGAGGAAAGTTTGGACGTGGACGCTGCGGCGATTTCGTTTGCTTCGGCGTCAATCTCGGCAGCCGAAGCATCAGGCTCGCTGCGGCGAAGGACCGATAGCGCCGCAGGGCGGTCGCCTTTTCTGGCCAGCAGCCAGCGTGGACTTTCCGGCAGGCCAAAGCAGAACAAGGTATAGAGAAGCGAAGGGAAAGCGGCGACGCCCAACATCCAGCGCCAGGCATTTGCGCCCACGCCAGAGAGCAGCGCGTTCGATACGAAAGCGATCAGGATTCCGAAAACGATGTTGAATTGAAACATGCCGGCCAGACGGCCCCGGCTGCGGGGAGGCGCGATTTCAGAAATGTATAACGGGGCGGCGACGGTGGAGATACCGATGCCAAGCCCGCCCATCGCGCGCGCGGCTATGAAGGTGGCGACGTTCGGCGCAAGAGCAGAACCCGCCGCTCCAACAAGATATAAAACGCCAATCCAGAGCAACGTAGCCTTGCGGCCAAAATGGTCGGTGGGCCACCCGCCCAGCAGCGAGCCAAGGACGGTGCCGTAAAGAGCGGAGGCCATGGCGACGCCGTGGATTTCAGGACTCAATCCCCATAGCGCCTGAATGGTTTTTTCAGCGCCTGAAATAACAACGGTGTCGAAGCCGAACAGGAATCCGGCAAGAGCGGAGGTGAGAGACCAAAAGAAGATACGCGCGTTCATAGCATGGCGATTCAGCATATCGAGCAGCGCATATCAGGGCGCCACCCTTTGAGCTTGAGAAAAAGCAGTGTAACGTGTGCGTGCTAGAATACCCAGTGCCGGGCGAAATTATCTGCCCTTGCCTCTCGTAGTGCGGAAGTGGTGGAATTGGCAGACACACCATCTTGAGGGGGTGGCGCCGAAAGGCATGCGGGTTCAAGTCCCGCCTTCCGCACCATTTCCCTGCTGTTCTTCTTACCTAATCCAATCTTCAGGATTTTATGCGCCGCGCGCTCTGCTGCGGGATGACCGTCCAGACATTTGTTTCGCGGCTATGAGGCCACGGCCACCTTGCCGGTACGGCTCTGATCCGAGCGGAAGCGCAACAGGGCGGCGATGTTGCCCGCATTATTCAGTTCCGAGTGGTCTTTCAGATAAAACAACTCAATATCGCGTCGGATGGCGATGGGAATAATAGCGTCGCACACGTCGGCGAGTTCGCGGGTAGGATGCGCGCAGACGACGCAGGCTCCAACCTTGTGAGCATTGAGATGCCCGCAGTGCGTACACTCCACGGCTCCAGCAGAATAATTTTCGGCGAGAAAGAGGCTTTGCACTTCCCCGGCCTCAAGAGCTTGCAAAACGCGCCGGAGGCCAGTGACGCCCCGGCCATTGGCTTTGGCGAAGCTGATCGCTTCGCTGACTTTAGAATGCGCGCGGTCGGTAATCCATTTTCTCAAGACAGCGTTCGCGCGATCGCGGATCTCTTCGTTAGAGACGCTGGCGACATCAGCGGAGAAGCGGCCAATCAAGCGTTGTTTGACGTAGGGATGCAGATGCATTTCAAATTCCGCCCAATTGACGTCCTGGCAGCCGACGATCAGCCGTTCCCACACTCCCTTGTCGAGATCGGAGCGCAGGCGCTCGGCAACAGCTTTGAAATGCTGCAAGGCCTCCTCAGCGACGCGACGCTCGGCATGCCCGGCGTCATAGCCGTTGAAGCCGTAACTGGAGGCGGTGCGCGATAGCAAACGGACCAAAGCTTGACTTTCACGCAAGTCATCGAGTCTTAGGTCAAAAAACCGGGCCCGCTGACGATCGAGCACGGCTACGCACAGCGCCGACTGCGCTCCCAGCAAAGCTGCCAGCGGCTTGAGTTGAAAACGCGACTGCAGGTAAACCCGGGAAGCCCCAAGCCGCGGCGGCAAGTCGTATTCTCTCCAGAAGCGTTGCGCCGAACAGGCGAACACCGCGCGGCCACGCGCCTGGCCACGCAAATTCGCGGTGAGTTCCAGCAGACGGTTGAGGTCGGCGTGAACCGATCCGTTCCTTGCCTGTGCGGAGGCGCTTTTCAGGGCCTGCCTAACAACGTCCTTGGCCGCGATGGCTTCGTTGCGATGCGACCGGTCCTGGGGAGGATCGGGCTGAAAGTAAAAAGTGAGGGCACAAGCGCCCTTGCTCTCATCTGCCTGAAAAGCGGCCAACTCACGGATTTCGTCCCGTGTGATCATCTTGATTTCTCCTTGTTATTTCGATGCGGAAAGGCGACCGACGACCAGATCTCTGTGAAACTCTTTGGCTACTGAAGGCGCATTACGCACGCATTCGCGCGCCCGCTGGACGGACTCGCGAACCGCCTCCGGGTGCCGGCCCGTGATCGATGCGATTTCGTTGAGCGAGAACCCCTCGATCCCATAGAGCAGAAACGCTTCGCGGTCGGTGCGGTCCGCGCCCTCAAGCGCGCCTTGAACCAGAGCCAGTATTTCGTCGGAGTAGGCGGTTTGTTCGGGATTGGTGACCCGGCGATCGGCGATCACACTTTCCCGAGTCCACCCCTCATCGGCCTGATGGAATTGCAAGGCCGGCTCGTCGGATGCCTCCACGTTTTGCCGCCGGCGGCTGTCTTCCAGACGAACAGCGGCTCCCAATTCGTGCAGCCGTGCTGTCATTTCGCTAATCGCATCCAGCGCCAGACGATACAACCAGGGTTCGAGCGCCATCTTTTCCGGGCGAGCGCTGTCGCCCAAGGCCCGCGCAACCACCTCGTTTATGACCTCGGCAGCCGAGATAGGATCACTACTCTCGCCTTCTTCGGACTGGCGGAAATAAAGCTCCCGCTCCGCAAAGCGCTCCAGACGAGCGAGGTTGGCGTTGATGTAGGAGCCAATATCTTCGGCGGATATGGTCGGCGCCTGTACCGAGGCCAGCGTTTGTTCAAACGGCACACCCGGCTCCGGGGACGCCTGCGGCGCTCTCCGCCAGCGGCGCCAGCGATGACTGGAGCGCAGCAATTCCTTATGGCGATTGATTTGCTGCGTCAAGTCGTCAAAGGCGGCTTTGACGGCAGCCATTGCGCTGGGAGCTTTTTTGTCTGCCGCCAGTTGCCCTGACGGCAAACGCAGGTTCAGCGAAACCTCAGTACCCTCCCGGGCCGAGTTTTGCTCCAGGACGGCCTTGAGATGAACGAGTTCCGGGCGAAAGACCTGAAGGCGCTTTTGAATCTTCTCGATCCGATGGTTGATTTCTTTTTCGACGTCGGGAGTTTTTTGGATCTTGTAACTGACGTGAACGTTCATGTTCGAGCCTCGAACGCGGGAGAAGATCCCGTGAAGCTACGATCCTTGAGACGATTGTACACCCGGTAGGAAGTTGCAGAAGAGCGCGGGAAGTACAGCCTTCAACCGGCGGCGCACGTGCCCGGCTACGTGGTAAGTCGACGGTAGTCACCCGCGATTTGCCTCAGAGCGTGTGACGGAAAGTCACTTATGCTGTCCGAAATCACGCTCGGGCTACTTGGGCAGCACTGGAACCGGCGGGAACTCCTGGGAATAGCCTTTCAGCAAGGCGACCGTCACTTCCGAACGGCGGTTGCCATCGTGGACCGCTATCTTGTGGGGTTTGCCCTTTTCATATCCCTCCCAGAGCGAGACGCCGGCATAGGCACCGTCTTTGCGGAGGATGTAGTAGGTCATATCCACGAAGCGGAGTCTAGCCATGTCGCCGTTGTAGTTGCGCACGATGCGCTTGAGCGCATCGATCCCGGCTTCCTGCGGGGACATGCCGCGGCGCATATTCTCGACAATGGTATGGGCGCCGGCTACCTTGATGTTCTCTTCCCCGGCGCCGGTTGCGCCTGCCGAACCCACATCCTGATCCGTATAGCATCCTGCGCCAATGATGGGGGAGTCGCCACAGCGCCCGGGGAGCTTGAAGGCAAGACCGCTGGTGGTAGTGACGCCGGACATTTCTCCCTTGTCGTTCAGAGCGGAGCAATGGATGGTACCGGTCGGAGGAAACAGCACGTGGCGGATGGCCGCCATGCGAAATTCAGGTTCAATGCCCAGCGCGGCGGCGCGTTCTTCGAGGTGCCGGATGCGCTGCTCCCAGTATTGCGTCTGCGGCTCGCCGGGCAGCCGCGTGGCGGGCGGTTGCCAATTCGGATCAGCCATGCCCGGACCCCACCAGTCTTCCGTGGAATGATTCTCCTTCCATAACAGCCAGATTTTGCGGGAGTGCTCGGTGAGCAAAGTCTCGCGCGGAAAACCCACGGCGACTGCAAACCGTTCCGCGCCCTCGCCCACCAGCATCACGTGGCCAGTGTGCTCGAATACGGCCTTGGAGACCAGAGAGACGTTCTTGATGTTACGGACAGCTCCGACCGCACCGGCGCGCCGTGTAGGGCCGTGCATGCAGCAGGCGTCGAGTTCGACGACACCGTCTTCATTGGGCAAGCCGCCCAGGCCGACTGATGTGTCGTTGGGATCGTTTTCCGGGCCGGTGACGACACGCAGGGCGGCGTCCAGCGTGTCTCCACCGTTTTTCAGGAAGGTGAAGGCATCGTCGAGATAGTTGAACCCATTGTTGGCGCTGATGATGATCGGCCGCTTAGCGGGTGGAGAAGCGGCGCCTGGACCAGACGCTTGTGTGGCTGTGTCGAGAGCGGGGACACTGGTCGCCAGCGAAGCGACAACTGCGGACTCGATGAATCCCCGGCGGGTAACGGACATGAAGGCTCCTTATCGGGCAAAGGATAGCACGCGAGAGAGATTGACCGGTGTGACGTGGGGATGAAGCCGTAGCGCTTTACTTGTCGATGTATTGGAGCAGACGCGCAATGCCTTCGCGAAAGATCTCCGGCTCGGTAATCAGGCTCAACACCAGGTGGCCTTCGGCCGGGAAATCGTAGAAGTGGCCTGGATGCACATTGACCTGCGCATGGCGCAAGAGCCGAATAGCAAGGTCCTCG
>Ga0187784_10001482_pt1 | contig 18644 bp, 20 predicted proteins | sample 1015_SJ02_MP15_2_FD_132964 | JGI IMG/M metagenome (GOLD analysis project Ga0187784, IMG submission 132964) | Tropical peat soil microbial communities from peatlands in Department of Meta, Colombia - 1015_SJ02_MP15_20_MG | ecosystem: Environmental > Terrestrial > Soil > Wetlands > Peat | place...
CCCCGAGACTTACGAGGTGCGCGCCGATGGCGAGCTTTTGACCTGCGCGCCCGCCGAAGTCTTGCCGATGACGCAGCGGTATTTTTTGTTTTGACGTTTTCACGCTTGCTCAGCCCGTTCCCCTCCCCCTTGTGGGGAGGGGTTAGGGGTGGGGGTGGGTAGGTAAAGCTTCAAAGTCCTCGCTCGGCCTTTTCGACCCCCTCCCAGCCCTCCCCCACAAGGGGGGAGGGAATGCAAAAGCGCCCGGGCTTTCGGCTTTCGATACTTCGCGTAATCTTCCCCGCATGAGCGACACCAAACCTCTGTTCGCCGCGCTGCGCGAGCGCGCCGATGCCGGCGCCGCGGCGGCCATCGAGCGCCTCGTCACGTCGGGTGCCGATCGCGAGCTTGCCCGCATCAATGTGCTCGCGTTCGCCGCCGCGCGCGGCCTCGACGAAGAGAAAACCATTGCCGCCTTCCTGCACGCGGCGCAGCTCGGCATTTTCGAACTGTCCTGGGACGTGCTCTGCCCCACATGCCGCGGCGTGCTCGACGTCACCACGACACTCCAGGACGTGCACAACGAGCCGTATGATTGCGCGCTGTGCGGCCGCTCGTTCGAAGTCTCGCTCGATGAACTGGTCGAGATCGTCTTCACCGTGAGCCCGCGCGTGCGCAAGATCCCCGCGCACGATCCGGGCGCGCTGCCGTTTTGGGATTATTACCGGCAAGTGTTTTGGAGTTCCGCGGTTGATCTGTCTGACGATGGCCTTCAGAAGCTGAAATCCGAATTCACGCTTTTTGGCCGCGAGCTGAAATCCGGTGAGGCGGCGACAGTCACCGTCGAGGTGCCGGAAGGATGGGTGCTGATTTTCGATCCGGTGTCGCATTTCGGGCACTATCTGAAGGTCGCGCCGGAGCGCGCGGAAGCTTTGCAGAAAGTGTCGCTCACTTTTGAGGGCGCGCATGCTCCGACCAAGACGACGGAGCTCAAGTCCGGCCCAGTCGAACTCACGCTCGCCAACCGCACGACAAAGCGCGCACTGCCGGTGGTTTGGCTCGAGACCAAAGAATACGACGCGCTCGTCGGCAAGCGCCGGCCGCATCTGGCCGCCAAGCGCATCTTCACCAATCAGACGTTTCGCGACCTCTATCGCACCGACACGCTGGCGGTCGATCAGGGCCTGAAAATCCTCAACCTCACGTTCCTATTCACCGACCTGAAAGGCTCGACCGAGCTTTATGCGCGCGTCGGCGATTTGGTGGCTTACGAGCTGGTACGCGGGCATTTTCGCCTGCTCACCGAAATCGTCGCGGCCGAGGGCGGCGCCATGGTCAAGACCATCGGCGACGCGGTGATGGCGACGTTTCCCTCGCCCGAGCGCGCTCTGGCCGCGGCGTTACGCATGCGCGCCTCAATCGGCGCCGTTGGCCAAGAAACGCGCCGCGAAGACCTAATTCTCAAAATCGGCATTCATGAAGGACCCTGTCTCGCAGTCATGCTCAATGACCGGCTCGACTATTTCGGCCAGACCGTGAATATCGCCGCCCGCGTGCAAGGACTCGCCGTCTCGGAGGCAATCTTCGCCACCAAGCCCGTGGTCGAGCATCCGCAAGCCGCCGCGCTGTTGGCCAAGGCCGGCATTACGCCGCGCCCGCAGCGCGTTATGCTCAAAGGCGTCGCCGGCGAAGTGCCGGTCTATGAAATCCCGTAAATGTGAACACAAAACACACGCCGGGTGCGCGCCGATTTGGCCCGGTGCAAACGCCGCTTTTGCCATGATTAAGCCAAAGCCGTCGCAATATGGTCTAATGACCTTTGGCGAGGGGCGCATGACGGAGGGGCTTCGTTGTTCCCGGCGTTGAAATTTGCTGCGGCTGGAGCTTTGCCGATTGCGGCGTTGGGCTTTGTTTGTTTGCTCGGCCCGTCTCCGGCGCAGGCCGCCGCTGGCTGCGAAGACGGCGCCGAAATTGCGGTTTTGCCGACGCCGCTTGCGCCGTGGAAGGGCGCGCCCTTGCACGTCGTCTTCGCCGCTGAAAAGCCGTTCGCGGGCGAACTCACCCTGATCGCGCCCAACGGCAGCGTTGCCGCCACAACGCGCGACCGGCAAGGCGGGCCGCCTTACTTCTGGTTTGCCGAGGTCGCGACGCCCGCCGCGGGAACGTGGCATGCGCGGCTTACGCGCGACGGCGCGATGGGCGACTGCGCCACCATCACCCGCGACATCGTGGTGAGTGAAACCAAGCCGCCGGCGCCGCGTGAAACTGCGGGCAGTGCTTGGCCTATTCGCGCCGCCTGGGATCGCGCGACGGAAAACCTCTTTTCGGCCTGGATCGAAAAGCTGTTCGACGCGCCGCTCGACGCCGACCTGTCGTGGAAAGCGTGGAATGAAGTGCTGCGCGACCGGTCACGCAATTTCCTGTTCGATTATCTGGGTGCCGGCGAAGACAGCGCGGTGCAGAGGGTGCGGCCCGATTGCGCCGACTTTGTCTACTTCTTGCGCGCCTATTTTGCCTTCAAGATGGGCTTGCCGTTCGGCTATTCGAATTGCTCGCGCGGTTTCGGCGGCTCGCCGCCAAAGTGCTATCAGTGGTTCGACATTGAGCATCCCGGGCGAACGCGTCCCTCGCCGCCGGAACAAAAGCCCGAAGCAAACAACGCCCCCGCCGCGCCCCCGCCGCCGTCCAGTCTGCTGCAGCAGTTTGTGCAGCCAGCTGCGGCGCCGGAGCCCGCATCCGCTCCGGCGGTCGCGGCCACGCCGGCGCCGAAACGATCCGCGCCGCCGTCTTCCTTCGGCGCCTATTTGCGCGATGTCGGCGACGTCGTCCAATCCGGAGCCGTGCGCGTGTCGGCGACCGATGACAATACCGATTTTTACACGGTGCCGCTCACGCAGGAGGCGCTGCGCCCCGGCACCGTTTACGCCGATCCCTACGGTCACGTTCTGATGCTGGTGCGGCGCGTCCCGGAGGCAGACGGCGCGCCCGGCGTCTTCCTCGCCGTCGACGCGGAGCCCGATGGCACGGTGACGCGCAAGCGCTTCTGGCGCGGTAATTTCTTGTTTGTGCACGAGCCTGCGCTGGGCAGCCCCGGCTTCAAGCGCTTCCGGCCGATTGCGCGCGAGGCAAACGGCGCGTTGCGGCGGCTGACCAACGCCGAAATCACCAAAAATCCCCAATACGGCGATTTTTCGCTTGAGCAATCGAAGCTCGACGGCGAGGGCTTTTACGATCGCATGGATGAGGTGATGTCGCCGCAGCCGCTCGATCCGTTGCGCGCCATGACTGACGCGATCACTTCGCTGCAAGAACAAGTGCAGACCCGCGTGGTCGCGGTGGAAAATGGGCGCAAGTATCAGAACAGCGGGAAGGGCGAGGCCGAGATGCCGAACGGCGCGGCGATTTTCGAAACCACCGGCGCGTGGGAAGATTTCTCCACGCCGGCGCGCGATTTTCGGCTCTTGATCGCTATTGACGTGGTGCGCGGATTTCCCGACCGCGTGGCGCGGCGGCCCGAGCGCTACGCCATCCCGTTTGGCAAAAGCGTGGCCGAGGTGAAGGCTGAATTGCAGAACGCGCTCGCGTCCGACCTTTCCTCGCGCAAGTTCTCCTATACGCGCAGCGACGGTTCGGCATGGACGTTGACACTCAAGGACGTCGTCGAGCGCGAGCCTAGTCTGGAAATGGCCTACAACCCGAACGACTGTGTCGAATTGCGCTGGGCCGCGCCCGACGGAAGCGAGGAAGCATCCACCTGCAAGCGGCATGCGCCGGAGGCACAGCGCGCGAAAATGACGGTGTACCGGCCCTGGTTCCGCGAGCGCCACTGGCCCTCCCACGCTTAGTATTGTCACGCTTCTCCTTCGGCGCTCACGCTCGCGGCACTCGCCACCGGTTCCACCCGATGGCTCAGCTCCAGAACCGGGTTTCCCGCAGGCTTTGGCTAACGGGTGTTTTGCCCGCTTCGCGCAAAAGATGCCGCGGTTTGAGCGACCGGCAATACAAAGGCGAAAGCCCGGTGGAATTTTACCAGTACACCGGCGGGTAGGGATTGATGGGCATGCAGCGCGTGCGAAGCTCGATCATCGCCGGGTTCTGCCGTACGTCCACTGGGCCGGACGGAACGAGGCGCTCGATATCGTCGGCCAATCGGCGCTGGCGGGCGAGGCAGGCGCTATCGTGCGCCGACGGGTGCACCGAGCCGCGCCGTATGGCGTCGATCGCGTCGTCGAAGACCGCCTTGAACCCAGGCGGCATCGAGGCCGTTGGCGGCCAGCCGATGCTGGCGCTGCTGCTTGCCACTGATCGATGAGGGGGATGGTACGGCACCTTCTGGGGCGCGGCCTGCGCGCCAAGCGTGCTCACGACCAATGTGGCGGTGATGATGACGATGCGCCTCATGGGCTCCTCCCTGCGCGCCCGATGTCGCCTCGCTTTGCGCTTACGCACGCGGCGTACATTCCGTTATTGATTCAGGGTCTCGTCCATCTGAAAGGTGTCTTGGTCCACCTGCTGAATGGCCTGGTCCGTGGCGTCGATGGCCGCCTGTGACAGACTGTTGTCGATGTCGACCGCGGGCGAGGGCGAAGAAAAGTCGTACGAGCCCGAGGATTCGTACGAACCGGCGGATTTGTGAGACGCCGATTCTCTCACGGCGTTGCGGACGATCTGGGCATATTGCGGCGGCAATGAGCTGCCGAGCATCGCGTTAATGAACTGTCCGACATCCATGCCGGGCTGATTAGTCGGCAGGTATCCGCGCGCGGCAACGCGGGGTGCGCCGTAGCCGGGAGAAGGGGTTGTCCTCACAGTCCTATAGGATTGCGCGGCGTTTGGGATCGGCCTGGCCGGCGTTGGCGCCGCCATGGCGGCGTTTGCACTCAGCGTGAGCGAAACGGCTAGGATTCCACTGGTGAGCAATGATTTCATGGTACGCTCCCCTGATAGCTGGAAGCCGAGAAGATCCAGACGGATAAACACTGAGCCGCGCCAGCTTTCCGCTCGATGGCCGGCCAATTAATTATCCTTCACATTCGATGACAAGTTGACGCAGCGATAGCGAATGACGTTTTGCTGCACTGCATATGTCTGAAACTCGCACTTCCCGACATCAAGCGATGCTTACTTTTCTGCCGCTATCGGGTGAAATGCGGACATTGCGAAACGAGCAGCGCGGACAGTAGCCAGAATTTCAGCATGGCGACCGGCAACACGCTCACTGCACCAAGGGCAACACACATCCGCACCCGCGGCCGCTCGGGGCGGCTGTCAGCCGCGACCAAAAGCCATAACAGCAGCAAAGCCGGGCGGTCGCGCGGGCGGTGACGAGCCCAGGACCGAGATCGGAGGCGAACGCCAGGATCGGGCGACCTCTCAGCACCGATCAGGCGGCGTCTTTTATATTATGCCGCTGAGCTCGGTTACCGAGATTGACCCGCGACGAGACCGCATCACGTTTTAGCGGCTGCGAACGGATGCGCGACCTGATTGCGCTTTGCCACGACGGTGCTTGCATTAGGCTCGCCCCTGACCGCGCGCGCGATAGCTTCCTTCGTCGCCTGATAATTGTAATCCTGGATCTTCTTGTCGTTCGCCGCTTCCCAGTGAATGAAGACGCCGACGCAGATAAAAAGGTCATTGGCCTGATCCAGGGGAATGACGCCCTCTGCCACGCTGTCGGCGACCGCCTTGGCGACGGCGTGCTGCGCGGGGCCGAACATCTGCACCGCCTGCTTTGCGTTTTTGATCGTCACCTTGTTGAACAAGACCGTTGCCGGCTTGACCAATAGGTTGGGCCCTATGACCGCGAGCAGGGCGGTGAAGCCATCCTTGTTGTTGGTCAAACTTTTAGCGAATGCCGTTTCCGCGGCACTGCCGCGCGGTCCCATGATCAGATCGATATGCGCAACCTCGTTGCCGTCACCGACCAGCGATTCACCGACGCAGACACCGGTGATCCTCGTTGTTGGCGCAGCCGCAGTCGCGGCCGTTTGCGACCCGGTCAACAGGTTCCAGAGTGTTCGAAAAACCATTGTTCCTCCCCCCTATTCGGCCGCGAGGTCCGGGCCGCTTCATGAATGGCTTAGTCCCTTCGCATGGTAGCCTACCAAGCGACGCCGAAAAAGCCTCCACGCCCTCTGTGCGGCCGGCCAATTTTATGGCAGGTGACGACAAGACTACGCAGCGCTGAAGCAGCAGCAGGGCTCGCGCGCTCGAAATTGGCACTTCGCCGACATCAAACGATGGCTATTTTTCTGCCGCGATTGGCCGCTGCACCGATTGCGCAGCGGCGTTGAGATATTTGGCGCAATGCGCGGATATCGCGACGGCGGCAGCGATCGCAATGAGCCCGGTGGATCTGCCGGTCGCGTCTCCGGCGACGATCAACACCACCCCGACGATGCTCAAACCGAGACCGCACAAGGAACGCGCCCAAATCGCGCGCCAATGGGCGGGCGGGAGCCGCTTCGTCTCCAGCGAAGCTTTTTGCCGGCGCGCAATCCGCCACGCCAGCCGCACGGCAAATACGATAGAGCCAAATCCGACGACGAACCAGACCAGCAGGATCAACAAAATTAAGCCGCCGGCACTTGCGGAAGCCGCGGCCGCTTTCTGCCGGGCGAGCGCGGCCACTGAAAACACGCACCAATCAAACAGGGCATGCAGCACGACCGGTATGAGCCACGCCAGCACGAACAGGCGCGCCCGCGGCCAGCCGTAACCCTTATGCGCGCCCAGCGCGCCGCCGAACCGGGCGCTGGCAATGTAGGCGCCGGCGATGGCGCCGAGCGCGCCGTGAAACGGCACGCTCATGATTGCGCGTATGCCGGCGACCATGATCAATTGCGGGCTTCCCTTCACATAGAGAAAATTCTCCACCGCTGCGAAACCAAGCCCGACCGCGGTGCCGTAGACCACGCCATCCATCGGCTCGTCGAATTCGCGCGACTTGAGCGCCACGGCGGCGATGATGGCGATCTTGGCCGTTTCCTCGGGGACGGCCGCAATCCACAGCGCATTCTCGCCGGCCGCGAGCAGCGGACTGGCAGCGAAGGCAATGTGATGCAGCAGCCAGAATTCCACCACCGCGACCGGCAATACGCTCACCGCGCCAAGCGCGACGCACATCCACACCACGCGCGGCGGTTCGGGGCGGCTGTCGGCCGCGACCACGAGCCACAACAGCAACAAAGCCGGTGCGATGGCGCAGGCGGTGACGAGGCCCGGGGCGAGATCGGAGGAAAACATCAGACGGAGGCTGCGGCCGAGGGGGCGGCGTTCACCGCTTTCCCCGGCCACTTGCACAGGTCGGCGATGATGCACTTTTCGCACAGCGGACGGCGGGCGACGCAGACGTAGCGGCCGTGCAGAATGAGCCAATGATGCGCGTGCAGCCGATATTTTTCCGGCACGACCTGCATCAGCTTCATCTCGACATCGAGCGGCGTCTTGCCGACGGCAAGACCGGTGCGGTTGCCGACGCGGAAAATGTGGGTGTCGACGGCGATGGTCGGCTCGCCGAAAGCGATGTTGAGAACCACGTTCGCGGTCTTCCGCCCGACCCCGGGCAAGGCTTCGAGCGCCTCGCGGTCATGCGGGACCTTGCCGCCGTGCTCGGCGACGAGCTTTTTTGACAGCGCGATCACGTTCTTCGCCTTGGTGCGATAAAGCCCGATGGTCTTGATCAGCGCGCGCACGCGCGCTTCGCCGAGCTTGACCATTTTGTCCGGCGTATCGGCGAGCTCGAACAAAGCCGGGGTTGCCTTGTTCACCCCGGCATCGGTCGCCTGCGCCGAGAGCACGACCGCCACCAGCAAGGTGAAGGGATTGATGTGCTGCAATTCACCTTTGGGGACCGGATTGGCGGCGGCAAAGCGGCGGAACGCTTCATCAATCTCGGCATTGGTCCATTGCGGCAATTCACCGTGCGCGGCCTCTTTATCGGCCTTCGCTTGCGCCTTGCCGCTTTTGACGCGCGCTGCCTTGCCCTTCCGGGCCGCCTTCAGGCGTTTTGCTATCAGGCGTCGCTCGCTCTGAGCGTTCCCCTCCCCCAACCGGGTCGCGCTCGTCGCGCGCCCGGTCGCAAGCTTGTGGGGAGGGGTTAGGGAAGGGGGTGCTTTTTTTCGCGACTTCGAAGATCGAGACCCCCCTCCCCAACCCTCCCCCACAAGGGGGGTTCGAGCAGTGCGATCACCTTGGTCGCCGTGCGTGCGTTTCAAAGGAACTATTGCTCGCCGTTGTTTGATGATCTTTTTCGCCATCTTTCCCGTATAGTTGCCGCCAGGACTTCCGACAACATGACGCCCGATCACACGCGCTGCGACACCACCTCCCCCGAGCCCGCCATCTTCTCGGCCATGATCACGCCGCATCGTTCGCTTGGTTCGACCGGTTTCCTCATTCTCATGCTGGCGATCGGGGGCTTAAGCTTTATTTCCGGCATGGTGTTTTTACTGCTCGGCGCTTGGCCGGTCTTCGGTTTCCTCGGCCTCGACGTGCTGCTGATCTATGTCGCCTTCCGCGTGAATTTCCGGGCCGCGCGCGCTTACGAAGAGGTGATCGTCACCTCATCCGAACTCATCTTGCGCAAGGTCAATGCGGGCGGCCGGGTGCGGCAATGGACGCTCAACCCGCTGTGGGTGCGGCTCGAGCGCATTGTCCACGACGAATTCGGCATCGAGCGGCTGTTTCTGGTTTCGCGCGGGCGAAGGCTGTCGATCGCTTCCTGCCTCGGCCCTGACGAGAAGGCGAGTTTCGCCGAAGCGTTGTCGTCGGCGCTCGGCGAAGCCAAGCGCGGCCCGACACGGACGGTGCTGGAATGAATTGTTCAGATCGCGTGCGAATTAATGCGGTGCCTGCCGGAGATACTCGGCAAACACCTTTGCCCTTTTCCACCGCGCGGAAAATCCCCAACCAATTTCGCCGTAGTCGTCGACGTTTTTCTGATAGCTCGCCTGATAAATTTTGCTGTCGTTGTTCGGCCGCGGCAGAAGCTGCGTAAAGGCCTTGTCAATTGCCGACTTGAACTGAGTGCTCGGCCAAAAAACTCCCTCCGCATCGCCAATGTCTTTTGTCCACACCAAGGCGACATAAGTCGAGACCGCGCCGATAAATATCCCAGTGATCGCCTTTACGTGCTCGGCATCGAGTCCGGACGCGCCGAGAAGCTTGGCGACCGGAGTGTCGAGTGAAACCCAGGTGACAAATGCCGTCGCGAATGCCGTTACGGCCACTGCCGAAAATATCCAGAGTTCGATGAGAAGCCACGCTGTCCTTGGACGTGAGTGCATGACCGATCTGGCGATCAGAAGCAAAATCAGCGGTGCGAAAAGCATGATCGCCGGGTAGATAAAAAAACACCCGCCCTTAAGGTACAGCATCAAACCAAATATGACGCCGACCAAACTCGGTAAGCCGACAACCGCATTGCCGAAAATGTAGTTCATATGCGATCGCCATTGAGCTTCCATTTGTGCGGCTTGGCGTGCTCGCAACGATAGATCAAAGCGCCACTGCTATCCGGGATCATGTCGATGTCGGCGGGCGGCGTATCGAGCGTGCATTGCGCGTTGCTTGCGGTGATCAATGCGTTCACGGCGCTCAGGGCCTGACTTATGGCTGCGTTATAGCCGTGGATCTCTGTGTCTTTAACCGCCCGCAAATCGACCTTGGCGACGGCTTCGAGGTTCGTCTTCAAGGAGAGAAGCTGCTTCTTCTTGGCGGAGACGCCCTGTAATTTCTCGGGGTGCGAATTATCCATGGTGGAATCCTCGGAAAAGCGCGTCGGAAAAGCGCGAATGCGGTGTCGCGGCGTGCGCATTCTCAAATTGCATGGTACAGGAGCGGCAAGCGACCCACAACCACTGGATGTAAACCTTGCGGGATCCGTTTGCCGGCGGTACGCGCGCTGTACAGAACCGCACAGAAATCGGGTGGTTACGGAGGCCGCCGCAGCCTACATCGGGAGCAAATGATGGAGGCACCCATGCTCTCGCCCGATCGCATTTCCGATCTTGCGCCGCTGCAAACCGCCGCGGCCGATTACGACGTGGTCCGCCGCGCCATCGGCTATATCCGCAAGAACTGGCGGGCGCAGCCTGATATCGGCGCCATTGCCGAGGCCGCCGGCGTGACCGCGACCGAGCTGCATCATTTGTTTCGCCGCTGGGCCGGGATAACACCGAAGGCGTTCCTGCAGGCGCTCACGCTCGACGGTGCGCGGCAACTCCTTCGCGACTCGGCGAGCGTGCTCGACGCCACCTACGAAGTCGGCCTGTCCGGTCCGGGCCGTCTGCACGATCTCTTCGTCACCCACGAAGCGATGTCGCCCGGCGAATGGAAATCGGGCGGCGCGGGGCTCGACATCCGCTACGGCTTTCACCCCTCGCCGTTCGGCACCGCTTTGATCATGGCGACAGCGCGCGGACTTGCCGGGCTGGCGCTGACCGACGCCGGCAAAGAGCGCACGGCGCTCGCCGACATGAAGCGGCGCTGGCCGAAGGCGACCTATATCGAGGACGCCGCAGCAACCGCGCCGCTCGCCAGGCGCATTTTCGATCCGTCGCAATGGCGCGCGGAGCAGCCATTGCGCATCGTTCTCATCGGCACCGATTGGGAAGTGCGCGTGTGGGAAGCATTGTTGAAAATTCCCATGGGCCGGCTCACCACCTACTCGGAGATCGCCGGCAAGGTGTGCACGCCCAAAGCCGCCCGCGCCGTCGGCGCCGCGGTCGGCAAGAATCCGATTTGCTTCGTCGTTCCCTGCCACCGCGTGGTCGGCAAGAGCGGCGATCTGACCGGCTATCACTGGGGCATCACCCGCAAGCACGCCATGCTCGGCTGGGAGGCCGGACGGGCCGCCGCCGCGGCATAGCAGACGGCAGCGCCTTCCACCCCTGCGCGGACGTCGTTCTCCCTAGTGAAAAGTGACGCATAGCGAAACGCCAACAGGCAAGTCGATTTCGGCTATGATCCTCCCAACAATGACAGGGGAGGATTGCAATGATTGTCGCAGCCAAATGGATCGTCACCGCTTTTGCCGCCGTCGCACTGCTCGGCATGGTGCAGGTGCAGGCGCAGGATTCGCCGCAACGCAAGGAGATCAAGCGCGCTGATTTGGGCGGGACGACCAATATGGAGGTCATCCTTTCCACCGCCGAATACAAGCCGGGCGAAAGCATCCCGCGGCACATTCACCACGGCATCGAGGCATTCTACGTTCTGCAGGGTGCCACCGTGGAAACGCCGGACGGCAAGCAGATTCAGCTTCCGACCGGGGCCGGCAATATGAACCTTCGCGACGTGCCGCATGCCGGCTTCAAGGTCGTAGGCGACACGTCGCTCAAGATTTTGACCGTACATATCGTGGACAAAGGCGCGCCGCTCTACGACGCCGTGCCGAAGTAGCTGCGCGACAGGGCTTAGTTGGGAAGCCGGTGCGTGCGCGCCGGCGTCGCAATGACGATGACTAAGCCGCGAGATCGCGTTTCTCCGCCACCGTCGAATCGGCGTTGAGCCGGTAGATCAGCGGCACGCCGGTTGCGATTTCGCGCGCGACAATCTCTTCCGGCGACAAACGCTCAAGCACCATGATGAGCGCGCGGAGCGAATTGCCGTGGGCGGACACGAGCACGTTGTCGCCGTTGAGCACGCGCGGAAGAATGTCTTGAATATAGTAGGGCAGGACGCGCGCGGCGGTGTCCTTCAAGCTTTCGCCGCCGGGCGGCGCGACATCATATGAGCGCCGCCAGACATGCACCTGCTCGGCGCCCCATTTTTTTCGCGCGTCATCCTTGTTCAGGCCGGAGAGGTCGCCATAGTCGCGCTCGTTGAGCGCCTGGTCCTTGACGATCGGAACGCCTTTTTGTCCGAGCTCTTCCAGCATCAAATCGAGCGACCGCTGCGCGCGAATGAGCGCCGAGGTAAAGGCAACGTCGAAGCGAAGCCCTTGCGCCTTGAGCGCGCGTCCAGCCGCGCGCGCTTCCGCGATCCCCTTCTCAGTCAGATCGACGTCGCGCCAGCCGGTAAACAGATTTTTCTTGTTCCACTCGCTTTCACCGTGGCGAACGAGCACAAGCAGACGGCTGCCCATTGAAAGCGCACTTTCTCTCTATTGGTGCATGATCTTTTCGGAAAACCGGCTTCCACTTTTCCGGATCATGCACTTCGGTTGGTGCATGATCTTTTCGGAAAACCGGCTTCCACTTTTCCGGATCATGCACTAGTGCGTCAGATTGACGGTGACATTCTTGCCCTGGGTGTAGCTGTCGAGCATGCCTTCGAGCGAAAACTCACGGCCAATGCCGCTTTCCTTATAGCCGCCATAGGAATGGCCGGGGCTTTGGCCGAGGCCCTGATTGACCTGGACCCACCCGGACTCAATCGCGTGGGCGGTGCGCAAGGCTTTACCGATGTCGTGCGACCAAACGTAGGCGGCAAGCCCGTAATGACTGTCATTGGCCATGCGGATCACGTCCGCCTCATCGGTCCAGGGAATGGCTACCAGCACCGGGCCGAAAATTTCTTCACGCGCCAGCCGCCAATCATTGGCGGCGTTGGCGAAGATTGTCGGGATGGCATAGTAGCCCTCGCTGAGCGGACCGTCCTTCGGCGGCAAGCCGCCGATCACGACACGCCCGGTGCGCTGCTTGAGCCCATCCTCGACATAGCCGCAGACCTTCTTGAACTGCTTCTCGTTGATGATGGTGCCGATGTCGCTCGTCTCATCGAGCGGGTCGCCGATCTTGAGCGCTTTCACCTTGCGCCCGAGCCCGTCGAGGAAGCCGTCGAAAATGTCGCGATGCAGAAACAGCCGAGAACCCGCGGTGCACGATTGGCTCTGGCGGGAAAAGCGCATGGCGGACACAATGCCGTCGAGCACCCAATCCTCGTTGGCATCGGGGAAGACGATTGACGGGCTCTTGCCACCGAGCTCGAGCGAGATCGGCACGATACGGTCGGCGGCCGCGCGCATCACGATCTTGCCGACCTCGGTCGAGCCCGTGAAGGACAGCTTGCGCACGGTTGGATGGACGGCGAGCGGCGCGCCACATTCCTCACCAAATCCGGTCAGCACGTTGAGCACGCCCGGCGGCAAAAATTGCTGGCACACTTCGGCAAGGAGCAAAACGCCGAGCGGCGCATCCTCCGCTGCCTTCATCACCATCGTATTGCCGGCGCAGAGCGCCGGAGCGATCTTGACGGTTGCGAGCAGCACCGGCGCGTTCCAGGGAATAATGGCGCCGACGACGCCTAAGGGCTCGCGCCGCGTATAGCAGAGCACGTGCTCGCCGAGCGGGATAGTGTCGCCCTTGAGCTCGCCCGCGAGCCCGCTGAAATAACGCAATATATCGACGGTACCTTTCGCCTCCGGCCGCGATTGGGTGCGGATGGCGTTGCCGGTTTCGAGCGCAATGGTGCGCGCAAGTTCTTCGACCCGCGCCTCCAGTGCATCCGCAATCCGCGCCAGAATGCGTCCGCGGTCGCGCGGCGGCGTGCGCGACCAGGCCGGAAATGCTTCGGCTGCCGCCTTGACGGCGCGATCGACGTCCTCGGCGCGGCCGCGCGGGACTTCCGCGATCGGCGCGCGGTGCGCGGGATCTTCAACCTGAAACACCTCGCCGGAGGCGCTGTCGACCCATTTGCCGCCGATCAGCATCTGCGCCTTGCGCAGCGCCACTTTATTTTCGCGCGCCTTCGTGACCGCCGCCATGATTGTCTCCTTAACGCTGGTTTGTCCCTGCCCTAAATATCTTTCAGTCCCAGTACGTCCGCCATGGAATAGAGGCCGGGCTTTTTGCCGCGCGCCCACAGCGCCGCATGCAGCGCGCCGCGCGCGAAAATCATGCGGTCTTCGGCGCGGTGAGTAAGCTCGATGCGCTCGGCCGGACCGGCGAAGATCACGCTGTGATCGCCGACCACGGTGCCGCCGCGCAGCGAGGCAAAGCCGATGTCGATAGGACGCCGCGCTCCCGTGAGCCCGTCACGTCCACGCACCGCATGCGTGGCAAGATTGATGCCGCGGCCGGCCGCAGCCGCATGACCGAGCATCAATGCGGTACCCGACGGCGCGTCGATCTTTTTGTTGTGGTGCATTTCCAAAATCTCGATGTCGTATTCTTCGCCCAAAGTTTGCGCGACGCGCTTGACCAGGGCAGCGAGCAGATTGACGCCGAGGCTCATATTGCCGGACTTGACTATCGGCGCGCCCGCCGCGGCTTTGGCGAGCAGCTTTTCCTCTTCCGCCGAATGGCCGGTCGTACCGATGACGTGGACAATACCTGCCACAGCGGTGAGCTCAGCCAGCGCCAGCGTTGCGGCGGGAATAGTGAACTCGATGAGGCCGTCGGCCCCTTGCAAAAGCGGCGCGGCATCGCTCACGACCTTGATGCCGTTTGCGCCAAGGCCGGCAAGTTCGCCGGCATCGCGGCCGATCACGGCCGAGTCGGCGGCTTCGACAGCGCCGGCAAGCGTTACGCCCTTGCTTGCCGCAATGGCATGGATAAGCGTTCGCCCCATGCGCCCGCCGGCGCCGGCGACCACCAATCGCATGTCGGAATCTGGCGCAGGCATTTACCTTGTCTCCGGTGGGCGCGGATATAGCGGGGCGGACTGGGCGCGGCAACTTCACCTCTCACCACGCCGGCAAGGGGCAATTACGGCTGCGGACCGTCGTAGCCTTCGATGATGACAATATCGGCGGTGGCGTGCGGCAGCCGCCGCTTGATGTTTTCCTGATATTCGGGCGAGCGGTAGCAGGCGAGCGCCGTCGCGTAATCCGGAAACTCGATCACGACGTTGCGGGAACGGCTCGTGCCTTCCGGGCATTCATACTTGCCGGCGCGGACGACGAAACGGCCGCCGAATTTCTTGAAAATCGCGGGATTGGCGGCCGCATAGGACTTGTAGCCCTCCTCGTCACGCACCTCGACCCGCCCGATCCAATAGCCTTTGGCCATACCCATTACTCCTTCTTCGCTTCCTGTTGCGCAATCTCGGCAATGATTGCTTCGGCCGCCGCCTTCGGATCGTCAGCTGCGATGACCGGCCGCCCAACCACGAGATAATCGGCACCGGCGGCGATAGCCGCAGCCGGCGTGCTCGCGCGCTTTTGGTCTCCCATCTCCGCGCCCGCCGGCCGGATGCCGGGCGTTACCAGCAGCATCTCGGGTCCAACAATGGCGCGCAGGTTCGCCGCCTCCTGCGGTGAGCAAACGAGCCCGTCGACGCCGATCTCGAGCGCGTTTTTTGCCCGCTCGGCGGCGGTGGCGTGAACGCTCGCGCCATAGCCGGCGGCAGCGAGATCGCGATCGTCATACGAGGTGAGCACGGTGACCGCGAGAATTTGCAAGCTTCGCTCGCGCGCCTGCACGGCAGCCTTCATGGTCTGCGGATAGGCATGCACCGTGAGAAAAGTCGCGCCGAGCCGCGAGACGCTTTTTACCCCTTCCGCGACAGTGTTGCCGATGTCGTGCAATTTCAAATCAAGAAAGATCTGCTTGCCGGCATCGACGAGCGTGCGCGTGTAGGACAGTCCGCCCCCATAGGCGAGCTGATAGCCGATCTTGTAGAAGCTGACCGCGTCGCCGAGCCGCTTGACCATGGCCTCTGCCGCCTCGACCGACGATAGGTCGAGCGCGACAATCAGGCGCTCGCGCGGCGCTATCGCCATGCCTGTACGTCCTCACGCGGCTGCGGTCGGCATCAGGCTTGCCATCTCCACGAGCCGCCGCGCCAAGCTTTTCAACGACGTGGCAAGAGCCGCATCAGCCAGGCCGCCATTGTCGTCGAAGGCCTGCGCCGCGCGCCCTACCGTGATCTGTTCAGGGAGCACGAGAGCCCCGCAGCCCAGTTCCAAAACCTGCCGCAGCGCCAGGAGCCCGCGAACTCCTCCGCCCGAACCGGGCGACGCAGCCCCGAGCGCAAAGACGCGGCCCTTGTACGCAACGTAACTGGCTTCACTCTTGTCGCGCGGACGCGACACCCAGTCGATCGCGTTCTTGACGATCGGTGGCACCGATGCGCTGTATTCGGGGCTGGCGATGAAAATGCCCTGATGGCCGGTGATCGCCGCGCGCAGTTCGAGCGCGGCCTTGGGGTGGCCGGCCTCGGCTAACAGGTCGGCGTCGAACAGGGGCAACGGATAATCGGCGAACGAGATGCGCGTAACGTCCGCATCGGCAAGTGCGAGCTCCTTGGCGGCAAGAGCGGCGAGACGGGTATTGGTCGAACCGGCGCGAAGTGAGCCAGCCATGACGAGGATTTTGGGATTGGGCATGGGCAGACGATCAAGGCCAAGAGCCGAACTTAGAAAACAGAATGGAAAAGCTCTGTCACCTGTTTTCTGATTTCTGACTTCTGTTCTCCGCCTTCCGATACACCCACACCCGCGCCGGCGGGATGTTCATCCAGATTCGCTCAGAAGCTTCCACCGAAAATCCTCCGAAGCGGCGCGGCAACGGCGAGGCCACCGAATACGTGAACTGCACGAAGGGCGCGCCCGGCAGCATGAGGTCGAAGGCATCGCGAAGAAGCCGGAGCCGCATTCGGATCGGCTTGGTCACCAGCGGCAGGCCGGAGACGACGGCCGCCGCAGGCTGGATGAGCAGCGTTTCCAGGAGCCGGCGCAGGCTGTAGGCGTCGCCCTGCACCAAAGTCGCGTCGGGATAGCGGGCGCGCAAGATGCGGCAGAAACTCGGATTGAATTCGACCAAAACGAGACGCGACGGCGCCACGCCGGCCTGCACCAGCGCCTCCGTCACCGGCCCGGTTCCCGGACCCAATTCGACCACCGGCCCGCTCCGGTCCGCATCGACATAGCGCGCCATAGTGCGGGCAAGAATCCTGCCCGAGGGCGTCACTGCGCCAATGCTCAGCGGCCGCTCGATCCAGGAGCGAAGAAAGCGCACCTCGTCATCGAGCCGAATGCCGCGCTTGCGCTCAAATTGCCGGATCTGCTCCTCGATTTTTCTGCCGAGGTCGTCGCGCTTTTCTTCGAACAGCCTGATGCGGCGCCCGATATTGCGCTCGATTTCGGTTTTTTTGATCTCGAGCAGCCGCAATTGCCGCTCGATCTCGTTTTCGAATTTGCGCAAGGCGGGAAGCGGCATGGCCAATCACGCGCGACGAAATTGCTACTTCTTATATAACCGGGCGGTCAAATTATAATATCCAGCCGGCAAAGGCCAGTAAGCGCAACAGCCGGCGGCGCGTTACGCCGACGTCGTGCTCTTGCTGCCCAACCCGTCGATGAAATCTCTGACCTTGCCGAAGAACCCCGTCGATTCCGGCTGTGTTTCCGCCGACGACAGCCGGTCGAACTCCGCCAAAAGCTCACGCTGCTTCTTGGTGAGTTTCTGCGGCGTTTCGACCATGACCTGCACATACATGTCGCCGCTCTGGCGCGTACGCAGGACCGGCATGCCTTTGCCATGCAGCCGCAAGCGGCGGCCGGATTGAGTTCCTTCGGGGACTTTGACGCGGGTCTTGCCGCCGTCGATTGTCGGCACTTCGAAGTCGGCGCCGAGCGCGGCTGCAACTATTGAGACCGGCATGCGGCAATGCAGGTCCGCGCCGTCGCGCTGAAAGAACGGATGCGCGCCGATCGAGAGAAAAATATAGAGATCGCCGGAAGGACCGCCACGAACTCCGGCCTCGCCTTCGCCGGCAAGTCTGATGCGCGTGCCGTCTTCGACGCCAGGCGGGATATTCACCGACAAGGTGCGCTCGCGCGTCACCCGGCCCGATCCGGCGCAAGACGCGCATGGGCTTTCGATCACCTGCCCGCGGCCCTGACAGGCAAGGCAGGTGCGCTCAAGCGTGAAGAAACCTTGGGCATGACGGACTTTGCCGAAGCCGCCGCAGCTCGGGCACGTCTTCGGCTTGGTGCCCGGCTTGGCGCCGGTGCCGGAGCACGCCTCACAAGTAACCGAAGTCGGAATGCGGACTTGCGCGGCCTTGCCGGCGAAAGCTTCCTGCAGCGAGATTTCCATATTGTAACGTAAATCCGCACCGCGCTCGCGGCCCGAGCCGCGGCCGCGGCGGCCGCTCATGCCGAATAGATCGTCGAAAATATCGGAAAAGGTCGTGGCGAAATCGGCGCCGAAACCCTGCGCCGCACCCATGCCGTTGCCTTGCTCGAACGCGGCATGGCCAAAACGGTCGTAGGCCGCGCGCTTATCTGGATCTTTGAGGACCTCGTAGGCCTCGTTGATTTCCTTGAACCGATGCTCGGCTTCTTGATTGCCGGGATTGCGATCGGGATGGTGCTGCATTGCGTGCTTACGAAAGGCGGACTTGATTTCGCCTTCGCTTGCGGTGCGCTCGACCGACAGCGTTTCGTAGTAGCAGCGCTTCGCCATCACTCCCCACCCAATTGCGCCCGGTCAATCCCAGTAGTGCAGGGACAAAGCTGCCAAGTCAAAAACATCCACGAAAACATGCACCCCCGTTTTGCCTGCGGGGGTGCAATTTCTACGGATCGCTGCGGCATGGGACGCCCCGCCGATCAAGCGGACTTCTTGTTCTTCTTGTCGTCGTCGACTTCGGTGAATTCAGCGTCGACCACGTCGTCCTTTTTGCTCTCGGCTCCGCCACCTGGGGCTCCGCCGCCCGGCTGCTGCTCGGCCGATTGCTTGTACATCGCTTCACCGAGCTTCATCGAGGCC
>Ga0187784_10001484_pt1 | contig 18632 bp, 14 predicted proteins | sample 1015_SJ02_MP15_2_FD_132964 | JGI IMG/M metagenome (GOLD analysis project Ga0187784, IMG submission 132964) | Tropical peat soil microbial communities from peatlands in Department of Meta, Colombia - 1015_SJ02_MP15_20_MG | ecosystem: Environmental > Terrestrial > Soil > Wetlands > Peat | place...
CATCGGGTGGGGAGGTTTGGACAAGAGCGACATCGATGGGGACAAGACCGCGACGAATTAAGTCCGGGACCTTCGACAAAAAGATCGGGGTATAATCAGCTACTCCTTTGTTGACTGCAACCCTCGTGTTGTTCGAAATGAAGAAAGCGTTATGCCGGAAATTCGACTTAAATCTTTCCTCTGTGTAAGGAGCAAGGCCGAGGGTCCATACGTGGAACACCTCGGCATCATAAAAGGCAGTGGGATGAGAATCGACATAACGGATAAGGGCCAGGACAAGATATTGGGGCTCGCCGCACCCGGTCCCGATAAATATCCTGTTCCCCTGATGGATGTGGCTGAAGATACTGTCCTCTGACCCAAATTTTTCGGGGTATTTCTTCCTCAGTTCATCCATTTGCTTAATGTCCATAAACACTTTCCTGAAGAGAAATGATATCAGATTTCTTGGAAAATATCGAGACTTCGAAAACCAAATGATCTTAATCGTTTAAGCCGATCCATCCTCTCCAGTATTGCGAATTTCTCTTGAGATATTTTTTTGAAAATGTTAATTTGGAGATGTTCCCGTTAACGTAAGCCCTTGGAAAAGGAAGTGTTTTTTAAAATCCTCTCGAAATTTCCTTCCAAAAAGTTTTGTGATGCTTGTGAACTTTCGTACGAGGCAAAATGGGAGGAAGGAGATAGGCGCTGACTTTGTCTGGACGAATTCGGGAGAATAACATGCCCCCCAGGAAGATGACGATAGAGGACTTGAGGGCTGTCAAGAATCGAGTCACGAAAGAAAGAGCGCTCCGAAAGAACGGCTACAAGGCAAGGATAACCGTTCACATGGGCACCTGTGGGCTTGCTTCGGGTGCCCAGAAAGTGATGAATCGGCTCCTCCAAGAGATATCGAAATGTCACCGGTCGGATATTGCTGTAAGCAGCTCAGGATGTATTGGGCTATGCAGCCGGGAGCCGTTGGTCACTGTCGAAGTATTAGGCCAGGAGCCAGTGATTTATCAGCGGGTCGACGACCGGAAAGCGGAGCAGATCTTTAGGCAACACATTCTTGGCGGGAAGGTTCTGGTTGACTTTGCACTCGCACGGGGCAAAGCAGTGAATGAAGAACCAATGCCGCCTAAATCGGATTTGGAGGGAATCATTCCCCACGTCTCGCAACTAAAGTTTTTCGCCCTTCAGCAATCTTGGGTTCTTCGCAATAAGGGTTTGATCGATCCTGAAAGAATCGATGACTATATCTGGCGTGACGGCTATCTCGCAGCGGCCAAGGCCCTGCTCAAGATGACCCCCTCTGAAATTATTTCTGAGATTACGATCTCAGGCCTTCGGGGACGGGGAGACGGGGGATTTCCCACAGGGATTATACTGGAATTGTACGCCAACTCCAAAGAGGATGTGAGGCATGTCCTCTGCACTGCCGAGGAAGGTGATCCAGAGGCTTTCGTAGGTCGGAGCGTGATGGAGGCAGACCCTCACGCTGTGCTCGAAGGCATGATCATTTCGGCAAGAGCGATCGGGGCACACCAGGGCCAGATCTATTGCCGTGCCGAATACGCTTTGGCGACAAAAAGGCTTGAGGTCGCCGTACGCCAAGCCAGGGCTCATGGACTCCTTGGCAAGAATATTCTCAAGTCGGGGTTCGCTTTCGACATTGAGGTGCACCAGGAGACGGGTTCGCTCGTGTGCGGGGAGGAGACCGCACGGGCGGGGGCAGACAAAACAGGCCCTCCTGCCGCCCGCGTCCCTTTTCCCGGTCCATCGGGATCGTCGAAGAAGCCAACGTTCCTCAACAGTGTGGAAACCTATGTGAACCTGCCTCGGATTATCCTCCACGGCGCCGATGCGTATGCCGATTTGGGAACAGAATCTTCCAAAGGGACCAAGCTCCTATCCCTGACTGGCAAGGTCAATAACACCGGCTTCATTGAGGTGCCCATGGGCACAAGCGTGGGAGAAATCATCTTCGATATGGGTGGCGGAATTCCCGGAGGAAAAAAGTTTAAAGCCGTCCAGGTAGGAGGGCTGTCCGGCGGTTGTCTATCCCCGGAGCACTTAAATACCCGCATCGACTATGACGCCCTCCGCAAGGTCGGCGCGGTGATGGGCTCTGGCAGCATGATCGTGATGGATGAGTCCACCTGCATGGTGGACATGGCCCGCCACTTTATGGAATTTTGTCAGGATGAAATCCGCAGCCAGTGTCCCTCGTGTCGGGTGGAAGCCAAACGAATGTTAGAGATTCTCCAGAGGATCTGCCGAGGCGAAGGCCGTCAGGGAGACATGGAACTCCTTGAAGACTTATCACAAAGTATCAAAGACGCCGCTCTTTGCCGTCTGGACCAAACCTTGCCGAATCGAGTCCTGAGCACCACCCGGTACTTCCGGCATGAGTACGAGGCTCACATCCTCGACAAGCGCTGCCCCGCCGCGGTTTGTTCGGAGCTGTTTAAGAGCCCCTGTCAGCACGCCTGTCCCGTAGGCATGGACGTTCCCGCCTACATTGCCCTGGTCCGTGCCGGCCGCATCGATGACGCCTACAGGGTTCTCAAACGGACAAATCCATTTCCGAGTGTGTGCGGTCGCGTCTGTGGGGAGGACTGTCAAAGGAGATGCCAACGGGAGCACGTCGATGGGCCGGTGGCGATCATGCATCTGAAGCGATTCATCACCGACTTTGCGAAGCGACCTAAGCGTGAGCCCCTGTCGATTCTGCGGAAGGAGAAGGTGGCGATCGTCGGCGCTGGGCCTTCAGGGTTAACCGCCGCCTCAGAGCTCAGGAGACGGGGATACGGGGTCACGGTTTTCGAGGCACTGCCCCAACCAGGAGGCATGCTTCGCTGGGCTATTCCTGCTTTCAGACTCCCCCGGCGTGAGCTGGATCAAGAGATCGAGGATATCCTTCAATCGGGCGTGCAACTCCTCACCAATCACCGTGTGGGACACGACGTCACCTTTAAAGAGTTGGACAGAAAGTTTGATATCATCTACTTGGCAACGGGCGCACAAAAAAGTTTATCATTAAACGTCCCCGGGGAAGACGCGGAAGGCGTATTCGGCGCTGTTGAGTTCCTCCGAGCATACAACCTGGACAAAGGAATCAAGATGACCAAGAATGTCGCTGTGATCGGCGGCGGAATTTCAGCTTTGGACGCCGCTCGCACAGCCGTCCGTTTGGGGGCGAAAAAGGTCACCCTTTATTATCGTCGCGAACGCAACGACATGCCCGTACAGCCGCGGCAGATTAAGGCAGCAGAGGAGGAAGGCGTACGGATTATGGATCGGGTGGCCCCGGTGAGGGTGATAACACAATATGGGAAGGTGAGAGGGATCGAACTGACCCAGACGCGATCCGATCGGTTTGACCAAAGCAGCCGGAGGCAAGCCAAGCCGATCTTGGGCTCGGAGTTTATTGAGAAGGCAGAGATCGTTATATTCGCTGTAGGTCGGGTGGCTGATCTCGATTTTCTACCCAGGGAGAGCGGCATAGAGAGAAACCAAACCAGGGTCAATGTGGATCGCCATCTCGGTACCACGAACGCCAAGGTGTGGGCTGGCGGAGATTTAGCGACAGGCCCCGCCATGGTCGTGGATGCCATCGAAGCCGGCCGGACCGCAGCCCAAGCAATCGATCATGCCATTCGTTTGACCAAGGGGGAAAAGCCATGGGTCGCGCCGCCTGAAGAACCCATCACAATACCTTTAGAAGTGGAAAAGAAACCAGAGGAGCGGCCTCAGATCTCGATGCCGGAGGCCCCGCCCAAAGTGCGACGGACCGACTTTCGCGAGGTGGAACTGGGCTATCCCCCGGAGATGGCCCTGGCCGAAGCCCGCCGCTGCCTGCGTTGCGATATAACCGGGACGTTTGATGCTTCAGCTCCGTCGGCCGTAAAAGGAGGTGCCATGGCGACCAAAGGCGAAATTCTTCTCGTGGATGACGACCCCGACTTTCGCGATTCTCTCCGGATTATCCTGGAGAACCACGGCTATACGGTCCGGACCGCGGCAAACGGGACGGAGGCTTTTGAAGCATTGAAAGGCAAGAAGCCCGACCTTATGATTTTGGATGTCATGATGGCCACTGACACCGAGGGGTTCGATTTGGCTTACGAACTGAAGAAGAAGCCCGGGTTCAAAGACCTTCCCATCATTCTCTTAACCAGTTTCCTTCAAAAAGTCCGGCGAGAGGGACCCGACAAATTCCAGCGCATTACTGAAGAAGAATGGCCCGCCAGGTGGATGTTCGAAAAACCGGTGGACACAAAGAAGCTCATTGCTAAGATCGAGGGCATCCTGGACGGAGGTTAGACGGCACCCCGGCATCGGAGGAGAGACATGGCCCAACCGGCAAGGGGAACAGGCCTGCTCAACTTGCCTGATGAACTCGACAAGCGAAGAAAGATCATTCTGGGTGAACTGAAGGAGAGAACGCTTTGGTTCATCAAATTACGCTGGTGCGTCCCCGTCGGCATGGGAATGGGAATCGCTGTTGCCCGTTGGATCGGGGTCGAGTTCCATGCAAATGCCCTGCTGTTACTGGCGGGATTCATTCTGGTCTACAACGTCGTTTTCTTTTTTTGGGGCCGGCGGCTTAAGAGGGAACCCCTTTCGAAACAATCTATCGAGCGTTTCACTTACTGGCAGGTGGGTTTTGACTATGGCACCATGTTCCTCCTCATCCATTTCACAGGCGGCCTGGCTAGCCCCTTCATCTTTTTTTTCGTCTTCCACATCACCTTCTCTGCCATCTTTCTCCCCCGTCGTTCCACTTACAGTTTTGCAGCCATCGCCGTCGCGGGCATGGGCCTGATCGCAGGCGTTGAACACCTGGGCTGGGTTGCCCATCACGATTTGCTTTTTCAAGGAAGGGCCATTGACCTGAGATATCAGCCCTTCCACCTGATCGTGATTTTTGGGTTTTTTTCCGGCTTCGTCTTCATTACCGCCATTTCCATAACGGCTGTGATGCGAATGCTCGGGAAACGAATCCTCGACCTCGCCGAACTGACCGAAGCGGTCACAACGCTCAATGATAAACTCAATACCCTCTATACCATGACCCAGGCCATTGGGTCCAAGCAGCATCTCGAACAGGTTCTCAATATCGTATGCTCTGAATTAGCCCGCGTGATGGAGGTGCAGGCGATTTCGGTCAAACTCCTTAGCGAGGACGGAAGGTTCCTGCGGTTTGCCGCGGCCCACGGATTGCCGGAGGGGATTCTCAAACATAAGGAGGTCGAGGTGGCCAAAAGCCCCCTCAACCGTAGGGTCATCGAAGGCGAACCCTTCGTGAGCGGCCACCTGACTGAACCGGAGTCTTTTCAGTTTGGAGAAGATCTGGAAACAGCCCAATTGCAATCGGTCCAATTTGTTCCCTTGATCGTCGAGGACCGGGTGATCGGTATCTTGGGAGCCTATTCCACCCGGCCGGAGCAGTTTGGCCTGGATGAATTGACTTTCTTCCGTCAGGCAGCGGGACTGGTAGCCATCGCCATCGAGAACGCTTTGGCTTACGAGGCCATCGAAAACTTGATCCTGGAACGATCCCGTTTTATGAATCGGGCTGCCCATAACCTTCGGGCGCCACTGGCAGCCCTAGCCAGCATGCTGGAAGTGGTTCGAGACGGCTACCTGGGTAACATGACTGATGACCTACAGAGACACCTGGGTCGGATTGATCAACGGGTCCAAAATATGCTTGTCCTAATCAACGAGCTCATGACCCTGGCAAAGAGTCAGAGCAGACAACGGCGCCGGGAATTCGGGTCGGTGGACCTCAGAGCGGTTACAGACAGGGTCCGCCAAACCTTCCAGGAAAAGACAGCCGAGAAAAAGCTCTCCTTCACCGTAACCGTTCCTGAGGATTTGCCCAAAATTAAGGGCGACGAGGAGATGGTCGAACAGATGCTGGAAAATCTTGTTTCGAACGCCATCAAATACACGCCCGAGGGGGGACGCATCGGGATGACCTTTTGGCCGGGCAACAACGAAACCGTCCGCATCGTCCTCAGCGATAGCGGTATTGGAATACCCAAGGACGAATTACACCGTTTGTTTACGGAGTTCTTTCGGGGCTCAAATGTCAAAAACGTGATTGGCACAGGCCTCGGGCTGACCATCGTTAAAGAAATCGTAGACCAGCATGGAGGCCAGATTCAGGTGGAAAGCGAAGAAGGCCTCGGAACCACCTTCATGATCTATCTTCCTTACGCCCCCGCCCCTCCACCTTATTAAACGTTTCAACGGCCTTTCTCAGTTCTTGACCTTCTTCATGGGAAAACCAGCGTGCAAGCTTCCGGACTACTTGTTTGGATTATTTTTCTCGATCGATAACGGGGGCCTTATAACTGTTGGAAGGTCTTACCGAACATCTCGCTGCTCATCACGCCTTCGCACACTTTAGTCACTGGTCCTGTCATTGTGGCCTGAAAACCGTCGCTGAAGCTTATTTTTCAGATCCTTTTCGGTTCCGCCCAGTCTTGCAAGCCTCTTACCACTTTCCATTGCAATGAGTGCCTCTAACCCAAGTTTGACGAGTGTTGTTTTTTCTTTGATACCTGTCAGCTTTGAAACCTTTTTAATTAGGTTGTCTTCGATGTTTAAGGTCGTTCTCATATAGCCCTCCTGTTTCTATATGTATCGATATGCATGATTTGTCCATATGTTGTCAAGGAATTTTCAAGATAATGATAGCCTTAACCACCAGCAGAAATGCCGGCTGAGGTCATCACTGGGCCATCCTCAACGACGTGCTTAGCAACCTCAACCCTCACTGCGGGAAACGACTCGCGCATCCAATCGAGCGAGCGCCAGTGGGTTGTTGCATGACGCCCATTAAGCAGACCCGCGAACCCAAGTAGTATTGAACCAGTACAAACCGATGTCAGGGCTTCAACCTCTGATGCACGGGTACGTAATCAATTAAGCATCGCGGGATTTTTGAATTCTTTGCGAGTCCCCCAGCCACCGGGAACAACAAGAATATCTCACTGAGGGCAACTCTCAAATGTGTGGTCGGGAATGACCTTCATACCCCCTGTTGTAACCACGGGCCCGTTTTTCTCCGCCACCAGCAGCACTTCAAATGGGTGATAGCTCCTCCCATCGCCTTTCCTCATTGAGGCGGGTGGCTGAGAAGACTTCGAAGGGTCCACAAAAATCGAGAACCTCGATATTCTGAAACAACACGATGCCAACACGTTTCTTTTCCATACCTATCCTTTTCCAAAGCTTAACGGCTAAAGGGTCAGCAGTGAGGCAGCAAACTGCTGTACCCGCTTGTTATCTGTCTCCATGCAATCCTTCTCGGCAAAAGTCATATGCTCCTATGCCTTGAATCAATAAATACTCCGCCTTATCCTCATTAACATTTATCACTCGATGTACTTTCATGGGAACGACTTCTGCTAACTGTCCAGGAATCAACAATACTGTCTTATCAGGGTTCTTGGTTTCGACTTGGATCAATCCGTTCAAACAAACAAAGAAATCAGTCACCTCAGAATGAAAATGCCAATCAGTAGAACCATCTTTCTCCAGTTCCATCACCCGAACTAATACATTTTCGGTTCTAAGAATTTCACGGATACTCATCTTTTGGAGATCCTTCAACTAATGGATAACGATTAGTAGACGAAGTTCCTATTTGTGTTCAACCGGCTCTTCTGAATTCACGTTCTTATCACTTTTGAACCTTTCTGTCTATCAAATTGTACATAATTGTTGATTCTATTCCGTGTTTTCCCTATAATAGCACGAAATGCGAATTTCATATAACATGAGAGTTTTGGCAAATCTGAGGGTTGAACGGCGGGGCGGGGTACTCACCGGTCAAATAGGGAGATCTTTTTTATGAATCATGGGAGGCTAAAGGTTTCCTTACCCGCATTGCTAATAGTCTTCTTTTTTCTCCTCGCGGCCTGCCTTCCCAGGCATCGCGTTGTTTATGAGAGAAGAACGCCTCCTCCTGAAAAAGGTGGAACGATTGAAAAGAGAGAGTCCCGCGGGGTTCAACAGGGGGTTGCTTCCTGGTATGGAGCAGACTTTCACGGAAAACAGACATCGAGTGGCGAAGTTTATGATATGTACCAATTGACCTGCGCCCACAATACTCTTCCCTTAGGCACAATCGTTATGGTCACCAATCTCGAAAATGGAAAATCCGTTGAGTTGAAGGTCAATGACCGTGGGCCTTTTGTGAAGGGCAGGATTATCGACCTCTCGTACGCTGCTGCCCGGATGCTCGACATGCATGAACAGGGAACAGCCATGGTCAAAGTGGAGGTCATCGGTTCTGCCCCCGAGCTGGTTCAGCGTTATACGCTCCAGGTGGGGTCTTTCGTCGACGAAACCAATGCGCGGAATTTAGCTGACCAGCTCCGGAAAGATTTCGATAACGTCCAAATCACGACGCTGGAAACACCGTCCCAGAAATATCACCGGGTCAGAGTTGGACAATTCGACACAAGAGAATCCGCTTTGATCACGGCGGAAAAACTTTCGCGAATGGGGTTCAAGGTTCTGGTCACCAGCCGGTAGGATTGAGTCATTGGTCATTAAATGCCTTAGTGGCCAAGTGACTTAATGACTGAGAGTTTATAAGTTGTGGATGAGCCATTTTTTGTCTATAATGTTTTTAAGACTTCCTCAACGAAAGGAAATCCCGTCTGAAGATCAAGAAAGTTCTCTTTATCTCTCCCATACTTTTTCTCATCCTCCTGGCAATCAACATCGTTTTTGTTGGCTCCCGACCTCCAATGAAGGTGAATCAACTCGTCGAGAGCTCGATCGGTGATGCTTCCTTCCTCAATCCAATACTCGCTCAAGATTCGGCATCGAGCGATATTAACGGGCTGGTCTTTAACGGGCTGATCAAATACGACAAGAATCTCCAGGGCTTTGTCGGAGAACTGGCAGAATCGTGGAAAGTGAAGGAGGGGCCTGAACCGGAGATCACATTCTCTCTGCGTAAGGGGGTTCTCTGGCATGATGGAAAAGAATTTACTGCCGAAGATGTGAAATTCACGTATGACAAGATCATGGACGAAAAGACGAACACGGTTCGACGAAGTGATTATGAGCTTGTAAAGAAAGCGGAGATCCTTAACCCTTATGCCTTCAAAGTAACGTACCGTCAACCTTTCTCCCCAGGGCTGAGTACTTGGGGAATGGGCATCCTTCCGAAGCATTTGCTCGAAAATCAGGATATCAACACAACTTCGTTCAACCGAAGGCCTATCGGGACAGGCCCGTTCCGTTTCGTGGAATGGGTAACGGATGAGAGGATCACAGTCGAAGCCAATCCGAAGTACTTCGATGGAAAGCCCCACTTGGACCGGATTATCTACCGGATTATTCCCGACCCCTCCCTGACCGAAATGGAACTTCTCACCCGAGGGATTGATGCCTACCCGGTCTGGCCGTTTGAGTTTCAAAGGATGAAAGAGGTCCCTTTCCTGAATGTTTATTCTCAGCCGAGCCTTGGTTATACGTATATCGGATACAATCTTAAGAATCCTCTCTTTCAGGACAAACGCGTTCGACAGGCCATGACCTACGCAATCAACAGGGAAGAGATTGTCCAGTATGTGCTCTACGGATTGGGAGTGGTAGCGAACGGTCCCTTCCCACCACAATTCTGGTATTCCAATCCGCATGTGAAACCTCTACCTTATGAGCCGGCAAAGGCGCGCCAGTTGCTGGCGGAAGCAGGATGGAAGGATACAAACGGCGACGGCATCTTGGAGAAAGACGGGAAGCCTTTCAGCTTCAAGCTTATTACGAATAGCGGCAACGAGACCCGGAGGGACGTAGGCGTTCTCGTCCAGAGGGCGCTTAAGGAAATAGGGATCGATGTAAAATTCGAGTTTTACGAATGGAGCGTTTTCCTCAAGAACTTCATCAATGTCAAGGCGTTTGATGCTTGCATCCTGGGGTGGGGCCTTTCTCCCGATCCCGACGCTTATCAAATTTGGCACTCGAGTCAGATTGAGAAAGGATTCAATTTCGTCTCCTACCGAAACCCAGAAGTGGACCGACTATGGGAGGATGGGCGGCGGGAATATGATACTGAGAAAAGAAAGGCGATCTACTGGCGGATCAATGAGTTGATGGCCGAAGATCAGCCTTACACGTTTCTTTATGTCCCTCTCGGGATCACCGCGCTTCAGAAAAAATTTGTGCTGGTGGAGAAGGATTCATACGGCAGGGAAATCTATCGTCCGATCAAAATAGAAAAAGCAGGCTTAACGTATGACCTTATCAAGTGGTATGTCCCGGGAACGCCTGTTCTGGAGAAATAGCTTATGACTTCTTTCATTCTTCGCCGCCTGGGCCAAATGCTGATTACCCTGGTAGGTATCAGCATTATCTCCTGGGTGGTCATTACCCAGGCTCCAGGAAGTCCAATCGCTCTGACCATGGATCCAAAGGCCTCGCCAAAGGTCATCGAGCAGATGATGAAAAACTACGACCTCGATAAGCCTATCTACCAGCAATACTTCTTGTGGCTAAAAAAACTTTTTACTGGCAAACTCTATTCCTTCAAAGACGGAAGGCCGGTGTTAGAAAAAATTGAAGAGAGGATTTGGAACACCCTCCTCCTCAATCTGGTTGCCATGGTTATTACCTTTTCCCTTGCAATCCCCCTCGGCGTTTTTTCGGCAAGACGGCAGTACAGTTTTCTGGATCATCTTGGTACGTTTGGAGCTTATCTTGGAATTTCGGCTCCGACCTTCTGGCTGGGCTATCTTCTCATCCTGGGAACGGTCATGCTCTTTGGCTATCCCGTGCTTGGAATGCGTTCCTTTGTGACCGAGGACTTCACGACCACGGAACTGGTTCTGGATCGGATCTGGCATCTGATGCTCCCGTCAATCATTCTGGCGATTCATTCAATCGCTGGCCTTTCACGATATACGCGCTCCAGTATGCTGGAGGTCATTCGTCAGGATTATGTTCGGACAGCCAGGGCCAAAGGACTTTCAGAAGAAAATGTCTATTATAAGCATGCTCTACGGAATGCGCTGCTTCCCATCATCACTATATTTGGGTTTCTTATCCCGGACCTGATCGGAGGTGCGATCATCATGGAGACCGTTTTTGCCTGGCCCGGCATCGGACGACTTTCCTATCAAGCCGTGCTTGCAAGAGATTATCCTGTGGTCATGACCATTTTAAGTATATCGGCGGTGCTCACCCTCCTTGGAAATTTCATCGCCGACATACTCTATGGGATCGCCGATCCACGAATTCGATATCGATAGTTAGGAGATCGCATAGCGTAAAGAATAAAAGAACGGACGAGGTCGGGACCGTGCCCTGGTTCCCAGCATACGGTATCGATTAATGGAAAGACAGCACTCTAAAACCTTCTGGCGATATTTCAAGAAGAACCGGCTGGCAGATGGAGGGTTGATCATCGTCATCATGATCTTCCTGATTGCCATCTTCGCTGCAGCACTCTCTCCGTATGATCCCGGGAAAACCGATGTTTCCTTGAAGCTGAAGCCTCCTTCCTTCCGCAACTATCTCGGAACGGATCAGTTGGGAAGGGATGTCTTTAGCCGGATGCTTCATGGCTCCAGGATCTCTTTGACCGTTGGTTTTATTGCCGTGGGGATCTCGATCCTCATCGGCGTTCTTGTGGGAGCGACGGCAGGATACTACGGTTCATGGGTGGACTCGCTTCTCATGCGTTTCGTTGATACCATGCTTTGTTTCCCCTCCTTCTTCCTTATCCTTACGGTCGTTGCCCTCATGGGCCCCAACCTGATCAATATCATGATCGTCATTGGCATTACTTCCTGGATGGGAACTGCAAGGTTTGTGAGAGCAGAATTTCTTTCTTTGCGCGAAAGGGACTTCGCGCAGGCGGCCAGAGCCCTCGGCGTTAAGGATCTCCGGATCATGTTTCGGCATATCTTGCCCAATGCCCTGGCTCCGGTTTTTGTGACGGCCACGCTCAGCGTGGCATCAGCGATTCTTGTTGAAGCCGGTTTGAGTTTCCTTGGATTCGGCGTTCAGCCTCCTGCGCCGAGCTGGGGGAATATTCTGACCGAGGGGAGAACTTATATCTTTGATGCCTGGTGGCTGACGGTTTTCCCCGGACTGGCTATTCTCATCACGGTTCTCTCCTTCAACCTCGTTGGAGAAGGATTACGGGATGCCCTCGACCCGAGGCTTCGAGGACGACGATAATTTCGTGAACCAAATGCTAAATGTCAAAGTTCGAAGTTCAAATAAAGCTCAAATGACAAATATCAAGAATTTTCTCATTGGGATTTTGGCATTCCTTTGACATTGATTCACCTTCGGTTCATCACTTCGTGTGTAATTTGTCATTTGACATCGCTTTTGCGATGAACCTCATGAAGCAAAATTTGCAAAAAAAACCTCTCTTAGAAGTTTACGAGCTCACCGTCCATTTCTTCACGGAAGAAGGCGTGGTCAGGGCCGTCGAAAACGTGAGCTTTGAAATTTATCCCGGAGAGGTCCTTGGGCTTGTAGGTGAATCCGGATGCGGAAAGACTGTCACCGGTCTCTCGCTCCTAAGGCTCATTCCCATCCCGCCCGGCAGAGTCGTGAACGGCGATATCCTATTCGATGGAAGGAGTCTTTTGGGTTTGGAAGAAAAGGAGATGGAGAAAGTGAGGGGAAATGATATCGCCATGATTTTTCAGGAACCGATGACCTCCCTTAATCCGGTCTTTACAATCGGGGACCAAATCATGGAAGCCATCATTCTCCACCAGAGATTGGATAAGACGGAAGCAAAGAAAAGATCGATCGAGATGCTCGACCGGGTGAAGATCCCGTCTCCTGAAAAGAGAATGGATTCCTATCCCCACCAATTAAGTGGCGGCATGAGGCAGAGGGCGATGATCGCCATGGCGCTCTCCTGTCAACCAAAACTTCTTGTCGCGGATGAACCCACCACGGCCTTGGATGTGACGATTCAAGCTCAGATTTTGCATCTTTTAAAAGAGATTCAAGGGGAGATGGGAATGTCTGTCATCCTCATCACGCATGATCTGGGAGTCATCTCGGAAATAGCTGATCGACTGGCCGTGATGTATGCTGGAAGGATTTTTGAGTATGGTCCCATCGAAGCCATCTTTACTCGGATGCGAAATCCTTATACTTATGGGCTGATGAGGTCGATCCCTCAATTAACCGAGCAAAGGGGCAGGCTCTATGCCATTCCCGGCCAAGTCCCCGATCCGATGCACCTGCCTGTGGGGTGCAAGTTCCATCCGAGGTGCCACATGATGATTGAAGATTGTAAGAAAGGAGAACCGATGTATCAAGTGAGCGGAGATCAGCTCAGCCGTTGCATCCGATGGAAAGAATGTTGTTGAAAAAGGGGCCGAGGGTCCCAGGATTCAAGGAGCCGAGTGGAACAAAGCAAAGACTTGAATCTTTGAGCCCATTTAGAAAGACGGATATGTCGCAAAACAATTTTCTCATTCAGGTTCAGGATCTAAAGAAGTATTACTATAAGGAGGGTTTCCTCTCTTCGGACAGGGTCCCAATCCGCGCGGTGGACGGCATCTCTTTTTCCATCCGAAAAGGAGAAACACTCGGGCTGGTGGGAGAAAGCGGCTGTGGAAAAACGACTGCTGGCAAATCGATTTTGAGACTGATCGAACCGAGCTCCGGCGAGATCTTATTCAAGGGCCAGCACATCCTCCGCCTTGATCGGGAAGCGATGAGGAAACTGAGACCTCACATGCAATTTATCTTTCAGGACCCTTATGAATCCCTCAACCCCAGGATGAAAGTAGGAGAAATTGTGGGAGAAGGTTTGGAGGTCCATCACATCGCTCGTGGAAAAGAAAAGATGCAGAAGGTCTCACAGATCCTTGAACAAGTTGGGCTTCACCCTCAAGATGCCTTTCGTTATGCTCATGAGTTCAGCGGTGGGCAGCGCCAAAGGATCGGAATCGCCAGGGCCATCTCCCTCCATCCCGAACTGGTCGTGGCCGACGAACCCGTCTCTGCTCTCGATGTCTCCATCCAGGCTCAGATTCTTAACCTCCTGATGGACTTAAGAGATCAACTGGGTCTCACTTTCCTCTTCATCTCCCACGACCTTCGGGTTGTCAAGTATGTTAGCGACCGAATCGCCGTCATGTATATGGGAAAAATTGTGGAGATGGCCGATAGCGGGGATCTTTTCAGACGACCCTTACACCCCTATACGCAGGTCTTACTCAAGGCTATTCCAAAATTGGACCTTTCCCAAAAAAGAGAGACACCTCTCCTGAAAGAGGAACATCCTCCGTTGTCTTCGGCCCGGGAGTGCCTCTTTCAGGCGAGATGCCCCCATTCAAGAGAGAAGTGTCAAACCGAAGAGCCGGTGCTCTTAGACGAGGGAGAAGATCACTTTGTCGCCTGCCACTTTGTTTCCTGAGCGAACCTGAAAGGTCCCGTTTGTCATTTGATTTTTTTTGAAAAAATATATTATTATGTAATGATTAAATGCTGAGACCTCTCTCCTCTCGGGGAGTTTGAGTCATCCAAAGGAGAGTTTAAGAATGGACCAGGAAAAGCTTCTCTATTTTAAAGGACTGCTTGAGGGGACGCTCCATGACCTGTTGGTGGAAGCCGGAAAGACATGTTCCGACATGCGCCAAGACAGCAACGGGGACTTCCCCGACCCAACAGACAGGGCCTCTTTGGAATCGGACCGGAACTTCCTTCTGAGGATTAAGGATCGTGAGAGAAAGTTGATCACGAAAGTCAAAGAGGCATTGGACCGCATTGATAACGGAACCTTTGGGATTTGCGAGTCCTGTGGAAGGTCCATTTCCGAAAAGAGGCTGATGGCCAGACCGGTGACCACCTTGTGCATCGAATGCAAGACCGAAGGAGAGAATCAGGAGCGATTGGAAAGACAGAGAGGGACAAAGGTTAGAGGAAGCTATCCCTCTTAGCCACAAGCTCTTTTCGGGAAAAAATCCTCTATGCCTGAACTGAGAAAAGATCCCATTCATGGAAGATGGGTGATCATTTCCACAGAGAGGAGCCGAAGACCCTCTGATTTTGCGGTAGAGGAGCGGAGACCCACAGGCGGATTCTGCCCTCTCTGCGAAGGGAATGAAGATCGAACCCCTCCTGAGATTGTCGCCTTCCGAGAGAATGGCACTCCTCCGAACTCTCCCGGCTGGACCCTTCGCGTCGTCCCCAATAAGTTCCCGGCCCTCAGAATAGAAGGAGATCTCGACCGAGAAGGCGAAGGGATTTATGATAAGATGAACGGAATTGGTGCCCACGAAGTCGTGATCGAAACACCCCGACATGAAGAGACCCTGGCTACCCTGCCGCTCAGAAATGTGAGAAATGTCCTGTTGGCCTACCGCGATCGGATCATCGATCTGAGACGCGACCAGCGCCTTCGATATGTCCTTGTCTTTAAGAACCACGGCGTGGCCGCAGGCGCATCTTTGGAACATTCCCATTCTCAGATCATCGCCCTTCCGATCATCCCGAGGAGGGTGAGCGAAGAGATTGACGGAGCCAAGACGTATTTCCACTATAAAGACCGGTGTGTCTTCTGCGATATCATTCGACAGGAACTTCAGCAGAAACACCGCATGGTCGCCGAAAATGGATCTTTCGTCTCCATCGCTCCCTTTGCCTCCCGGTTTCCGTTTGAAACCTGGATCCTTCCAAAGACCCATCATCCCAGCTTCGAGTACATGGACCCTTCCCAGTACGAACAGGCAGCTCAAATCCTCTCCGATACCCTCCAGAGAATCAGTCGGGTGCTCACGGATCCTCCTTATAACTACATTATTCACACTTCCTCCTTTCCGGAATTGGATGCGGAGCACTACCATTGGCATCTTGAGATCATGCCGAAGCTGACCAAGGTGGCCGGATTCGAGTGGGGGACAGGATTCTATATCAATCCCACCCCACCCGAGGAGGCGGCAGAGTATATGAGAGAGGCGAGGTAAGTCCTTATGCCTGACCGAATCCGTCCCTACGATCTTCTCAAATCGATTGTCCAGCTTTCCAATACATCACTGCCTCTTCCCGTTAAATTGGATCAAATGCTCCAATCCATTTCAAGGGCTTTCCAATCGAGCCGGTGTCTTCTCCTTGGGCCCGAAAAAATCATTCCGAATGGATTTCTTGACCGTCTGGCCCTTGAAAAAAAACCTTTATGGGTAGAGGAAGGGTCACCCTTCCGGAAGGAGAATTTCTTTTCGGAAGAAGAGGACCTCCTTCGTCCGCCCTTCGCCTGCTTTCCCTTGTATGACGAGACGTCCTCCCGGGGGATTCTCTATCTTAGTTTCCCAACAGGCTACAGGTTCTCTCCTCAGCAAATGGATCTCCTCCTCCTGGTCGCGGAGGTGATGGAGAGAACGAGTCGAGATGATGATTTCCGGCAGATGGTTCAGAGGCATGAGAAAAGAGTGAAAGAGCTCTCAACTCTGTGGGAACTGAACAAGGCCCTTTTGACAACGGTGAATTTTGACCGGATCCTCCATTTAACTTTAACCGCCATTACGATCGGGGAAGGGCTGAAGTTTAATCGCGCCATGCTCTTTCTGGTCAATGAGAAGGATCGTATTTTAAAGGGGACCATGGCTGTTGGACCGGATAATGCTGAAGAGGCGGGAAAGGTCTGGGCGTCTCTCTCTCAGAGAAATGGAACCCTTTCAGACCTGATCACTCAACTCGACCCCGAAAGCCACTCGGACTTAAACTCCGCTGTCAAAGGAATTCAGATTCCGTTGGAACAGGAACAGTGCATTCTATCGCGCACTGTTCTTGAGGGAAGACCCTTCAATACCCAGCTTCCTCAGTCCAAAGAAGGATGGCTGCAAACCCGGTGCGAACGGGGTTGCCATCTGGGTTCAGAGGTCGGATGTTATGTGGGCGAGCACCTGAGTCGCGATCCCAGAATTTATTCTTTCGCCACCGTCCCCCTCATGGGAAAAGGAAGAGTCATCGGGGTGGTTCTGGTGGACAACCTTTACAACCAAAACCTCATCACTGAAGAGGATATTCACTTTCTCAGCATGTTTGCCAACCAGGCCGGTTTGGCCATTGAGAACGCTCGCCTTTACAGAAATTTGGAGGAAGTCCATCAGGAACTCAAAGAGACCCAGACCTTTTTGGTCCATTTAGAAAAGATGGTGGCTTTGGGTGAAATGTCTGCCACCATCGCCCATGAGATTAAGAACCCACTCACCTCCATCGGTGGGTTTGCACGTCGCCTGGATCGGAACTTTCCGGAGGAATCCCAGGAGAAAAAATACTCTCAGACCATTATCAAAGAGGTGAGCCGTCTTGAGAAGATTCTTAAAGACCTCCTCAGCTATACACGGGACGAATCGTTGATCTTTAAAGAATTGGATCTTCGGGATGTCTTGGAGGAAAGTCTTTCCATGGTGATAGAAGGAATCCGTTCAGGGGGAGTTCAACTCGTCAAGGAGTACGCAGAAGAGATTTCCCTGGTCAAGGGGGATTCTGTCCAGTTAAAACAGAGCTTCTTTAATCTGATCAATAATGCCAGCCAGGCGATGAAGGAGAGGGGGACCCTTTTCTTGCGGGTCTTTCCCTTTTCAAGGAATGGATCACCTTGCGTCAGGGTGGAGGTGGAAGATACGGGGAAGGGGATTGATCCAGAAAACCTCCATAATATCTTCAACCCTTTCTATTCCACAAAAGAATCCAGTCTGGGCTTGGGCTTACCCATTGTCCACAAGATCATCACTTCCCATCGGGGCCAGATCGAAGTGGACAACCACCCGGGAACAGGGGTAAAGTTTATTATTACACTCCCCGCTTTTAAAAAAGGAAAAGAGAATTGTGTTAATAGCCCATGACGCAGCGAGCAGAGTGTTTGGCGCTTGAAGTCTCTCTAAGGAGGGGAAGCAGACCCATGAAAAAGATATTAGTCGTGGACGACGAGGAGAGCATCCGCTTCCTCTATAAGGAGGAGCTGGAGGATGAGGGGTACGTTGTGGAGTGCGCCAAGGACGGGGAAGAAGCAATCGAGAAAGTCTCTGTCTTCAAACCAGACCTGATCTCCCTCGATATCAAGATGCCCGGCATGGATGGCATTGAAGCTCTCAAGCGAATCCGTGAGAAGGAGAGGCAACTCCCAATCGTACTCTGCTCGGCCTATGGGGAGTACAAACAAGACCTCACCACCTGGGCGTCGGATGCCTATGTTGTCAAATGCGCCGATCTGACAGCCTTTAAATCCACTATCCGAAGACTTTTGGGGTTAGCGTAAAGGCGAATAAAACAGTTTTCGGTGATTCGAGCGGCATGCCTTGCCGCTGAATATGGTCTTATGGTTGGCGGGCGGCTTGGGCACGATACACGGTTGACATTTCCTAAGTAATGTCCGAACACGAATACGCCTGCGTGCCCTGCCTTCGCCGAAGCGGCTTCGCGCAGGCAGGCGAAATGCTAAAGGGCACTCCGGTGTGCAACCCATGAACCTAGTGTAGTGCGTCCAACACTTCTTTACATAAGTTCAGAAGCTATCATTCCTGCAAAAGCAGGAATCCAGTTGAAATCATTGGATTCCCCCGTGTCAAGCACGGGGCAAGCTTGGTCAAGCCCGGAATGACATTCAAAGTAAAGGGACTTCTGACGCAGTA